>Ga0105095_10000543_pt1 | contig 18450 bp, 14 predicted proteins | sample PPLLak2March2015_2_FD_79180 | JGI IMG/M metagenome (GOLD analysis project Ga0105095, IMG submission 79180) | Freshwater sediment microbial communities from Prairie Pothole Lake near Jamestown, North Dakota, USA - PPLs Lake P8 Core (3) Depth... | ecosystem: Environmental > Aquatic > Freshwater >...
AAGTTCCCCAACCTGCTGGTGAACGGCGCGAGCGGCATCGCGGTGGGCATGGCAACGAGCATCCCGCCGCACAACCTGCGGGAAGTCTGCGCGGCGGTCCGCCACCTCGTGGACCACCCCGACTGCGAGCTGATCGACCTCCGCAAGATCGTGAAGGGGCCGGACTTCCCCACCGGCGGCTTCATCTACGGGCGCGACGCGATCAAGGAATGCTACGAGACGGGCCGCGGGCGGATCATCATGCGGGCCCGCGCCCAGATCGAGGAGAAGGAGTCGTCGGGCAAGCAGCAGATCGTCGTGACCGAGGTCCCGTTCCAGGTCAACAAGGCGCGCCTCGTCGAGCAGATCGCCGAGCATGTGCGCGACAAGAAGATCGAGGGCATCAGCGACCTGCGGGACGAGTCGGACCGCGACGGCATGCGGGTGGTGATCGAGCTGAAGCGGGACGCCAATGCCGAGGTCGTACTGAACCAGCTGTACAAGCACACGACCATGCAGTCCACGTTCGGCGCGATCATGCTCGCGCTCGTGGGCGGCCAGCCGAAGGTGATGGGGCTCAGGGAGATCCTGCAGCACTTCGTCGATCACCGGCACGAGGTGATCGTCAAGCGCACGGAGTTCGACCTCGGCGAGGCGCGGGCCCGGGAGCACATCCTCGAGGGCCTCAAGATCGCGGTCGACAACATCGACGAAGTGATCAAGATCATCCGCGGCTCGGACGACGTCGAGACGGCGGACGCGGCCCTGCGCGCGCGGTTCGGGCTGAGCGAGCGGCAGAGCAAGGCCATCCTCGACATGCGGCTGGCCCGCCTCACGGCGCTCGAACGGGACAAGCTGGAGGCGGAGCTCAAGGAGGTGCTGGCCCTCATCGCGGAACTCGAGACCATCCTGGCCTCGCGCGACAAGCGCATGGCCATCCTCAAGGACGAGATGACGCACCTCGAGGAGAAGTACGGCGACGACCGGCGCACCGAGATCGTCTCCGACACCGGCGAGTTCAGCGTCGAGGACCTGATCGCCGACGAGGATATGGTGGTCACGGTGTCCCACGCGGGGTACATCAAGCGGATTCCCGTGAGCACCTACCGGCGCCAGCGCCGCGGCGGCCGCGGGCTCGCGGGCATGGGCACCAAGGAGGACGACTGGGTCGAGCACCTGTTCATCGCCTCCACCCACGACTACGTGCTGTTCTTCACGCAGAACGGCCAGCTCTACTGGCTCAAGGTGTACGACATTCCGCAGGGCGGCCGCGCGGCGCGGGGCAAGCCGGTCATCAACCTGATCCAGATCGGCGAGGGGGAGCGGATCACCGCGTTCCAGGCGGTGCGCACGTTCGACGACCAGCACTACCTGATGTTCGCCACGGCCAACGGCACCGTGAAGAAGACCGTCCTGTCGGCCTACGGGAACCCGCGGGCGAGCGGCATCAACGCGATCAACATCGAGGACGGGGACGAGTTGATCGACGTCCAGGTGACGGACGGCTCGAACGACATCGTGCTGGCCACCCGCCACGGCATGAGCATCCGGTTTGCCGAGGGCGACGTGCGGGAAATGGGCCGGGCCACGGCGGGCGTCCGGGGCATTTCCCTGGAGGCGGGCGACCGCGTCGTGGACATGGTGGTGATCCGGCGGGACGCCACGCTCCTCGTCGTGACGGAAAACGGGCTCGGCAAGCGCTCGGAGCTGTCGGAGTACCGGGTCCAGAAGCGGGGCGGCAAGGGCATCATCACGCTCAGGCATACCGAGAAGACCGGGGCCATCGTGGCGCTCAAGGAAGTGCTCCCCGACGACGAACTGATGATGATCACGCGGCACGGCGTGATCATCCGCGTGCCGGTGGACGGCATCCGTGTGATCGGACGGAACACCCAGGGGGTCCGCGTGATGAACCTGGACTCGGGTGATGCGGTCGTGGACGTGACGCGGGTCGTCGTCGAGGAGGACAACGGGATCGAGGGTGAGGGGGAGCAGCCGGAGATCATCTCCCCCGGCCGCGATCAGCGTGAAATGGACGTGTAGCGGGGCTACGGGGCCGTCCATAGATTGGCGGTCATCGTGAGTTTCGAGACCTTCGTGTCGGTGGGCGGGGATCGCGTGACGCTCGACGCGATCCGGGAGGCGGCGGACGGACTGATCGGCGTCGCGGAGCGCACGCCCCTGCAGCCGGTTCCCGCCCTGTCGTCACCGGGCGCTCCCGTGTTCCTCAAGCTCGAGTCCCGCCAGCCCACCGGGGCGTTCAAGCTCCGGGGCGCGTGGACCGCGGTGCGCCGCCTGCCCGACGACGCGCGCCGTCGGGGCGTCATCACGTACTCCAGCGGAAACCACGGACAGGCGGTTGCCTGGGCGGCGCGCCGCCTCGGGATCCGGGCCGTCGTCGTGATGCCGGAGACCGCGCCGGCGCTCAAGGTGGCGGGCGTGAAGAAGTGGGGCGGGGAGGTCGTCCTCGCGGGCACGACCTCCACGCACCGCCGCGCCCGGGCCGATGAGATCGTGGCGCGGGAAGGGCTCACGATGGTGTCCCCGTTCGACACGGCGGACGTGGTCGTAGGCCAGGGCACGGTGGGTCTCGAGATCGTGGAAGACCTGCCCGACGTGGCCACGGTGGCGGTGCCCGTGGGCGGCGGCGGGCTGGTGGCGGGCATCACGGCCGCCGTGAAGGCGCTCCGGCCCGCTGCGCGGGTCATCGCGGTGGAGCCCGAAGGGTCCGCCGCGATGGGAGCGGCGCTCAAGGCCGGCCAGGTGGTCCACCTGCCCGAAACCCACTCGATTGCCGACGGCCTTCTGCCTGTCGCGGTGGGCCGGCTGGCGCTGGCCCTCGTGCTCGGCCGGGTGACCGCGGTCACGGTCTCGGAGGCGGCCATTGCCGAAGCCACGGTGTGGCTCCGCGACGCCTGCGACGTGCTCGCCGAGCCGTCCGGCGCGGCGACGACCGCCGCCCTGCGATCGGGGGCATTCCGGGCCCAGGGCCCCACCGTCCTCGTGGTCAGCGGGGGGAACGTGGATCCGGCGTACGTGGCGGAACTCGCCGCCGGGCTGAAGGCCTGATGGCGACGCCGCCCACGGTCGGGGCCAAGATCGTCGTCGCCGACGACGATCCCACCCTGCTCAAGACCCTCACGTACATCCTGCGCGGACAGGGATTCGTGGTGGTGCCGGTGGACGGCGGCGAGGGCCTGCTCTCCACCCTGGAACGCGAGCACCCCGACCTCGTGATGCTGGACATCATGATGCCCAAGGTGGACGGGCTGCAGCTGCTCGAGCGCATCCGCGCCACGCCGACGTGGGAAGGTCTCCCCGTCCTGATGATCTCCTCGATGCCGCCCGAAGACGCGACCGCCCGCTCCCTGGGCCTGGGCGCCGACGACTTCGTCTCCAAGCCGTTCCGGGTCAAGGAGCTGGTGGCGCGCGTCACCGCGCGGCTGCGCCAGGCGCGGCAGTTCCGCGCCGCCAAAGAGCACGCGGAGCGCCGGGAGGCCGAAGCCCGCGTGGCCACCGACGAGGCCCGGGTCCGCGCCGAGATGATCGACATCCTGCACGAGATCACGGACTCGCTCAAGCCGGACGAGATCTACCAGATCCTCACGCGGCGCGTGGCGCGGGTGCTCGGCGTCACCCGCTGTTCCATGGTGCTGGCGTCGCCAGGGAGCGCCCTCGGCCTGGTGGTGGCGTCGCATGACAACCCGATGGTGCGCAACCTGGAGATCAGCCTGGTGAAGTACCCGGAGGTGCGGCGCGCCCTCGAGACGGGCCGGCCGGTGCTCGTCCGGGACATCCACACCGATCCGCTGTACGAGGAGGTGCGCCGGACCTGGGCGGCCGAGCACATCGTGGTCCCCACCCGGTCGGTCATCGCGATCCCGTTCAGCCTGCGGAAGGCCCAGCGGGGGGTGTTCTTCCTCCGCACGACCGCTGCGGACAAGACGCTTCAGGAGGAGGACGTCACCTTCGCCGGCACCGTGATCGGCGCGGCGGTGAGCGCCATCGACCGGGCGCACGACCTCGAGTCGGCCATCACCGACCGGGAGCGGCTGCTCGAGATGGCGCACACGGACGCCCTGACCGGATGTCTCAACCGGCGGGCCCTGGTGGACCGCCTCCAGGGGGAAGTGGAGCGCGGCCGGCGCTACAACCAGCTGCTCGTGCTGCTGCTGGTCGACCTCGACAAGTTCAAGGACGTCAACGATCGGCACGGCCACCTGACCGGGGATGCGGTCCTGCGGCAGGTGGGCGAGATGCTCCGCCGGGAGGCGCGGGCGGTGGACCTCGTGGCACGCTATGGGGGCGACGAGTTCGTGCTCGTGCTGCCGGAGACGACGCGGGAGGGCGGCGTGGTGTTCGCCGAACGGCTCCGCCGCCGGCTCGCGGGGCACAATTTCGCGGAAGCCGGGGAACCGTTGTACGTTACGGCCTCGATTGGCGTGGGAACGTTCCCCGACCCCGGCATCGAGTCCGCGGATGACCTGATCGCCCGGGCCGATGCCTCGATGTACTCCGCCAAGGGCAGCGGACGGAATCAGGTGGGCGCATGAGTCAGCGACGGTGCCCCAAATGCGGCGCGGTGTACGGCGGCGACGCGCGGTTCTGCCCGAAGGACGGCAGCCCGCTCGTTGACGTCGCCGTGGCCGGGACTTCGGGGACCACCATCCGCAAGGCGTACAAACCGCCGTCCACCGACCGGTTCACGCTGTCGAGCCAGCGCATCGACAACCGCTACGAGGTGGTGAAGCGCCTCGGCGAAGGCGGGATGTCGTACGTCTACGAGGCCAAGGACCTGACGCGCGGCGAGACGGTGGCGATCAAGATCCTCTCGCCGAAGCTCTCGGCGGACCAGAGCTCGGTCCAGCGGCTGCGCCGCGAGGCCGGCCTCGCCATGCGGCTCGAGCATCCCCACGTCTGCAAGATCCTCCGCCTCGGCGAGACGGAGGACGGGCTGATCTACCTCGTGATGCCGTATCTCCGGGGCGAGCTCCTGTCGGACCGGGAAGGCAAGGTGGGAGCCCTGCCCGTGGCCCAGGGCATCGAGTGGCTCGGACAGATGTGCTCGGGCCTGCACCACGCGCACCAGCTCCACATCGTCCATCGGGACCTCAAGCCCGAGAACGTCATGATCGTCCCGGGGCCGGAGGGCCGCGAGCTGGCCGTCATCATGGACTTCGGCCTCGCCAAGGAAAACCGGGCCGATCCGACCATCGCCAAGCTCACGGCGACGGGCATCATCCTGGGCACGCCGGAGTTCATGAGCCCGGAGCAGATCCGCGGCCGACCCATCGACGCGCGCAGCGACGTGTACGCCCTCGCCATCGTGGCGTTCGAGATGTTCTCGACCAAGCTCCCGTTCTCGGGACGCAGTGCGCAGGAGATGATGATCGCCCGGCTCCGCGGCAAGCCCGCGAGCCTGCGGCAGTACCGTCCGGATTTCCCCGAGGCCATCGAGGCGGTCCTCATGCGCGCCATGGGGGTCGAACCGGAACAGCGGTATGCCACCGCGCGCGAGTTCGGTCAGGCCCTCGTCGAGGCCGGCGGCGATCCGGACGTGACACGCCGGGTGGGGCCGCTGCTGAAATAGCCGGGCAGGCGGACAGGCGGTCAGGGCGGGTCGCAGGCTGCGGCCCGCTTCGTGTCTACGAGAACCTACCGGAACGATCGAGGTGCACGTGCGACCACGTTCATGGGCCGCAGTGGCCATCGTACTCGGCTTGCCCCTGGGCCTGACGGGTGCAGAGACTCGCCCAGCCTGTCCCGTTCATCCCGCTTCTCCCGTCTATCCCGCTCATCCCGCCGACTCTCTCCGGGTGCTTCTCGTCACCGCCCACCCCGACGACGACGCGATGTTCGCCGGCGCGGTCTACAAGATCACGCACACCCTCGGCGGCGTCGTGGACCTGGCCCTCGTGACCGACGGCGCGGGCGGATTCCGCTACGCGCAGCTTGCCGAGCCGATCTACGGCCTCGACCTGACCGATGAACGGGTGGCGCGGGCCTATCTGCCCGCCATCCGCAAGCGGGAGCTCATGGCGGGCGGGGCGATCGTGGGGATCCGCAACTACTTCTTTCTCGACGAGCGGGACGATGCCTACACGGAGAACGCCGACTCCGTGCTGCGCTTCACGTGGAACGCGGCGCGCGTGCGCGACCGCCTGGCCGAGCTCATGGCGCGCGGCGCCTACGACTTCGTCTTCGTGCATCTCCCCGTGGTCCGATTCCACGGTCACCACAAGGCCGCGACGATCCTGGCACTCGAGGCGGCCGCGTCGCTCGCCGACGGCCACCAGCCCGTCGTGCTCGGGTCCTTCGGGGCCTCGGACACGGGCGACACGACGCATCTGGGCTTCACGGAGCACCCGGGATACCCGATCACCCACGTGCGCGCCGGCGTGCCACCATTCGTGTTCGACCGGCAGCAGCCCCTCGACCCGACGGGGCGGCTGGACTACCGCATCGTCGTGAACTGGCTCATCGCGGAGCACAAGACGCAGGGGACGATGCAGCTCCTGATGAACCGGTCGTCGGTCGAGCGGTTCTGGTATTTCGAAATGAACGGGGAGGCGGGGCTGGTCGCGACGAGGCGGCTCTTCGAGGACCTGGCCAACCCAGGGATCCGGCGATAGGTCCCGGAGCGCTCGATCAGCGAATCGAGGGATAGAGGGATCGAGGCCCATCCCGCACCTCCCGCCCATCCCGCTCGTTTTACCGGTTCCCCACCAACTCCAAAAGCGCCCGCGCCCGCGCCACCGGCACGCCCAGATTCGAGCCGCCGAACTCCGGGAGAATGGCGGAGGTGATGGCCAGCACTTCACCCCGCATGGAGAGGACCGGGCCGCCGCTTCCTCCCGAGGTCGTTTCGGCGTCGTACACGACGGCCTCGCGGCTCACCTGACCCACGATGCCGCGGCTCGCGAGCGGCGAGATCTGGCCGGTGCGCGCGAGACGGGCGCCCAGCGTCCAGAAATCCACGTTCCCCGCCTCGCGCAGCTCGGCCAGGAACCCGGCGTCGGCCCGGGCCATGAGCGCCCGCATGCCCAGGGGATAGCCGAGGACGATCACCTCCTCGCCCGCCTCCGCCGCGGACTGCGCGAGTCGCAGCGTGGGCAGCGACCGCACGACGCCCGCGCAGCGCAGCAGCGCGAGGTCAGCGCTGTCGGCCACCGCGACGACGTCGAGATGGAGCGAGTCGGGTACGCCGGGGATGTAGGCGATCATCCGCCGCATCACTGGCACCCAGCCCTCCGCCGCCACCCGGCGGGCCGCGTCGTCGAACACCCACGGCTGGGCGATGTGCCGGTTGGAAAGCAGCAATCCGTCGTCCGTCGCGACGAAGGCGGTGCCCGTGAACAGCGCCTCCATCACCGGCGCCCGCTCATCGGTCGTGAGCACCGGCTCGCCGCCGGGCCCCAGCACCGGCGTTCCGTCCGGTCCCACCTGGATCCGCAGGGGCTGGCCGCTCTCGGGATCCACGAAGCCCCAGGATCCCTGGATGAACGCCGTGGACCGGGTGGCCGCCCCGATGACGAGCCGCGCGGCGGCGCTCTGGTCTTCCAGGGCGCGCACGCGGCGCGAGGTTTCCGAGATGCCGGACTGGATGTCCTCGAGGGCCTGCGCGAACTCCTCGGCCGTGGCGGGGTTGTCGCGGCGCCGCCCGAGCAGGTCGGCCAGCCCTGCCACCCGCCCCCGCTCTTCCTGCAGGCGCCGTTCGAGCTGAATCGTGCGCCACCCCAGGAATCCCACGCCGCCCACGATAGCCACGAGCGCCGTCAGGAAGATCACCCGCACCATGCGCGGGGTCTGCGTGAGCAGCGCCACGGGCAGGTCCCGGGAGAGCAGTCCCAGCCGCCCCCACCAGCCGCGCCCGCTGTGGTGCGCGCGGTCGACACAGTCGGCGACGGCGTCGCGCACCGGCTTCCCGCTCGCGTCCACCGCGTACAGCCGGAACCGGAGCAGCGGACCGCCGTGGCCAATCTCCAGCACGTCACCAGGGACGAGCAGGTGCTGGTCCACCGGGTCCCCGTTGATCAGGATTTCCTTGCCCGGCGCGGTGTCGAGCTCGAAGCCGGCGTCGACGCGGCGGAGCGTGCCGTACTCCTCGGCCGGCACTTCGCCGCCCGCGCGGGTGAGCGGGATCTCGGCGCCCGGGAATGTGCCGATCCGCAGGTAGTCGCCCTCGGGCCACACCGTGGTGCCGGCGCGGCGGCCCGACAGGTACATCAGCGCCGGCGCGGTGGCGCCGTTGGCGCGGCGGGGCTCGGCGGCGGGCTCGGTCATGATGCCCGCAAAGGTACCCGTTGGAGGCGGAGCGCGGGAATGCCGGCGGACGTGACCGCCTTGCTCACGCTCCCCCGACCGGGAATACTTCCCGCGTCCCCGCCCGAGGCCACCACCGCGACATGCGCCGGTTCCCCGCGTTCGATCCGCCCGAGTACGTCGAGTGGCGCCCGGATCCCGCCCTGGTGGCCGGGTTCGATGCCGCGTGGCGCGGCGACCCCGCGCGGGCGGCCATCGTCGAAGCGCTGGACACGGAGACCCTGCTCGCCTTCTACGCGGGCATGCTCCGCGCGCGCCTGCACGACATCATGCTCAAGCGCTGGGTGCGGCAGGGCGTGATCTCGAAGGCATGGCTCGCGACCGGCGAGGAGGCGGCAACGGTGGGGCCGGTGCACGCCTTGGATCGCGCCGTGGACGTCGTGGCGCCCATGATCCGCAACGCCGGGGCGTGCTGCGAGATGGGCATGTCGGTGGCCGACATGCTGCGGGGCTACCTCGGCACCGACGACGCGCCGTCCAAAGGGCGGGACGGGCACGTGGGCGACTTCAGCCACCGCGTGCTGCAGCCCATCTCGCACATCGGCAACATGCCGCCCGTGGCCGCCGGGATTGCGCTCGCGAGCAAGCTGCGCGGGGAGCGGCGCGTGTCGCTCACGTGGATCGGCGACGGCTCCGTGAACGCCGGCCCGACCCACGAGGCGCTGAACTTCGCGGCCGTGCAGCGGCTGCCGGTCGTCTTCGTGATCCAGAACAACCAGGTCGCCCTCGGCACCCGCCTGTCGGCCCATCGGCTCCCGGAGGACTTCCGGGACCTGCACAAGGCGTACGGCTGCACGGGCTGGTCGTTCGACGGCAACAACGTGCTGGATGCCTTCGCGGCCACCCGGTTGGCGGCCGACCAGTGCCGTCGGGGCGAAGGCCCCGTGATCCTGGACGCGGAGACGTTCCGGATGGGCGGGCACGCGACGCATGACGAGCAGGAGGCGCGGCAGGTGCTCCCGGCGGAACTGTTCGCCCACTGGGGCGCGCGGGACCCGATCGGGCTCTACGAGGAGTGGCTCAAGGGGCACGGCGTTCCCGGCGCGCGACTCGAAGCGGTCGAGCGGCAGGTGAGCGACGAAGTGGACCGCGCGGCCGAGGAGGCGCTCGAGAGCAGGAAGACGCGGACGCCTTTGGGAGAGACCGCGCTCGAAGACGTCTATGCCCGTAAGGACGGAGAGTAAAGGGTGTGGTGAAGAGGGTCTTGCCGTCTGACCTATCACCTCCCCCCTTCCCCCTCCCTCCTGCTACCTCGCGAAGGTGACGAGCCCAACGACCGCATTCCACGTGGACTTCGCCAGGAATCCCAGCACGACGATCAGCACGACCGGAGCCACGTAGCGCACCAGGAAGGCCCACACCCGTCGCAGCCCGGCGTGCGGCAGTCCCTTGGCCAGCTCCGCATCGGCCTGTGGGAGCAGGCGGTACCCGACGAGGATGGCCGTGAGCAGCCCGCCGAGCATCAGCAGGAACTGCCCAACCACCGCGTCGAGGTTGCCCAGGAACGTCGTGTTGAACGCGGCCGGGAGCCCCAGGAGGGCGATCAGCGCCCCGCCGCCAATGGCCGCCCTCCGTCGCGAGACCCCGATGCCGTCCACCGTGGCGGCCACGACGACCTCGAGCAGGGAGATTGCGGAGGTGAGGGCGGCGAAGAACAGCATGATGAAGAACGCCGTGTCGACGTAGTCACCCGCGCGTCCGAGCTGCTCGAACCCGCGGGGCAGCGTGATGAACAGGGCGCCGACGGTGCTGTCGCCGATCTGGGTGATCTGGGAGTCCAGCCCGAAGTTGAACATGACCGGGAACACGATCAGGCCCGCGGTCATCGCAACGCCCGTGTCGGACAGCGCCACGATCATCGCCTCGCGTCCCAAGTCCTCCTTCGACTTGAGGTACGACGCGTACGTCATCAGCGCGCCCATCCCGAGGGAGAGCGAGAAAAACGACTGCCCGGCGGCGCTGGCCAGGGTCGTGAGGTCGAGCAGGCGATCCAGGCTGGGACGCAGGTAGTACGCGTAGCCGGGGCCCCCGTTCGGGAGCGTGGCCGCCCAGATCGCGAGCCCGATGAGGATGAGGAACAGCAGGGGCATCATGATCAGGTTGCCCCGCTCCAGCCCGCCCTTCACGCCGCCCGCGACGACCCAGATCGTGAGGAGCATGAACAGGAGGTGGTAGCCTACGGCATCCCAGCCGGTGGCCACCTGGCCGAAGTACGAGCTGGTGTCCGAGGGGATGGCATTGCGTACCGCGTCGAACGCGTAGCGCATCGTCCAGCCCGCGATCACCGAGTAATAGGAAAGGATGCCGACGCCGCACAGGATGAACAGCCAGCCCAGCGGTCCCCACGCCCGCCCGCCGAGCCGCCGCACGGCCCGCGCGGGGGACTCCTGCGCCAGCCGGCCGACGACGAACTCGGACGTCATGAGCGGGATTCCGACGAAAGCCACGATCACGATGTAGAGCACGACGAAGGCCGCACCGCCGCCTTCCGACGCCTTGTATGCGAAGCGCCACATGTTGCCAAGGCCCACGGCGGAGCCCACGGCGGCGAGGATGAAACCGGCCCGTGTAGCCCACGAGTCCCGAGGTGCTGTACCTGGTCCGGTCACGAACGTTCTCCGGTTGCTGGGTCCGGATTGACGGCGGCATCGGGCGCTGCGGGCGAGGCTTCGGTGCGGATCGCGTCCCACGCCGCCTGACGGACCTGGGTCGTCGCGGAGTCAGCGGGCTGCCAGACCCCGGCCGCGACCCGCTCGAGCACGAGCAGCATCAGCCTGAGCCAGACGTCCGCCCACAGGTCGGCGCCACCCCGCCGCACCGCTCCGGCCGACTTGCCGGCCGCGATCGTCTGCTCGATCTGCCCGCGGAGGTCGCGCAGCGCGGTGCGGCTCCGCTCGTCCAGGACGTCGGCGAAGGTCTGGCTGAACACCAGCCGTACGAGATTCGGGTCGTGCTTCGCGGTGGCTACCCAACGGTCCGCCACGAAATCGAGCCGCGCGCGGCAGGGCCAGTCCGGGTTTGCGTCCTTCAGCGGCTCGGCCATGGCGCGGACCGCCGCGCGGAACACCTCGTTGAGCAGCTCTTCCTTGCTCGGGAAGTGCCGGTAGATGGTCCCTTCCGCCACACCCGCCCGGGCCGCGATGAGCGGGGTCGTGGTCCCGTGGAAGCCACGGGCGGTGAACAGCTCCAGCGCCGCCCGGGCAAGGCGATCGCGGGTCTGGCGTGCCGACCGCCTGCGGGCGGGCGCGTCGCCGGCTGAAGAGGGAGCGGGAGTCAAGGCGACTCACGATAACACGTGGTTCCGAATGGACTCAAGTCGTCCATTCCCAGCGCCTCGACGGGCGGCTTATCTTCCCGCCCCGGCGGAGGCCGGCTCACTCGGAGCAACTACATGAGAATGCTGGTGTTAGGGGCGGGACTGCAGGGATCCGCCTGCGCGCTCGACCTGCTGCGGACAACCGACGCGCAGGTAACGCTCGCTGACGCGCGGATCGACGGGCTTCCCGCCTACCTCGATCCGTTTCGCGGCAACCGCCTCACGGTGGCGTCGCTCGACGCCCGCGATCACGCTTCCGTGCGGGGGCTCATGCGGGGCCACGTGGCCGCGATGAGCGCTCTGCCGTACTACCTCAACGCGGACATGGCCCGCCTCGCCGTCGAATGCGGACTGCATTTCTCCGATCTCGGCGGGAACACCGAGATCGTGCGGGAGCAGCAGCGCCTCGACGGGGACGCCCGCGCCCGCGGCCTGTCCATCATGCCGGACTGCGGCCTCGCCCCGGGCATGGTGAACATCCTCGCCGCCGAAGGGATCCGGCGGGTAGATCGGGTCTCGGCCGTGCGGTGCTACGTGGGTGGCCTGCCGCAGCACCCCGAGCCGCCGCTCAACTACACGCTGGTGTACTCGCTCGAGGGCGTGCTCGACTACTACACGACGCCGTCGTGGATCCTGCGTGACGGTCGGCTGGTGTCGGCGGAGGCGCTCTCCGAGATCGAGTTCCTGGATTTCCCGGCGCCCGCGGGCCGGCTCGAGGCCTTCCACACGGCGGGCGGCATCTCCACCATGCCGTGGGACTTCGAGGGCCGGATCCCCGTGATGGAGTACAAGACGCTGCGGTATCCCGGTCATGCCGAGATCATGCGGTCCATCCGGGGGCTGGGACTGCTCGATCTCACCGAGGTGAAGGTGGGCGGGGTCACGATCCGGCCGCGTGACCTGTTCGTGGTGCTGGCGGACCGCAAACTGCGGCAGCCGGGGGCGCGCGACCTGGTGGCCCTGCGGGTGGTGGTGGAGGGGGCAGGGGGACGCCGCGTCGCCTTCTCACTGCTGGACAAGCACGACGAGCAGCTGGGCGTGAGCGCCATGATGCGGACGACGGGCTACTCGCTCTCGGTCACCGGCCAGATGCAGGCGGCCGGCAGCATCGCCCGCAAGGGCGTGGCGACCGCGTACGAGGCCATGCCGTTCGACGCGTACGTGGGGGCGTTGGCCGAGCGCGGGGTCCGCATCGAAGAGGAGTGATCGAGGGGTCGAGGGATCGAGGGATCGAGGGATCGTGGCAGCGGCTTTACGATCCCTCCATCCCTCCATCCCTCTATCCCTCGAATCAGAACGGCCAGCGGTAGTGCGCGAGCCAGTTGAATCCGTCCGGCCCGTACGCCGCCGAGAAGCCGAGCACGGCGGTCTCCGAGCCGAAGTGGATGAGCAGGCCGGCGCCGCCGCCCACCTTGAGGTCGTCGGTCGTCAGCGTGAAGTCGCCGGGCCCGAACACGCGACCCACGTCCACGAAGCCTACCGCCACCGTGCGCAGGAAGTACGGGATGAGGGCGTAGCGCACCTCGAGGTTCCCGAACAGCACGTCCGCGTCCACGAACCGGTTCCAGAACAGTCCCCGATGCGAGTCGGGTCCGCCCAGGCCGCCGTACTGGCGGTCGCTCTCCTCGACCATGAACCGCGAGCCAAGCGGCGGGGTGCCGGTCATGGACTGGCCGGCCACGCGGCCGGCAAAGCCCCAGCGCTCCCCAAAGCTCAGGAACCCGCGGGCGCTCACGGTGGTGCGGGAGTACGTGACGTCGCCCGCCACGTCGGCGTCGGCGCGGGAGTGGATGGCCTCGAGGAGCACCCCACGCTGGGCCGCGGCCTCGCGGTCCCGCGTGTCGAGCACGAGCCCCACGCGGGCGCTCACGTCGTTCGTGCCCACGCCAATGCGGTCCACGGCGCCGCTCGCGAGGTCCACGGAGAGCTGGCTCCGGGCCTGCAATGTGTCCAGGAACCAGTGCTCCCAGTGCATCCCGACCAGCAGGCGCAGCGGGCCCACGATGCGGCGCTGCACGTCGGCGCGCGCGTAGTTGCGCACCCGCTCGATCCGGTAGTAGCGGTCGCTGCCGGAGATGCTGCCCGAATCGGCGGTGGTGGCGTTCCCGATCCCGAAGTACGGCTCGCGCATCCAGTGGGTGAGCGACAGGATCAGATGGAACCGCCAGCCGTCGGCCAGCGCCGGCGCCCACGCGTCGAGCGTGAGGAAGCGCGAGCCCGACGTCGCGATCTGGCCGTCCAGGGCCACGAGCAACCGATGCGGGGCCGCCGTGGCGTCGCTGTAGCGGGTGGGGAGCAGGACGCCGTAGTAGGCGCCCACCGTGAGGCCCTCGCGCGGGATCCAGAACAGCTTGGGGTAGAACAGGTCCTTCCAGATCGATCCCGCCGGGAAGATCGTCGGCAGCTGTGCCGCCGCGGGACGCGCGGCGAGCAGCAGCAGAACCAGCGCGAGACGTCGTGCGGTCAACGCCGCTCGAACAGGTAGGCGGAGTCCTTGAGGCTCGCCGTCTGGCCGTCGAAGGCCGCGTAGCGCGAGGGGAAGAGCGCGGCCCCGCCGAAGTCACCGTTCTTGTTCACCGCGTAGAAGTTGAGCTGGAAGCGCGGCGTCCCCGCTTCGTCGAGCAGCCGCGGTGCGGTGGCAGCCATGACGCGCCGCAGGGTCTCGAGCGCCGCGTCCGTGGGGCTCATGCCGCGCCGCATGTGCTCGACCGTGAGGAATCCGCCGCACACCATGATGTTCGACTCGCCGCGGCCCGTGGAGCCGGCGGCGCCCACGTCGTTGTCGCAGTACTGCCCGGCGCCGATGATGGGCGAGTCGCCCACGCGGCCCGGGATCTTCCACGCGAGACCGCTCGTGGTGGTGACCGAGGAGATCTCGCCCTTGGGGTTCACGCAGTTCAGGTTGATCGTGCCGGTGGGGCGCGCCACCATCTGCGAATCTTCCGGCACGTTGAGCCAGTCGTCATTCTCCCCGCGGTTGGCCCGCCAGCGGAGCCAGATCTCACGGCTCCGCTCGGTGAGCAGGTCTTCCTCCTGGAAGCCGTACGACAGCGCGAAGCGCTTGGCCCCTTCGCCCACGAGCATGATGTGGTTGGTGTAGAGCAGGACGTACTTGGCCACCACGCTCGGCGTCTTGATGCCCTCCAGGGCGCCCACGGCCCCGGCCCGCTTGGTGGGCCCGTGCATGCAGGAGGCGTCGAGCTGGACCACGCCCTCCTCGTTGGGCAGGCCGCCGTACCCCACGGACGTGTCATTGGGGTCCAGCTCCTGGATCTTCACCCCTTCGACCGCGGCGTCGAGCGTATCGGCGCCCTCGCTCACCAGCTTGCCGGCCAGCTCCACGCCGCGGAGGCCGTTGGCCGAGGCGATGGCCACCGGGCGGGCCGGAGGCCGGATGTGGACCGCGGGAGCGGCGACCGCGACGCGGGGGGCGAGGGCGGCGCCGGCGGCGACACCGGCGGCGGTTCCGAGGAAATCGCGACGGGAAAGCGTGTCGGACATGGGATTCTCCGGGGCAGCCAGGTAGGATGCGGCGTCGCGGAATAATCCCCTGTGGGACGGATGGGTGTCAACGGAGCAGTGGCGGGATGAGCGGGATGGGCGGGATCAGCGGGATTGGACGAGCTTGGGCTCGGCACGCTCGATCCCTCGACCCCTCGATCCCTCGCGTCGAAATGGGCATCGCAGAAGCTTGATTACCCACGGCGCCCGCCCTACGTTGCCTCCACACAATCAACCTTCGCCGGCCGCGCCGCCGGATACCTCGTGCCCGACTCCCCTCCAGCCCTGGGCCACCCCGACCTCTCGATCGTGCTGCCGGTCCACAACGAGCGGGACAACCTCGCGCCGCTGGCCGCGGAGCTGCACGCCGCGGTGGGCGACCGCCCGGTCGAGTTCATCGCGGTCGATGATGGCTCGACCGACGGGTCCGGCGAGGAGTTGCGGCGGCTCGCGGCCGCGGACCCGCGCTGGCGGGTGCTCCGCACGGCGCGGCGCCGCGGGCAGAGCGCCGCCCTCGCCGCAGGCTGGACAGTGGCCCGCGCCCCCACCATCGTCACCCTGGACGCCGATGGGCAGAATGACCCCGTGGACATCCCGCGGCTGCTGGCGGCGCTCGAAGAGGATCAGGGACTGGGCGCGGTGGTCGGAGTGCGCCTCGGCCGGCGCGACAGCCGCTGGAAGCGCCTCCAGGGCGTGGTGGCGAACCGGGCGCGCGACGCGATCACGGGACACCGGGTCACGGATACCGGCTGCGGGCTCAAGGTGATCCGCCGAGACCGGCTGCTCCGGCTGCCGCGGTTCGACGGGATGCACCGGTTCCTGCCCACGCTGCTCGTGCGGGACGGCGCCCGGGTGCGCGAGCTGCCGGTGACACACCGCGCCCGGCGGTACGGGCGCACGAAATACGGGATGTGGAACCGCGCGTGGCGGGGACTGCGCGACGCGCTCGGCGTGCGATGGCTCATCCGCCGTCGCCTGCCGGCGGACTGGGAAGAGGTGACCTGACATGACGCGACGGCCCAGGCTCGACGCGGCGATCTTCCACCTGCCGGTGGATCGCATGCGCGAGGGGTACTACTCCGACAAGTACTTCGTGCGCGCGCGCGAGATCCTGCTCGCCGACAACCACCGCCCCCGCGTGCTCATGCAGGTATTCGGCAAGGCCCACGCCTTCCTGGGCGGCCTGGACGAGGCGATCGCCATTCTCGAGCTCTGCGCCTTCGAGTGGGACGACCTGGTCGTGCACGCGCTGTACGACGGCGACGAGGTCGCCCCGTGGGAAACCGTCATGACCATCGAAGGCCCGTACGACGCGTTCGCGCACCTCGAGACGCTGTATCTGGGCGTGCTCGCGCGCCGGACCCGCGTCGGCACGAACACCCGCCTGGTGGTCGAAGCCGCCCATCCCAAGGAGGTCATGTTCTTCCCCGCCCGGCACGATCACTGGCTCGTCCAGACGGGCGACGGCTACGCCGCGCACATCGCGGGAGCCATCGGCGTTTCGACTGACGCGCAGGCATCCTGGTGGGGCAGCAGGGGCATCGGCACCGTCCCGCACGCCATCATCGCCGCCTACGGGGGCGACACGGTCCTCGCGACGAAGAAGTTCGCCGATCACGTCCCGGACGACGTGCGGCTCATCAGCCTCGTGGACTTCGAGAACGACTCTGTGCGGACGTCGCTCGAGGTCGCCCGCGCGCTGGGCGACCGCCTCTACGGCGTCCGGCTCGACACCTCGCACACCCTGGTGGACACCTCGGTGCTGCCGCAGATGGGCTCGTTCGACCCTACGGGGGTGAACCCCCACCTCGTCTGGAACGTCCGCCGCGCGCTCGACGCGGAGGGATTCACCGGGGTGAAGATCGTGGTGTCGGGCGGGTTCACGGTCGACAAGATCCGCGCGTTCGAAGCGGCGGGCGTGCCCGCGGACGCGTACGGGGTGGGCTCGTCGCTCTTCGGCGGCCGGTTCGACTTCACGGCGGACATCGTGCTCGTGAACGGGAAGCCCTGCGCGAAGGTGGGGCGGGAGTATCGGCCCAATGAAAGGCTGGAGCGAGTGCGCTGACGTGAAACGTGAAGCGTGAAGCGAAAAACGGCGCTCCCGCTTCTCTTTTCACGTATCACGCTTCACGTTTCACGTATGACAGAACCCCCTTTTGGGCGTTTCCTCCTCCCCGGTCCCACCGAAGTCCATCCCGACATCCTGCGGGTGATGACGCACCAGATGATCCCGCATCGCGGCTCCGAGATGGTGTCGCTGGTCGAAAGCATGGAGGTGCCGCTCCGCCGGCTGTTCCACACCGAGCGCCGCGTGCTCATCGGGTCCTGCTCGGCCACCGGCTTCATGGAGATGGCGGTGCGCTGCGGCATTCGGCAGCGCGTGCTGGCCCTCGTGTCCGGCTCCTTCGGCGACCGGTTCGCGGGCATCGCGGAGGCCTGCGGCCACGAGGTGGTCCGGCTCAACGTGCCGCTCGGCGAGACGGTGGAGCCCGACATGCTGCACGACGCGCTGCGCCGCATGGACGTGGACGCCGTGAGCCTCGTGCATTCGGAAACGTCCACCGGGGCGCTTGCTCCCCTGCCGGAGCTGGCGGCGGTGGTCCGCGAGTTCGGCGAGGTCCTCCTGCTCGTGGACGCCGTGACGTCGCTCGCCGGCTCGCCGGTCGAAACCGACGTGCTCGATCTCGACTTCGTATTCACCGGATCGCAGAAGGCCCTGGCATTGCCGCCCGGTCTCGCGCTGGGCGTGGCGTCGGAGCGCATGCTCGCGCGGGCAAAGACGCTCCCCGGGCGCGGCGCGTACCTGGATCTGCTCGCCTACGACGAGGCGTTCGCGGCGCGCCAGCCGACGAACACGCCCGCCGTGTCCCTGTTCTACGCCCTCGCCGAGCAGTGCCGCCGCATCGAGCTGGAGGGCGGGGTCGGCGCCCGCTGGACCCGGCACGACGCCATGCGGCGCGCCGTGGAGGAGTGGGTGGAGGGACCGGGCGGCGCCCTCGGCTATCGGTTCCTGCCGCGCGTCGGCCGCCGCTCGTGGACGGTCTCCTGCCTCAGGGTCCCGGAAGGCCGGTCCGGCCGCGAGATCGTGCGCGCGGCACGCAAGGAAGGCTGGACGCTCGGCACGGGCTACGGACCGCTCAAGGACTCGACCATCCGCATCGGCCACATGGGTGACCACACGCCCGCCCGCGTTGCCGAGGCGCTCGCCATGCTCGAAACGGTGACGACATGACCTGGACCGTCGTCGTCGCGGACCGGATTGCCGACGCGGGCCTCGCCGTGCTGCGCGCCGAGCCGGAGGTGGAGCTCGCGAGCGCCGTGGGCGACGCCGC
>Ga0105095_10000545_pt1 | contig 18415 bp, 17 predicted proteins | sample PPLLak2March2015_2_FD_79180 | JGI IMG/M metagenome (GOLD analysis project Ga0105095, IMG submission 79180) | Freshwater sediment microbial communities from Prairie Pothole Lake near Jamestown, North Dakota, USA - PPLs Lake P8 Core (3) Depth... | ecosystem: Environmental > Aquatic > Freshwater >...
CACGGAAGATTATAAGGAGGATCAGCGAAGATTATATCGTATTTGACCCTGCAGGTTTTTAAAAATGCCCTGACATCAATATGGACCGGCTTAATGTTCGAAATCCCGATTTCATTGATCGCCCTTCTTATACCGGCAATGTGTTTTGAATCAATTTCAACAAGATGGACCACGCCGGCTCCTCTTGAGGCAAACTCAATTGCGATGCTCCCGGTACCGGAAAACAGATCCAAAACGCTTACCGACTCAAAATCAATACGGTTGTTCAGTATGTTGAACAGGCTCTCCCGCGCAAGATCTGTTGTCGGCCTTGCCTTGAGACCTGGTAAAGGATTGATTATCCTCCCCTTGTATTTGCCTCCTATTATGCGCAATTTGTAGCTGTGAAAAGGTTCAGATATCTGTAAAGGTCAGTATTATTAAATACATAACTGAATGTGAAATTACCGGTAGGAACTGAAAATCTGATCGTCTTCAGGTAATCGGCAAAACACGAAGCCAGCTCTTTTGAATTGCCTGACAGGCCGCTGAAATAAATTGCCTCTTCCTGGGTTATATTCATCCGCTTAAGAACATACAAAACATAGTATTGTATATCGGTCACAGTTTTGTACTGAAATGTATTACAGAATATTAAAGTATTCTGATCGAAAATTATTAGATTTAAATAGTCTTTTTCAAGGTGTACATGAATGTAGTAACTTCCTGATGTTCTCCTGTTAACAGAAATGAACTGAAACAGAGGCGTTAATTGATGATAAAGCTGACTTCCCGGGAAGGATACTCTTACAAGATTCTCAATACTTTCCGGCAATGAGTAAATTATAATTGCATCAGGGTCAGGGAGTTCATTGATAAGAATTTTTTCCCCTTCAACGATTGTCTGGTTGAAGGCAAAATATTCCTCTTTTTTCGTTGAGTCAAAAAGGGGTGCAGGTACAAGAGTTGATTTTGAGGATGGGACTATCAGATTTGTTTTTTTGTACCTTCTGGTCAGAAAATCGTCCCTATTAATAAGCTCAGCAAGCCTGCCCGTATCTGAAAAAGTATTTTCATCCGGTTCATAATCTCTTAACAAAACGAACTTGTTCCTTAATGTGTCGAGAACGGAGTAGGAGAGGCCGTCGAAACCGATCTGAACAGATAACTCATAGTTTTCGGTTGAGTTGATATCAAGCGTTTCGTCAAATAATTCCAGTAATGGCATTCAGATTGGATTTTTACTTTGTGGATCTCTGTATCTTCTGATTCTGACACAAATTGATTAAGTTTACAGGCAAAAGTAGAAAAAATATCCTTGCTGCGGTTTCTATTACTTTTAAATAACTATGCGGGAAACTATTATCTATAATCAGTTATGTAAAAACCTTGGCTATGACCCGACAGATGATCAGTCTGCTGCCCTTAATAAGATATCAGCCTATATCACCGGAAACAATACCGACGTAATTTTCCTGCTTACAGGTTATGCAGGTACCGGAAAAACCAGCGTCATCAGTTCAATTGTAAAAACGCTTGACATCCTGAGAATGAAATCCGTACTTCTTGCACCAACAGGCAGGGCTGCAAAGGTTCTGGGTTCCTACTCAGGGAAACAGGCTTACACCATCCATAAGAAAATCTACCGTCAAAAATCTTCAAAAGACGGGGTGGGCAGCTTTGTCCTTGACAGGAATCTTCACAGGAATACTTATTTTATTGTAGATGAAGCATCTATGATATCAAATAATACATCTGATGTTTCTATTTTTGGCAGCGGAAAACTCCTCGACGACCTGATCGAATATGTTTATTCAGGTACTGATTGCAACCTTATGCTTGTTGGCGACACTGCCCAGCTACCACCGGTTGGTTCCGTCTTAAGTCCGGCTCTTGAAATTTCTTCACTCAAAGAATATGGATTCGGCGTAGCATCTTCCGAACTGCGCCAGGTTGTCAGGCAAAGTGAGGAATCAGGGGTTCTTATGAATGCAACAGGTGTCCGGCTTAAGATCGCAGAGAACGACCTTACTCATCCTTCAATCGACTGCATTAATTTCGGCGACGTGATACGTCTCGGCGGGGAGGATCTGATTGAGGAAATTTCAAATTCCTACTCCAAATGTGGCCTTAACGGCACCATTATAGTAGTAAACTCAAACAAACAGGCAAACAAGTACAACCTTGGGATCCGGAGCCGGATCTTCTTCAGGGAAGAGGAGATCGGTCCCGGGGATATGATCATGGTGGTCAGGAACAATTATTTCCTTATACCTGAGGATGAATCCGGACCGGGATTCATAGCGAACGGTGATATTGCCGAGATAAGAAAAATACGAAAGTATGAAGAGCGGTACGGATTCAGGTTTGCACAGATGGATCTTTTCTTTCCTGACTATGACCTTGAACTTGAATCGATTGTAATGCTCGACGTCCTGCATCTCGACACACCCGCCCTGCCTTCTGACAGGAGCAGGGAACTTTTTCAGAATATCATGGCTGATTATCTTCATATCAAGACCCGGCGGAAACAGATCGAAGCCGTACGGAGTGATCCTTATTTCAATGCCCTCCAGATTAAGTTTTCTTATGCAGTGACCTGTCATAAAGCCCAGGGAGGACAGTGGGAGAGGGTCTTTATCGATCAGGGGATGTTCAACAGGAATGAGATCACAATCGATTATCTCAGATGGTTCTATACCGCCCTTACCCGGTCGACCGACAGGGTCTATCTTGTCAATTTTAATGAGGATTGGTTTAAATGAATTGGTCCTGCGGCCTATTCTCCGATAATTTTAACAAGGACCCTTTTCCGCCGCTTTCCGTCAAACTCACCGTAAAAGATCTGTTCCCATGGTCCGAAATCCAGGTTGCCTTCCGTAACAGCAACAACCACTTCACGACCCATCAGTGTACGCTTAATATGGGCATCGGCATTATCCTCAAATCCGTTATGCCTGTACTGGTTGTAAGGTTTCTCAGGAGCAAGCTTTTCGAGCCAAACCTCGAAATCGTGATGCAGACCCGCTTCATCATCATTGATGAAAACACTGGAAGTAATGTGCATCGCGTTACAGAGAAGGATCCCTTCCTTTATGCCGCTCTCGGCAAGGCACTTTTCGACCTGTCCTGTTATGTTTATTAAAGCGCGGCGCGTTGGTGTTTCAAACCACAATTCTTTACGAAAAGATTTCATATCCGGAATGTTATTAGTTCGAATTATCAGCGTGTAAGGAGATCAGGCAAGCTTCAGATCTTTTAAAATATCAGCAATCCTCTGATTAAGAAACTCTTCAGTGTCTTCAAACTGTCCGGCAGAGTCGAGTTTTGTCTTGACGCTGAAATAAAACTTGATCTTTGGTTCAGTTCCGGATGGACGAACTGATATCTTCGATCCGTCCTCGAGGAAGAACTGAAGGACATCCGACTTTAACAGCTCGATCCTGCTTTTTGACCCGGTCAGGCAATCAGTTGAAACCAGGGTTTCGAAATCATTGATCCTCATCACCTTGCTGTTGTTGATTATTTCAGGGGGATTATTCCTGTAACTTTCCATCATGGCTTTAATTTCATCGGCACCCTCTTGCCCTTTACGGACGATGTTTATCAGTTTTTCCTTATACAATCCGTACTCAAGATAAATATCAATCAGCTGGCTGTATAGCGATTTTCCGTTATTCCTCGCCCAGGCAGCCACCTCTGCAGCCATGGCGCATGAAGCAACAGCGTCCTTGTCCCTTACGTAATCGCCGGGCAGATATCCATAGCTCTCCTCCCCGCCGCCAATAAATTTCTCCCTGCCTTCGAGCAGACGTATCAATTCGGCAAAAAACTTAAAACCCGTTAATACGTTATAACATTTTACATTATAGCTTTCAGCAATTCTGTCGAGCAGGTCAGTTGTAACTATCGTCTTGATAATGTACTCGTTGCCTTTATACTTATTCTTTTCCTTGTATTGTGAAAGTATGTAATGCGTTAAAAGGACGCCGGTCTGGTTTCCGTTCAGGAGCACAAATTCACCTCTGCTGTTTCTTACTGCAACACCCAGCCTGTCGGCATCCGGATCGGTCGCCATTACCAGGTCGGCCCCTGTTTCGTGCGCTTTCCTGATTGCCATCGAAAGGGCTGCAGGTTCCTCGGGATTGGGTGATTTGACTGTAGGAAAATTGCCATCGACTATATCCTGCTCGGGTACTGTCTGAATATTCCTGAAGCCGAACATCTCCAGGGCCTTTGGAACAAGAGTTCCTCCTGTTCCGTGAATAGGGGTGTAAACGATGCCCAAATCACTGTTTTTGCTTATAATATCAGGATTAAGGCTCATCTTTTGTACTTCATTCAGAAATAGTTCATCAGTTTCCTTTCCCAATATCTTTATTCTGTCTTTGTTACCATCGAACTTAATATCACCTGCAGATGTAATTTTCCTGACCTCATCAATAATTCCTTCATCATGGGGCGCAACAACCTGTCCTCCATCGTTCCAGTAAACTTTATAACCATTGTATTCAGGGGGATTATGAGAGGCCGTGATCACCACACCGCTCTGGCATTTATACTGGCGGATTGCAAATGATAACTCTGGGGTGGGACGAAGGGCTTCGAAAAGGTACACCTCAAATCCGTTTGCGGAAAATATGCCGGCAGCTGTCTCGGCAAACAACCTGCTGTTTTTCCGGCAGTCGTGGGCTATCGCCACTTTAATCCCGATGTTGCCACATTCCTTTATAATGTAGTTTGACAGTCCCTGGGTGGCCATTCCCAGGGTATAAATATTCATCCGGTTGGTGCCGGCACCCATAATGCCCCTCAATCCGCCTGTCCCGAATTCGAGATCCTGGTAAAAAGCATCTATCAGCTTCTTTTCATCGTTTTCGAGCATCTCCCGGACTTCGTTGCGGGTTTCCTCATTGAATTCGGTTCCAAGCCATTGCTGGGCTTTGATTTTAATTTCATCTAATGATAACATATTGATATATATTATTTTAATAAATTAATACAATTTTTCAGGCTGCTTCTCCAGTGAGGAATCCCAATTGCATAGTTCTCCTTGATCTTACTTTTATCAAGTACCGAATAAAAAGGCCGCTGAACACGGGAAGAAAACTCTTTTGATAAAATTGGAACAACTTTGCATTTTAATCCGGCCTCCTTCACAATTTCAGTGGCAAAATCGTACCAGCTGCATACTCCCTCATTTGAATAGTGATAAATCCCTGCATTGAAGGCAATCTGATTCCTGATGACCCGGGATATGATGAACAGGATTGTTTCAGCGAGGTCAGCAGCATAAGTAGGTGTTCCGGTCTGATCAAAAACCACCCTCAGTGAGTCTTTCTCCATTCCGTTTTTCAAAATCGTTTTAACGAAATTATTCCCGAATGAGGAGTAGAGCCATGACGTCCTGATTATCATTGAAAGATAATATTTTAAGGCATACTGTTCCCCTTCAGACTTTGATTTTGCGTAGGCCGACAAGGGATTTGTAACTGAATATTCATTATACGGAATGTTCGATTTCCCGTCAAAAACATAATCGGTTGAAATATGTATCAATCTGCATTCCGTACCTTTAAGCGCTTCAACAATGTTTTTTACTGCAATGCCGTTAATTTGACGCGCAGTTTCATATTCGACCTCAGCCTTGTCAACAAAATTATAAGCTGCACAGTTTATCAGCCAGTCCGGCCTGTTTTTTACAAGGAACTCCTTTAAGGCGGTTTCATTTGTAACATCCAGCGAGGCAGTGTCCGTGAAAATGAATTCATAGCCGAAGTAGTTCTTTGATGAAACCTTTAGTTCATTTCCAAGCTGACCATCCGCACCGGTAACGAGTATAATTGCCATAGAGGTTTAAATTAAAAATTATTGTCAGCATCCCCCAAACCGGGATGTTTCAGGTCCTTGTCGCTGATTACCGGTTTTATGTCGCCCAGTTTCCAATCGATATTCAAATCCGGATCATTCAGGGAAATCCCTCTTTCAAACCGCGGATGATAAAGGTTATCACATTTGTACTGTATAACGGCCGTATCGCTCAGCACTGAGAAACCGTGAGCAAATCCCCTGGGAATAAAAAACTGGGTTTTGTTTTCAGAATCAAGCTCTATTCCCAACCATTTTCCGAATGTCTCAGAATTTTTACGCAGATCGACGGCAACATCAAAGATTTTTCCGACGACCACTCTTATCAACTTTGCCTGGGCGAATGGCTCCAATTGATAATGGAGTCCCCTGATCACACCTTTCACTGACCTTGATTCATTATCCTGTACCGGATTAAATGGAATGCCTGCCTTAAGGAAGGCTTCAAGCTTATAACTCTCGAAAAAATAACCCCTGCTGTCGGCAAAAACGCGTGGTTGGATCACATACAATCCCTTGAATCCTGTTTCAATAATTTTCATCTGCATTCAACCATTATAAATCTGAAGAGCCGTCAATGTCTTCCAATGCTACCCTGAGAAGGTATTTTCCATACTGACTTTTCTTAACCTGTTCAGCAAGCTCCAGCAGCTTGTTCCTGGAAATAAAGCCTCTCTTGTAAGCGATCTCCTCGATGCATGATGCCTTCAAACCCTGTCTCTGTTCAAGGGTAGCAATAAAATTAGAAGCCTGCAAAAGGCTTTCATAGGTGCCTGTGTCGAGCCATGCCATACCCCTTCCCATGATCCTGACCACAAGGGAGCCTTCCTCAAGGTAAAGCCTGTTGAGATCTGTTATTTCAAGTTCACCCCTTGCAGATGGTTTGAGCGACTTAGCCTTTTTAACCACCGAGTTGTCATAAAAATAGAGTCCGGTCACAGCAAAGTTCGATTTTGGCCTTAACGGCTTCTCCTCAATACTTATGGCCTTTCTGCTATTGTCAAACTCCACCACTCCGTAACGTTCGGGATCTGTGACATAATAACCAAAGACGCAGGCGCCTTTATCAAGTGCTGCTGTGCTTAAAAGAACATCACCAAATCCGTGGCCGTAAAATATATTGTCGCCAAGAATCATACAGACAGTATCATCTCCAATGAATTCTTCGCCTATAATGAAAGCCTGAGCCAACCCCTCGGGAGATGGCTGTTCAAGGTAACTGAATTGAATTCCAATTGATGATCCGTCGCCAAGCAGATCCCTGAATCCCGGCAGATCTCTCGGGGTAGAGATGATGAGGATATCCCTGATGCCTGCCAGCATAAGTACCGACAGAGGGTAATAAATCATTGGCTTATCGTAAACAGGCAGCATCTGTTTCGATAGTGCACTGGTAATCGGGTAAAGCCTCGTCCCAGACCCCCCGGCTAGGATTATTCCTTTCATTGTTTCCTCCCTATTCCAAAATAAACAAAACCCTGTTCCCTGATCTCTGCGGGGTCATATATGTTTCTTCCGTCGAAGATCACTTTTCCTGACATCAGTTCCGCCATTTTCCGGAAATCAGGCAGATGGAATTCTGCCCATTCAGTCATCAGAGCCATGGCATCAGCCCCTTTAATGGCATCGTACTGATCATCTGCAAAATAGATATCGCTGTCGCAATGCTTTCTGGCTTCCTTCATGGCCTCCGGATCATAGGTCCTGACATTTGCCCCAGCACTTAGCAGCTTGTTAATAAGGTATATAGAAGATGATTCCCTTATGTCATCTGTTTTAGGTTTGAAAGATAACCCCCAGACTCCAAAGGTCCTTCCTTTAAGTTTGCCGTTGAAAAAATTACTTATCTTATTGAAGATCACATTTTTCTGATAATTATTTGCTCTTTCTACAGCCTCAATCACGTTCAGTTCATAACCATGATCACCTGCGGTTTTAATTAAAGCCTTGACATCCTTTGGAAAACATGAACCCCCGTAACCGGTACCCGGATAAAGAAAGCGATTGCCGATGCGCGAATCACTTCCAATACCTTTTCTTACGCTATTGATATCGGCTCCGAGCAATTCGCAAAGGTTTGCCATTTCATTGATGAAACTTATGCGGGTTGCAAGCATTGCATTTGCTGCATATTTGGTAAGCTCGGCAGAGGGGATGTCCATGAAGATTACCGGGCGGTTATTCAAAAGGAAGGGCATATAAAGCCTCTTCATTATTTCCCCTGCCTTATCGTTATCGACACCTACAATAATCCTCTGTGGTTTGAGAAAGTCCTCCACCGCTGATCCCTCTTTCAGGAATTCGGGATTTGATGCAATATCAAAGGGAGTATCCGATTTGCGTGCGGTTAGTTCTCTTTTTATTGCCTCCCGCACCTTTTCTGCGGTACCGACGGGTACAGTGCTTTTCGTGGCAACAACAACGTAATGGGTAAGGTATCTGCCAATCTCGGAGGCAACGGACAAAACATGCTTAAGATCAGCGCTGCCATCTTCTCCGGGTGGTGTGCCGACAGCAATAAATATCACCTCCGCCCCGATAATAGCCTCTTTTATATCATTTGTAAATGAAAGTCTGCCTTTTTCAGCATTCTTTACCAGCATAGGTTCGAGCCCGGGTTCGAAAATCGGCACCTTGCCGCTTTGCAGCAATTTGACTTTTTCAATGTCATTATCAATACATGTAACATTCACGCCAGTCTCGGCAAAACAGGTCCCTGTAACAAGCCCTACATATCCTGTTCCAATAACCGCAATCTTCATAATACCCGGAAGTTTAGTTCTGATTTATTCTAAGTTTTACAAAGATAATAGAACATTCCTATTTAGGAAATTAAAAGCTGTCAGCTGTCAGCTGTCAGTCCTCAGCCTACAGCTTTCAACCTCCCTCATTTTGTAGTGCCCTGCCTTTGGAGGATAGGAACGGATGTGATACCGGAATTCCCCCTTCCGGTTGACAGTGTGGAATAAATCAATATTGCCGATTTATACGATCTCGTCAAACAGATGAAATTAAATACGTATTATAATACGTTTTATAATACGTATTTTAATACGTATTTTAATACGTATTTAACCTTGCATATCAATAGTTTTTTGTAGTTGGGAAAAGTGATTTTAATTGGCATGATTGCCGGTCCTGGTTGCAATTCGTTTTCACTTAAAAGCTTATTAAGTTGCCTCGAATTGATATCTAATTCTACCTCATTCTATCGCTGAACCCTGAACACTGATGGCTGATAGCTGAAAGCTGACTGCTAACTGCTGACAGCCGCTGGCTGACCGCTTTTTAACCTTGCGAAAATCATTATTATGTTGTGGTATTTCATAAAAAGTGATATCTTTGCATCCAATTTTTTAATTAACATAATGTCTAACTTATTAATTATTAGTTCTTTTTAATTACAATTATGACTGAAATCAAGAAAAAATCGACCAAAAAAGAGATGGTTGAAAACAATGAAGAAGCTGTTAAAGCAGCAAAAAAAATCAAGGTAAAGGATATCAAGGAGAAATCTGTAAAGCAGGCACTGGAAGAAGACCTTCTTGAGAATGAGGAAGATGCGATCCTCCCCGGCGTAACAGATGAGGAAGAAGAGGTTGTAGACGCAGCCGGCGAAGATGAAACATCCCTGGTCGGTCAGACCCCTGATGAAGTGAAGTCCAGTGTATTAGCCCTGGAACCTGAATCTGAAAAAGAAATTGAAATTGAAGAAATAAAGGCTGATGTGAAAAGCTATCCATCACCTGAAGAATTTGACTGGGATAGTTTTGAAAGTGAAGAACTTAAAACTTCCCAAAAGTACAAGGAATACGAAGCATTATATGATAAGACTTTGTCGACTGTTGCCGTAGATGAGGTTGTCACCGGAACAGTTATTCAGATGACCCCCCGTGAAGTGGTGATAAACATTGGCTACAAATCGGAAGGTGTGGTGAGCCTGAACGAGTTCCGCTATAATCCCAACCTTAAGGTTGGAGATACTGTGGAAGTTTATGTGGAGAGTCAGGAAGACAAAAAAGGTCAACTCCTCCTTTCACATAAAAAAGCAAGGGCAATAAATTCATGGGACCGGGTAAATGCCTCTCTTGAGAAGGATGAGATAATTACCGGTTACATTAAGTGCAGGACCAAGGGTGGTATGATCGTTGATGTGTTTGGGATCGAAGCCTTCCTTCCCGGATCACAGATCGATGTGAAACCAATCCGCGATTATGATGTCTTTGTTGGCAAAACCATGGAATTCAAAGTAGTAAAAATAAACCAGGAATTCAAGAACGTCGTGGTTTCACATAAGGCGCTGATCGAAGCCGAACTTGAACTCCAGAAGAAGGAGATAATAGCAAAACTTGAAAAAGGCCAGGTTCTTGAAGGAACTGTTAAGAATATAACATCTTATGGTGTATTTATCGACCTGGGTGGTGTTGATGGACTTATTCATATTACCGACCTGTCATGGGGAAGGGTCAACCATCCTGAAGAAATTGTGCAGCTTGACCAGAAACTGAATGTCGTTATCCTCGACTTTGACGACGACAAGAAGCGTATAGCCCTGGGTCTTAAGCAGCTTACTCCTCACCCATGGGATTCGGTCGATCCCGATCTCAAGGTTGGCGACAAGGTTAAGGGTAAAGTTGTTGTTATGGCCGACTATGGTGCATTCGTCGAAATTGCCCCCGGTGTGGAAGGACTTATTCACGTCTCTGAGATGTCGTGGTCGCAGCACCTGCGCAGCGCACAGGAATTTCTGAAAGTTAGCGAAGAGGTTGAAGCCGTTATTCTTACACTCGACAGGAACGAACGTAAAATGTCGCTGGGTATCAAACAGCTTAAACCCGATCCATGGCAGAATATAGATGAGAAATATACAGTCGGGTCAAGACACACTGCCAAAGTCAGGAACTTTACCAACTTCGGCGTTTTCGTTGAGATTGAAGAAGGCGTTGACGGATTGATCCATATTTCTGACCTTTCGTGGACCAGAAAGATAAAGCACCCGGCTGAATTTACATCAATTGATTCTGAAATAGAAGTTATCGTACTTGAGATCGATAAAGATAACAGAAGGCTTAGTCTTGGTCATAAACAACTCGAGGAAAATCCATGGGATGTTTTCGAAAACCTTTTCACCGTCGACACTATTCATGAAGGAACGGTTGTGGAAGTATTTGATAAGGGAGCCGTAGTAGCTCTTCCATATGGCGTTGAAGGATTTGTAACTCCGAAACATCTTGTAAAAGAGGATGGTACAATGGCCAAGGTCGATGAGAAACTCCAGTTCAAGGTAATCGAATTTAACAAGTCGGCCAAGAAGATAATCCTATCCCACAGCAGGGTTTATGAGGATGAGAAGAAATCTTCAGAAAGCACACCAAAGAAACCCGAATCAGAGACTCCAAAGAAATCCTCACGAAAAACAAAACCGAATGTTGAAAAGACAACTTTGGGTGACATTACTCAACTAGCTGCCTTAAAAGAAGAAATGGAAGAAAAAGAAAATAAAGCATCCCGGAAATAGAAAAAAAAAGTTTAATTTAGGCTATTAAATTTTTAGCTATGGATTTTAATATTGAGAGTCGGAATAACAGTACACTAATCCAGATCCAGTCGGAAAAGCTCGACACGCATATTGCGCCTGCTCTGAAATCGGAACTGGTCCTTGTCTCAGGGAAAGGTGAAAAAAATATCATTCTTGACCTTGAAAAATGTCAGTACTGTGATTCTTCCGGGCTTAGTGCAATTCTGGTGGCAAACAGGTTGTGCAAAAATGCAGGTGGTACTTTTGTTCTCTGCGGTCTCAGTGAAGCAGTTGAAAGGCTTATAACCATTTCTCAGCTCGATACTGTGCTAACAATCACAGCCTCGGTCGCTGATGCTGAAAAAATGATATCATAGAGAAAAGAACCATTGCAGAATGTCAGTTAAACTGACCATCCTTGGCAGCAGTTCTGCATTACCAACGTCAGAAAGATTTCCATCCGCTCATGTGCTCAATGCACATGAGCGTTTGTTTTTAATTGACTGCGGCGAAGGAACACAGATGCAAATGAGGAAATGCAGAATAAAATTTGCAAGGATTGATCACATTTTTATCAGCCATCTTCATGGAGACCATGTCTTCGGACTTTACGGGCTCCTTTCCACATTTAACCTGATGGGACGGAAGAACCCCGTTAATCTGTATGCTCCGGAGAATTACCAGCAGATCCTGATTTCACATTTAAAGGATTTTGATATTAACCTGAACTTTGAAATCGACTTCAAACCTCTGACCGGAGATGACCCGGTAATAATCCTGGATGAAAAACGCATCACGGTAACGGCCTTCCCTCTTAAACACAGGGTTCCTTCTTTTGGATTCCTGTTCAGGGAAAAGCCGGCCGACAGGAATATAAAAAAGGAGTCGATTGAAAAATATTCAATTCCACTTACACGAATACCTGCAATTAAAAAGGGGGAAGATTTCATTACAGCAAGTGGGGAGCGCATCGGTAATGAAGAACTGACGATCCCGCCTCCCAAACCAATCTCGTATGCTTATTGCAGCGATACGATGTATTTCAGCCGCCTTGCGACATTCGTTAATGAAGTGGACCTCCTTTACCACGAGGCTACCTTTGATAAAACACTTGCAGACCTGGCGCGCATGACCGGACATTCAACCACACTCGATGCCGCCCGGGTCGCGGTTGATGCCAGCGTCGGAACTCTGGTGATCGGTCATTTCTCCGCACGGTATAAGGATATTAATCCACTCGTTGAAGAGGCAAAATCGGTCTTTCCGGCAACAATACCTGCTCTCGATGGAAAAACTTATGACATTTGTAAGCTTTCAGGCCAATAAGGAAAGAATCACTACCTTTGGTGGCTTTAAGGCAGATTTAAATTAAATTTTATTTTGTGCAGGAAAAAATAATGATCCTTGATTTCGGATCACAATACACACAGCTGATAGCCAGAAGAATAAGGGAAATAAACGTTTATTGTGAAATATATCCCTTTAACAAATTCCCGGTTCCTGACAAATCAGTAAAAGGAGTTATTTTGTCAGGAAGTCCCTTTTCGGTCAGGGATAAGAATTCTCCCAGGGCTGATCTTTCAGCGATTAAAGGGAAAATTCCGTTGTTGGGTGTCTGCTATGGTGCTCAGTTGCTTGTACAAAACTATGGAGGGGAGGTCCTTCCCTCAAAAATAAGGGAGTATGGCAGGGCAAACCTGGTGTCGCTTGATGCCGGTGATCCATTCTTCAGGGATATTAAACCCGGTACCCAGGTTTGGATGTCGCATGGCGATACAATAGAACATATACCCGCCGGCTATGAAATAACCGGATCAACTGGCGATGTGAAGGCAGGTGCATACAGGATCAGCGGTGAGAAGACCTGGGGGATCCAGTTTCATCCTGAGGTTTTTCATACTACGGATGGGCTTCAGATGCTCAGGAATTTTGTAAACGGCATCTGCGGTTGTTCTCAGGCATGGACACCCGATTCATTCATAGGATCAACCATTGATGACCTTAAATCGAGGCTGGGAAATGACAAAGTAATACTTGGACTTTCAGGAGGCGTTGATTCGTCCGTCGCAGCTGCATTGCTTAACAGGGCAGTTGGCAAAAACCTTACCTGTATTTTTATCGATAACGGACTTCTCAGGAAAAATGAGTTCGAAACGGTCATGGAATCTTATAAGGGACACGGTCTGAATGTTGTTGGTGTAAATGCAGGCAACAGGTTTCTTGATCAGCTTGAAGGGGTTAGTGATCCTGAGAAAAAAAGAAAAATAATTGGTAAGGTATTTGTGGATGTTTTTAATGAGGAAGCCCTCAAAATACAGGACGTGAAATGGTTGGCCCAGGGTACGATCTACCCCGATGTTATTGAATCGGTTTCGGTTAACGGTCCTTCGGCGACAATAAAATCGCATCATAATGTCGGAGGACTGCCAAAGAAGATGCACCTTAAGGTTGTTGAACCATTGCGGCTGCTTTTCAAGGATGAAGTCAGGAGGGTGGGGGTGGCACTGGGGCTGCCGGATGAAATATTGAAAAGACATCCGTTCCCCGGGCCGGGACTGGCGATAAGACTTCTTGGCAAAATAACCAGGGGTCAGATTGAGATACTAAAAGATGCTGACCAGATATTTATTGACAGCCTTAAAAGGAACGGGTATTATGATTCAGTCTGGCAGGCCGGTGTAATACTTCTTCCTGTAAAATCAGTTGGTGTCATGGGTGACGAAAGGACATATGAAAATGCAGTTGTTCTCAGGGCAGTGGTCTCAACCGACGGGATGACAGCTGACTGGTCTCACCTGCCGTACGATTTCCTCGGATCGGTTTCAAATGAGATCATTAACAAAGTTAAGGGAATTAACAGGGTGGTTTATGATATAAGTTCAAAACCCCCCTCAACCATAGAATGGGAATAAGTTTCACGTTAAGAAACTTTTAACCGGAGAAGTTGTTCTTAATATAATATATCATAATAATAAAAGTTATTAAAGCAGTTCCTCTGTGAAGTATCACCACCAACCCCTTAAAGTGGGAAGGTAAGTTAAGTCCCCTGAGCGTATTCAGGGGTGGAATTAACGGAGGTCCACAGATGAGCAGGTACAGTGAAAGAAAAGGAAGTTTATATGAAAATCAGACAAATAGTTACTATAGTAGGACTGGTTGCAATAAGTTTGCTGAGCCAAAAAATTGCCTCGCAGGAGCTAAGCGAGAATACCTATAAGGTTGGAAGGGCCCTGGTGCTTATTGATGCATTTTATGTCGACACAACCGATGTTAATAAATTAACTGAGAAAGCAATAGCTGAATTGCTCAAGAGCCTTGATCCTCATTCGGTATATATTTCTGCCGAAGATGTCAAGGAAATGAATGAACCTCTGAACGGTAATTTCGAAGGCATAGGCATTCAGTTTAATGTTCTGAACGACACTATAATAGTGATCGATCCGATAACTGGCGGTCCTTCCGAAAAGGTGGGTATTCATTCGGGTGACAGGATTGTTTCAATTAATGGTGAAAAGGTTTCCGGAATCGGCATTTCAACCTCCGGAGTAAGGAGCCGTCTCCTTGGAATGAAAGGTACAAAAGTTAACCTGGGTGTATGCAGGCGGGGGAAAAAAGAGATCCTCGATTTTACGATCATTCGCGACAAGATTCCAATCAACAGCCTTGATGCATCTTACATGATTGATAATGAAACCGGGTACGTTAAACTGAATAAGTTTGCCGCAACTACAAACAAAGAGTTCTCTGATGCGGTTACACAACTCAGGAAGAACAACATGAAGAACCTGATAATCGACCTCCGGTCAAACGGAGGCGGTTATATGGTAGCTGCAACCGACCTGGCCGATAAATTTTTTCCTGACAAGAAATTGATTGTCTACCTGAGTGGCAGGAAGACTCCACGTCAGGACTTTACGTCAACAGGCTCCGGGATTCTGGCTGATACACGAGTAGCTGTCCTGACCGACGAAGGATCAGCCTCGGCCAGCGAGATACTGGCAGGCGCAATTCAGGACTGGGACAGGGGTGTTATTGTGGGCCGCCGAACCTTTGGCAAGGGCCTTGTGCAGAATGGCTATTACCTGCCCGACGGATCAATGATAAGACTTACCATTGCAAGATACTATACTCCTACAGGCCGGTTGATTCAGAGCCCATATGATGAAGGATACGATAAATACCTTGAGAATTTCTATAAAAGATATACCGACGGGGAGATGGTTTCGGCCGACAGCATTCATTTTCCAGACTCGCTCCGGTTCAGGACCCTGGTCAGCAAGAGGCCCGTTTATGGAGGAGGAGGGATTATGCCTGATCTTTTCGTGCCAGCCGATACTTCGAATTATTCCGAATATTACAGAAGCCTGGTAAGAAGAGGTATAATTAATTCCTTTACACTCGAATACTCTGATAAGAACAGGGATAAACTCAACTCCGAATTTAAAACATTCGATGATTTCAGGAATAACTTCAGCTTTTCGTCACAGGACATAGCCGATTTTATCAGGAAAGGTGAAGCAGGGGGAGTTAAATACGATGATCTCCAGTTTATTGTTTCAAGGGAGGAAATACTGAAGTACATGAAAGCTCTTGTTGCCTCAAACCTCTGGAAGACAAATGAATACTTCCGTATTCTGAATGAAAACGATGCTGTAATCAGAAAAGCCCTGGAGGTTGTTACCGATAAAACAGCATATAACAGGATACTTGGATTCCAGGCCCCTGTGTCGCCGGTAATTAAATGAGATTAATAGCTAAGACACTTTTCGGACTCGAAAAAACCCTGTGCAACGAGTTGATAGAGCTTGGGGTGAAGGTTCCGGAACCGGTTAACCGGGCCGTGGTTTTTGAAGGCGATCAATATCTACTCTACAAAGTTAATTACTTTGCCAGGACAGCGATTTCTGTTCTGGTGCAGGTTGCTGAATTCAGGATAAGATCAGGAGACGATCTGTACAGGAACAGCCTCAGGATTGACTGGAAAAAGTACCTTGATCCCGATCGTACATTTTCGGTCGTACCCGTTGTTCATTCACCGATATTCAGGCACACAGGTTATGCCGGACTCCTCCTGAAGGATGCCATTGCCGACTGGTTTAGGCAAAAAGACGGGCGGAGACCGTCAGTCGATCCTGAGAATCCTGATACAGTATTTAACCTGCACATAAGCAACGATCAGGCAACAGTATCTGTCGATTCATCGGTCATCCCCTTGTTCAAAAGAGGATACAGGAAAGAACAGGGGCAGGCTCCGATGAATGAGGTTCTTGCTGCGGGTATTGTTCAGCTTTCAGGGTGGAAGGGAAGTACCTCATTTCTCGATCCGATGTGCGGTTCCGGAACCATACCCATTGAAGCTGCCTTGATAGCCCGGCACATACCCCCGGGAAAATTCAGGAACTTTTTCGGATTTCAAAAATGGCCTGACTATAATCAGGAACTCTTCCGGAGAATAAAAGAGGAGGGTGAAGCCGGAACTATAACACCCGTCGTAAAAATTGCCTGCAGCGATATATCTGAGGAAGCTGTAATGATGACAAGGCGAAATATCGAAACCACGGGTCTTTCCGATACTATAACCGTTGATCAGAGTGATTTCGGTGATCTGAAGGCCGGCGACGAAAATGGGTACATTATAATGAATCCCCCGTACGGAGAACGCCTGAGCCAATCAGGGACCGATATTCTTTACGGCATGATAGGTTCAACCCTGAAACACAACTTCCCCGGATACAAAGCCCTGTTGATCACGTCCGACAGGGAATCACTTAAGCACATAGGTCTTAAACCTGAAATGAAAGTAACTCTTTATAATGGCTCACTTGAATGTCTACTCGTTAAGTATGATCTTTACCAGGGTTCAAAAAAACAACATGTATAGAAATGTGAATCACCCAAAAACATGCATTCATCCCCGGTATATCAGCCCCTGATCAAAATGTCAATTAATTATTGAAATCATGGAAAAACAAATGGATAGATTTTTTATATATTTGTTCCAATTAGTTTGACCATTATCAAAATGAAGCTTAAATGAGCTTTGATGTTGTAAATTACTTCTCTAACCTCCTGAACGGAAATACCATCGTTTATTATAAGGGTAATATCGATCCTGACATTATAAACAAAGTGCTTGATACTGTTGAGGAAAAGATGATCAGGGAAAACGAACAATCAAAGCTCAGGAAGAAAGTTTACAATGTTCTGGTCGAAAGCCTTCAGAATCTCTATCATCATGTTGACAAAGTTCCGGAAGGCTTTGATGACAAGTCGTATGAAAAATACGGAATTTTGGCAATAAACAAGGTTGAAGGCGGATATAAGATCATTACAGGCAACTTTATCCAGACCGATAATGTGGAAAAACTTGAGGAGAAAATTAAAAGGATTAACAGATCAACACATGAGGAGATAACGGACCTCTACAAATTCATCCTGAACCATCAGAGGATCTCCTCAAAGGGAGGCGGAGGTCTGGGGTTGGTGGATATTGCACGCAAAACAGGAAATAAGCTTAATTATACTTTTAAAGAGTATAATGATAAATGCTCTTTTTTCTGCCTGAACATTTTGGTAGGCGAAAACAACTAAAACAAACCTAAAAGAAACTAATATGGAACCGATCATTATTGAAGGAACACCAAAGACACCAACGATTAAATTTGATGCATCACAGGGTGTCTTTGAAATCAAAGGACGTTCAATACCCGAAAATTCAGTCGAATTTTACAAACCCCTGGTTGACTGGCTTGATACTTATAAGGAATCCCCCCTTAATAAGACTGTTGTGAACATCAAACTGGAGTATTTCAATACAAGTTCGTCAAAATGCATTCTTGATGTGTTCAAGAGGCTTGAAGCTATTCACAAGGCAAAGAATGATGTTGAGGTAAACTGGTACTACGAAGAAGATGATGAGGATATGCTCGAAGCCGGCGAAGATTATGAATCGATAATCAGGGTTCCGTTCAAGATGATTGAGATCACAGAATAAATCAGACCTGGATATTTGTCTGAAAAGATCGGTTGGTTACAGTAATCATGAAGCTG
>Ga0105095_10000546_pt1 | contig 18414 bp, 11 predicted proteins | sample PPLLak2March2015_2_FD_79180 | JGI IMG/M metagenome (GOLD analysis project Ga0105095, IMG submission 79180) | Freshwater sediment microbial communities from Prairie Pothole Lake near Jamestown, North Dakota, USA - PPLs Lake P8 Core (3) Depth... | ecosystem: Environmental > Aquatic > Freshwater >...
AACTTTTGAAGTTAGCCTGAATCAAAAGCCGGATAAGATAACACTCGATCCGAATAATTGGCTGCTTGCTGAAATCAGGGACAAAAAAAGCATTGAGTAATGCGTTATAACTTTTCTTTTCTAATATTCCATGGTTATTTTTGGATATAAATTTCAAATTTTGTGAATAAATCTTACTTATTTATATCGGATGTTCATTTAGGCCTCCAATCTCCCGAAATTGAAAATAAAAAGGAGAGGCTGCTTGTGAAATTGCTGAATAATGCCGCAGGCATTGCGGATGAACTATTTGTTGTCGGCGATCTCTTTGACTACTGGTTTGAATATAAAAAAGTCTACCAAAAAGGATTTTTCAGAACACTTACTGCTCTTCAGGATTTAACTGAATCAGGCATAAAGATTCATTATTTAATCGGCAACCACGATTTTATGCACGGAAATTTTTTCCGCGATGTAATCGGCGTTAATTTATACGAGGACGCTTTGACTGCCGAATTAAACGGGAAGAAATTTTTCATTGCACACGGCGACGGACTGGTTAAAAACGATAAAGGCTACAACATTTTAAAGAAAATACTCAGGAACAAAACGCTTCAGAAATTGTATTCAGTGCTGCATCCTGATATCGGTGTGGCTTTGGGCAGCAGAACCAGCAAATCCAGCAGAGCATATACTTCAAAAAAAAATTATGGAGAAGTGGACGGATTGTTTGAAGCTGCGCAGAATAAAATCGATCAAGGTTTTGATTATGTGCTGTTTGGCCATCTGCATAAACGATGCTTTGAGAAGTATAAATCGGGATGGTATGTAAATCTCGGATCATGGATTGATAGACCGTGCTACGGTATTTTTAAAGATGATAAATTTGAAATAATCGACCTGCCTGTTGACAGGCAAGATTGGAATTAAAATGAGCAAAAAAATTTCCGATTCAGAATACAAGAGTTATTTTATGGATAAAAATAAACGTAAAAGAAAAATATTTGGAAATATCCCCCTCAAAGCAAAATTAATTGTCTTGGGTGTATTCCTTATTCTTTTAATAGCTTTCATGGCTTATATCATAAGCGGACTTCCTTCTTTGGAGCAGCTCGAAAATCCGAAACCTGAGCTCGCTACAAAAGTTTACACTGTTGACGGAGAACTTTTGGGACAGTTTTTTATAGAGAATAGGATTGAGACAAATATCGACAGTCTGCCCGGATATTTAATCAATGCTTTAATTGCAACTGAAGACAGAAAGTTTTATGATCACTGGGGAGTTGATTTGACCCGGTTTGCAAAAGCAATGATCAAAAATGTTTTTACTTTTTCCAGGGAAGGTGCCAGCACAATAACCCAGCAGCTGGCAAAAAATCTTTACAAGCTTAAAGGGAAAGATGAAAACATATTTGCCGCAGTCGTTAGAAAGATAAGAGAATGGATGACGGCTATTCAGATTGAACAAAACTACACTAAAGACGAAATACTTGAATCGTATCTGAATGTCTCTTACTTCGGGAGAAGCGCATACGGAATTGAATCGGCTGCAAAAGTCTACCTTGACAAAAAGGCAAGCGAATTAACTCTTCCAGAAGCTGCGGTGTTTATAGCCCTGCTTAAATCTCCCGAATATTACGATCCGATCAAGAAAAAAGAAAATTCTCTCCGCAGAAGAAACCTGGTCATGCACAATATGGTTGTTAACGATATGCTTTCGGAAGAGAAATATCAAAAATTAAAAACAGTTCCCATAGTTACGGTTTCCGAGAAAGCCGGGATAATCAGATCGATTGCTCCCCATTTTATGGAATACGTAAGGCAGCAGCTTGAAACACATTCTGAAAAATATGGCTATAATCTTTACAGGGACGGATTGAATATTTACACAACCATAGATTACAGGATGCAGAAATATGCTAATGATGCGGCTGCAAAGCATTTGACCGAGTATCAAGCATTGTTTAACAAAAACTGGAATTGGGACGAAAATAAAAGTCTATTAATAAGCCTTATCGATAAAGCTATAAGGAATTCGTCCTTATATAGGAATGCTTCTACTAAAGAAGAAAAAGCACAGATTTATAATACTCTTAAGAACCGTAAATCTTTTGTAGATTCCGTGAAAACTGTTGAAACAAAAGTACAGGTTGGTTTTGTAATTATTGAACCTTCAACAGGACAGATTAAAGCGATGGTAGGCGGGGAAAACCAGCGCCTTGGAAGGGGACTAAATCATGTTATAGGAATAAGAAGACAGCCGGGATCAGCTTTCAAAACAATTGTATATACTGCTGCAATCGACAACGGTTATTATCCTGCTTATACTATTCTGAATCAGAAGTTCGATTTTAACGGATGGGCACCGAGCAATGCAGATGAAGAATACGGCGGATATATAACTTTAAGAGAAGCCCTTGCCCGTTCCGTAAATGTTGTTTCCGGGCGAATGACTATAAGCGAGGTGGCTCCTCCCAATAAAGTCGTTAAATATGCAAAGAGAATGGGAATTAATTCACCGCTTTCTCCTTATCCTTCGCTCGCACTTGGAACTTCTGAAGTTACTCCGTTAGAACTGACTGCAGCATTCGGAACATTGGCAAATAACGGTGTATACGTCAATCCGAATGCAATCCTCAGGATTGAAGATAAAAACGGAATTTTAATTGACCAGTTTATTCCTGAATACAGCGAAGCTGTTTCGCCGCAGACTGCCGCAATAATGACGGCTATGATGCAGGATGTTATTTTATACGGTACCGGGGCAGGAGTAGGAAGATATTTTCATCGCCCTGCAGCAGGTAAAACAGGTACAACTCAGGATTTTGCAGATGCATGGTTTGTCGGTTATACACCTCAGCTCGTAGGAGGCGTTTGGGTGGGATTTGATGATCATAGGGTGAAGTTTACAGATTGGTACGGCCAGGGTGCAAGAGCAGCTCTCCCGATATGGGCAATGTTTATGGAAGAAACATATAAAAATCTGGATCTACCTTTGAAGTATTTTACACCGGCATCCGGTGTTGATACGGTTTCCTTCTGCCTTGAGTCGATGAATCTGGGAGATCCAAGGATTGCAACACAGAATTGCCCGACTATTTTCAGGGATATTATAAATTCTAAATATATGCCTAGGGAGTGTGAAATTCACCAAGGGAGCGATATAATAATCCGTGAAGATAAAAGGGGGGATGCGGGCTGGTAAATTGTAGGTTATTGATGGCTTGCAGTTAGGTTAATTTCTTAATCTGAATCCTAATCTTCATCTAATTCATTCATTCGGTCATTCAGTGATTCAGTAGTCATTGGTTGTCATTCAGTAGTCATTCGATTGTTAATTTAATACTATACGAAAGATTAGAAGATTGAAAGATTATTTTGGAAAGATTATACTTCTCCAAGATTATATCTTTAATAATATTTATTTTAAAAGTTGGTTAATATTAGTTTAAGCCGGAGTGGTGGAATTGGTAGACACGCACGGTTCAGGGCCGTGTGGCAGTGATGCCGTAGGAGTTCGAGCCTCCTCTCCGGTACTAAAAAAACCAGATTCTTTCGTTAAAGATAACCTCTGTTCATTGGATAGTTGAACAATTACATACATTTTCAGATCCCTCTCCGGATACAAATTAATTTTTAAAAATCCTCAGTATGTGCTCCCCGCATTTGATTTAATGATTTCCGTTAAACTATTTTTCCAAGCTGCTGTGCGTTCTAAGTAAACACTCATTCTAAAATTAATTTAAAAAACTATCTATGAAAACATTTAGCCTGGTTAATCATAATTTAAGAACTATTCTGATAGTTACGGCAGTTATGATGTTGAGCGGCTTATTCTTTACTCTTGTATTCGAGCCTTTTCATCTCCACACCGTACTTAATGGCTTAACAATCGGTTTTTTAATAGGAATCTCAATTTCAATAGCAGAAGTATATTTTTTCCAATCGATCGGCAAACGGTTCAGCTTTTCAATTCTTCTTTTAACAAGGACTTTGTTCTATAGTTTAGTGATTGGTTTGTCTATTATTATTGTTATTGCTGTTCATGAGTCTTTAATGTCTTCAATGCCTGTTCAAAAGGTTTTTGAATTGCAGGAAATGAAAGAATTTTTTTCAAGCGGGCATTTTTTAAGAATATTTATTTACGCTTTTGTACTAAGTCTCTTGGTAAATTTTTTCAGACAGATTAACCGTCTGCTGGGACACAATGTGTTAATAAATTATATAACAGGAAAATATCACAAACCTGTTGAAGAGGAAAGAATATTCATGTTCCTTGATCTTCAGTCGTCTACGGCAATTGCAGAGAAACTTGGAAATATCAAGTATCATGAGTTTCTCAATGATTTCTTTTTCATTATTTCCCCTGCTATTGCAGATCATAAAGGGGAAATCTACCAGTACGTAGGCGATGAAGTTGTAATTACATGGAGGAAAGAAAACGGTCTAAAAAATGCAAACTGCATAAATTGTTATTTCGGAATTTCTGAATTAATTATTTTAAATGAAGAAATTTTTCTTGAAAGGTATGGTGTAGTCCCAAAGTTTAAAGCAGGTTTTCATTTTGGGAAAGTAATTACGGGTGAAATCGGAGATATTAAAAAGGAAATTGTTTTTCACGGGGATACGGTAAATACCGCTTCGCGGATAAGATCGGAGTGCAATCGTTTAAGCAGGAACCTTCTTCTTTCCGGTGATCTCATAAATAACATAAAGCTCGATCATTTGAAAGCAGAAAAAATGGGTAAAATAAAGCTCAGGGGGAAAGAGCTGGAAATTGAATTATATTCAATTTATGAAGCAGCCTGATTTATAAACTAAATTTATTAATCTCCACCATTGTTAGTGAACCCCGGCACATCCCGTTCATAAACATATTTATATATTTCGATACGTAAATATGAAAATAACTGAAGATAATATTGTTAAAGTCGCAAAAGCACTTTCCGATAGAACAAGGTTTAGAATTCTAAAAGAAATTATTGATAAAAAGTGTCAATCCTGCGGTGATTGTGAAGAAATTGCAGAGCTTTCCCAGCCGGCAGTTTCACATCATTTGAAAGTTCTTTTTGATGCTAACCTGCTTAATTCGGAAAAGGATGGCAGGTTTGTTTTAGTTTCTTTAAATAAACAAACCTTGGAATCTTTTTGCGATTCGATTTTAGATTTGACTAACAAAATGTAAAGACATTATAGAAATTTAGCTACCGCATTAAATCTTACCAGGATTTCAGTTCTGTTTTTTATTTCTTAGACTTCTTGAGTTGCATCCTTAAGTAATTCTGTAACAATGAGAGTTTTTTATGGATTATATTTTTGGCGGTCGTGTTTTTTCAAAAAATAGTTACTTAATCTTTTTAATCTCTTTCCTAAGCTTTTGCTTTATGAGCGAATCGAAACCTCAAGCGGATGTAAATCCCGACAGCGCTCTGCAGATAATTTTAAATCAGCTTGAAGGTGAAAAATTATCTTTGTCTCAAGCTGTGCAGCATGCGTTAAAAAATGCTACATCGGTAAGGATTGCTGAAGGAACCTTAATATCTGCAGCCGGAACTCTCCGCCGTGAAAGAGGTGTCTTCGACCCTTCATTATTTTTTAATCTGGAACATCAGGATTTTGATGAACCGACGGCTTCATTTTTTTCGGGAGCTCCGGTTTTAAGTACACAGCAAACCACTGCACAGACCGGCCTGCGACTCAAACTGCCGATAGGTACTGAATTAGAATTTGCTTTAAATACTGTAAGATTAAAAACCAATTCTCAATTTGCTTTCTTAAATCCCGAATATGATGCTTTCGGCAGCCTAAGTTTCAGACAATCATTATTAACCGGATTTACAGCTTCCTCGCGTAAACAGCTTTCCAGGGCTGAACATGAATACGAAGCTGCAAATGCTCAGTATGATCAGGCAGTAGTGGATATAAGTGCCGATGTAGAGAGAATGTACTGGGATCTATATGCAGCCGAACGTGATTATGCAGTGCAGAAACTTGTACGCGACCGTGCAGAAGCTTTTTTAAAGGAAGCAGACCTTAGAGCACAAGCAGGACTCGTCGGACCGAATCAAGTCGCAAATGCAAGAACATTCCTGGCTGAACAGGAATTATTATGGATAGACAGAATGGAACAGCTGGATAATCTATCCGATCAATTTGCTACATTAATCGGGAGAAGACCAGCTGATGAATTTACCCGGTTCATAGTTATTGATGAGCCGTCTGAAAATTTCCCGCAGGAACCTCTCGATGAATTAATTGAAAAAGCCATTGACAATAATCTCGATCTCCGCGCAGTTCAGGATTATCTTGAAGCATCCCGGGTACTTCTGGATGCCGCTGTATGGGAAGCATTGCCGTCTGTTGATTTGGTTGGATCTTTAACAGGCAGCGGTTTGTCGGGCACTCCGAGAGATGTAATATTCGGTGGAGATACTCTGCGGACTGTCAGAAGCGGAGATTTCGGTAATTCTTTGAGCCAGGTTTTCAAGAGGGAATATCCCGGCTGGAGCCTGGGAGTTCAAATTAATATTCCCCTTGGTTTGCGTTCGGGATTAGGTGAAAGCGACCGCTTGGAAGGAGAGGTTATTGTAGCCGAACAGCGGTATGTAGAATTATCCAGGATCCTTGAAGAACAGATACGGAGCACTTACAGGGAATTAAGTCATGGTAAAGAACGTCTCAAAGCAGCACTCGAAGGAGTTCAGGCTGCCCAGGAGCAGGTAAGGATCGGCGTTCTTGAATTTCAAAACGGACGTTTGACGGCTTTTGAACTGGTACGGCTTAGTGAAGATTATGCTGTAGCCCAGAGACGTTATTCGGAAGCATTAGTAAAGACAGCAAAATCTGCAGCAACATTAAAACAATTAACTTCAGGAAAATATCCTTCTGCTTAGAAATTGAATTGGAGGTAAAAGTTATGAGAAATAAAATAAATTTTTCGTGGAATCATATTTTGTATTCTGTTATTCCAATACTCTTTTTGTTTTTTGGATGCTCTAAAGATCAGGCTTCAAATGCAGGTTTTTCTATGCCGCCAATGCCTGTCGAGACAGCGCTTGTAACCAAACAAAGTGTTTCACTAAATTTTGACGCAGTGGGAACTATTGAAGCTGTAGAATCTATTACAGTAGTTTCAGAAATAGATGCTGCGGTTGTGAGTCTCCCCTTTGTTGAAGGAAGCAGTATAAAAAAGGGTGGTCTGATTGCTAAGCTTGATGATTCCCAGCTTATGGCAGAAGTGAACAGGGCTGAAGCTCTATACATGCAGAATCAAGCAAGCTATAAACGTATTAAAACAGTAGTCGATCAGAAGGCCGGGACACCCCAGGATTTGGATGATGCTACTGCAGCTTTAAAGGTTGCCGAAGCCAATCTTTCAGTCGCGAGATCCCGCTTTATTAAAACAAGGATTGTAGCCCCCTTCGATGGGATTGTCGGAACACGAAAGGTAAGTGTGGGTACGTTTTTAAGAACCGGTCAGGCCATTACCGAGTTAGCAAATTTGGATCAAATACGTGTTGTATTTTCCGCTCCGGAACGTTTTATTTCTCAGCTTAGAAAGGGTTCCGAAGTTACAGTATCAAGTCCGGTTTATCCTGATCACAAGGTTAACGGAAAAATTATAGCAGTTGAACCAGTTCTGAATCCCGAAACCCGGAGCGTTCAGGTTGTTGCACTTGTTAAGAATCCCGGACAAAAATTCAAACCAGGTATGTCGACTAATGTTTCGGTAATCTTAAATGAACGCCAGGATGCATTAACGGTTCCAAATGAAGCTGTATTTGCTGCCGGAGATCAGTCGTTTGTTTTTATAGTAAAAGAGGACAGCAGTGTCGCCCGTGTCCCTATTACCATGGGTATTCAGCTTCCCGATGTTGTTGAAGTGATTAAAGGTTTGGAACCGGGCGGAGAAGTTGTAAGTGCAGGTCATCAAAAACTTTTTGACGGGGCTAAAGTTATACCTATTGCCTCAAATGGTGCAACGCTTAGCAGGCAGTGATGATTATAATGATAGAAAGGATATAATATGAAATTAAGTCATATATCTATACAGCGGCCCGTGCTTGCCACAGTAATGAGTCTGACAATCATACTTTTTGGAATTATTTCTTTTACTCAATTACCTGTAAGAGAATACCCTGATATAGATCCGCCTATTATTTCGGTTGTAACTCTTTACAGGGGTGCAAGCTCAAATGTTGTTGAAACGGAAATCACAGATGTCCTGGAAGAACAGTTCGCCACCCTTGAAGGGGTGAAAACCATTTCTTCTTCAAGCAGGGAAGGAGGTTCGGTAATAACAATTGAGTTTGAGCTTAACCGGGATGTGAATGAATCGGCAAATGATGTCCGTGAGAGAGTTTCTAGAATCCGCGGCACTCTGCCCCAGGAAATTGAGGATCCTATTATCTCTAAAGTGGATGCGAATGCACAGCCGATTGTTTGGCTTGGACTTTCGAGCAAGGAACATTCTACTCTTGAATTATCTGATTTAGCGGATAGGATACTTAAAGAAAGGATTCAGCGGTTGCCCGGAGTCGGCTCCGTAATAATCGGCGGTGAACGGCGTTATGCAATGCGTGTATGGCTCGATCCTCTCCGGATGGCCGCACATGGATTGACCACTCAGGATGTTGAGAGTGCAATCAGACAAGAAAATGCCGAAATTCCCGGGGGCAGAGTTGAAGGTGAAAAACGGGAATTCGCTGTACGTACAAGGGGTGAGTTGTCTAAACCTGAAGAGTTTGGGGCTATCATTGTATCTCAGTCGGGGAATAATGTCGTCCGTCTTCGCGATGTTGCAGAAGTAAATGTCGGGGCTGAAGATGAACGTTCCGCCGCCCGGTGGAATGGTCAGCCTGCAGTTGGATTGGGAATTGTAAAACAATCTAAAGCCTCCACTGTTGATGTTGCAAAGGAAATCCAATCGGTTATTCCGGAATTACAAAAGCTTCTACCTGCAGGTATGAAGCTGGAAATAGCCTACGACAGCTCCGTATTTATTAATGAATCGATAGCCGAAGTGCAGGAAACACTGTTGATTGCAATATTGCTGGTTGTACTCGTTGTCCTGGCTTTTCTGAAAAGTTTTAGGGCAACAATTATTCCAGCCGTTGCAATACCGGTATCGATTATTGGTGCTTTAGCAGCAGTTTATTTTGCAGGCTTCACAATTAATATTCTCACACTTCTTGGATTTGTTTTGGCTATAGGTTTAGTTGTCGACGACGCTATTGTTGTACTTGAGAATATCTACCGTCATATGGAGATGGGGAAAAGCCGCTGGCAGGCAGCTATTGACGGAAGCAAAGAAATCGGATTCGCAGTAGTTTCAACAACATTAACTCTAGTAGCAGTATTTGTTCCTCTTGCATTCTTAAGCGGCAATGTGGGAAGGTTATTTAATGAATTTGGAGTTGCCGTGGCCGTAGCTGTCTTAATTTCAGGCTTTGTGGCTCTTACTTTAACTCCTATGATCTCTTCGCAGATTCTTAGACCTTTACATGGCCTCGGCAAAGGATGGGCATCCCGTTCATTCGATACTTTTTTTGATAAATTGAATAAAGTTTATGAAAACTCATTACGCATCGCACTCCGTTATCGTATAATAATAATAGCCGGAGGAGCCGTACTGCTCGTTTTAGCTTTTGTGTTGTTCAGAATGCTGCCTAGCGAACTTGTTCCTACTGAAGACCGCGGTGTGGGCTTCGGTATTGTGATTGCCCCGGAAGGAGCGACACTTGAATATACCGACAGTTATGTAAGAGAAATTGAAAGCCGCCTTTTACCGCTCCCTGAGAGACAGGGACTTTTTACAGCAACCGGCTTAGGTTTCGGCGGACCGGGAAGCGTTACAAACAGCTTCATGTTTTTAAATCTGAAACCGCGCGATGAAAGAGAAAAATCACAGCAGCAGATTATTGAAGAGCTTTTTCCGCAGCTTATATCTATACCGGGTGTGCTTGCATTTGTAATTAATCCGCCGAGTCTCGGAGGCGATTTTTCAGGCGATGTAGGATATGTCCTTCAAGGCGATAACTATGAGGAACTGAGCCAGGCAGTAAATATCATGATGGGTGAAGCTTCAAAACTTGGATATCTTATTAATTTAGATACCGACCTCCGGTTAAATAAACCGCAGCTTGATATAAACATAGACCGTGAAAGGGCTTCAGACTTAGGGTTATCGGTTTCCGATATCGGATCTACGCTTGAAACATTTTTGGGAGGTAGGGTAGTAACTGATTTCAAACGCGGTACTAAAAAGTACGATGTTATTTTACAGATGAAGCGCGAACTGCGTTCGACGCCTGATGCAATTGAGAATATTTACATAAGAGGAACAGGCGGATTGGTTCAGCTTGCGAATGTAGTAAAAGTACAGAAAACAGTAGCTCCTAAAGAATTAAACCACTACAACAGAATCCGTTCAGCTACAATTACCGCAAGCCTGGCTCCGGGCGTAACGCTTGGTACTGCATTGGATGATCTTGATAGAATTGCGGCAGAAAAGCTTCCTCCGGGAATCAAACGGGATTATTCGGGGCAGTCTCTTGAATATAAGACATCAAGTTCGGCACTCTATTTTATGTTCATTCTTGCACTGATTTTTATTTATCTTGTTTTATCTGCTCAGTTTGAAAGTTTTATACATCCGTTTACAATATTACTTTCCGTACCGCTTGCTGTATTCGGAGCATTGCTTACTCTCTTTATTTTCGGCCAAACTCTGAACATTTATTCCCAGATAGGTTTAATCATGCTTATCGGTCTGGTTACAAAAAATGCCATCTTAATCGTGGAATTTGCTAACCAGCAGCGTGCGAAGGGACTCGAAATTATTGAAGCAGTTGTCGAAGCTTCAACGATCCGTCTCAGACCGATTCTAATGACTTCTTTTTCAACCATCTTTGGAATACTGCCTATTGCAATTGGCCTCGGTGCCGGAGGCGAATCCCGGAGTCCCTTAGGTTTAGTGGTAGTGGGCGGAGTATTCTTCTCAACTTTTTTAACGTTAATTGTAGTGCCTGTAGTTTACATTCTACTTTCACGTTTTACGAGCGTTAGAAAAGCAGAAACAGCCATACTGGCGGAAAAAGATTTAACTCTTGAGGAAAGACCGCTGGAATTTGCTCATAAATAATTTATCTTGACAATAAAGGTTTTGCCTGGAGTTTCTCTAATTATGAGATAAAGCAAGAAGGAATAATACTGCTTCCTTTTTATTCTATTATTTATATATTGAATAAACCTATACGGGGAAAAAATTGTCTAAGATGTAAATATTTTGTTCTATTTTAGAGAAACTTATGATAAAAAAATATATTGTTTTTAGTCTGTTAATACTGATTACTTGTTCAGCATACAGCCAGGGAAGAGGGGATAGAAGAGGAACCGGGGGAACTATCAGAGGAGAAGTTCATGATGAAAGTACAAATGCTCCCATCGAATATGCCAACGTTATTGTTTTTTCTCTAAAAGATAATACCCAGATAACAGGTTCAATAAGCGATGCCAATGGTAAGTTTGCAATAACCGGAATTCGTCCGGGAGATTATTATGTTAACGTGCAGTTTATAGGGTATGAAAAAGTAAGAATAGACAGCATCTCAATCGGCCCCCCTAACTTCAATGTTAATTTGGGTAAAATAATAATAAGACCTTCGGTTATAAACCTGGGTAATGTTGAAGTCCGCGGAGAAAGAAATCCCGTAACCTACCAGATTGATAAAAAAGTAATTGATGTTACTCAAATGCAAACTACAATATCAGGCAATGCAGCCGAAGTTCTTGAGAATGTTCCTTCTGTTACTGTAGACATTGAAGGGAATGTGAGTCTTAGAGGAAGCAGCAACTTTACAGTTTTAATTGACGGAAGACCTTCTATTGTAGATCCGCAGGATATACTTCAGCAGACTCCCGCAGAGGCTATCCAGAAAATTGAAATCATAACAAATCCTTCAGCTAAATATGATGCTGAAGGGGAAGCGGGAATCATTAACATTATTCTGAAAAAAAATACAAACCTCGGATTAAGCGGAATTATAAACGCTAATGCCGGTCTTAATGATAAATACGGAGGAGGTTTTTTATTTGAGTATAAAACTTCCTCAGTGAATTATAACTTCGGTTTAAATTATAACAGGAGATTCTTTCCCGGCACAAGCAGAGAAAATAGAAGATATATTTTCCCCGACAGTACATCATTTTTAAACTCAGACGGCAGCAGGGAATGGGGAAGAAAATCTTTCAACCTTCGCGGCGGAATCGAATTTAATTTAAGCGAAAGTGATGTATTAAATATCGGCGGCAGAGTCGGTTCACGGGAATTCGGCGGCGGATCAACTTCAAATTATATAAGCTGGACTAATAACGAACCGTCTTTGAATTATTTAAGTCATGGAGAGCGAAGCAGAGAGGGTGATTTTTACGACCTTAACTTAAACTATTACAAGTACTTTGGAAATGAGCTTCATAGACTTTCGGGAGAATTTGTCTTCAGCCGCGATAATTCCGATGAATTAACTTTATCCTCAGAGTTTGAGAACGGGAATCAGTTCAGCGGCAGAAGGACAACTGAGTTTGGGCCTTCTTCCGAAGTTGAGTGGAAGATCGATTATACATTGCCTCTCGGCGAAGTGAATAAGTTTGAGGCCGGTGTTCAAGGCGAAATTGAAGATTCTGAGGAAGGAAACGGACTCTATGAATACAATCCTCAAACAAATAATTATGAATTTCAGCCTTTATTCAGCAATACAACCAATTACAACCAGAAAGAGCTTTCATTATATTCTACCTACGCGGATGAATATAATAATTTCGGATTCCAGGGAGGAATAAGATCCGAATATACATTCAGTACAGTACAATTGAAAACTACCAGCGAGAAATTCTCGATTGATGAATGGGATTTTTTCCCGACTATTCACACTTCCTATAAATTTTCGGCTGTAACACAATTAATGGGAAGCTACACACGGAGAATTGACCGTCCCGGCGGATGGGAATTGGAGCCTTTCTATACCTGGATAGATGCAAATAATGTCCGGATCGGCAATCCTGCACTTAAACCTCAATATATAGATTCTTATGAATTTGGGTTTCAAACTGCCTTTTTTGGTGTCTCTTTAACAAATGAATTTTATTACAGGATGACTCATAATAAAACCGATCATATAAGATCCAATTACCCTGGCGCAGAGAATGTAACTTTGAACAGTGTTGAAAATATCGGGAAAGATTATTCTTTTGGATCTGAATTTACATTAATGTTTGATCCGCTGGAATTCTGGAGCCTAGATTTGATGGGAAATCTTTATAATTATAAAATAAAAGGGGTGCTGAATAATAATCCGTTCTCGCGGGAGACTTTTTCATGGAGTTCAAGATTTAATAATTCTTTTAAAATATTTACAGCTACACAGGTGCAGTTCAATACCAGGTATAACAGTCCTACTGTTTCATCGCAGGGGAAAAGGGAAGGATTTTTCTCGTCTGATCTTTCCGTGAAACAGGATTTTTTAAATAGACAACTGACTTTAATTCTGCAGGTCCGGGACATATTCAGCACGGCAAAATTTGAATCCACTTCAGAAGGAGCTGACTTCTATACATACAATTATTTTTCAAGAGAGTCCCCAATGGTTATGCTTAACCTCAGGTTTAATTTTAACAGCTATAAAGAAGAAAGACCGGAGAGAAACGGCGATCAGGAAAATAATAATAACGGCGGGGAAGAATTTTAAATTATTGATTTAAAAGCTAATCCTTTTTTTGTAAGAAGCGGAATCATTTTCCGGATCCTTCTCCAATAATTATCTCCTTTATTTAAGTTCACCTATTTTGAATTATCCAATGTTTTTATTATTTAAATAATTGAATTTCAAACTTTCAAAAGTCATGAGTGATATAGAAGCCGCTTATAAGGAATCTCTTCAATTCGCAAAAAACCATTACGAAAATTTTCCTGTAGTTTCGCTGCTTATAAAAAAGGATCTGAGAAAATATATTGCAGTTATCTACCGCTTTGCAAGAACCGCTGATGATATGGCCGACGAAGGAAATTTTACTCCGGAAAAAAGAATGGATATGTTAAATGCATTTGAAGAGAAACTTTCTTCTGCAATAAAGGGGAATTTTACAACCGGTTTTGAAGAAGCATTATTTTATACGATAAACCATAAGAATCTTTCACCCGAACATTTTTTTAACCTTTTGACCGCATTTAAGCAGGATGTATGTAAAAAATGTTATGAAAACTTCGATGATTTATTAAATTACTGCAGGTATTCGGCTAATCCTGTTGGAAGGCTCGTTCTTGAACTGCATGGAATAAGAAATGATCAGGCATTTTCTTTGTCCGATAAAATTTGTACGGCATTGCAGCTTACCAATTTTTATCAGGATACTTTGATAGATTATGAAAAAGGAAGAATCTATTATCCTTCCGATGAAATGGAAAAATTCGGGGTTGATAAAAAGATCTTTGACTTAAAAGAAAATAATCTTAATTTCAGTAAACTTTTGAAATTTAATATTGATAGAACACGGCGATTATTTAAGGAAGGTAAAGAACTTACGGCATACTTGAACGGAAGATTAAAGTATGAGATAAAATGGACGATTCTCGGTGGAGCAGCCGTTTTAAGAAAAATTGAAAATAATAATTATAATGTATTCCAGGAAAGACCGAGTTTAAGCAAAATAGACTTTGCTCTTATTTTTATGGAATCTTTAGGAAAATGACAGATCAGGCGAAAGACATAGCGCGTAAAAGCAGAAGCAGTTTTTACTATGCATTCAATCTGCTCCCAACAGAGAAGAGGGATGCCATGAATACTGTTTATGCTTTCTGCCGTGAAACCGACGATATCATCGATGAGGGGGATCTTTCGGACGAATTAAAATATGAAAAGCTCCGCAAATGGAGATTAGAGCTTGAAAAAGCTTTTTCCGGGAGTTCAGATTATGTTCTTTTAAATAAGCTCGGCAAAACCATTCAAAAATTTAACATCCCTTATGAACCTTTTTTTGAGCTGCTTAAAGGAATGGAAATGGATCTGCAGCGGAACAGGTATTTAACTTTCGATGATCTGCAGCTCTACTGCTACCGCGTTGCCTCAACTGTAGGTCTCATGTGTATTGAGATATTCGGATACAAACATAAATCAACAAAAGATTTTGCGATTAATCTCGGTATTGCACTGCAATTAACAAATATACTCCGCGACATAAAGAAAGATTCCCAGAACGGAAGAATTTATCTGCCTCAAAAAGATCTTAGAAGCTTTAATTACAGCGAGGAAGATATCTTATCTCAAAATTATAATTCTAATTTCATTAAGCTGATGGAATTCGAATCGGAAAGAGCGAAGGAATACTTTGATAAAGCCACTGCAAATTTAAATCTTGAAGATAAAGGGGGATTGTTTGCAGCAAGGGCGATGCAGCATATTTACCGTAAGCTGCTGGATAAAATCATCGAGGCTGATTTTGACGTTTACCAAAGAAATATCAAAGTTTCAAAATTTGAAAAAGTAGGAATTTCGCTCGGCGTGTGGGCTAAATACAGCCTGGTTTATTAATTATCATAAGCTGTCTAACATTACTTATTAATCTTACTCATAATCCTATTCTTAATCCTTAGTAAGTTTAAAGCCAATTTAGATTGGAAGATCAAGAGAAAGAGAAAGATTAAGATTAAGAATTAATTCATTAATAATAATATCATTTGAAAAAATGCATTGTAATTGGAGGAGGGTTAGCTGGGCTTACTTCCGCAGTTTATCTGGCTAACAGGGGATTTAATGTAGAACTTATTGAAGCTTCCTCTAAGCTCGGCGGCAGAGCCTATTCATTGATCGATAAGTATACGGAATCATGCATCGATAATGGACAGCATATCTTAATGGGCTGCTACAAAGATACTTTCAGGTTTTTAAGATTAATAGATGCCGAGAAAAATCTTTACATTCAAAAAAAGCTAGAAGTAAATTTTTTAAAGCCAGGTTATTCAGTTCAAAAACTCCGGGCGTACTCTTTGCCTTATCCTTTAAGCCTTCTTTTTGGTTTATTAAATTACCAGGCAATAACCTTAAACGAGAGATTCCGTCTTTTAAAGTTCTTCCTTAAACTTTATTTCTATTCCGATGAAAAGCTGGAGAAGCTTACCGTATATGATTGGCTGAAAATTGAAAAGCAGACGGAAAATATTCAAAAGGCATTCTGGGAAATAATTGCCGTCGGTGCGCTGAATACGAATATTAAAAAAGCATCCGCAAAAACTTTTTCCGTAATTTTAAAAAGAATTTTTTTCCGCGGGAATAAGAGCGCTGCCGTTGTAATCCCTAATAAAGGATTAACCGAAGCATTTTGTACCGATGCAGAGATCTTCCTAAAAAAAAATAACGGAGCAGTCTCTTTATCCGAAGAAGTAATCGAATTGCTTTACAATGGAACTGAGGTTACCGGAATAAAAACAAATAAAAGGACGATAAAAGATTTTGATTTTGTAGTAACTGCAGTTCCGTTATTTGCACTGCAAAGGATCCTGCCTGATTACCACTTTGACGTGATGAATGATTTGGAATATTCAACAATAATAAATATTCATATCTGGCTGAAGGAAAACAAACTGACTGAAAAATTTTACGGATTAATAAATTCTCCCGTCCATTGGATTTTTAATCATAATAATTTTATAACAATGGTTATCAGCGATGCAGACTATCTTTCCGGTATCTCTAAGGAAGAGATATTCAATATCACCGGAGAAGAATTGTGCAGGTTTACCGGAATTGGAAAAAATTTAGTGACAAATTATAAAGTGATTAAAGAAAAAAGAGCAACCTTTGTACCTTCAAATAAAATTTTAAATAAAAGACCGGAACCTGAAACTAAATTCAAAAATATGTTTTTTGCAGGTGACTGGATTAATACAGGTCTTCCGTCCACAATTGAGAGTGCTGTAAAAAGCGGAAGAATGGCGGCGGAATTAATAATTAGCGGAGTTTAGCATAATACTGTTTATTTATTAAACAAAAAGATCAATTAAGGTTGTTGATATTTTCAATTTGCATAGTTAGATTCTTTTAAGAAAATATTTATTTTTTTAAATTAAGGGAGCGGGGGCTTACTCGAAAACATTTCGATTAAAACAAAATAAGATAATTAACTAAATAAACACTTATGCTAGCAGAAAGGGATAAAAATGAGTGAGAGTAAAATAGAAACTGCAAAGCTTACTTTTCAAGGAAAAGAGATTGAACTTCCCGTCCATGTAGGTTCCGAATGCGAAGTAGGTATCGATATAACCCAGCTTAGGAGCAAAACCGGAGCAATAACTTCCGACAGCGGGTACGGCAATACCGGTTCATGCAGCAGCGCCATTACATTTATTGACGGGGAAAAAGGAATACTCCGCTACAGGGGCTACCCTATCGAAGAACTCGCCGAGAAATCAACATTTACAGAGGTTGCATATTTATTGATTTACGGTAATCTTCCAAAAAAAGAGGAACTGAAAAAATTTAATTACGAGCTTCGGCATCACAGCTTGCTTCATGAGGATATGAAAAAGTTTTTCGAAGGATATCCGCCAACGGCTCATCCGATGGGAATGCTATCCTCAATGGTAAGCTCATTGTCAGCATTCTACCCGGAGGTAGGTAAAAATGTCGATCTTGAGCTGAACATGATCAGGCTTATAGCAAAGCTGAATACTATTGCAGCCTTTTCATATAAAAAATCTATCGGCCAGCCGTATATTTATCCGCGGAACGTTCTCAGCTATGCCGCCGATTTCCTGCACATGATGTTTGCTGTCCCGTCGGAAGAATACGAAGTGCCGAAAGTAATGGAAGATGCTCTTGACCTTCTATTAATACTTCATGCGGATCATGAACAAAACTGCAGCACTTCTACAGTAAGAATGGTCGGCAGCAGTGAAGCAAATCTTTTTGCAAGTATTTCTGCCGGAATTTGCGCTTTATGGGGTCCTCTTCATGGCGGCGCTAACCAGCAGGTAATTACCATGCTCGAAACCATCAAAAATGACGGGGGCAACTATAAAAAATATGTCGATATGGCGAAAGATAAAGAGTCTAAATTTAAGCTGATGGGGTTTGGCCACCGGGTTTATAAAAACTTTGACCCGCGGGCAAAAATACTTAAAGCTTCCGCAGATAAAGTGCTTATTCAGCTGGGAATGAATGATCCTCTCCTGGAGATTGCAAAAAACCTTGAAGAAGCTGCATTGAAAGATTCTTTCTTCGTTGAAAGAAAACTATACCCGAATGTCGATTTTTACAGCGGGATTATCTACCGCGCAATGGGGATACCCACCAATATGTTTACTGTAATGTTTGCACTGGGACGATTGCCGGGATGGATTGCACAATGGAAAGAAATGAAGGAAACCCCGGGGGCAAGGATTTA
>Ga0105095_10000547_pt1 | contig 18404 bp, 21 predicted proteins | sample PPLLak2March2015_2_FD_79180 | JGI IMG/M metagenome (GOLD analysis project Ga0105095, IMG submission 79180) | Freshwater sediment microbial communities from Prairie Pothole Lake near Jamestown, North Dakota, USA - PPLs Lake P8 Core (3) Depth... | ecosystem: Environmental > Aquatic > Freshwater >...
AACTGCGCCTGGCGCGCCTCAACGGGCGCCTGCCGGCCACCTCCATCCACCGAGTTCGCCTGTGCGGGATCCTGGAGGTTTAAGCGAAGACCGCCAGGGGCTCGCTACAACCCTGGCGATCCACGTTCCATCAAGGTAGCGGGGGCAGGACTTGAACCTGCGACCTTCAGGTTATGAGCCTGACGAGCTGCCACTGCTCCACCCCGCAGCGTTCCCCCATTCCCGGCATTCTAACATGCCCGCTCGCGCGCCGTCAAGGATCGGCCTGGCGGCCATATCAGGCCTTCCGGCCGGCCGCTTCCTGCTCCATCTCGACCACCGCCTGCGCCACCGCCTCAACCGCAACGCGCTGCTTCCGATACAGATCGGCCTCCGACATCGCCAGCCGCATCGCCACGTCACGCACTTTGCGGCCCTCCAGGAACTTCATCTCCAGGATGTTGTACAGCACCCATTCCCCGGTGAAGCGCCGCTCGCCCTCCGGGCGAGTGCGCTCGATGGCGTTCTTGAGAATTGCGCGCAAGGCGTTGACCGGGCTGCCCCCGTGATCATCCAGCGATTGGCGAACGATGCGCAGCCCGAGGAGCGGGCTTTGCGTCAGCCGTGGGCCACCCCAATAGTGCCCGAGCGCCTCGCGCACCAGGTTGGCCAGGTCGGCCTCGGGCGGCAGCGAGGCCAGCGGGGCGGTCAGTGCGGCGGTTCCGCCCATGCGCGCCGCGGCGCGCATGCGCTGGATGGCCTCGATTTCGGGGACCAGCCGGTCGACCGCGCGGAAGACCTCCCGCTGCAGGAAGCGGTCAGTCAGCGCCACGGTCGCCTTACCCACCAGATCGTGCAAGGCGCTTGTGCTGTCGGCCGAAAGCGAGCCGGACTCGATCGTCCCGCGCAGGCCGAGCAGCCCGATCGGCCCCCCGCCCTCTTCCTGGCGCAGTGGGATCAGGCTGTACCCTTCCCACAAGAACACATTGCCCAGCCCTTCCACCGTACGCCGCTCTGCCGTGGGAAGCCCGGGGTCGGCCGTCTCCAGGCCGGGCAGGCTGTCCGCACCCACGGCCACTTCGAGTTCGATCCCGTTCGGTCCCAGTGCGGCCACGAAACCTGCCGGGGTGCCGGTCAGGTCGCAGGCCGCGTTCAAGACGGCTTCCAGGAACTGCTTCAGATCGCCGGTGGTCAGCAGCCGGTCTTCGAGCAGGTGCAGGCGCGCCACGTCCTGACGGTCTTCGCCGTAGAACAGCCATCGCTCCAGCGGCGTGCGCACCAGCGTGATCACATACTGAAGCAGGAGCAGAATGGCCACCATGGCGAACGGGATGGCCCGGCTGTTGGGGAAGCCCAACAGCGTGCTGGCGCGCGCCACGATCAGCATGATCGCCAGGACGGTCGAAGCCACGATCGGCCCGCGCAGGATCCATTGGAACAGCCGGCTCTTGACGACGCGGTCCGGGTAGCTGACGCCGTAGTAGGCGACGACGTAGGCCATCAGGACCAGAGAGATTCCCACGGCCAGGTTGAGCAGGGTGACGATCGTCCAGAAGAGCAGCGGCACATGCGCGAACAGCGGCCCGCCCAGCATCAAGAATGGGAAAGCCCCGAGCGCCGGCGCGACCCCGGAAACCATCAGGTAGCGCATGCGCCGCCGGCTGGCCGCCGTCAGACAGCGCAAGTAGGCGCGCCAGAGCGTCAGGAAGGCGCTGGCCATGCCGATCACGAAGAACAGCGTGTACGCGAGGAGAAACCAGGACGGCCGCAGGTAGGCCGCGCGGGCACCCTGTTGCAGCGGACCAGCCAGCCAGCTCCCCCACGCGGCCAGGGCGACGAAGACTGCGCCGGCTAGGTAGCTGATCCGAATGGCGAACCTGCGCCGGCCGCGCGAGGGTCGTCCGGTGGCAGCCAGGAGTGCATCGGAGAAGTGCAGGTAGACCGCCGGCACGAAGGCGATGCCCGCCCACTGTAGACGCAGCCAGACTTCCTTCTCGGCCGGCGAAGCCGTCGAGCCGACCAGGACATCCATGAAGTACACAGCTGTGACACAGGCCAGCAGCCCGGCGAAGGTCCGGGCGACGCGCTCACGCAGGTTGAAGGTCAGCGCGTAAAGCAGGAGCGAGAAAGCCGTGATGGTGTTGCCGGCATCGAGGATTTGATTGAGGAAGACGAGCGCGGCCGTGAGTGACTCGAGCATGACCGATCGCGGAGGTCAGGCGACCTCCAGGCTGAAGAACAGGGCGATGTCCTCGTCCGGGTAGTACCGCTCGGCGTAGCCGGAGAAGACGAAACCAAGCTTTCGGGCAAGCATGATGGCCGGGTAGTTCTTGCTCTGCATCTCGACGAACAACCGGCTCAGGCTGCGCAGGCGACACCAATCGTGCGCCGCCCCGAGCAGCCTCATCCCGACCCCTTGACGGCGATCACGCAGGTTGACGACCAGATCGGTCACCCAGCCGCAGCCCTGGGCGGTCGACTCGGCCAGAACCAGGTAGCCGCGCTTGACATCCGCCAGTTCCCCGACCAGCACCGCCGCCCGCCGCGTCCACTCGTCCACCAGACGTGCAGGATCGCGCGGGTAGCTCACTCGCATCGGGCGAGGCAACCGCACCTGGCGGAAGGCCAGCGTGACCTCTTCCTGCACCTGATGGTATTCCATCTGCCAGACATGATCGGTGCTGTAGCCGTGGTCGAAAGCGACCAGCTCGGGGATATCGACGGAGATGGCCGGGCGGATCTGCAGGCCTTCCATGCCGGGCATTCTACCAAACCCCCCCGCGGGCCACAATCAGGACGAGGGCGTGATGCGCACCGGGACTACGCACGGCTGCGGTGCATTGCCGGCGGTGTCGGCCACCACCAGCCGCAGGAGATACTCCCCGGCCGCACCGACGAGCGAGGTATCCCACACACCGAGGCTCTCATCGAGCCGCGTCTGGCCGCCGGCCAGGATCGCCTGCCAGTCGTCCTCCCCGCCCCGGCTGCGGTATTCGATCTTGTAGAAGCCGAAATTGGGGATATCGGCGGTTCCGATGATCTCGATCGCCCCGCTCAAGCTGGCCCCGGAAACGGGGAAAAGGATCGTGGCCTGCGGGTTCAGGCAGCCGCCCGGATCGAGTTCGTCCAGCGGCAGCGCCGTGGCACTGACGAAATCGGCTGGGATCGTCGGGGTCTCTGGGCCGGGCGTGGTCAGCAGCGAGATCGTCGGGGCCGGCGTGCCGCGCAGGCTGCCGGGCAGCGACGGAACAACGAAGGTTGTCAGGACGAATGTCACCAGGGCACCGGCCAGCGTGATGGCCAGCATCCCTAGCGCCTGACGCAGCCGGGCCGCCGCCCGATCGCGCTCCAGGCCGAACAGCGCCCGGCGAGCTTCCAGGAAGCGCAGCACGGCCAGGCGCGCGTAGATCAAGCCGGCCGCTCCCAACAGCACATACAGCCAGCCTTCGCTGTCGGAGATGAAGAGCAGGATGTCGGTCATCCGGGATTCTGCGGCAGGCGCTCCAGGACCCCCTTCAGCAGGCTGGTCAATTTCGGCACGATGATCTTCCCGGCCGCCAGCACCTCGGCGTGCGTCGTCTCCGTCTCACCGTCCAGATTCGCCTTGTTGCTGATTCCGGAGACGCCCAGGACGCGCATACCGCTGTGACGCGCGACGGTCACCTCCGGGACGGTGGACATGCCCACCGCGTCCGCGCCGATGCCGCGCAAGAAACGCAGGTCGGCCGGGGTCTCGAAGGAGGGGCCCGCCAGGCAGATGTATACGCCTTCGCGCAGCTGCAGCCCGCGCTCGGCGGCCACCTGGCGCGCAAGCCGGATCAAGCCGCGGTCATATGCCTGACTCATGTCAGGGAAGCGCGGCCCGAACTCATCCAGGTTCGGCCCGCGCAGCGGTGAAAGCCCTGCCATGCCGAGCATGTTGATGTGATCGGTGATCAGCATCAAATCGCCGGGGACAAAGTCCGGGTGTACGGCGCCGGCGGCGTTGGTGACGATCAAGACCTCCGCCCCCAGGGCGCGCATGACCCGGACCGGCATCCCGATCCTGTCGATCGGATGGCCCTCGTAATAGTGCGACCGGCCCTGCATCAGGATCACCGCCTTGCCTTGGAGTTGGCCGATCACCAGCCGGCCGGCATGCCCCTCGACTGTCGGCCTCGGCCATCCCGGCACCTCGGCCGCCTGCAGGACGACCGGATCGCGCACCTCTTCGGCCAGGCCTCCCAGGCCGGATCCCAGAATCAAGCCGACCCTGGGAGGCACGGCCGAGCGCGAACGAATCGCCTCAGCCGCGCGTGCGATATCCTCGCTGGTCAGGAAGTCCATGAGATTCCTTTCAGTCTTGCAGCGGGGCGGGCGCCTCGACGTCGGGTCGGTTCAACGCGTTCGGGCTGCTCAAGCCGAGCAGGGTCTGCACCTGACGCCGGCTCTGACCTGCATCGAGCAGGTGTTGGGCCAGGGACCGGCGCAATGTGTGCGGCGAGACATCGTCGGAAAGCCCGCTGGCCGAGGCCCAGCGCCGAATCACCAGCCACAGACCCTGCCGGCTGAGGCGTTGGCCGCGCTGGTTGAGAAAGAGTGCCGGCTCATCTGGGCTGCGCACCAACAGCGGCCTGCCCTCGCGCAGATAGCGGCGCAACGGCTCGACAGCCGACCCCAGAAGCAGCGACTGATCGTCGGCGGAGTTTGCCCCGCGCCGGAAGGCCAGGCCGCGCGCCAGGTCGACATCCTCGAGCCGCAGGTTAACGATCTCACTGGCGCGCATACCGGTCGTATACAGGACGCCCAATACCGCCGCGTCGCGTAGCCCACGCGGCGTGCTCGCCCCGGCCGGTGCGTCCAGGAGCGAGGCGATTTCGCCCGGGCTGAGCACTCGCCGGGCCGGGCGCTGCGACGGCGGGACCTTCAGTACGGAGGCTGCGGCCGGGACCGCAGTCGCCCCCTCCCGCGCCAGGAAGTCGAGGAAGGAGCGGATGGCTGCGGTCTTGCGGGCGACCGTGGCCGGCCGATAGATTTGCTGGATCAGCCACTCCAGGTACCCGTCCAGCGACGCGGTCGTCAGGTCAGCCAGAGCCGGCGCTCGCCCCAGCCGACCGGCGAAGACGCGCGCCATCTGGCGCAGGTCGGCCTGGTAGGCCTGCACCGTGTTTTCGCTCGCACCCCGCTCGGTCTTGAGATGGGTCAGGAAGCGCAGAATCGCATCGTCCACGGCCGGTTCGCGGTCTCCAGTTGACACGCGGATTATATCACCCCGACCACTTACCATAACGCAGAAGCCCCCTCGAGACCGAGGGGGCATTCCTCCGGACAAGCGAGTTGGGGTAGACCGGCGCCCAGCCGGGCTAGGTCTGCGGTTGGAGCTGTGTCGCCAGGAACTTGTCCACTTGCGCTTTGAGGATCGGTCCCGGCAGGGCGCCCAAAACGCGATCCTGGACCTGGCCACGCGCCACTATCAGCAGCGTCGGGATACCCTGGACCCCGAAGTGCCCCGCCCAGCGCGGATTCTCGTCGGTGTTGACCTTGACCACGGTCAGCAGGTCGGATTTCTCGCGGGCGATCTCGTCCAGCACCGGGGCGACCATCCGGCACGGCCCGCACCATGGCGCCCAGAAATCGACCAACACCGGCTTGGCCGACTTCAGGACCTTGTCTTCGAACTCATCATCGGTGATGTGAATCGGATCGCTCATGGTTGCACCACTCCCAGTTGCCTGCGGCCCGGCCTGGCAGGCGAGTCTTGTCCGCCATCTGGATAGATGCACATGGGGGCCTCTGGGTTACATCTCGCTCGGCTGCGGCAGCCGCCAGACCCGGGACCTTCTGGGTTACGTCCAGGCGGTCAGCGAGTTGAGGCTCTGCAGCTCGGGTTCTTCGAGTTTCACGCCTATGGCGCCCAGGTTGTCGCGTAGCTGCTCGGCGGTGCGCGGCCCGACGATTGGACTGGTGACCGTCGGCTGGCTGAGCACCCAGGCCAGCGCGGTCTGTGAGATGGTCTTTCCATGGCCCGCGGCCATCCGCTCCAGCTCGTCGATCAACGTCCAGCTTCGCTCCTGCTGCATGTAGCCTTGAAGGCGCTGGCTGCCCTCGCCGCGGCTGGGTGAGGGCACCGGTGCGCCGCGTCGGTACTTTCCCGTCAGGAAGCCCCCGGCCAGCGGGCTGTACGGCAGGACGCCCAGCCGGTACGCGGCGCAGACCGCCTGTAGCTCGCGTTCGAACTCCGCTCGGTGCATCAGGCTGTAGTGGGGTTGGATGGTGGCGAAGCTTTCCAGACCCAGGCGATCCGAGGCCCACAGCGCCTGCATCAGCCGCCAGGCAGGGAAGTTCGAGCAGCCAACATGGTGGACCAGCCCGCGTCGGATCAGGTCATCCAGGGCGCGCAACGTTTCCTCGATCGGGGTGGACTCGTCGGGCCAATGGAGTTGATACAGGTCGACTAACTCAGTGCCCATGCGGCGCAACGAGCCTTCCAGGGATGCAACGATGTGTTTTCGCGACAGTCCCTGCTCATTCGGCCCGTTGCCCATCTCGCCCCGAACTTTGGTGGCAATCACCAGCTCGTCGCGTCGGGCGACGCCCTTGCGCAGCCATGTGCCGATGATGGTCTCGGCGACGCCGCCCGGGTTCCCGGGTGCCCAGCGTGAGTAGATATCGGCGGTGTCGATGAAGTTGACGCCGGCCTCGTAGGCCGCGGTCAGCACCTCCAGTGAGGCTGCCTCGTCGGCGGTCCAGCCGAACTGCATCGTGCCCAGGCACAGGGCCGACACTCTGACGCCGGTCCCACCCAATTCACGGTATTCCATCGCGCACCTCCACGCCGAATGCGAGCGGCGCCCGGAGCCGCCGGGGCCGCATGATAGAATAGCATCGAACCCCAATCTTCAGACGACCATGTCCATCCAGAGCGCACGTCGGGCATTCCTCCTAATCGCACTCCTGGCGGCCGGATGCCGACCCGATCCGTATACCTGGCACGGCAGCCCGTATCCCGACCCTCGACCTGCACCGCCGCTGCCCCTGGCCGACACCTCGGGCGTGGCCTTCGAGCTCGGCGCGTCGGGCGCGGCGGTCACGCTGGTCTACTTTGGCTACACCTACTGCCCGGATGTCTGCCCGGCAACGGTGGCCGACGTCGCCTGGTCGATGGAGCAGCTCGGTCCCCTGGCAGATCAGGTTACCTTCGTCTTCGTCACCATCGATCCGGACCGCGATACCGCCGAGATCGTGCGGCGCTTCCTGGACAACTTCGACGCGCACTTCGTCGGCCTGACGGGTTCGCCGGATGACCTGGCCTCCGCTCGCGAAGCCTACGGCGTCTTTGCGCAGGTGGAGCCGTCGTCCGATCCGGAGGCATACCTGATCACGCACACTTCGCGCCTGTTCCTGATCGACCCGGACGGCCTGCTCGTGACCAGCTACCCGTTCGGCACGCCGCGCACCGACCTGCTGGCCGACCTGCGCCACGCGCTCGAGGGGCTCCCATGATACGCCGGGCCATGGTCCAGGTGCTCGCGGCTGCGCTGATGCTCACCGGATGCGGCCTGCTCGGCGGCGGCATTCACGTTGAGGATGCCTGGGCCCGGCCGGCGCTGGCCGGGAGCAACAGCGCAGTCTACTTCCGGCTCGTCAACTGGGGCGAGAGCGACCGGTTGATCGGCGTGCGGGCGGCGATCGCTCCGCAGGCGGACGTCCACCGCACCCGCACCGATGCCCAGGGCATGATGCACATGGAAGCACAGGAGGCGGTGGCGCTCCCGCACAATACCGAAGTAGTCTTCGAGCCAGGGGGACTGCATATCATGCTTCTCGGGCTGACCCGGGATCTCCTTCTCGACGAATCCACATCGATCACGCTGGTGTTCGAACAGGCCGGCGAGGTGATTGTCGATGTACCGGTCGAGTCGCGCTGAGGCTGGCCGCGGTCAAGAACGACGCACAGGCTGGCTTGCGCTCACAGCGCTCCTGGGGATGGCGATTATGCTCAGCGCGTGCCAGCGGCGCAGCCAAGGCACAGATCTTCCAGCCGATATCGACCTGGTTTGCACGGTCGACCCATCACCGGCGGTGGTGGGCCCCGCGCAGGTGACCTTCAGCCTGACCGACTCAACCGGCGCGCCCGTGCGCATCGAATCATTCAGGCTGCGCGCCGATATGACACACGCCGGGATGGCGCCCCTCCTGGCCAGCGGCGTTGAAGCTGAGCCGGGCGAGATCGTGGTCGAACTGGATTGGCCGATGTCTGGAGACTGGGTACTGAGCGTCCAAGCGACTCTCGCCGACGGGCGGGAACTGTCGCGGGAGATCAGCCTGACCGTACAGGCTACACCCTAGGCCATGGCCGCTCCTTCTCTGGCGCGACCACCTACGCCTCGGCTCGATCTGCTGCGCCTGCCCTGGCTGGGCCGGGTCCTGCGCTGGCGCTGGAGTCGGCTGGCCCTCCAGGGCTTCTTTCTGTGCATGGCCGTGCTTGTGCTCTACGACGGATTCACGGGCCCCCAGCTGGCACCGGCCAATACCGCCACAGTGCTTGTCTGGGTCCATTACCGTGGTTTCGTCGTGCTGGCGCTGCTGTTGGTCGGCAATCTCTTCTGTGCAGGCTGCCCGTTCGCGCTGCCGCGCACGCTGGCGCGCAGGCTGGCCAGGCCGGGACGCCGCTTTCCCCGCCTGCTGCGCAACAAGTGGGTCTCGATCGCCGGGCTCTTCTTCCTGTTCTGGCTTTACGAGTGGCTGGATCTGTGGGCCAGTCCGCTGCTCACCGCCTGGCTGGTGGTGGCCTACTTCGCCGGCTCATTTCTGTTGGAGGCGCTCTATTCCGAATCGCCGTTCTGCAAGTACGTTTGCCCGCTAGGCGCGTTCAATTTCACGTATTCCACAGGCTCGCCGTTCATGATCGCGGCACGCGACCTGAATACATGCCGGGATTGCACGGGCAAGGAATGTCTGCGCGGCAGCCATGCGGTGTCCGGCTGCGGGACTGAACTGTTCGTCCCCCAGATCCGTTCGAACATGGATTGCGTCCTGTGCCTGGACTGTGTGCGCGCCTGCCCGTACGACAATGTCGCCCTGGCGGCAAGACCTCCGGCCTTCGAGTGGTTGTCCGGTCTTTGGCCGCAACGCTGGGATCGGGCCTTCCTGGTTGTCGGCCTGGCGTTCTTCGCCCTGAGCAACGCCTTCGGCATGGTCCCGCCGGTCCGGACGGTTGAGGCTTGGCTACGGGACCACCTTGGCATGGAGTCGGACGGCATGCGCCTGCTCGTGCTTTTCGCCGTCGGTAACCTGGCGTTGCCGGCTATGGCGCTTCTGGGAGCCGCCTGGGGCAGCCGGCGGCTGACGCCCGGTGCGGTCCGGCCGACGATGAAGGCTCTGGTGGCGCGCTACGCGCCAGGGTTCGTGCCCGTCGGGTTCGGGCTGTGGCTGGCTCATTACGGCTTCCACGTCGCCGTCGGCGGGTTGACCATCGTCCCGGTCCTGCAGTCCTTCATGCTCGACCATGGAAACACCTGGCTGGGTACGGCCCCGGACTGGGCGCTTGGCGCCCTGCTGCCTATCGAGTGGGTCTTTCCTCTTCAGGTGATTGCGGTCCTGGGCGGGCTCTTTGTCGGGCTGGCAGTGGTAGCCCGAGCAGGCCTGCGAAGCGGGCTCCCTCCGGATGGCGCCCTTCGTCAGCTGCTCCCGTGGGCGCTCGTGCTGACGTTGATCACGATCGCCGCGCTGTCGATCTTCAACCTGCCGATGGACATGCGCGGCACCGTGCAGGGGAGCGGCTGATGCGCGTGCCCGCGCACACGGGGCGACATGTCATTGCGCTGTTGCTCTTGGGGTTCGCCCTGGCCTGCCCTTCCAGCGCTCAGGCCGGCGGTCCGGGGACCGGCGGCCGGCGCGTGCGCCTGGAGAATGCGCAGGCGGGACCCTACCTGCTGCGCGCGCTGACCTCCCCGACCCCGCCGCGGGTGGAGAACCTGTACGTCGAGGTGCGCGTCAGCGACGGCGCCTCGCGCCAGGTCCTGACCGACGTGAGCGTGTGGGTGAGTGCCGTCCCCGCGCAGGGCGACGGTCTCCCTCTGGACGTCCAGGCGTCGAGGGATATCGCACCGGTCCCGGACGAGTTCGCCGCCCACCTGCCGGTGGAATCACCCGGGGTATGGGAGATCACGATCCGGGTGGACGGCCGTCTGGGAAGTGGGCAGGCTTCCTTCCTTGAACGCGTGGCCAGCCGGACTTCTTTGAGTGGCTGGGTCGCCATCGGCGCCCCGCTCGGCGGCCTGTTGGCCCTGGGAGTGATATTCTGGTGGTTGCAGCGTTCGGCGCGCAACCGCCCGGCGTAATCAAAAAGCCTCCGGGGTCAGAACCCCGGAGGCCGCAACCTGCCTGTCTTCACACTCAGAACAACACCGAAGCCAATTCGTCGCGGTACTCGCGCGTGAGCGGGTCGTCCTCGCCCAGCAGGGCGAACAATCCGACCAGGATCTCGCGCGGCAGACCACCGCGGTAGCGCTTGTCGCTGCGCAGGATATCCAGCAATCCGTCCATAGCGGCCGGGATCTTGCCATGGCTGACCAATCGGCCGGCCTGGCGCAGTGCCGCGCCCAGCGGGTCATCGTCCGCGGCCGCCGCTCCCGCCTCGACTTCCGCCAGGAGTTCTGCCACGGGCTTCAGACGCATCGCCGTCGACCACTCGGGGCCAGAGGGGAAGTGCTCCAAGGCCTCCAGGGACGGGCGGCCCAAGCCCTGCATCAGGAGCGACTTGACCAGGCCCAGGCCGGCGGCGGCATTCGACGGGTCCCGCTCGAGGATGTCGCGGAATGCACCCTCGGCCTCCGGCCAGCGCCGCGACAAGAGCAGGCTACCGGCCTCGGCTGCGGCCCGATCGGCTTCGCCCGGAGCCACCTGGCTTATGAAGCGCCGCACGACTGGCTCAGGCTGCGCGCCGACGAATTCGGCTGAGACCTGACCGTCTCGGAAGGCCTTGACGGCGGGAATACCCTGGACCCCAAAACGTACGGCCAGGCTCTGGTTCTGGTCTACGTCGACCCGCGCCAGACGGAACAGGCCGTTGGCCTCCGTCGCCAACTTCTCGAGCAACGGGCCGAGAACCCGGCAGGGGCCGCACCAAGGCGCCCAAAAATCGACGACGACCGGCAGGCTGTGTGAGCGCATGATCACCTCAGCCTCGAAGGTCGCTTCAGTTACGTCCAGAATGTTCTCCGATTGAGTCACCGCTCCACCTGTCGCTGACCCCGCTACCCAGGATTGTACGTCGCCTGCATTAGACCAGCATCAATGCGCCGCTCTCACTCCTCGGGTGGCTCCTCCGGGGTCTGGGGCTGTTCGACTTGCAGCACATCCCCATGCAGGTTGACGACCACTCGAAATCCGCTCAACCCCAGCCAGGCCCGTCCTTCTTCCGGGATCCCCTTGCCTAGCAAAGCCTCGAACTGCTCGTCCAGGTTGCGTAGTGTGGCTTCGATGGCGGCTTTGGTGAAGATGTCCTCCTGCCCGAGCATCTTCATCGCACCCTGGCTGACCAGGTCCTCGTTGCCGCGGATCTGCTCGGCCATGTGCGCCAGGACTTGCCGGTCGATATGTTCGCTGTCCACGTGCCGGCTGAACCCGTCATCGTCGATCACATAGAAGGCCGCGCCGCCGACGATTCTGGTCGGCACCGGCCGGTCACGCTCGTCCACCACCAAACCTTCGAAGAGGGCCTTCTCAGCCATGCAGCCTCCGCGCTGGAGGTACCTGGCCTAAGGATACCGCATTCAGCCGACCTGGACACGGACCAGCGTACCGTAGTCCACCCAGACTTCCTGCTCGTGCGAGGGAACGACCGGCGTGGTCCAACGATACAGCCATTTGGCGGCCGCGGGGGTCATGTTAATGCAGCCGTGACTTCGAGGGGTGCCAAAGTCATTGTGCCAATACGTCCCGTGGAACGAGACGCCCTCGCGGGTGATGTACGCCACCCAGGGCACACCGGGTAGATCGTAGCCGGAGGCCAGATTCCCGACGGCCATGTGACGCGATCCCCGCTTGCGGAAGGTGACAAACTCGCCCTGCGGCGTCAGGCTCTGCCCGGTCGGCAGGAGCTCGCCGGGCGAAATCCGAGTGCTGAAGACCAACTGCTCGCCTTCATAACAGTTGACGGAACAATGCCCGAGGTCGACCTCGATCCGTTTGTCCTCTGCCGGGACATCCGGCGAGATCGGCGTCAACTCAGCCAGCGGCACGGGCCGAAACGCCTCGGCCCGGGCGTAGTAGTGCAAGGCCCATTTGTCATCATAGATGCGGTACCAGGAGTTCTGCTGCGAATCGCGACTGACCCCGTCGATCCAGTGCGTGGTCCCATAGTAGAAGCGGTAGACCTTCTCGGCGTCATGGCGGGGGTGCCAGTAGACCTCGACCAAGGGCACGGTGACTTCCATCAGTTGCCCCGATGAGGGCAGCCGGACACCGCCGAGGTTCGGCTCATTGCGCACCGGCTGGATGACGGACGAGTGGACGTAACCGTACCCGGCGACCTCGTACCAGACACGGTTATGCTCCGGCAGGACGTCGCCGACGACCGCACCTTCGAGGGTCAGGATCTCATCCCGCCAGTAGGTCCGCCGGCGCGCGCTGCCGAAAGAGGGTTGGCTGTAGACATCCGCCGTCGCCTCGGCCACCCGGCCGAGCTGGTCGTCATCGAGCGCCAGGCGCTTGCCCGCCCAGCGGACCGGGACGCCCAATACCAACAGCCCGGTAGCGGAGGCCTTCAGGAATTCCCGGCGTGAGAGCCGGTCAGGGAGTTCCAGCGGTTCCTGCATCGGGTCACCGGCGGAGACCATACCATGGGCAAGGATTGGGTGCAAGAAGCGGGCCACCGGGGAGACCCCCGCCGCGGCGCAGGGCCGGGCGACTACGGGTGGACGTTGACGAGCGTGCCGACCGAGGCGAAGCCGAAGAGCCACTCCGCATCGGGGGTGGCCAGGTTCACGCAGCCGTGGCTCATCGGCGTGCCGAAGTTGCTGTGCCAGTAGGTGCCGTGCAGCGCGTAGCCGCGATAGAAGTACATCGTGTAGGGCACATCGGGCAGGTAGTAACCGGGGCCGCCCATGTCCGTCGCGGTGTACTTGACGTAGATCCGGAACTGGCCGGCGACCGTTGGATGTGCGCGGGTGCCAGTCGAGACGACGAAGGTCCGCACGACCTCTTCGCCTTCGTAGGCCGTCACGCGCTGATTGCCCAAGTCGACATCAATCCAGCGGCCTTCGTTGGCCATCTCCGACGGATCGAGGCTGTAATCCCAGGACACATCCGGGCGCGGCGTCGGCGGAAGTGGAGTCTGGGTCGCCGTGGCGGTAGCCGTGGGCGTCGGTGTGGGTGTGGAGGTCGGCGTGGGGGTCGGCGTGGCGGTGGCTTTGTCGAGCTCGACGGCGGCGGCCTGCGGCTGACGGGCGAATGCCGGCTGGCTCCCCAGCCAGACGGCCAGCGCGGCGACGAGCAGGATGCCCGGCAGCACGGCTCGGGCGGAGAACCAGCGCCGGACGGCCAGGACCTCCAACGGTGCCGGTTCCAGGGACAGGTCGGCCGGGAGGTGGACTGATCGGACGAGGCGCTGGCGCAACTCGGGCGGCAGTCCCTGGATCGTCGAGCGCAGGTGCTTGCGAGCCGCCGGACTGTCCGGCCGGATCTCCAACGCACGGGATAGGTACGCCAGGGCGGCGCGCGGCTTCGACAGCGTGGCCAGGAAGATCCAGGGAGCTTCCCAGTCCGGCGCCAGCCGGGCCGCCCGACGAATCAGCCGGCGCGCCTCGCCCCGCTCGCCCGCGTTCAGCGCTGCGCGAGCCTTCTCGAGCAGCGCCTGGCTGGCTGCGCGGTCTTGAGCCCGGGTCCGTCTCACGGAGAGCCCTGTATCGGCGCGGCCGCCGGCTCGTTGTACAGGTAGCACAAAAGCCCGTCGACGATACCGATCGCCGCCTTGTCCGGATTCTGAGTCAGGAACTGCCGATCGAGATTCAGGTAGCCGGTCTCGATGATCACTGCCGGCGTCTGGGAGTGGATCTCAGTGAAGGTATGGTATTCGGTCATATCGCGTGTGATGCTGCCGTACTGAAAGGCCAGTCCGCTGGCGCGGCCGTAGCGGTCGGCAATGCAATCGACCAGGCGCTGTGTGCGATCGGGGATGGCGGTATCCAGCGCGCCGCTGACCTTGTAGCCGGTGGCGAACTCGTTGATCCAGGCGCATGTATCGGCGTGGATGGAGACCAGTGCCGCGGCCCGGTACTGCACCAGCCGCTGGTCGAACTCCTCCAGCAGGTCGACTTCGAAACCGGCCGCCTCGAGCCGGTCGACCACCTGCCGAGCGATGGCCAGGTTGATGTCGACCTCGTTCAGCCCGTCCGGGCACTGCGAACCGGGATCGGTCACCCCGGTGATCGGATTGATGCCGGAGTGCCCGGCAACGACACCGACACGCACGCCCTGCCCTACACCCAGTTCCGGCGCCGGCGTGGCCGCCGGTCGACCGCCATCCTGGACCAGGGCGATCAGGTCCTCCGCCAGTTGTCCAGGACGCAGACTGGCGGGCGTCCAGGCCGTGAAGACCGTCGCCATGACCAGGGAGACGCCCAACACGACCGAGAGGTAATGCATGGCCTCCCGGGCTGCCGGCGCATCGCTCACACGACCTGGCCGTCTTGCTCCCCTGGGCATGGGGCTCCCCATCCGCTCGGATTTGTCTCATTATAGCAGGCGCAATCCGCCGGACTCTACAGAACCCCGGTACGGACGACGGGCCACGGCGCCGCCCCGCCGGGGACCTTGACAGGTGGTCCGAATTCACTACAATATCTATCAAATTCATCATAGAAATTCGAGGGCACCAAGGTGGATTGCTGCATGTGTCCTGGGCGGGGGCGCTAGCCTACCTGCGCCGGGCCCCCTGATCTGAGGCGCTCTTGGCCGACGCCTCAGACGGCCAACGGACGCAAGGTGGCTCGCCCCCGCGGAAGGTGTGACTCCGTTCCCGGGTGAGAATCGAGACCACGCTCGTCCGTTGGTTCCATCAAACGGGCGGCGGGAGACGATGCATGTTGACCAATTCGCCGCCGGCGACACACATCATGCACGCGCCGACTCCAAACGCCTTCGAGCGCGTCGGCCGGACGCCGCTGCTCCGGCTCGAACGCGCGGCGGACGGACTGCCGCCTTCGGTTGAGTTGTACGGCAAGGCCGAGTGGCACAACCCGAGTGGCTCGGTCAAGGATCGGCCGGCCGCTGCCATCATCCGACGCGCCCTTCAAGACGGATCGCTGGCACCGGACATGACGCTGCTCGACTCGTCCTCCGGGAACATGGGCATCGCCTATGCGACCCTGTGCGCGCCACTCGGCGTGCGCGTTCGCCTGATGATCCCTGCTAACGCCAGCCGAGCGCGCCTGACCATCCTGCAGGCGCTCGGCGTCGAACTGACATTGACTGACCCGCTCGAGGGCGCCGATGGCGCCCGCCAGGCAGCGGCCGCGGAGGCGGCGCGCCAGCCGGAACGTTACTTCTTCGCCAACCAGTACGACAACGAATCCAACTGGCGATCGCACTTCGAGACAACCGGCCCGGAGCTTGTGCAGCAGACGCGCGGCCGGGTGAGCCGCGTCGTGGCCGGGATGGGCACGACCGGGACCGTCGTCGGGATCGGGCGGTATCTGCGCCAGGCCCTGCCTCAGGCGAAAGTGATCGGCGTCCAGCCGGACGGGCCGCTGAACGGCCTGGAAGGGCTCAAGCATCTGCCGACCAGCGCGCGCCCAGGGATCTACGACGCCAGCCAGGCGCATGAAATCATCGAGGTGTCGACTGAGGCGGCCTACGCCATGGCGCGCCGATTGGCGCGCCAGGACGGCCTGCTGGTCGGTGTCTCGGCTGCGGCTGCAGTGGTCGCCGCACGGGAGGTGGCCGAGCGAATCGAAGAAGGCGTCATCGTCGCCATCTTGCCCGACTCGGGATTGAAGTACTTGAGCGAGCCGTTCTGGAGCGTGGCGTGACCCTGGTCATTCCCGCCGAGATCCTGGCCGTGGTACGGCTCCACGCGCAGGACGGGTACCCGCTCGAGGCGGCCGGCTTGATTCTGGGCCGCGTTGACGGAGAAGAACGGCACGCTGTCCAGCTGCTGCCCTTCCCCAACAGCTTCGACGAAGGCCAGCGACGCCGGCGTTACCAGATCTCCGCCGCCGACGTCCTGACCGGAGAGGAGAAGGCTGAGGCATTGGGATTGGAAGTCATCGGGGTCTTCCACTCTCATCCGGATCACCCGGCCCACGCTTCGCCGACCGACCGCGAGGGGGCTCTACCCTGGCTTTCCTACCTGATCACCTCCGTCCGCGATGGACGCGCCCGCGAGAGCTTCTCGTGGCGCCTGCTGGAGGATCGATCGGCGATGGTCGAAGAGCCCGTACGCGTGGTGGACAAGTCCACGACCTTGGAGGCCCGATGATCGACATCCGCATCCCGGCCCCGCTGAGGCCTTACGCCGACGGGCAGAAGGAGATCGGGGTCAGCGGCGAGACCATCGCCGAGGCGCTGGAGGATTTGGCCCGCAGGTACCCGGCCATGCAGCCCCACTTGTTCGACGAGGGCGGCGCGCTGCGCCCGTACGTCAATCTGTTCCTGAACGGGCAGGAAGTCGGGCCGTTCAACGGCGGGACGCGCCTGCACTCGGGCGACAGGTTGGTCATCGTCCCCAGCATCGCCGGCGGCGCGCCGGCGGCTGGGGCCCCCCTGGCGCCGGGGTAGAATCACGGCGGAGATGAATGATGCCTGACCTGGACGTCTACCCCAACGGATCCCAGCTCTCGCACGAGGAGATCCGCCGCTACTCTCGGCACCTGCTCATGCCCGAGGTCGGGCTTGACGGGCAGAAGAGGCTCAAGGCCGCCTCGGTGCTGGTCATCGGCACCGGAGGCCTGGGCTCGCCGGTGGCGCTGTACCTGGCCGCGGCCGGGGTCGGACGAATCGGCCTGGTCGACTATGACGTGGTCGAGTTCACCAACCTGCAGCGGCAAGTGATTCACGGCACGTCGACCCTCGGCGTGGAGAAGGTTATCTCGGCCCGCCAACGGCTGCTGGACCTCAACCCGGATATCCGGGTGGACGTCTACAACGAACCGTTCACGTCGGAGAACGCCGCCCGCATCGCCGAGCCGTACGCGCTGATCGTCGACGGGACCGACAACTTCCCCACCCGCTACCTGGTCAACGACATCTGCGTGCTGACCGGCAAGCCGAACGTCTACGGCTCGATCTTCCGTTTCGAAGGCCAGGTGAGCGTGTTCTGGGCGAAACACGGTCCCTGCTATCGCTGCCTGTTCCCCGAGCCGCCTCCACCGGGATTGGTGCCATCGTGCGCCGAGGGCGGCGTGTTTGGCGTTCTGCCGGGCACGATCGGGACACTGCAAGCCGCCGAGACCCTCAAACTGATCCTGGGGATCGGGGAGCCGCTTCTGGGGAGGCTGCTGCTGTACGACGCGCTTTCGCAATCCTTCGACGAAGTGCGCCTGAAGAAGAACCCGCACTGTCGAATCTGCTCCGACAAGCCGGAGATCCGCGAGCTGATCGACTATGAAGCCTTCTGCGGGGTTCCGGGGCACGACCGCGAGGCGGGTCGTCTGTCGCAGGAGTGGGAGATCGAGCCGCGCGACCTGGCGGCACGCCTGGCGCGCGGCGAGAAGCTCCGCTTGATCGACGTGCGCGAGCCGCATGAGCTCCAGATCTCGCAGCTGGCGGGCGCCGAGCTCATCCCGCTCGGTTCGTTGGCCGCCAGGATGCACGAACTGGACAGCGCCCAGGAGACCGTGTTGTTCTGCAAGTCAGGCTCGCGTTCCGCGCGGGCGCTCGAACTCCTGGCTGGCGCCGGGTTCCGGAAACTCAAGAACCTGCACGGCGGAATCAACGCCTGGGCCGAGCAGGTGGACCCGTCCCTGGCCATCTACTGATCGCTCTCCGGAGAGGTTGTCAGTTCCAAATGAAGATGGGAAAGCTGCTTCGCCTCGGCCTGCGGCAATTTGCCGCGGGCATGCTTTCGGTCTTGGCCGTCGGAATTCTCAATCGGGTGATGAAGGTCGAGTTGGGTTTGGCGCTGGGACTCATCAGCGTCGTGATCGGCGCCCATTACTTCGCAGCCCCGCTGGCGATCCTCCTCGGGCATCGTTCCGACCGTCGGCCCTATTTCGGGCTTCACCGCACGCCGTACATCCTCGGCGGAACGGCCTTGACTGTCGCCGCCACGGCCGCCGCTCCGTTGGTCGCCCTGCTGCTGGCGGGGCGGCCCGGCTCGCCTCTCGCCATCGGGCTGGGTATCCTGACCTTCCTGGCCTTGGGTGTGGGCATGTACTCCGCCGGCGCCGCGTATCTGGCGCTCATCGCCGACCTCACGACCGAGGCCGAGCGCGGCAAGGCGG
>Ga0105095_10000548_pt1 | contig 18369 bp, 17 predicted proteins | sample PPLLak2March2015_2_FD_79180 | JGI IMG/M metagenome (GOLD analysis project Ga0105095, IMG submission 79180) | Freshwater sediment microbial communities from Prairie Pothole Lake near Jamestown, North Dakota, USA - PPLs Lake P8 Core (3) Depth... | ecosystem: Environmental > Aquatic > Freshwater >...
GGAAAGAACGACACATAAAATCCGAAATCAAGGATATTCCTTACAGGTTCAAGTTTCCTCCTGTACATGTCAATTGTGTAGCTTAACGACTGAAAGGTAAAGAATGAGATCCCCACCGGAAGAATTATATTTGTTATATCAAAGTGAGTTCCGAGAACTCTGTTCGAAAAAGCTCCGAGAAAATCCACTGCAACAAAGTCAGTTCCCATGATATCATTCATTGTCTGAACAAAGAAGCCGGTATATTTGAAATAGGCCAGTATTCCAATATTTGAAATTATGCTTATCACCAGAATGCTTCTTCTCCAAAACCTTGTCCCTGAACGGTGTATCATAAGTCCGCAGGAAAAATCGATCAGGGTTACGAACAGCAGCAGGACAAGGAAAAGTCCACCTGATTTATAATAAAAGAAGAGGCTTACAAGAAACAGATACATATTACGCAGTAATAATCTTTTATAAACCAGGCTGAATCCAGCCAGCACCAGGAGAAAGAAAACCCAGAATGCCGGAGCGGAAAAAATGAAAGGTTTGTCAGGATCATATCTGAATACCAGTGAAATAAAATTGCCGGTAAAGCCTTTTTCTTCAGTAACCTTTTGCTTTTCAACATTATTATTGGAAGCAGGGTGGAAAACTGTATCCATTGGGATTGCATCAGGATCCCCGTGGTAACTTCCGGTTTTATTCATTACGAACAGGTCCGACATCATCATCCGGGCCAGGGTATCAGCGCCCTGGTCAGTAAAATGAACAAAATCCTTCTTCGCAAGCGGAGGTTCCAAACCATTCCATTTAATAATTGTTGAAGGCCCACCCATCGCATTAAGGGCATCCCAGAACAGAGCTCCCGATTCGTATGAGGCTTTTCTCTGGGCATCGATGATGGCAGGTATATTCGGATATGATTTTATTTCCTCTCCATCGCTGTATGCCATGTCGGTCAGGCCTACAACAATAAAATCCGTTCCCGGTGAAATCTCCTTCAATAATGAGATCTGGCGGACAAGCCCCTTTTCGTAATACGAGTAATTATTCCTTACGTTCCTTACAATGTTCAATCCGTAATGCAATACTATCAGATCAGGCGAAAAAAACCGGTATGAGTCCTTCAGGTTTTCACGGTCAACCATCGTAAACTCAAGGCCTGCACTCCCTCTCTGTGGAATGTTGTCAACAATTATCCCGTTCTTGCTCTCTATGCTAATGCCGTAAATATCAGGACTCGATTTTCCGGAAAAATCTATAAGGATGTTTTCCGCGTTGTACAGCGGACAAACGAACTCATCCAGGTCATCTCCCTTTGGGAGGGAGTCCGTAAGGGGGGGATTATTTCCGGCCTTTACACTTATCTTTATGATATCCTGCGGATTCCGGTAAAGGATCCTCAGCTGATCGTACGTTGATGCTGAGCTGTCGGCAAATCTCGACGGTACTATCCTGATCCACGCCTTTACTGTCTCGCGCGAAATTTCATTTTCCGCCATATACCTGCAATAGGCCATAAACGGTCCCAGGCCGTTGTGAGAGATCTCCCCGTTCTTGTAAGAAAGATAGTTAAACCGTTTCCAGTTTGAAGATGCCCTGACAAAGACTGACCTGGTATAGGATACAGGCATGACAGGCAGGAAAAGACCCGGACCGGTTCCGCAATTATCCTTCCTCAGGCCTGATCGCAGGTACGATGTTAACCGGTCTCCTTCAATCTGCGAATCACCATAATACATAATCCTGATCTGTCCCTTTGAATAGCGCAGGGAATCAAAGAATCTTCCAAGGGGATCCGGAGGCAGGGTTACCAGGAGTTGACCGGTTGTATCGTGGACGGTGAGAGTATCGTGATCAACAGGTGTCGAAGTATCAGCTAAAATTTCATGAAGAGTATCGGCGGAAATTACCCTGTCTGTGCTGTTTCCCCGGGTGCCGTCCGGGAACAGTTTCTGTATCAGTTCCCCGGGAATCAGAGTTTCAGGAGTTGGCAGGTCGAAACTTCGTGGCAAAAAATAATAAAGGCCTGTAAAACAGATCAGAAAGATAAGCAGTAATAAAAATGATCTGGACGGACGCATTATTTAGCAAGGGATCAGCTCTTCTTCTTGATTTTTAGTTTTTGCCCGACCTGAATCTTGCCCGGATCGGAAATATTATTTAATGAGAGGACATCGCTGGTACTTACATTTTCAAACATTTTCACTATATCCCATATTGTATCTCCATACCTTACAGTATAAGTTATGAAATCTCCGTCATATTCTGACTGTGTGGTAGTTAATACAGGATTAACCGGTACAGTCTTACCACTCATCTGCTGCTTCTCGGCAAAGGACATCGAATTTATTTTTGTATAAAAGTCGGATTTGGCAGGATCGACATAAATTGCAAGCTTCTGCCCTATGCGTATCGTGTTCCGGTAAATATTGTTCCAGTTCCTCAGGTCTGAAAGTCCTACATGATACCATTCTGAGACGAATCCAAGGTTGTCGCCATCCTTTACCGTATATGTGATCCTGGTCTTCCCCTTAATATCGACCGGGGCATATGTGGAGCGTGAGGGATTGGCATTAAGGTTCATCCTTGAAAGATAAACGTCAGGTTTGTAATTTCTGATGGTGTCATTAAGATCGATGAAATCGCCAAGGTGACTCATCGGAAGAGTAAGTGACACGGGTTTTGAGGATCCTGGAACAAGGCCTGTCCGGTACTGTGGATTCAATGCCCTGAGTTCACCAAGCGGGATCCCCATAACTTCAGAAATCTGGTTAAGGTGGATATCTTTGTTCACCATTATCGTATCGGTTGATACCGGTATGTTAAGCGGGAGCGGTTTTATATGATGTTCCTCGAAATAATTAACAGCGTAAGTTGCAGCAACATACTGGGGTATATATCCCCTTGTCTCCCTGGGCAGCCGGATGTATATATCCCAGTAGTCCTTCTTGTTGCCTGAACGCCTGATGGCCTTGTTAACATTTCCGGGTCCGCAGTTATACGCTGCAATAACAAGGATCCAGTCGTTATAGATTTTATACAGGTCCTTCATATATTTTGCTGCTGCATGGGTTGATTTTACAGGGTCACGCCTTTCATCAACCAGCGAATTTATAGTCAGTCCGTAAAACCGGCCTGTACTGTACATAAACTGCCACATCCCGGTTGCTCCCACGCGTGAAACAGCATTGGCATTCAGTGCCGACTCGATTACCGCCATATATTTCAGTTCAACCGGAAGGCCATAGGCATCAAAAATATCCTCGATAAGCGGGAAATAGTAATTCATCAGTCCGAGAACCGCGCTGAACTTATCCCTTTGCTTTATTGTGTAAACATGGATATGATTCCTGATAATGCTGTTATATGGAAGCTTAATCACCGAATTTACCTTTTTCAACCTTTCAATATAAAGTGAATCGGGGTATTCTTTTCCTATCGAATCATTTACGAAATCCTCAGGAAATTCCTTCAGGGCCATCTTCACATACCAGCTGTTGACAAGGCTGTCAAGGTCCCTGGTAATCTTCTCGGAATACATTTCTGACTTAAGGATAATTGTATCATTGACAGCAAAAATAGCCGGGGCCATGACTGCAAAAACCACTGTTATCAGGAATTTCTTTAATTTCATCATAATATAATTTTGATTTTATCGGTATGATAGCTTGCCCCGCTTCGGCGGGGGAACCGCACATGATTTGAAATTATATCCAGCCGGTGTTTTTGATTGTTACAAATCATATGGGTTTCATTTATTTAAATTTTATTTAAAACGTGAAAGTCAGACAAATATTTAATCCTGCGCCCATTGTTCCGGGAACCGGCATATGAGCGGGGGAAAACTGCAGATCAAGTTTGTCGCTCACGTCAAAATCAAACAGGCTGGCATCAACATTAGCGTCGAGTATTGAAATGAGATACCAGGCAGCAATACCGATGTACGAAAGATCGCGGTATTTTTTGTAATAATCAACAGCCTGCAGCAAATTATCACGCACCCATGATTCACTCGAAGGATCATATGTATCAGGATGCAGGACAGGATCATAGGATGAAGGTTCGGCCCATTTTATCAATTCAATATAACTGGCTGTCTCAGGAATTTTATCAGTAAAATCCTGGTAGGCCTTCATCATTGTATTATAATTATCCGTATTAAAGCCCACACTGTAAACAAGTCCGCCGAACCCTGCGTATACAAGCGGTATTTTCCAGTATTTCTTGTTATAGACCTGCCCAAGACCAGGGAATGCGACAGCCAGCATTGTTGCTTTCAGTGGTTCGGCTTTAAAGCTGATCCTTTTTGGCCTGGTAACCGACAGGGTGTCCTGTGCTGTTATGTCATGCGGCATGCAAAACATAAGCACGATGAGAAGAATTGCAGGTTTAAAAACTGTCCTCAAGCCAATCAGAGCCGGTGCTTAACTTACCCGGGAGTAATCCGGCGCGACAAATATAATTATTTTCAGGTGTTGAGGCGGTCAAAGATTCCCAAAATGCGTTCCATATCTTCCGGATTTTCAAACGGGATAACTATTTTTCCCTTTCCCGTTTCGTTTATCCTGAAGTTTATTTTAGTCGAGAAAATTCGGTTGAGATGCTCTGAAAGCTGTTTAAAATCATCATTCAGTTTCTTCTTTCTTTCACCCCGTGCGGGATCCCTGATTTTTTCCGATTGCATAACCCTGACGAGTTCCTCTGCCTGCCGCACTGAAAGCTCGTTGTCGACTATACGGTAATATACATCCATTTGCAATTTCGGATTCTCGATATTGACAAGTGTGCGTGCATGCCCCATCATCAGGAGCTTATTTTTTATCCCAAGCTGTATTTCAGCAGGGAGACGCAGGAGACGCAGGTAGTTTGAGATCGTTGACCGTTGTTTGCCTACCCTGTCGCTCAACTGTTCCTGTGTCAGCCGGCACTCTTCAATAAGCCGCTGAAAACTGATAGCCACTTCCACGGCATCCAGATCCTCACGCTGAATATTCTCAACCAGTGCAAGTTCGAGCATTGCCTGATCGTCAGCGGTCCTGATATATGCGGGCACATGACTAAGTCCGGCAAGCCGTGCGGCTCTCAGCCGGCGTTCACCTGCAATGAGCTGGTACCGTCCGTTCCCGGTCTCCCTTACAGTCAGCGGCTGTACGATACCCAGCTTTCTGATTGATGAGGCAAGCTCTTCAAGCGCCTGCTCATCAAAATGCGTTCTGGGCTGGAACGGATTTCCGTCGATGGAATCGACAGAAATATCAAGATTCGCTTCTACCTTTTTTTCAAGCGCTTCTTTTTCAACACCCTCTATCAGCGCACCAAGTCCTCTTCCTAAAGCGTTTTTCTTATTCATGATAAATTCCGGTTACTGTAAAAGTAAAACAGGTTCATACGCTGCTTACCTTCGATTCCTGTTTTTCGATAAGCTCTTTTGCCAGGTTCAGGTAGTTCACGGTACCTCTTGAATCAACATCGTACAATATTGCAGGCTGTCCGAAACTTGGCGCTTCCGAGAGCTTAACATTCCTCTGTATTATCGTTTTGAAAACCATCTGCTGGAAATGTTTGTTTACCTCTTCCGCCACCTGGTTTGACAACCTCAGCCTCGAATCGTACATTGTGAGAAGAAACCCTTCAATTTCAAGATCAGGATTAAGGTTATTCTGAATTATTTTAATTGTATTAAGAAGCTTGCCAAGGCCTTCCAGGGCAAAATATTCACATTGAACAGGTATGATGACCGAGTTTGCGGCTGTAAGAGCATTGACGGTAAGCAGCCCCAGGGAGGGTGAACAGTCGATGATGACGTAGTCAAAACGGTCAGATATCTTGCGAAGGAGGTGCTTTAGTATTTTTTCTCTTTCAGGTCTGTCGAGCATCTCGATTTCGGCGCCCACCAGGTCGATATTCGACGGCATCAGCGAAAGGTTCTCAACGCCGCAGCTATGAAGGGCCTCAGCAGGTTCCTTACCGTCGATCAGGCAGTCGTAAACAGTGCAGGTTATCTGACGTGCATCAACCCCGATTCCCGAAGTTGCATTGGCCTGGGGATCTGCATCCACAATAAGCACCTTCTTTTCAAGAGCTGCCAGACTAGCCGCCAGATTTATCGCTGTCGTCGTCTTACCTACCCCGCCCTTCTGATTTGCGATCGCTATAATCCTTCCCATAGTCTTTTCTTTGATTTATCAGGTTTACTTTCGAGCTTCAAATTTACTATTTATGATATTCAGCTTCCGTCGCAAAATAATGTAATTGTGAACATTCCTTTTACGGTTTTCAACACGTTATTAACAAACCCGTTTTACATAAAATAGTTTAAAATATTGACTTTATGCATCTTGGCGTTTTTGTGCCTTCATGGCAAAATAAATCATAACAGGTCGAAAAAATACTATCACCCGGTTATTTTTTATCCATTTATTTCCATCTTTGCTTTACCTAAACTCATTCTGATGGAAAAGAGCACTTTAACCAGTGACTGGTTCGCAATTGTCAACCCAAATGCCGGAAGTGGAAAGGGCAGTAAGGACTGGGGCAGGATCTCCTCTCTTCTTGAAAAGAACGAAATTCCATTCAGCTTTAAGTTCACTGAAAGAAGGGGACAGGGAATAGAATTTGCGGGTGAAGCAGTTTCTGCAGGCTGCCGCAGGATCATAATTGTTGGAGGTGACGGTACATTGAATGAAGTTGTGAACGGGGTCTTTACTCAGGACAGCTGCTCCCCGTCAGGTGTCACGCTAAGCATGATCCCTGTCGGAACCGGAAATGACTGGGGAAGAATGTTTGGGATCCCGCTGGTTTATGAAGGTGCAATAAAGGTCATAAAAGACGGTAAGAGCATGCTCCACGACGTGGGGGTGATTGATTATTATGAAGGTGAGAGGAAGGAAAGACGCTATTTTATAAATATAGCCGGACTTGGTTTTGAGTCACTGGTCGTAAAAAAGACCAATAAGCAGAAAGAAAAAGGGAAGAGCGGCAAGGCCGTTTATTTGTACAATCTCCTGTCGAGCCTGATTTTATACAGGAACACCCCCGCTGAGATTACTATTGACGGTAAAAAAGTCAGCTCAAGGGTTTTCTCAATCAATGTTGGGAATGGAAGATATTGCGGAGGAGGTATGCGGCAGACGCCGGATGCGCTGCCTGATGACGGATTGCTTGACATTACAGTTATCAAGGAGATGGGAAAATTTGAAATATTAAAAAGCCTTAAATTACTTTACGACGGTACCATACTGAGCCATCCCAAAATCGACGGATACAGGACAACCAGTCTGAGTATCACTTCCGATTCATTGCTTTACATTGAAGCTGACGGCGAATCGCTTGGTCATACTCCTGTGGAGTTCAGCATTATGCCACTGGCTGTTAATATAATATATGGGAGGGGTATTATTCGGTGACTCTTATCTCGTAAAGTTTTGGCCAGCGTTTGCCAGTAACAAAAATCCTGTCGTTAACAGCGTCGTACGCAATTCCGTTAAGGACATCAGCATTGATTTCAAGCCGTTTTGATCCCGGGAAAAGTCCGGAAAGGTCAACGTATGAGTTTACCTTTCCGCTTGCCGGATCGATTCTGGCAATAAGATCAGTCTGCCATATATTGGCCCATATCTCCCCGTTAATATACTCAAGCTCATTCAGCTGATCGACCTTTTTTTCATTATCATAGACCTCTACCCTGGAGACTGCAGTAAACATCTCAGGTTCATAAAAATAAAGAACATTGGTCCCGTCACTCATCACGATTGTCTCATTCATTGTAGTCAGACCCCAGCCTTCTGTAGGATAATAGATCTTGTTAATTACACTGAAACTTGATTTTTCATATACAAATCCCACCTTATTGGTCCATGTAACCTGGTAGATCCTGTCCCTGTAGAGTGCAATACCCTCACCAAAAAGCGATTGATCCAGGTTATGCTGCCTCAGGACCTTCCCTGTTTCAAGCTCAACTTCCCTGAGGCTTGATCCCGCTGTCTGGCCTGTTCCCTCAAACAAAACGCCATTGTCATAAACCAGCCCCTGGGTAAATGCATCCTGATCGTGAGGATATGAATGGACCACTTTATAGATTAGTTTTTCCGGTGTTACATCCGAATAAATGATCACGAACCGGGTAATTGTCTGAATCTTACTGTTACTAAAGGCAACAGCCTTTACCGATTTTCTCCCGGTCGTTCCGGTCATTTCCGGGGGGACCGGAATCTGCCATGGCCCCGATTTCATAACCGCAACCGGCTTCCCGTCAAAGAATATCTTCACCGAATCGTAAAGCCTTCCCTCCCTTTCCGGTGCCACCGATACAATGATGGGATTGTTAAGCCTGAATTCCGCGTTCTCTTCCGGCAACAGCATCTTCATCAATTTTGCATCGCGATCCTCTTCCACAACAGCAGCCCGGCTAATGTCCGCTTTCCCGGCTTCACCCGAACGCCCTGAACAGGAGATAGTCCATGCAAAAAGCATGATACCCAGAGTTATGAGGACGTACCTCGTGCACTTAGTTTCCATCCTGCCTGTCTTTCTTTCCGAAAAAACGCCTGATACTGTTCTTTCTGGCGGCAGCTATCTGTCTTTCCATCTCTTTCTGATGAATATCAAAAGGGACAAGGACCTGCCAGACTTCACTCCATCCGGGAAATCCCCCGATGTTTTTGTCGTCAATATATATATCGGCATCTATTTTCCTGCTTACGCTATCATCGAAAACTTCTTCAGGGTAGTTTTTATTGACTGCATAAAACTCTATCCCGTTCCGTCTGCAAAATTCCACGGCTTCATCAAGCTGTTCTCCGCTCCTGAAAGTCCAGAGAATAAGCCTTGCACCCAGTTTTTCGAGCTCCTTCAGGGTCTGAAACGCAAAAAGCTTCTCCTTCCCGATCCCGGGAAACTCATGATCAACGATAGTGCCATCAAAATCCACCGCTATCCTGATGTTGTTTAAATTTACCATCCAGTCAGGTTTGTTTCATGCAAATCTAATAAAAAAGAGTAAATTATAATCCCTGCATTTAAAAAGCAAACATACCTGATATTATGTCTGACGTCAAACAAATGAAGAAGATTGTTTCCTGCCTGTAACTCAATTAGTTTCGGTTCTGATTACATTTTTGGCAAAATTTATGATACATTTGTTCTCCTTTCCGTAAGAACATTGGCAGATATGAGACATATTCCTAACCTGATAACCTGTCTGAATCTGGCTGCGGGATTCTTTTCAATTGTTTTTGCAGCAAACGGGGATCTTGTTACATCGTCGTGGTTCATTGTTGCTGCCATGATTTTGGATTTCCTCGACGGGTTTTCAGCGCGGCTTCTCAAAGCTTATTCCGAAATCGGGAAAGAGCTCGACAGCCTGGCCGATGTGGTCAGCTTCGGCGTTGCACCGGGTTTTATAATTTACAGGTTGATCTCGGGCTCTTATCAGAATATCGTTCCTTATTTTTCAGGTTTTGAAAACGCACTGATAGTGGTAATAACATTTTCTCCTGTCATAATGCCGGTTTGCGCGGCTTTGAGGCTTGCAATATTCAATCTTGATTCAACCCAGTCAACTTCATTTAAAGGATTGCCAACACCGGCAAATGCCATTGCAGTAATATCATTGGTAATTGCCGCAAACTATTCCGACATTCCTCTCCTGACGAGCCTTTCCACATCACCGGTGTTCCTCGGTGTTTATACGCTGGTTCTTTCCATTCTCATGGTTACACGGATCCCCCTGATCTCGCTGAAGATCAAGTCGCCGTCCATTAAGGGGAATGAGGGAAGATATATACTTGCCGGACTGGTCATAATTTCATTCCTTGTTCTTGGAATTGCGGCAGCCCCGCTGATAATCCCTCTCTATTTTATTTCGTCATTCGTTTCCCGGTTCTTCTGACCAGGCAGTTCAGATGCTTTATCACCGGCCGGAAATTTATTCTCATAAAATGATAACGCAGCCTTTATTATTAACCAGGCAGCAATAATGAATGCCGGCCAGAGAAGGTACTGAAGGATTCCTGAGATATACATGGTTTAAGATTTCAGATTACTTTAATATACATGCCCTTCTGCTTTCATCTCCTCCCCGGTTATCCTTGTAACATTAATTGATTTCCAGGCATACCAGATATAAGCAATAATAAACGGTATCAGGAACGAAACGTACATCATTGTTTTCAGGGTGAACAGGCTTGATGAAGCATTCCGGATGGTAAGGGAGCTGTTCAGGTCGAAGGTCGACGGATAGAATGTTGTTCCGTTAAAACCAGCTACAAGGAAAAGGGAGAACACCGTAATGACCGTGCCGGCCCCCGTGAACCAGATACCTCGCCGGCTGCCCCGGAAAAGTGTGACTGCAATGCCCCATATCACTCCTGCCACCCCTGCAAGGAACAGGACCAGCACAATTGGCATACCGGTCAGGTTATGAAGGTATTTGTATTTTTCCATGGTTACCTCTCCGGTAACCGGATCAGAGGCAAATCCCTGCGAAACAAGAAGGGTTACAAGAAAGAGCAGAAAAAAGGTAAGGAAAACGATTGAATTCATTGCGAGTTTCCTGACCGATCTTCCGGTGAGATCCTTATCGTCAATTGAGTTTATTAAATAGAGCAATCCGTTGGTACGTGCCAGGAAGAGCACTGCAAGTCCAAGTGCAAGGTTTCTTCCGTTAAGAAGGGCTTCCAGCCCGTGCCATGGTGTTGCCCATCTTACCTGGTTCATCTCATTCAGGCTGAACTGTGATCCTGTAAAAAAGGTAGCCACAGCCGTTCCTATAAGGAAAGGTCCAAATGAACCATTCAGGAAGAGAAATATGTCGAAAGTTTTCTGACCGTATACATTTGACGGCTTCGACCTGTATTCATAGGCAATTGCCTGGATAATAAAGCTGAAGAGGATTGCTATCCACACCCAGTAGGCACCCCCGAAGCTGGCTGCATAAAAGAGTGGGAATGCTGCAAAAAATGCACCACCGAAAGTAACCAGGGTGGTGAATGTAAATTCCCATTTCCTGCCCAGTGCATTAACCATCATGGTTTTCTGAAGGTCGTTCCCCGGCAGGGAAAAGATCATCGATTGTCCGCCCTGAACAAACATGAGAAAAACAAGCAATCCGGCCAGAAGTGCAATAATCAGCCACCAGTAGTGCTGCAGGAAAAGATGTGAGATCATTATTGTCATGTGATTTCCTCCTAATGTTTTGGTCCAAGCTTTATCTGTTTAATCATGATCGAGACTTCCGCCACAAGCAGCAGGGTAAAAAGTACCGCAAACATAAAGAATGTGGTCATCACCGATCCTGTTTCTATCTGCGAAACTGCTGCCGAAACCGGCATAAGATCCTGTATTATCCAGGGCTGCCTTCCCATTTCAGCGAGTACCCATCCCGATTCGCCGGCTACATAGGGCAAGAGGATCGAGCAGAGAACCACCCACAGGAACCATCTTCTTTTTGGCAGGCTGTCAGTGAAAAGGTAATAGAGGGCAAGTCCGAAGACCAGTATGAAGTAGAACCCCAGGATAACCATCAGGTGGAATGAATAGAAGGAAACTGGTACGTTCGGGATCACCTCTTCAGGCTTGTCAATTGAAGCATACCCAAAATACCTGAAATAATTATCATTGAAATCCTTGTCGCGGAATATCAAAGATATCTCTCCGGCTTTTTCAGTTTCATTATTTTTCCTGGCCTCCTTATAGTCGGAAAGAAACTCCCTGGCAGCCCTGCCCCGTTCAATCTTTTCCGAAACCGGCATTATGCCCCTGGAAGGGTTGCCCGATACCAGGTCGATCAGGCCGGGAACAAAGACCTCCCTGTCACCACCCGTCATAACTGACAGAAAACCAGGGATCTCAATCCTGACAGCAAATTCCTTCTGGTTCGTTTCACCGATTTTCTTATCGGAATTCTTTAAAATTCCCAGCGCAACAAGACCGGCCTCCTCCTTCCCATCGTACAAGGCCTCAAACGCTGCAAATTTAACAGGCTGAACCCTCGAGAGCGTTCTGGCAGAACTGTCACCTGTATAAGCAACCATTACCGAAGAAAGCAGGCCGAAAATACCTGCAACCAGTATGCTTCGCTTTGCCAGGAATTCTTCCCTTTTACAGATAAGATACCAGGCGCTGATCCCAAGGACGAACATTGAACCAAGCAGAAAACCTGATGAGATCGTGTGCAGGAATTTATCGATGGCAACCTCATTGAACAAGACTTCCCAGAAGTTGACCATCTCATTTCTTGCCGTTTCAGGATTGAACACCATACCTTCGGGATTCTGCATCCAGCCATTCGCAACAAGGATCCACAAGGCTGACAGGTTGGCTCCGATCGCTACCAGCCATGATGACAGCAGGTGGAATTTCCTGCTTACCTTATTCCACCCGAAGAACATAACCGCGACAAATGTTGATTCCAGGAAAAAGGCCAGAATACCTTCGATTGCCAATGGAGCCCCGAAAATGTCGCCGACGAACCAGGAATAGTTCGACCAGTTGGTGCCAAATTCGAATTCAAGGATTATTCCTGTTGCAATGCCAATGGCAAAGTTTATTCCGAACAGGGTCATCCAGAACCGTGTTATGCGTTTCCATGCCTCATTGCCGGTAGTGTAATAGATTGTTTCCATTATGGCAATAATGAATGACAATCCAAGTGTAAGAGGCACAAAAAGCCAGTGATAGATTGCTGTCAGTGCAAATTGTGCCCTTGACCAGTCAACGAGAGCTAAGTTCAGATTCTCTATCATGATCCTATTTTGAATTAATTAATTGATCCCTTACATATTCGCTTTTCTGTTCATCATTGTCGTATTTCCCGTCAAGAAAATCCCTGAAGAAAAATAATTTCAGCACAAGAAAAATTATGCAGAGCTTTACCAGGATTATTATCCAGACTCTCCGGCCCCACCATGACATTGTTTTAAAGCCTTCACGGTAAAAATTGACTATACTTTTTATCTTAATAATTAACCTGTTCATTTACAGTGATCTAATCTGAATTTACTTCCGGTCACCCCCTCTTTCGTGTTGACCTGACGCCGGTTTTCACAGCCTGTCTTTTGACATTGAGGATGGGAAGCTGCCTGCCCTCCTCGGGAGGGCCCCCGGATAAGCCTGATGTAATTTTCTGGACTGCCTTGAAACCATAGAAGAATTCCCTTGCAAACACCCTGAGTACGGTATAGGCCGGGATTCCCAGGATCATTCCCGGAATACCTGCCGCAAATCCGGCGGCAAGCACCACAACGAAGATCTCCAGCGGATGTGCCTTGACGCTGTTTGAAAAGATTACAGGTTGAAATACAACATTATCGATAAGGTGTGTTATTGCTTCCACCAGGATCATATAATAGACAAGGGGAATTACAACAGTGTTGAAATCCTGGTTGATATGTGAGGCAACCCCCATTATTATTGCAATTAACAATCCAAGCCAGGGACCTACATAGGGTATCACATTAAGGATTCCAAGGATCAGCCCCATCACCAGCGCCTGCTGAAAATCAATTCCGGCTAAGGTCATTCCTATATCGATCAGGATCATGATACAGGTGCTCTGAATAACTATTCCTATGAAATACCTTGTAAGCAGGTTCTTTATTGAATTAAGAGCCCTGGTTACATTATCCACATACTTGTCGGGGATCCACATCAGGATTGATTCATAAAAGAGATGCTGATCCTTCAGGAAGAAGAATGTAATGAAGGTGATTGAAAAAACTGCCACAACGGCATTCCCCAGCGTGCTGATAAATGAACCGATAAAGTTTTGAATCATCTCAATATTCAACACATCCGCCACTTTCGCTTCCAGGTAGTCTTTGACCGATAATTGGTCAAGGATTGAAGGATTCAGGCTTGCAATGATCTTTTCAAATTTCTCGATCGGTCCGTTAATCAACTGAACCAGCTTTTCACTGTCAATTGTTGAAAAGTAGTTTATCTGTTTTGTGACAAGAGGTACAAAAATTATGAAGAACAGAATGATCACACTCCAGAGGAAGACCAGCGTGATCAGGGCGCTAAGCGCCCTGGGGAAATTCCATTTTCTTATTCTGATCCTGCACAGAAGATCGACCAGCGGCCGCCCGACTATCGACAGAACGCCTGAGACAAGAATATAAACCACGATATTCCTGAAGAACCACAGTGCCGCAATAAAAACCAAAATACCGGCAAATATAAGTATGTTCCTTAATGTGGTTTTCATCGAATATGTATTTGTATATACAAACCTAATTCAATTTTTCGGAATTACATATAGTTAGTTCAAACAAGCGAGAATGGCAAAAATACCCTCAACAAGTAGTCAAATTGATTATTGTTTTGCCATTATGACAGGCCGATTCTTAAAATACCTGCCATTATGTCTGAATCAGGCAATTGGAACAGAAGTTGCAAAATGAGGAGTGTAAATGATCAATAAAATGTTTAACTAAAATACAGGAGGACAAAACCATGTTACCATCAATCACAAACAGAAGTTTCAGGCCATTTTACCTGCCAAGCTTTTTTGAAGATGACTTTTTCCCGGCATTAAACAGCAGGAAAGATTCTTTACCGGCTGTTAACATCAGGGAAGATGACAAGAAATTCACGCTCGATCTGGCTGTACCCGGTATGGATAAGAAAGATCTGAAAATTGACATCAATGATGATGTTCTTACGATCTCGTCCGAAACAAAGAATGAATCGGAAGAATCTAAGGACGGATACAAAAGAAAAGAATTCAGCTACGCTTCCTTCTGCAGAAGTTTTCAATTACCTGAAAATGTAAACAAGGAAAAAATAGAAGCCAGTTACAAGGACGGCGTTCTGAGTGTGGCACTTCCAAAAGCTGAGGAAGAAAAGAACAAGATCTCAAAACAGATCAAGATTTCGTAGAAAAAAATTATTAAAAAGAATCCCGGTCAGGAGCCGGGATTTTTTTTTCATTTTTCAAGCACCTTCCTGGCAAACTTCCTGCCAAATTCCACGAGTGCATCCTTTTTCCCTGCGCCAGGTGCAAATTTGAACATCTGGGGCTCAGCAACAACATTAAGTTTCAGATTTTTCAGATTCTCAGCAATAATTTTGGGACCCTCTCCGCTCCAGCCGTACGAACCGAAAGCGCCTGCCGGCTTTCCCTTGTCCCTTAATGGATTAATAAGGGCAAATAACTTATATACCGGAAGCAAAGTGTTCTGATTTATGGTGGGTGAACCCACAAGGATGGCGTCGGAAGTAACAAGCTTTGCATCAAGTTCTCCCAGCTCAATGTTTTCAATATCGGTTATGTCCACATCGAAGTTCCCTATAGCGGATATACCTTCAGCTATATGACCGGCTGCATCCTTTGTATACCCGTAAGCCGACACGTATGCAATGAGGATCTTCTTTACAGGTTTATCCCCGGTCAGTTTAAGGTACTCTTCCGAATACTGTTCGGAAATGTCAATGATCTCTCTCAGGTCTTCACGGTGCATCGGGCCATGACCGGGACAGATCATATTGATTTCAAGTGGCCTTATCTTCTCAATTGCTTTGACCATAAACCTGCTGTAGGGTTTCAGAATCACATCAAAGTAATATTTGTAAGATTTAAGAAAATCGGGTGTAAGGCTGCTGAACATATTATAATCGCAGTAATGAGCTCCGAACGAGTCGCAGGTAAACAATAATTTATCCTCTTCAAGATATGTAAAGATCGTATCGGGCCAGTGCAGATTGGGTGCCGAGATGAACCTTAATGTCTTATTGCCCAGGTCGAGAGTATCTCCGTCCCTCACCACAAGCGATTTGAACGGGGCATTCACAATATCCTCAATATACCTTATGGCATTTCCGCTGCCAACCACGGTAGCGGAGGGAGCAACTTCGAGAAGCATCTGCAGGCTACCTGAATGATCCGGTTCGGTATGATCAAGAATTATGTACTCTATTTCCTGCGGGTCCGTCACCGAGCGTAATTTCTCAAGATACTTATCGCTGAACTTTTCCTTTGCAACCTCTACCAGGGCTTTTTTCCCGGCATTTATAAAATAAGAGTTATACGTTGTGCCGAATTCAGTGGTCATCACGATATCAAATGTCTCAATATCATAATCAAGAATCCCTATCCATTTAATATCATCAGTAATATTTATTACCCTGTCATCTTCCCTTTTCATAATCATTGATATTATCCGATCTTCGCAATAATACTCCTGTTGGCTTTTACCTGCTGAAGGATCGGGACTTCAACTTCGGTCCCGAGCGGCAGGAAAATGTCAACCCTCGATCCAAATTTGATAAATCCCAATTCCTCGCCCTGCGTAACATCCTGATTTTCCTTTGCATAGGTAACAATTCTTCTTGCCACAGCCCCTGCAATCTGCCTGATAAGAACCTCTTCTCCCGTACTGGTCTCGATAACAACCGAACTGCGTTCATTCAACTCTGATGATTTTGGATGCCAGGCTACCATATAGTGTCCGGGATGGTAGCTTACATGCGTAACATGACCCGACACCGGATATTTATTGCTGTGCATGTTGAACGGAGACATAAAGATAGAGATCTGCAGCCGTGTATCCTTGAAATATTCCATTTCCATGGTCTCTTCGATCACTACCACCTTTCCGTCGGCAGGAGCATATACCAGCCCGGGATCAGGATCCAGTCGCCTGACCGGCAGACGAAAGAAGAACAGTATGAAAACATAGAACACAATGGAGAAAAAAAGGAAAACCCATCTGAACAGGGTATTCCCGGGCCATAAAAAAGCAGCCAGGACGTTTAGCAATAGCAGAATTATGAAACCAACTGCCAGAATATTATACCCCTCCTTGTGAATTCCCATGTTTCAAGATTTTTTGCAAAGCTAATCAAGACTAACCAATCATCCAAAAAGAGATATGAAAAGATAGACAATCGGAAATGAAAGGAAAGCGCTGTCGAACCTGTCAAGAAAACCACCATGGCCGGGCATTATGGAGCCTGTATCCTTTACCCCGGCGCTTCTTTTGAACATCGACTCGACGAGGTCGCCGAAAGTGCCCGCCACTGTTATCAGTATCGCGATTATAATCCAATCTGTTTTACCAACCACTCCGAGCCACCCTGAAAGCAGCCAGGCAACAAGTATTGCAACTAAGCCCCCGCCAAAAAATCCTTCCCATGATTTTTTCGGGGATATTCTTTCCATAAGCCTGTGACGGCCTAAAGAGACACCTGTAATGTAAGCGCCTGTATCATTTGCCCATAAAATAAGCAGGAAACCTACGATGATACCTGGTGAAAAGCCCGCTGTTTCGTTGGGAAGCAGTGAATCAAGGCCGGTTTTTGAGAATGCCGCATAGGGGAACAATGATATCGGAATTGCAATGTAGATAACCGCAAAAAAGGTATGCGCCAGTGAGTCAAAAGGTTTATCCTGTTTCCGGTAAAGCTCGATCACCATTATAATGGCAATCAGCGGCAACAGGAACAGGTAGGATCTTTGACCGGTAAAACCGGCTGCAACCAGAGTTGAGACAGAGTACAGGGCAATGCCTGTAATTATCCCGCCAGCGATCTGGGGATGCACTTCACTGTCCCTGACCACCTGGTAGTATTCGTACTGTGCACCAGCGATTATCAATAATCCAGTGAAAAAGAATGAAATCGGGTGAAGCCAGAATCCTCCCAAAATAAAAACTACGATCCATACTGCGGTTAAGGTCCGCCTGGCAAAGTTGCTCAAAATTCCTGACTATTATTCTTTTCAGTTGGTTTGTTCTCTTTTTCCGTTCCCTCTTCGGGACTGTTTTCTTTCTGATCAGGACCATGTTCCGGCTCCGGCACATTTTTCCCGGCAGCACTTTTCACCGGATTTTTTTGACCAGGCGTCTGGGCAGGAGCCTGCAGTTTCACAGCGGCTTCTCTTTCTTCCTTCAACACGTCGGCTCTTCTCTTGCCGAATATCCTCTCAAGGTCCTCACTGAATATTACCTCTTTCTCGAGAAGCAATTCAGCCAGCTCGATCAAACCTTTCATACTGCCTTTAAGAACTTCCTGTGCCCTTATGTACGACTCTTCAATTATCTGCTTTACCTCCTGGTCAATGATCTCTGCAGTCTTCTCACTGTAAGGTTTCGTGAAACCATAATCAGACTGTCCTGATGAATCATAAAAGCTGATATTGCCAACCTTATCGCTCATCCCGAAAAATGAGACCATTGCATAAGCCTGCTTGGTTATCTTTTCGAGATCGCTGAGAGCACCTGTTGAGATCTTGCCGAAAACGAGATGTTCCGCGGCCCTACCCCCAAGTGCATAAGCCATTTCATCAAGAAGCTGCTCACGCGTGGTTATCTGTCTTTCTTCAGGCAGGTACCACGCTGCACCAAGCGCTCTTCCCCGGGGTATAATTGTCACCTTGAGCAA
>Ga0105095_10000550_pt1 | contig 18331 bp, 15 predicted proteins | sample PPLLak2March2015_2_FD_79180 | JGI IMG/M metagenome (GOLD analysis project Ga0105095, IMG submission 79180) | Freshwater sediment microbial communities from Prairie Pothole Lake near Jamestown, North Dakota, USA - PPLs Lake P8 Core (3) Depth... | ecosystem: Environmental > Aquatic > Freshwater >...
AAAGGAGACTGAGATGCCGCAGATAGCGTTCTTCGAGAAGAAATTCGTGCCTCTGTCCGAGGCCAAGGTCGGCGTCATGACGCACGCCTTGAACTACGGCACCGCCTGCTTCGAGGGTATTCGCGGCAACTGGAATGCCAAGGAAGGCCAGATGTACCTCTTCCGCCTCAAAGAGCATTACGAGAGGCTGCACAAGAGCTGCCGCATTCTGAAGATCAACCTCGCCTTCGACGTGGACAAGCTGTGCCAGATCACCGTGGACCTGGTTAAGAAGAACGGCTACCGCGAGGACATATACGTGCGTCCCCTGGCATACAAGAGTTCACAGGTGGTCGGCGTCAGGCTCCACAACCTGGAGGATGACTTCTTCATCTTCGTGACTCCATTCGGACCCTATCTCGACGCCGAGAAGGGGGCGAAATGCGGCGTCTCCAGTTGGCGTCGTGTAGATGACACTATGATCCCGCCCAGGGGCAAGGTAACCGGCATCTATGTCAATAGCGCACTGGCCAAGACCGAGGCTCACGATAATGGATACGACGAGGCTATTCTGCTCTCGCAGGATGGTCACGTCTCTGAAGGCAGCGGCGAGAACATCTTCGTCATCACGGATGGCAAGCTGGTGACACCGGCTTCCTGCGACAACATTCTGAAGGGAGTCACTCGCGACACCGTGATCAAGCTGGCCAAGAACGAGCTGGGGATCGACACGGTTGAGAGAGCCATCGACCGCAGCGAGCTCTACACCGCTGAAGAGTGCTTCATGACCGGAACGGCAGCCAACGTCACCCCGGTGGTGGAAGTAGACCGCCGACCCATCGGAGAGGGCAAGGTGGGCCCGATAACGCGAAAGCTCTTGAACCTATACAGCGACGTGATCCGGGGCAGGAACCGCAAGTACATGAAGTGGTGCACCCCGGCGTATCGCAGCAAGAAGGGCGCGTAGGAATCACCTTGGAAGTCGTGCGCGCCTGGCAATATTGCATCTTCGTATTCATTGCCGTGATGGGCATGCTTCAACTGATAGCCACCTGCCATCAGTTGAAGGGCATGCTGTTCATACGGAACAAGCCCGTCACGCTGACACTGTCGATCGCCGCCATCGTGTTCGCCTTCTGGTGGTTCTTCTTCAGAGACAACCGTATCGATACGGTCATGCGGAGCACCGGAGTGGAGGGCGCACAGCAATTCGCGGTCTTCTGCTGGACCACGTTCACCGCCCTGGTAGTCACGTTGATCATCTCCTCCCTGCTCCAGATGTTCGTGTACCGCCGCCGGGAAGGAACCAGGCAGGAGGAGAGGCTGGAGGGGGCATATCAGCTGAGGTACGTGAGCTGGTTTGAGGCCTTGAGACTAGCCTTCAGACGAAGAGACGAGAGCGATGCTGGGACTCATCATCCAGATTGACCAGAGCATAGTCCTCTGGATCAGCCACCTGGTGGGCAAGAGCTCCATGCTGGACAGGCTCATGACGGTCCTGGCCAATGACTACTTCCTGCCGGTCAGCATCTCGCTCATCCTGCTCTACATCTGGTTCATGGGCCGTGATTTCCCCGAACGCCACAAGAACCAGATGGCTGTGGTCTGCGGCGCCATTAGCATCGGTGCCTGCATGGGCTTTGTCCTGATCACCAACAACGTCTGGCGTCATCCTCATCCCTTCCAGGACATGCCCCAACTGCTGGACCCGGTCACCAAACACATCTTCTACCCCATTCACGATCCATCGTTTCCCAGCAACAGCTCCGCTCTCACCTTTGCCGCTGCCGCCGGCGTCTGGCAGTTCAACCGCAAATGGGGGCTCATTATGCTGGTCCCGGCGATCCTGATGCCGCTGGCCAAGGTCTACGCGGCGGTGTACTACCCGTCGGATGTCATCGGCGGGGCGATTCTGGGAATACTCACCGCTTTCTTCATTGCGAAGATCTTCATGCCGGCGCTTCACGTCCCTGTAGCGATCGGCGTTTGGTTCCTGAGAACGCTGCGCGTCGGCTAGCCGCCGAGCCTCAGCCACAGGACATTCGCTGCATACCCTGTGATCTCACGCAAGCCGAATTTCGACTTGCCCTGCCGCTGGTCCGTGAACTCAATGGGGATCTCCACGAAAGTGCAGCCGTTCTTGCCGAGGCGATACAGCGTCTCCATGCCGATGGAGTAGCCCTTGGAGCGGAATCTGTCGAAGTCCAGCCCTCTCAGCGCTGCCCGCCGGTAGCACTTGTAGCCGCCGCACCAATCCCTGATGTGCCACCCCATGAAGAGGCTGGCATAGAGATTGGCACCGTTCCCGATGATCCTTCTCACCGGGCTCCTGACCGACTTGCTCTGCTTCACGAGCCGGGAGCCAATGACCACGTCGAAGTCCCCGATCCTGTCGAGAAACCTGGGAATATCTCTCGGATTATGTGAGAAGTCAGCATCCATCTCGAATACGCAGTCCACTTCCTGCTCGCGGGCGTACTTGAGGCCGGCGATACCCGCTGTTCCCCTGCCCCGCTCCTTCCGGTGAATGACGTGAATCCTGCCCTTGTTCTCCGCCGCGAGCCTGTCGGCTATCTCCCCTGTCCCGTCGGGAGAGCTGTCGTCCACGACCACGACGCTGACACCATCATGCTTCAGTATCTCTCGCACCATCCTTTCGATGTTCACTTTCTCGTTGTAGGTGGGAAGCATCACCATGGCTCTCATAGCAGCTTTCATTATATGTTTCAGGCTGTCTGGCGCGCAAAGAACCCGGTGCCATCTACTCCTTTGCCCTTTGCCGAGGGCTTCGTCGAAGATCCGCCTCAGACATGAGTCCCTGTAGCCACGAGTTTGGAACCCTCCTCTACCCCTGTCATTCCTGCTTGCGCGGGAATGACAGGATGTGGGGCGTGGAGAGGGGCTTCGCCCCTCTCCATTTCTTTTATCCCCCAAGAGTGGGGGACCAAGGGGGTTGAAGAAGCCAACCTTGCACCTCATCCTCGCGTTGGAATATAATCATTCTCACAATCACGATGAGCGACAAAGCCCTCACCGGTCTGAGAGTAGTCGAACTCGCCGAGTTCATCGCCGGTCCCTACTGCGGCAAGCTCCTGGCCGACTTCGGTGCCGAAGTAATCAAGATTGAGAAGCCTGGCGTCGGCGACGAGGCGAGACAGAGGGGCCCGTTCCCCGACTATCTGCCCGATCCCGAAAAGAGCGGTCTGTTCCTGTATTTGAACACGAACAAGCTCAGCATCACGCTGAACATCGAGACCGCCACCGGTCAACACGTCCTCAAGGACATCCTCAAGACGGCCGACGTCCTGATAGAAGATCACCCACCGGCTCAAATGCAGGCCCTCGGACTCGACTTCGAGAGCCTCCACAAGGTCAACCCGGCACTGATCGTGGTCTCTATCACCGCCTTCGGCCAGACCGGTCCGTACCGGGACTACAAAGGATATGCCATCAATGCCAGCGCCCTAGGCGGTCAGACCGTCTGCGCCGGCGAAATGGGCCGGGAGCCCTTGACGCCTCCGCTGTGCCTGGGCCACTACCAGAGCGGAACGGCTGGAGCCACAGCTGCCATGGGCGCCGTTTTCGCGCGTGAAGCGAGCGGCAAAGGGCAGCATGTCGACATATCTGAGGCCCAAGTCTGGGCCACGCTCCATACCGGCAACCAAGAGTCATCCTTCATCATGCACGGCATGAAGAGAATGCGCTGGGGGCACCGCACACCCGGCGTTTACCCGTATACCATACTCCCGTGCAAGGACGGCTTCATGAGCATGATCGCCATCCAAGGCTATCAATGGAAGCGGTTCCTGGAGATGCTGGGCGATGGACAGGTGCCTGAATGGTACTCCAGCGACCCTCGGTTCCAGGATCGCCGCCAGATCAGCTTGAAGTATGCGGACGAGATGGATGGCCGCCTGGCGCCCTGGCTGACAGCGCACACCAAACAGGAGATCTACAAGCTCTGCCTTGAAAAGAGGGTGCCCTTCGCGCCGGTGAGGAACATGGCGGAGGTAGTCAACGATGCCCACCTCAAGGCTCGAGACTACTTCGTTGAGGTCAATCACCCAGTGGCGGGGACATTCAAGTATCCAGGCGCTCCGGGCAGGCTCTCAGAGACCCCCTGGGCGGTGGACAGTCCGGCCCCGCTGCTGGGCCAGCATAACGAAGAGATCTACTGCAAACGCCTGGGCTACTCAAAGGAAAAACTGGAGACACTGCGCACGGGAGGCGTCATCTGAGCACCAACAAGAAGTACCCGCTCCAGGGTTGCCGCGTCATCAACTTCGGCTGGGTCTTTGCCGGCCCGTACCTGGCCACGATGCTCGGCGACCTGGGAGCCGAGGTCATCAAGATCGAGACCAGAAGCCGCATCGACTCCATGAGGCTGAGTCCGGACAACCTGGACAAAGAGCCCGATAGAGACCCCTGGTTCCACAGCGGCGTTCGTAACCAGATGAGCATCACTCTGGACATGGAGCAGCCCAAGGCCATCCCAGTCATCAAGAATCTCATCAAGACGAGCGATGTCGTTATCGAGAACTTCTCGCCCAAAGTGATGAAGCAGCACGACCTGGACTACCAGGCATTGAGACAGATAAAGCCCGACATCATAATGATCTCTCTGCCCGCCACCGGCCACAGTGGGCCGCTGCGCGATGCTCAGACCTACGGGCCCTCCCTCACCGGGTTGGCTGGTGTGGATGGCTTGGTTGGCTACAACGGCGAACGGGTCCTCGGTTTGCAGCAAGCGTACGCTGATGTCAACAGTGCCTTGCACGGGGCGTTCACGGTTCTGGCCGCCCTCTACTATAGGAAGAGGACAGGCAAGGGCCAGTTCATTGAGATGGCGCAACTCGAAGCGGTGGTCGGCATTGCCGGCGAAGCGGTCATGGAATACGTCATGAACGGCAGGGTGCTGGGGACGATGGGGAACTACTATCCAACGATGTGCCCGCATAACAACTACCGTTGCGCCGAAGAGGACAAGTGGGTTTCCATCGCGGTGAAGACCGAAGACGAATGGAAAGCATTCTGCCGGGCCATCGGCGATCCCGCCTGGACCCAAGATGAGAGATTCGCCGACAAGTACAGCCGGCAGAGGAACCGAAATGAACTTGACCGCCTGATCACAGAGTGGACCTCCAAACTCACCTACTATGAGGTCACCGAAATCCTGCAGAAGCACGGGGTAGCGGCCGCGCCCTGCCTGGACACGGAGGGGAGGTTCTTCGATCCGCACCTGCAGGAGAGAAAGACCTACCTGGAGGTCGAGCACCCCACAACGGGCACCGACTTCATCGCTAACTCGGCCTGGGCCATGTCCGACAATCAAACCGAGATCCGCTATCGATCACCGTTGCTGGGCGAGCACAACAAGCACGTCTTCAAGGAGTTACTGCACATGACCGACGAGGAGATAGCTCAACTCGAGGCCGAGAAGGTCATCTACTAGACTGATCCTCACCTAAGAGCAGGCAGCCCGTCCAGGTTATCCGGTCAGGGTGAAACCGCCCGTCAAGCCCTAGCCTCTCCAGCAGTCCAATCACATCAACACCGATTGCCTCGAGCGAGGCTCTGGCTTTCTCCGGATGCCGGCATGGCTTGTCCTCAACTGCCTCGCAAGTCCGGCACAGCTGACAGTTGCCCCCGATCAGGCCCCAGAGTTGGGCCATGCCCTTTCGCCGGACACGCCGCTCCAGCCGCAGGATCAGGCGATGAAACTCCAGCTTGGTCCGGATGACGCCTTCCCGGTCATTGGCTGCGTCCATCAGCTTCGAATACTGGAGAAGAATCCCCTCCGGAAAGCCATGCAGCCGCGCGGCGACTTCCTCGAGAGAGCCCACGCGCGGCGGGCACATGTGGTGGGCATTGTAGCTGCCGCACCGGTTCTCGATGCAGTAGGCTCTGATCCTCTGTTCCGGGACAAGAAAAGCAGGGTCAAAATCGAGGCATAGATCGAATCCCAGTCTTCCCGCTTCTTCCAAAACCAGTCCCGTATCCATCGTTGACTCCCACCACAACCGTCGACAACGCCTTCCAAAGTCAATCATACTCATCGCAGGCCCGGAAGACCAATCACCTCCCGCCTTCGGCCGCACTCCTCCGTCAGCGCCGTCAGACCCTGTGCTATCATGAATCTGCCATGATGGAGAGACTCGTTGAAGGAGCCCGGGAACTGAGATTGCCCCTGACCGAACATCAACTCCGCCAGTTCCAGACGTACTACGAGCAGTTGATGGAGTGGAACCGCAGGGTCAACCTCACCGGCATCACGGACTACGATGAGGTACAGGTCAAGCACTTCGTCGACTCTCTCTCCATTGATCTGACGCTGGAGGGCGCCACGTGGGCGGACGGCAACTTCGCCCTTCTGGATATCGGCACCGGTGCCGGGATGCCAGGCATTCCGTTGAAGATACTGCACCCCGCGGCCAGGTTGGTTCTACTGGATTCCGTGACCAAGAAGACTGCCTTCCTCCGCCACGTTGTAGAGGAACTGGCACTGACCGAAGTAGAGATACTCACCCAACGGGCTGAGAATGTCGGCCATCTCCCAGGCTACCGCGACCGCTTCGATTTGGTGGTATGCCGAGCTGTCAACCGGTTGGCTACAGTGGCTGAGCTGACACTGCCGTTTTGCCGGACCAGCGGCCTCTCCGTGATACCCAAGAAGGATGGTATCGAAGATGAACTGAGTCAGGCCAACGCAGCCATAAGCATCCTGGGCGGCAAGCTCAGGACCGTCCAACAGGTGGCCGTGAAAGGCCTGGAACACCATCTTCTGGTGGTCCTGGAAAAAACGTCACCGACGCCTGCCACTTATCCCCGCCGCCCCGGCATCCCCACCAAGCGTCCGCTGCGTTGACAGCCACCCGGCTGGTAGTCCGCCCATCACGGGCAAGCTTCGCTCCCTTCGCGCCACCCATCGGGGCGTGCAGAGAGGCGCAGTCCATGCGCCTTGTGCGACGACGGCATATGCTCTAGTATGTGGGATAGCAGCGGGTGCGCGAAGCACGATACATCGCCGGCCCGCCTCCATGGAAGAGGTTGCGCATGAGTCTCTTCAGGATCGAATCCGACCTCAAACCGACCGGTGACCAGCCCCAGGCCATCGCCAAGCTGGTGAAGGGCCTCGAGGCCGGCCACAAGCAGCAGACCCTTCTCGGCGTCACCGGCAGCGGCAAGACGTTCACCATGGCCAACGTCATCGAGCAGATGCAGAGGCCCACCCTAGTGATGTGCCACAACAAGACCCTGGCGGCCCAGCTCTGTGCCGAGTTCAAGGAATACCTACCGCACAACGCCGTGGAGTACTTTGTCAGCTACTATGACTACTATCAGCCCGAGGCCTACCTCCCCACCACGGATACCTATATAGAGAAAGAGACGGACATCAACGAGGAGATCGACAAGCTCCGTCACGCCGCCACGCGCGCCCTCTTCGAGAGAAGGGATGTAGTCATCGTGGCTTCCGTGTCATGCATATATGGTCTCGGCTCACCTGAGGAGTACTACAGCTTCGTGGAATGGTTGAAGAAAGGTGAGAAGCACAACCGCAACCGGGTCGCCCGCCGCCTGGTCGAAATGCAGTACCAGCGAAACGACATCGACTTCACGCGCGGCAGGTTCCGCATTCGCGGCGATGTTCTGGAGATACAGCCAGCCTACGAAGAAAAAGCGGTGCGCATTGAATTCTTCGGCGATGAGATCGAGAGAATAGTGGAGGTCGACACCCTGACTGGTGAGTTGCTGCAGGAGCACGACGAAATCAACATCTATCCGGCCAAGCACTTCGTCACATCCGAGGAGAAGCTCACGCAGGCCATGGCCGACATTCGCGTTGAGCTGGAACAGAGGCTGCAGGAACTCCGGGGGCGCAGTAAGGTGCTGGAGGCCGCCCGGCTCGAAAGCCGCACCAACTACGATCTCGAGATGCTGCAGGAGATGGGCTACTGCACTGGCGTCGAGAACTACTCCCGACATCTGTCGCGGCGCCCGGCCGGCAGCGCGCCCTCAACGCTCCTGGACTACTTCCCGGACGATTTCCTGCTCTTCATCGACGAGTCTCACATGACGCTGCCGCAGATCAGGGGGATGTACCACGGGGACCGCAGCCGCAAGGACGTTCTGGTGAATTTCGGCTTCCGGCTGCCGTCGGCCCTGGACAACCGTCCCCTGACCTTCGAGGAGTTCGAGGGCCACGCCAACCAGGTCATCTATGTGTCGGCCACCCCCGGTCCCTACGAGTACCAGAACAGCCGGCAGGTGGTGGAACAACTGGTCAGACCCACCGGCCTCCTGGAGCCCACCGTCGAGGTCAAGCCCACCAAGGGCCAGATCGACGACCTCCTGGAACAGATCAAGGCCCGTGTCGATCGCGGAGAGCGTTGCCTGGTGACCACTCTCACCAAGAGGATGGCCGAGGAACTCTCGGAGTATCTGAAGGAGATGGGAGTCAAGACCCACTACCTGCACTCTGAGGTCGACACTCTGGAGAGGATCGAGATACTGCGGGACCTCCGGCTCGGCGTCCACGACGTGGTGGTGGGGATCAACCTACTCCGGGAGGGACTGGACCTCCCCGAAGTCAGCCTGGTGGCCATACTCGACGCCGACAAGGAAGGATACCTGAGGTCCGCCGGGGCTCTCATTCAGACCATGGGCAGGGCCGCACGTCATGTCGACGGCCACGCCATAATGTACGCTGATTCCATCACCGGGTCGATGCAGGCCGCCATGGACGAAACGCAGCGGCGCCGCTCCATCCAGGAAGCCTACAACAGGGACCACCACATCACGCCGCAGAGCATCAAGAAGGCCATCAAGGACATCACCGACAGAGTCAAGCAGGTGGCCGAGACTAGGGCCACCTACACGGGCACTGCGCCCATGTCCAGGAGCGACATGGCCGGCCTCATCAAGGAACTGGAAGCCCAGATGAAGGCCGCCGCCAAGAACCTGGAGTTCGAGAAAGCGGCCATACTGCGTGACAAGATCACCGAATGGAGGCACGCGTTCTCGGACGCACCGGAGCAACGCCCCGGGACCGGCCCGTCGCCCACAGCATACTCCACTGCCGGAGGAGGCGGGCAGAGCACCAAGGGGCCTGTTAAAAACCGCCACAAAGTGGTTAAATAGGGCATCGGATTGGGATCGTCCCGTGGGGGTGTCCTTTCCATGCTGACGTTCTATGGGTACCGAGAGAAAGTCTGCAGACTCGAACTCTGACCCTCGGAGCGGCGCTGCTCCTGAGGCCTCTCCGTCACCGCAGCCCGCTCAACCCAAAGACCTCTTCGATGGTCTCTTCGCCGACGCGCCAACCGGCATCTACGTTGCCCTGAACGGCGTAATACGTTATGTCAACCGCCGAATGCAGGTGTATACCGGACGCACCAGAGGCGACTTGCAGGGCCAGCATTACCTGCGACTGGTGGTGTCGGAAGATAGAGACAGGGTCAAGCAGAACCTCATCAAGGTCGCCAACGGCGAACATGTCCTTCCCTACGACTACAGGATCGTCAATGAAGCCGGCGATACCAGATGGTTGACAGATACCACTACGTCCATCCAGTTTCAAGATCAGCCGGCAGTCCTGGGCAGTCTGCTGGACATCACCGAGCGCAAGGCGGTAGAGCAAGCCCTTAAGGAGTCCGAAGAGGGATACAAGACTCTCTTCGAGTCCGCTGACGAGGGCATCCTCGTGGCCGACACTGAAACCAACAAGTTCGTGTATGCCAACCCGGCGATGTGCAGGATGCTGGGGTACAACCTGGAACAGCTGTGGGGGATGGACAGGAGCGCCATCCATCCTAAAGATGAATGGACAAGAATTGCCGCCGAGATCGAAGCCCAGGCCGGAGGCAGAACGGAGATGGCCACCAACATCCCCTGCACGACCAGGGACGGCAGGACTGTGTATGTGGACATCAACGCCACCAAGGCTCTGGTGAACGGGAGGGACTGCAGCATTGGATTCTTCCGTGATATCACGGAGCGCAAACGGATCGAAGATGAACTCCTTCAGTCAGAAGGCAAACTGCGCGCCATGTTCAAGTCCATCGCCGATGGCGTCATCGTCACCGACCTCCAGGTACTCATGACGGAATTGAACGATGCCACGCTCTTCTTACATGGATACGGTCGCAGAGAAGAATTGCTGGGACGGACCATCCTCGATCTCGTTGCCGAGGAGGACCATCCCAAGGTGATCGAGGCTCTCAGGAAGACCTTCCTGCAGGGTCACAGCGGGCACATGGAGTACACTCTCCTGGCAAGAGATGGCAAGCAGACCAACGCTGAGCTAAGCGCCGCCCTCATGAGGGACAAGTCAGGCAAGCCAACCGGGTTCATCATGATTGTGAAAGACATCACCGAGCGCAAGAGAGCCGAGGAAGAGATACTCCAGCGCAACCGGGAACTGGCTGCCCTCCACCAGGTGCTGACGTCCATAACCCAGACGTTGGATCTGCAGCAGGTGCTGCGGGAGATCGTGTCGCAGGTCGGCACGGCGTTGGAGTCCTCCTATACCAGCATTGTCATGGTCAACGAGGATGGCACGCTCGGAGTCGGCAGTGAGGAGTATGTTGACATCCCGTCTCTCGCCATCAGAACCCGCCAGAACAGCGCCACGAGAAGAATAGTCGACATTCCGCCCACTGCTATCACTGCCCGGCCACACGGCGCGACCAGAGGGATAATCAACAGCGGACAGCCCCACCTGGTTGACAACGTGGATGCGACTGAAGGCACCAATCCGGTGCTCTTGGCGGCGGGTATCAAGTCCTACGCCGGCGTCCCCATCAAGGTCAAAAACACCATCATCGGAGTTCTCTTCGTTCACAGCACCCGGAAGAGCGCCTTCACCGGCAAGATGAGGCTGCTCATCGCCTTCGCCAATGAGGCCGGCATTGCCATCGAGAATGCCCGCCTCTACAAAGACGCCAGCACGGTCGGGGCACTCCGTGAAGCAGACCGCCTGAAGACCGAGCTCCTGGCCAACGTCTCACATGACCTCCGCACGCCTCTGACATCCATCAAGGGCTACAGCACCACCATACTGCGGCACTACCAGAAACTCAGTGACGACGAGAAGCGCGACTTTCTCAAGGAAATCGACCTGGCCAGCGACCGCCTGACCGAACTGATCGAGAACCTGCTCCAGCTCTCGAAGCTGGAGGCTGGAGGATTTCGCATGAACAAGGAACCTCTGGCCATAGACAACCTGATAGCCAATTCCATTGAAGACATGCAGCAGAAGGCGAAGGGCTACACATTCGCCGTGAAGTCGCCGAAGTCGCTGCCGTTGGTGCAGGCAGACCCCAGGCGCATAAGACAGGTGATCGACAACCTCTTGGGTAATGCAGTCAAGTACTCCCCGGAAGGCACGGAGATCATGGTCATTTGTGAAGTCGACGACCAGAGCCTGACTGTACACGTGAGAGACCAGGGCGTCGGCATTTCGGCCAACGAGATCGAGAAGATATTCGAGCGCTTCTACCAGGCAGCATCCGGCACGTCGTCTCACAAGGCTGGAGGCGTGGGCTTGGGTCTTGCCATCTGTAAGGGTATAATAGAGGCTCACAAAGGACGCATATGGGCACAGAGCGAGATAGGAAAGGGAAGCATATTCACCTTCACATTGCCACTGTACCAGCGTGAAGGAAGCAAGCCGGAGAGCCAGAGAACGAAATAGGGAGGTCTGCCCATGCCACAAAGAAAGCCGTTGATCCTGGTTGTGGACGATGACCCCGGGATACTCAAACTCGTCACACTGAATCTCGAACTCGAGGGCTATCAGGTCGTGACCGCCAGCGATGGCAAGACCGCATTGCAGATGATCGAGAATGAGCAGCCAACGCTTGTCATTCTCGACGTCATGATGCCCGGATTGGATGGTTTTCAGGTGTGCGAACGCGTCCGCCAGTTCTCGGACGTGTCGATCCTCATGCTGACGGCCAAGGGCCGCAGCGAAGACGTCATCAACGGCCTGAACAAGGGAGCAGACGACTACGTGGTGAAGCCGTTCAGCAGCGATGAGCTTCTGGCTCGCGTCCGGGCCATCCTTCGCCGAGCCAGATTCCCCGAGGAGATGCCACAGCCCCCCTTCGTCTCCGGCGATCTTGTCATCGATTTCGCCCAGCATCGCGTGACTTCAGGAGCAGAGGAAGTCCTCCTCACGCCCACGGAATATAGGATCCTCTGCCTTCTGGCGCGTAACGCCGGCAAAGCCATTACCCAGGATCACCTGCTATCTGAGGTATGGGGACAGGAATACTGCGGCGACACCCACATCCTGCAGGTAGCCGTGGCCCGCCTCAGAAAGAAGATCGGGGAGGACGCCGGCAACCCGAAGTACATCATTACGCGACCGGGCATCGGCTACGTCTTCAAGAGACCGTAGCCCACACGGGCACGCTTCGCGCGTGCCCTCCACTTTTGTCCGTTTCCCCGGCTCCTTTTTGCCGTTCCCTTGTGGCAAGAAACCCTCACTAGTGACCTTTTTGTGATGTTTTCTCTTCCGCGAGAAGAGTGTTTGTGAAGCAGGCAGTGTTGCCTGAGACACAGGGGATAGCAGACCGCCCTACACTTGTGGCATGAGGGAAAGCGGGTGGGACCAAAACCCACCTCACTCGGGCGAAACAGCATGTCCCTGAGGGACGGAGCAGTACGGAGGTAACATGATGGCACTTCAAAAATCGCTAATAGTGGTTGTGGATGACGATCCCGGAATCCTGAAACTCGTGACTCTGAACCTGCAGTTGGAGGGTTTCCGCGTCATCACGGCTGTTGACGGCAAGGAGGCAGTACAGATGGTGCACGACGAGCGCCCTGCGCTCGTCCTCCTGGATGTCATGATGCCGGTCATGGACGGTTTTCAGGCTTGTGAACGGATCCGTGAGTTCTCTGAAGTGCCCATAATCATGCTGACCGCAAAAGGGGCCATTGAGGACGTCGTGCGCGGACTCGACTCCGGGGCTGACGACTATGTGGTCAAGCCCTTCAGCATCAACGAATTGGTGGCCCGCGTGAAAGCGGTCTTGCACCGGACCAAGTTCCCGCAGGAAATGCCCCAGCCAGTGTTCGCATCAGAGGACCTGTCCATCGACTTCGCCCAGCATCAGGTGAAGATAGCCGACAGCGAGGTCCTTCTGCCGCCAACCGAATACCGAATACTCTGTTTGCTCGCCCGCAACGCTGGCAGAGTGATCACACACGAACAGCTTCTGACCGAAGTCTGGGGACGCGAGTATCGAGGCGACACTCATATCCTCCAGGTAGCTGTGGCCAGACTCAGAAAGAGGCTGGGCGATGACCCCGGCAATCCTAGATTCATCGCCACCAGACCAGGCATCGGGTATACCTTCAAGAAGCCAAGAGAGGACTCACCCAACGGGACTGTGGCCTGCGGGGCTGCGCAGCCAGCGCAAGACTAGGGCCCAGAGGATCTTATATGGGCCTGTCTCCCCCGTACACGCCTTATCTGACCGGGTGCGACAGTTGCGCTGCCGAAGTCACAGCACCGGCGTTCCTGCACCGTCCACAACCGGTTGGCGGAGCCACGGTCAAATCCTCAGCACGCGAAAGCGATAGCGCTGCGGTCTACAACGTTGGCAGCACAGACGCCAACCCGAAAGCTGCGCAGGGCTTCCACCGCCGATTCCGTCGCCCCTCGGCTGGGCGTTGCGCTTATCAAGCTCACTCCCCTGTGTGCACCGCTCCCCAAACCCCTTCAGCCACAGTCCCTATTGACCCCCTCGGCTCGGCATAGGTATCCCTTTGGGTCTACCAAAGGACTCAACATGATGCCAGAATCGTACAAGAGGGCAAGCGCAAAGCGATGAGGCCCTCATTGTGGCAGCGCGCCTCAATGACGAGACGCGTTGGAAGCGTGATTGGTGCAGGATGTGCTTTGATCTGATATGAACAGTAATGCTTTGATTCCGCTGGCCGCGACGATAGCCTATGTCCCCTTGCTGCTCGTGTCGTTGTTTCACAGACCATGGCAGAGGCAGCAGGGCTACTTCGTCCTGTACCTCATTCCCGCCGTGCTCTGGAGCTTGTCCGATTTCCTTCTTCGCAGCGACTGGCTCAACATCGACCACACCATTCTGGTACAAGTCATCATTTGCATGGGCTTCTGGATGGTGATCCAGTTCCATTATGTCCTTAGTTCCTACCACAGCAAACCCAGCCGAATCCCATTCGCATTCCTGCCGCTGCTGGCCCTGATTGTGCTGGTGGCGTTGGGCAAGATCCCCCATACAGTCGAAACCACCGAAGGTGAAATATCTGTCAGGTACGGCCTTTGGATTATCCTGATAGCCATCCCTGTGGTCGCGCTCATATTCCGGGACTTCCACTTGCTGGCCCGAAAGCGCAAGGCTACAACACAAGCGGCGGAGCGCAACCAGATAACGTACTTCCTCGTGGTCATCGTGGTCGGTATCCCTCTTATGGGCAGCTCCGTGACCGAGTTCGGAGTCTCCTACGCCGTCGCTCACATTGGAAACTTGATCACCGCTCTTGTTCTGCTGTACGCCACGGCGGCCCACCAACTGCTGGATGTGGGAGCCGCATTCCGCAGAACACTTCTCTACGCTTGGCTGACGCTTGTCGCGATTCTGACTTACCTTCTCCTATTCTGGATAGCCTCCGAGATCCTGGAATTCGACTTCGACTGGACAGTCGTCATCGTCGGTATCGCCGCCACCTTCTGCTGCATAATGCTGGTCTCTGCCGTCAGCGCCACCTCGCGCAGAGCCATAGAGGAGCTCTTCACCGGCCAGCGATATGACTATAGACAGAGGCTCCTCCAGTCTGTAACGGGCATCTACAACATCGCCGATCTGAAGGAGTTCAGCAGCCAATTCCTCTCCCTGCTCTGCCATTCCACAGGAGCTCATAGCGCTTGGCTGCTCCTTCAGTCTCCTGAGGACGGATTCTTCCGATCCAAAACCCAGTTCTCTGATGACAGAGACTCCGACAATCCTATTGTCATCAGGCCTGACAGCCCACTCATCGAACGCCTTTCCCAGGGCACTACGCCGTTGTCGCAGAGGGAGATCAACGTCCTGCCCGAATTCGCCTCCCTTTGGGGGGAAGAGAAGAAGAGCATAGAATCGGCCAGAATAGACCTCTTCTTCCCGCTACGAAGCGAGGACAGGCTGATAGGCATAGTCGCCATGAGCAAGAAGAGAAGAGGCGAATCGTACACTTACGAGGAGATAGAGTTGATCACCTACGCTCTCAGCTCCGTCAGCCCCGGCATAGATAGAGAGCACGTCCGCGAACAACTACAGGCGAAGGAGAGGTCACTGGCCTTGGTGAACGAGCTCATGCTCGTGATGACGTCCAGCATTGACATCAGCGAGGCATTCGACCGTTTCTCAGAACAACTCGGGGCGGTGGTGCCCATGGACTGGGCGGCCATATGTCTCGCCGACGAAGATCAACTGCACATCCTCGCCGTAAGCAGCAACATACTATCTTCGAGGAAGCCTCAGGACAGGCTCCCACTGGCGGGCACAGGGACTGAACTGGCCATGAAGCAGCAGAGAAGCGTCTACGAGCCCGACCTAGCAAAGAACCATGCGTTCTCCACCGGAGAAAGACATCTGAAGCAGGGCCTCCGCTCCATCATCTACCTGCCACTAATCTATGCCGGAAAGAGCTTGGGCTCCCTGATCCTGGGCAGCCGCTATCCTCAAGCATACAAGGATGGGCAGATCAAGCTCCTGGAGCAATTGGCCGTGCAGATCACCCCACCCATTGCCAACTCGCAACTTTACGCCCAGGCCAGAGAGAAAGCCCGGCTCGATGAACTGACCGGCCTCTTCAACCGCCGGCACTTCGACGAGCGACTTCGAGAGGAGATCAACCGTCAGATACGCTACGGCGGAGCGTTCTCTCTGATCATGCTTGACTTGGACTCCTTCAAAGCCTACAACGATGTGTATGGCCATCCTGCCGGAGACACCCTGCTCCAGGACGTCGGCGTTCTGATCAAGAAAGCCATACGTACCAGCGATCAGGCATTCCGCTACGGCGGCGACGAGTTTGCCGCACTCCTGCCGCAGACCGACACTGACAGCGCCTACCATGTCGCGGAGAGAATCAGACAGGAAGTGGCGGCCCATGCCCAGGCCAGATCTACCGGGGTCACCTGCAGCGTTGGCATATCCAGTTGCCCCCCCGACGGAAACCTCCCCGCTGACCTAATCAGCGCGGCTGACAGCGCTCTCTACCATTCCAAGTACGCCGGCGGCAACCGCGTCCATATTTCCAGCAGCCTAATGCCCGCGGTAGCCAGCCGTCAGATCGACAGTGGCGAGGCGAGGAGCCCCAGTCTGGCTGCCATCTATGCGTTGACCACTGCAGTCGACGCCAAAGACCACTACACCTACGCCCATTCTCAGCGGGTCAAGGACTACGTCGTGACTCTGGCCCAGGCACTCGGACTGCCGGCTGATGCGGTGAACCGGCTGAGCGCGGCCGCTCTCCTTCACGACATCGGGAAAATTGGCGTGCGCGACTCCATCCTGACCAAGAATGGCGCGTTGACCGATGAAGAATTCGAGGAGGTGAAGACTCACCCAAGGCTGGCAGTAGCCATCATCTCCAACGTCCCCAGCCTCGCCACCTGCGTGCCGGCCATCCTCTACCACCACGAACGCTTCGACGGTACCGGCTATCCCCAGGGACTCAAGGGCGAGGAGATACCCCTGGAGGCCCGCATCCTTGCACTCCCGGACTGCCTGGCGGACATGACCGCGGACCGCCCCTACAGGGCCGCCCTCGACTGGAAGGAAGCCATGGAGGAAATCATACGCAACTCAGGCACTCAGTTCGACCCCAACGTAGCCAAGGTATTCGTTGCTCTCATGGAGTCCGGCGCCATACCCAGACCATCCGAGCCGGGCCAATAGCTTCAACTGTAAAGCCTCGCCAACCAGTCAATGATGCTCTGTCCGACGACCATGGCTGCCGCCGTCGCCACGACCAGCGCGGAGCCAAACGGTATTGTCTCCCCACCCTTCAACCGCCCCATCGCTAGCGCCATCAACAAGCCAACCATGGCCCCCACCACAGTCACCAGTAGTATCAGCGGGAACCCGCAGACCACTCCAAGCAGTGCCGCCAGCTTCACATCCCCTCCACCCAATCCCTCCTTGTGCAACAACGTCACGGCAAACAGCGCCAACAAGAAGAACAGCAGAAAACCGACTCCCCCACCCAGGGCCGCAACGGCGATCTGCGGCCATTCCCGCATCGCCCCGACTCCTTCCAGCCAAGGCAGATCCTTTATCAGCGCCGCAAAGACAAGTGCGATCACCACCGACGGATAGACTATTTTGTTCAGCACCAGTCCCTGCTCCAGGTCTATCACAAAGATCACGATGAACAGGCACCCCCAGAAGGCCGCCACCCCAAACTCCGCCTCCAGGCCGAACACCAGGTACAGAGCCCCCAGCATCGCCCCGGACACCAGCTCCACCACGACGATCCGCTTCGGCAGCACGGCTCCGCAGTAGCGGCAGCGCCCGCGCAGCCACAGGTAGCTGAAAACGGGTATCAGGTCCGCCACGGCGAGACGGCGCTGACACTGATCGCAGCGGGACGGAGGGGTGACGATGGACCGTCCGCCGGGCAGACGATCTATGCAGACGTTGAGGAAGCTACCAATCGCAAGCCCAAGCAGGATGAACACCACGGTGAGAAGAGCCTGCACGCCAACATTCTGCACTGGCCGTCCGCGCATTGTCAAGATCGCCGGTATGGTGTCGGATCACGCATGATTCCCCCGCCTCCGGAGTCATGAACCCGGTCGCCCCGAGAACCGCTGTTCCCATGCGATACACTGAACACAAACGCCTCATGCCGAACCATCGCCGCAATCAATATCCTGCTATCCCCTGTGATGTCCTCGTAAGTATTGCGCTTCGCCGCGAGCGATCTTTGTGACCCTCCCGCTGCCCCACGAGACACAGCGGTGACTTCCCCTACGTACACTCTCTAGTCAAACGCGACACTTCGAGGAAAGGAGGTGTTCATAATGAAGGCAGTGAAGAAAGCCAAGGCCGCTCCCCGCAAGGCCGCAAAGGCGCCGGCCAAGAAGGCTGGAAAGAGCAGACGGTAGTTAAAGAGAACCCCAGTCAAGGCGCGGGCCTCCAGACTGGGGTTCTTTGTTGCCCCAAAAGCCCCCCTCCTGCTCTGATACATTCCCAAGCCCAAGTCCACCCGGTCATGAACCTCAACAGACGACACAGAACAATGCCCTCTCCGCCATGTTCCGACTACTGCTTCCCCGCGCTGTGGGCGATCTCCAACTCAGCCCCCGCGCCGTGTTGCCCCG
>Ga0105095_10000552_pt1 | contig 18290 bp, 18 predicted proteins | sample PPLLak2March2015_2_FD_79180 | JGI IMG/M metagenome (GOLD analysis project Ga0105095, IMG submission 79180) | Freshwater sediment microbial communities from Prairie Pothole Lake near Jamestown, North Dakota, USA - PPLs Lake P8 Core (3) Depth... | ecosystem: Environmental > Aquatic > Freshwater >...
AAGAAGCATCATAGAAGAGAAACAGAAGGAAGGATGGAAGCTTCCGAACCTGTAAAATTAGGCAAGAAGGGCGGAAAAACCCACAAAGTCATGCTACTTCAGTATTAACTGTAATGGAAGTTGTATGAAAAAAAGGATTGCAGTTGTTACAGTCCGGGGCAAAGCATACTACTTGATAGTGAAGAAGTTGAAAGAAAAAGAAATTCCTTTCTTAAGTCTGATACCTGGCGAGACTTTGCCCACGGGTGTCAAAGTAGTCATTACTACCGAGGAAGAAAGGCATCTAGTAGAACATGAGAAGGCTCTAGTTTTCATCCCAGATGCAGAGTCGGAGACTATGATTAATGAGATTTTGAAGATTCTCCGAGGCAAGAAGGCCTACGACAAAATTGTCATAGGCATAGATCCAGGCGAAGTGTTTGGATTAGCGGTAGTATCAGATGGAAAGGTTAGCGAAACCAAAAACTGCTTCAGCATCGCCGAGGTCTTAGACACTATCAAGAAACTCTTGAAAAGCGTTGACGTCTCATCAACTGAATTCTCAGTGACAATCGGAAACGGGGTTCCGAGATATAGAGACCTTCTAGAGACCCTAGACACGGAACTGCCTTCAGAGGTTGTTTTGACAGTTGTAAGCGAAGCGGGAACAAATCGTTCTCTTAACGACGAAAAACACAGACGAGGGCTAAGAGACATAGCCTCAGCCATACGAATAGCGGGAAGAACAGGGCGCGTCTATTCACGGCAACACACGGATGAATCCAACAGCTGAATGGAAAAAACAAGTTTGACCCACGCCATCCAAAAAAGGATTTGCAGATTCGTCCAAGTAATTGCAACCAGCTAGAGATCGAAAAAACGGTGGATTTCCTGAGCCAAGATTTTGTCGCTGAATGGCAGAATTTTCAGACCATTATTTATCCATGAAGGCAAGAAGCTGCGACAGTAACCCGTGGCGAAACGATAATCCAAAAACACTATGGCGCCTCGATCCTCCAAAGTTCGAATAGGGCGTCCAGCGGCTTGAGAGGCCTTCTTCATGGCAGGAAGAACATAGCCATATTCCCGCCCCAAGTTTGGGAAGCATTTTTCGTAATAACTTATCTGAGCTTTCACTGTTGGCGTGGGTTCAGCGTAGGGAACGCCCACGATGGCTACAGAGTTCATCTGGTTGCCAGGAAAGTCCACACCTTCAGAAGTTCTTCCGCCTTGAACTCCTAGAAAGACTGCGCCCTCGTGGTCCCCGCAATCTTTGAATGCAGCAACCATTTTCTCGTTCAATCTGGAACTCATTCCTCTTTTCTCGTGAAATAATGGTTTGCTCAGACAGTTCTCTAATCCCTCAGCCACCATAGAGTTTAAAACTTCAAACGAAGCAGCGAAAATGCCGGTGTTTCCAGGCGTATTTTCTGCGACTTCAGCCACTCTTTCAACTATTATTTTGTACATATCAGTTGTTCTTTTTTCCATGGCTGTCGTTACGCCGAGACAGACGAGGGATAGGACGTGTTCTTTGGGGAAAGGAGAAGGCACGATGCACTGGACAGTATTCTCAGGAAGTCCAGTTATTCTCTGATAGGCTTGCAAGGGCTGAAGCGTGCCAGACATTACTATGTTGGAATAGGTGTTTGAGAAGACCGGCATGGTGACCTTTGAGGGATCCAAGGCCACTATTTCCAGTCTTGCCGTTTTTGCACCGTCCCGGGCTACGTGTTTACTTGCGACGTGTACGAACGATTCATCCCCGAGTGTTTCAAGCCATCGAAGCAAAAATTCGCTCATTCCGTGGATATACGAACGCGGGTTTTTCCCCTCCCCAAGTAAGGTCTTCCTAATGTAACCGCCTACTTCATGAAGATGTTCTATAAATTCTCGGGGTTTAGCTATATTACCTTGCTTTTGAATGATTTCAATCAAGGATTCAGGAGAGATTATCTCCTCCTTGCCAATTCTTTCCGTCATTTTCTCGATTTGACTTCTGAAAAAGCCGATAAAAGTCTCGATTTCCTTATTTTCAAACCGGCTCGCTTCAAGTTCTGCTTGCTTGATAACGAAAAGTGAAAGACTGCTACTTGAAATGTCTATGGCTGTTTCAGGCAAGTTGTGTGCTTCATCCACGATTAGTATAATCTTCTGCAACTGCGAATCGAGGTTCTTGAGAAAGGCATTTCGAATCACAGGATCGAAGACATAGAGGTAGCTGAGTGCCACAACTTTTATGTCTGATAACGACCCTTTGGCGAGTTCGTAGGGACATACTTCCTTCTTTCGGCAGACTCTTTGTATCTCGGATGCTTTATAGGGACGAGCAGCAACCTCATGCTGAAGCTGAAGATAATCGTATGTCCGCTCTTCTGACTTCTTGTAATATGGACATCGACCTTTTGCTTTCAGCAACTCACACGCTTCCATCAGTGATTTGGAATCGAAATCGTTTCCAGAAATCGTATTGTTTAAGCACATTTCGTGGCGTCCGCGAAGGGATATGCCTGAAACCGAATACTTCTTGAAGACTGCTCCAAGTTCCTCTATCACCCTATCATGTTGACGATGAGTCCGTGCAACATACAGTATCTTAAGATCTTTCTCAACGGCGATCGGTAGGCAAGCTGAAAGCGCCGAAATCGTCTTGCCCAAACCATTACTTCCCTCAATGAGAACTGAACGGCGGTCTCTGATAGCGTCGAAGACTGTATTAATGAACTGATCTTGTCTGGGACGCACACTGTCATAGGGAAAATAATGCATGACTTCTCGCGGAAGTTCCATCACAGTCAACCCCACAGCCCTTTTGAGGGACAGAGCATATGCACTGGACATTTTCCGCAAAGAGGATGCCTAGCTTTACAGTATGTTCTTCCTAAAGCAATAAACAAGACATGCACATCCAGATAGGAGACCTTCTCATAGACCGACTGAAGACTCTGGCGGACATCCTCGTAACGACCCTCCTCAGGTGCAAACCCTAATCGTTTAGCAACCCGATTTACATGAGTATCCACGGGTATTGTGGGCTGTTTCCCCGAAAAAAGCAATACGACGTCAGCCGTCTTTGGTCCTATTCCAGGGAGCTTAATGAGCTCATTTCTTGATTCCTCGAACGGTAACGACAAAACAGGTTGCATGGAACCTTGGAATTTCTCCAAGATTATTTTTGAAATATGTTTTATTGTCTTAGCTTTGTTTCTGTAAAGACCGCCCACACGAAGGCACGCTTCAATTTGAGAAATTTCTGCTTCAGCCAATATTTCTGGTTTGATTATGAACATCCTTGAGAGACAGCCAAAAGCCCTTTCGGTGTTTCTGTCATTAGTGTTTTGAGATATGACAGTTGACACCAGAGTCTCAAAGGCATCGCGAGTCGATTCAGCCCACATGGACCTATCAAAAGTCTGCCTAAGAACATGCAGGATCGCCCTTGCTCTATCTTCCGTCACTTGCTCTCCTTCTATCGCTACCGAGTTGGGTATTTAGTGAACCTAGAAGACTATAAACATCATGGGAACCCAATCGCCCATGTTAAATCGAGTACAGTAACCAGTCCACAGAACGCGCTAAAGGTCGAGAGTGGCGCATCTGATAAGCAAAAGTACAACGAAACAACGAAAAACGCAACAGGGTAACTTAGAACTGGTCAAAAGAAAAAAAGAAGGGTAGCTTAGTAGGGCATTCCGCCCATTCCGCCCATTCCACCCATACCGCCCATACCACCCATTCCTGGGGGCATTCCTGAGGGCATGGGAGGCGCTTTTCCGCCACCTTTTACAGATATCAAGTCGTCGATTTTCAGAATCATGTTCGCTGCTTCGGTAGCCGATTTCATTACTTGCATCTTAACCCGCAACGGTTCGAGAACATTCAGGTCTAACATATTCGTTGTCTTTCCTGTTGTTAAGTCTATTCCAAAGTATTTGTTATCTGGATCTTCGTGCTTGGCTCTCAGTGCTACCATGATGTCAATTGGGTCTAGTCCTGCGTTCTCAGCCAGTGTCAACGCAATCGTTTCAACAGCTTCCGCAAACGCTTCAATGGCGAGTTGCTCGCGTCCTCCAACTTTGACAGCATAGCCTCTCAAGTTCTTGGCTACTTCCACTTCCGGTGCACCGCCTCCAGCGACTATCTTTCCGTCTTCTATCGCATTTCTAACCACGCATAAGCCATCATGCAAGGATCGCTCAGCCTCGTCGATCACGTGGTTTGAAGCCCCTCTGATAACGATTGTCACTGCTTTCGGATTCTTGCAGTCTCGTATGTAAATCAACTTGTCATCGCCTATTTTGACTTCTTCCACTTTTGCAGCCTTTCCCAGGGAATCAAGAGATAGGTCCTTGACGCTTGCCATTATTTTGCCGCCTGTTGCTCTAGACAGCTTCTCCATATCACTGCTGCTTACGCTTTTAACAGCTAAGACACCTGCTTTTGCCAAAAAGTGCGAAGCCATATCGTCAATGCCTTTTTCGCAGAAGACCACATTTGCGCCAGACTTTGTAACTGCATTAACCATGTCCTTGAGCATGCGCTCTTCCTCTTCCAAGAAAAGCTTCATCTGTTCTGGACTCTCAATGTTAATCTTCGCATCGAACTCTGTTTTCTCGATCTCCAGCTTCTCATTAAGCAATGCAATCTTTGCGCCTTCGATGTACTTTGGCATTTGCGAGCTAGCGACTTCCTTGTCAATTACCATTCCTTTAACGAGTTCCGTCTCATCCAAGCTTTTGCCGTGCTTTTTGACTATCTTGATCAGATCAATATCGGCTTTCAGTTTTCCGCCAACTTCTTCAGCCACTTGCTTGACTGCGTCAACAATCATTTTTGCGAAATGAGCTTGAGCGACGTTTATTCCTTTGCTCGACAAGGAGGTAATGGCAACATCGCGCAAAGTTTTGTCATCACTGATGGAAACTGGAATAGCGATTTTGTCTAGAACTTCTTGAGCTTTTTCGCTGGCTTTCTTGTAACCTTCGATAATTATTAGGGGATGTACATTGCGATCAACCAAACCTTCTGCTTTTGAGAGCAATTCTCCGGCCAAAACTACTGCTGTTGTTGTTCCATCGCCGACTTCATTGTCTTGAGCTTTAGCTACTTCTACCAGCATCTTGGCCGCTGGATGCTGCACGTCAAGCTCTTTCATTATTGTTGCTCCATCGTTAGTAATGGCGACATCACCAAAGCTTGTAACAAGCATCTTGTCCATTCCGGATGGACCCAATGTTGTCTTCACGGCTTCAGCTACTATCTTCGCTGCCATTATGTTGTTCTTCAGTGCTTCGCGTCCTGTTGTCCTTCCTGTACCTTCTTTTAATACAATAACTGGAACAGTTCCTCCACCTGCAGACATCTTTTTCACCAATCTTTCCATTTTTCACAATTTGTTGAATTCTAAACGGAACACTTATCACGATAATATAAGTTTTTCCCAGCGCTAGTCTGCCTTAACAATGTTGTAACCCGATGCCTTTCGAAGCCTGTTCATAACGGCTAAGCCTAAACCTTCCGTGGACAAACCCTCCGCAATTATGACATCCACTCCTTTAGCGTCGAGCTCACGCAATCGACCAAACAAGTTTCTTGCAACCATGTCCATATTGAAGCGGCTCCCTAGAGTTTCAACTACATCGGCCTGGTAGCCTATTTTAGTCTCATCAGTAGCCAAAACTCCCACTTTGACTCCTTTTTGTTTGTAAGATGCAGCTAATTCTTTGATCTCGGCGATCACTGCAGGAATTGCACCTTCGACAACAATCACTTGAGCATTGGGGGCGTAATGTCTATGCTTCATCCCGGGTGAACGAATCTCATCCAAGGACAACTCCCTCTCAGCAACAACAAAAGGATGAAGTTCGACAGAAGGAAGGACCTTCTTCAATGCTTCAAACGGAGTTCCTCCAGGGCGCAGAACCAGCGGTGGATCCGAAGTCAGGTCGAGAACGGTGGATTCCACCCCAATGTGTGTGGAGCCACCGTCGAGAATCGCGTCTATTCTTCCGTTGAGGTCGTCAAAAACATGTTTTCCCGAGGTTGGGCTGGGCTTTCCAGCAAGATTAGCACTCGGGGCTGCAATGGGACAACTGCTTTCTCTGATTAAGATTAATGCGACCTTATGTTTGGGCATTCTTACTGCGATAGTATCTAAGCCTGCAACTGTCACATTCGGAATAACGGGTGAACGCTCGAAGATCAATGTAAGCGGCCCTGGCCAAAATCGTTGCATAAGTTGTTTTGCTTTTGATGACACGTGTGCAGCTAGTTTGTAAACGCCTTGCATGCTCTCTACGTGGACTATCGGGGGGTTGTCTAGTGGTCGTTTTTTCGCCTCGAAAAGCGCCACAACAGCATCCGAATTCAGTGCGTTAGCCCCTAAACCGTAAACGGTTTCGGTTGGAAAGGCGACTAAGCCACCTCGTTTGATTATGTCGGCAGCAATCTGTATTTTTTCAAGATCAGGTTCTCGAGGATTAACCTTGATCATTAGAGTCTGTTTCATGCAGTTTGCCTTGTCCACAATAGGGAATGCAGTCTTAAATGTGAGACGATTCTCAAACTTGCTTCACAACTTAAGGTTATGTCTTGAAGTTTGAAATAGGCTAAGAAATCGAACCGGAACCGTTCTGCCAGATTCTCAGCACTTGTTTGAAAGGCCGGTCCCATAATACTACTTTCAGGAGGGAACGTGGTTCAGGTTGAGCTTAGAAACGCTTTTTCTTATTGATTGAAAGTACGACTGAGGTTTCTACTTGGCGTTCGGGAATCGTCCAGTATTTCCTCAGAAGGCTATCCTTTTCTCTTTGTGATGTCAGAACGAAGCCGTTCTTTTCATAGAAACGGACAGCCCACCAAGCTGCTTCCCAGGTTCCCACGAGAATTTCCGATGTTTCGGATAGATGGAGGATATATTTGAGCAGTCTTTGCCCGACACCTTTTCGTTGCTGATCCGTAAGCACGTAGGCATGTCTGATAAGAGTGAAATCATTGACTCGTTGCATTCCCATTACCCCAAGCAGCTTCTTTTCTTCCATCAACCCGTAGAATTGCAATCCGTCTTCAATTTCTTCGCGGAGTTCCCCAGCCGACATATAAGGTTCTTTCCATCGGTCTCGGGGGACTATGCCTCTGTAAGCTTCAGCGGCATTATTGATTACACTTAAAATAGAGTCGAACTCGGCGAATGAGAGCTTGCGAATCATCATACTTTCACTTTCAGATAATTCATACTCAAAATAGCAGCAAAACAAGAAGCTTACTGCCCGAGGAGACTAGAGTTCACGCCGTTGTGCTCTCACGCGCACCTTCTGCTTTAAGGACCCTCTCGATGAGATGCATAAAAATGGTCTGGGCCTGCAATTCGCCGAGCTTGTCCAGATAAACTGACACCATGGCAATCTTCCCTTTCTTCGAAGCTACATACTCGGCAAACATTCTCGCCGAAATAGCATTCTTGTTGCCTACCAATACTGATGAGGTCACAGGTCCCAACAGGTCTTGCGGCTTGGGAACAGCAATCGCCAATGTGCCAAGACGGTCTTCTTTCTCGCTCAACATGATGAGACAGGAGTTTTTGGCTTCGACATAAACAGCCAGAAAACGTGTATCTTGCTCCAGAAGTTCGTCTTTAATGACTTTGGCGCGTTCCATATTACAATTCCCGTGAAGATTTCTGAATGGACTCATCTAATAGAATGACTGCTTAAAAAGATTCACAAATCAACTTGCCCTTCACGGCTAAAGCGCTACAATGTGATGCACATAATGTAGAGCTGCACTAATCTCTCTCAACCATCACAAAACTTGCGAGAACAGATATGCAAACATTGCGTAACCAACACGAACTTCAAGAGAAAACTTGAGTAAAACGAACCTCGAAACTATTCTTAGGCAATTCAGGAATTCCTTTTCGATACAGCACAAATTTATATTTGCGAAGCCGGCATAATTGGCTTAACGCTTTACTCTATTGACTACCTAGGAGTAGAGGCAATTTGAAGCATGTTAAGATCACCGCATTTGATTGCCCAGACGCTTGGTTCCAAGCGTTAAGCCACATTTGGAATGAAGGCGACATTTTTCAGGTAGGCTACGGTTCAGAGACCACTGAAACGAAGAAGTTAAACATAACAATTGAGATTACGCATCCCGAAAATAGACCGCTGGTCAGTGATAAAGCGCCATGCGACATTAAATATGTCCAAGGTTATGCTCTGGAATATTTGTGGTGCGGAGATAAACAAGATGAAACATACACTTACGGAAGCAGACTTAACCATCCGATCAATCAAATTGAAGAAGCTGTAGAAAGATATGTAAAAGAACAACGTGATAGGCAAGTCACTCTCGTCATAAGGCTACCTGAAGACATTGAAAAGAGCATTGACACAAAGAGACATGAACCCCCTTGCTTAAGCTTGATTGATACAGAGATTCTCGAGGGAAGAATGCATTTGACATGCTACTTCAGATCATGGGATGCTTATGCGGGATTACCAGCCAACATAGCAGGGCTACAACTTTTTAACGAAGCGTTTGTGTCTGAGATAAACGAAAAAGCAAACCTCTCATTAAAGACAGGAAAGCTGATTTTCCATTCAAAGAATTGTCACATATACAATAGGCAGAACAAGTTCGTCAGGGAGCTCTTAGAGCCGAAGAGTCGTTCCGATAGTTCAAAGAGAATGGCGTCGACCATGAAAGATAATCTCCAATAGCGTGTCGAGAAGGATAGAATAGATAGAAAGCACGATTTTCTGAAAGCGGGGAAACCCCAAGCCCACACAAAGAAAAAAGGTTTCAATTGGCGTGCACAACTTATTAATCGTCTGAATGATACCATTTCACAGGAGAGAAGAACAATGACGCATATGGCTACATCAAGAGTATTGGAAGAAATGATAATAGAATTTCGAAAGAAGGGGATGCAAGTTCCGCAGAATATTTTGACAGACCTGAAATCCGCAAGAGTCCTAATGAAGGTTGAGAATGCTGACCAAAAAGGCCGGGGAGAGACAGCTCCAAAAATCGACGAGTATCTAAGTACTGTGGAAGCATACTTAATCACAGAAGCACAGAGGACGCTCCTGCCAGAACAGGTGGACGAGTGGATTAGGCGGCTAGACGCAGCCAGCTGCGATGTCTGTTCAGCGGTTGAAAAAGAAGATAAATGGTTTGTCCAAGGCATCCCCCGCGATCAAAAATGGATTCGAATCGAGCCAATAGACGATATGCCCCTCGAGAAACTGAAGAAACTCTCAGCCGAGACTAACCTTTCCTTCCGAGAAGAAAATGACGGCCATCTAACAGTTTTTGGAAACGCGGAAGACATCAAGAACTTCATTAAGAAAATGACAGAACAAGCCCAAAAGTAAGAGACAAATTTCTCCTACAATGTGGTGTCCCTTTTACACGCCCCCATCAGCCAAACCCTGTTGTCTGCTTATTTTTCAAAAATGGTGAAAATGTGGGTCTCAGTAAAGATGTATCTGATAGACTCATTATGAACAAAAATAGAGAAGAGGCGCAAAGATGCATTGACAGCGCATTTCTTGAAAATGGTAAACAGCTCTCAGCCATAAAATCTTATTTAGTTCCTTCCTATGAGTAAGTTTTTATCATCGCTTTCAGGAAAATAATAGCAAAACCGGTTGGATGAACAAAACCGTCAAACTATCATAGGTACGAATAGAAATGAGCATAGTAATAGGAGGCGGAAAGCACGGATGCTACGCGATCGAATATCTAAGAAAAAAGGGGAGCGGCTTCATTGCTGTTGACACAAACCCTGACTGCCTCGCTGTCAAGCGGTTCGGACTCAATCCCTCACCTAGCATTACTCTTAATGGAGAGACCTTTGTCCATGGCGACCTTTCAACAGTCTTGGAGCTAATAGAGACTCTAAAGCCTGAATACGTTTTTCCAACCGCCCCAGTTCACATAGCTGCTGATTTGGCGAGAATCAAGTTCGACCTTGAGCCATGGACAGAAGCGATAGACACCGTACTGACCAGGCTGCCTGAAGTTGTTGTCCTGAAGGCTGGGAAAGGAAAACTTGTTGCAAGCTTTAACAGAGACAACAAATGTGTTGAAAAATGCAGCATGCCCAATGTTTGTCCGTCCTCACAAATCACAAAGCCATGCACCATGATTGAATTGGTCAGATTTGCCTGTCCAGAGGCTTTCAGCCTAATCAGCTACTCTATGGCACCCGGCATGGGTGCCCTGAAGGGCAGTGAGCTTCTGGATTTCATTGACTCAGCAAAACTGATAGAAAGATTCATAGTCGCGACAGTCTGTGACTGCCACGGAGTTTTAGATGCCTTTAGAAAAAAGCATTATGCCTAAGACAATCATTTTGAATCTCTGAAGGCCCGCGTGTAGACATTTGATGACACGCCCGCAACCAGACCGCCTATGGCATCATTTGTGAGCGGCCCAAGCGTCTTTAGGATTCCGGGCTTGGCCTGGTCAAACCGTGTGAATTCAAAGATGCCTCTTACTCCCGCAATGTAGTTAGCTATGGCCAAACCCAATAATTCGTCGGCTACCAATCCCGGACGACCGTTGAATCTTTCCTGTGACAGCCCCGGAATCAGGCCCTTTTCCGCGTCTTCCTGTGCCCGGAAGCAGGCAACTACCAAAGTGGAAACATTCACATCTGACAGCGTCTCGAGGAACTCTTCTCGGAACATCTTAACAGCTATTTCTTCAGTCTCTAACCCGGGATGTGGAACGAAGAGCTCAAGTGCTGAGTCGATGAGATCTTTCAGAGTTATCAATTTCTTCTCGAGATAATCCAATAGGGGAGGATTTTCAGGGTCCATTTTTATCAGTATCTTGTCATATGAAGGAGTGAATTTTAAGTGTTGCGCATTTTTGGAAACTCTTATAAGGCTGTATGGATAAACCATCCAAGCATAGAGGAATTGGGAACGTGAACACAAAATATACGATTTCAGCAATCAGCATAATCGCTATAATAATCGCTGCAGTCTTCATCTATGCTTACTATCAAGGACAGAACCACACAGAACTCGAGCCTTTCCAAAATCTGATTGACGACACTGGCTACATCACAAGCTTGGAGTCTCTCCCTGACAGAATTATTTCCCTCGCACCCAGCACAACAGAAATCGCATTTGCTTTGGGCCTGGACGAAAAAGTTGTGGGCGTCAGCAAATATTGCGACTATCCCTACAATTTTTCGGCTTGGATCGAAGCAGGCAACATGACCAGTATTGGGGACTTCAGCGATCCAAGTATGGAGGCAATCGCTTCTCTTGAGCCCGACTTGATTCTAGCAACCGGAGGCGTTCAAGGACCAACGATTGACACCATGCGTCAGCTGGGATACAAAGTCCTAGTCTTGAATCCTGCTAACATTAACGGAGTGCTCCAGAACATAGAACTAGTCGGAAACGCAACTGGCAAAACTGCAGAAGCAAACAACCTAATTAACAATATAAACAGCAGAATAGACGCCGTGGTTAACAAGGTTGCAGATGCTACGTCCAAACCGAAAGTCTACTACGAAGTTTGGTACGATGCCACCTCACTATGGACTGCAGGATCAAAAGCTTGGCAAAATGAACTTATCGAAAAGGCTGGCGGAGTTAACGTATTTGTTGATCAAGACTTGGACTATTTCCAGTCAAGTGCAGAAGCAGTTATCGAGCGAAGCCCTGACGTCATATTACTGCCAAAGCAAGGCATGGGTTACGGTGAAACGTTTTGGGTAAGCCTGGATGCCGTTAAAGCAAGACCAGGGTGGAGTTCCATCAGCGCCGTCCAAAATGACAGATTAGTCGAAGTTGACTCCAATACAATTTCCAGAGCCGGACCAAGAGTCGCAGATATCATCGAAGACTTGGCTGAAGCCTTTCACCCAGAACTCTTTTAAATCACCCCCACTTTTTTTGTGTGGCACACATGAATCAAGATCAAGTTGAAAGTGAATATTTTCGTCGTACTTCCAAATGGAACCTCATCTTAATTCTGTTGACTCTAGCCTTGATCTTAACAGTTCTTATCTCCCTGAATGTAGGCTACGCTCAGATTCCATTTCAGAACATCCTAGCAATCCTAGCTAGACAAATTCCTTTCTTGAATAGTTACGTGGACCCCTCGCTATTTCTTCCTCGGGATGCAGCAATCATTCTTCAGATACGATTGCCGCGAATCATAGCTGGTGTTGTTGTGGGTGCAGCCCTATCCAGTTCGGGAGTTGTATATCAAGGCGTTTTCAAGAATCCGATGGCAGATTCGTACCTGTTAGGCGTGTCGTCCGGAGCAGCGGTCGGCGCCTCCTTGTCAATTTTGTTCGGAACTGGTTATTCCGTTTTCGGCTTGGGCATTTTGCAGCTAGCCGCTTTCACCGGCGCGTTATTCGCCATGTTCCTAGTCTACAATATCGCCCGCGTCGGATCAAAAGTTCCAGTCACAATGTTACTCCTTTGCGGGCTAGCAGTCAACTTTTTCATGTATTCAATAGTCTCTCTCTTAGAAGTCGTAGCCGGCGATTCGCTTCACTCAATTGTCTTCTGGCTCATAGGCGGCTTTTCAAACATCCTGTGGATTCAAGTATGGGCAACATTGCCCTTCATCGCAGTTGGCATGATTGCGGCTTATTTCTACTCCCGTGACCTAAACCTGCTCGCTCTGGGAGAAGAGACAGCTCAAAACCTAGGTGTAAATGTCGAGAAAGTCAAGACGAGACTACTAGTGCTTGCTTCTATGATTGCTGCGGCGGCTGTTTCGCTAAGCGGTCTTATAGGCTTTGTAGGTTTGATGGTGCCGCACATAACCCGATTAGTGATAGGACCAGACCATCGTATTCTGTTTCCGGCTTCGATAATAACTGGCGCCATATTCTTGGTAATCTGTGACGCATTGGCAAGAGTGGTAGCGACACCGTTCGCTTCAACCCTCGAATTGCCCGTAGGGATAATTACGATGTTGGCTGGAGCTCCCTTCTTCATTATTCTTCTCAGAAAGAAAAAACAGAGTTATGCAATATGAGAAATTGGTGCTAAACTTGGTACTGTTGAATGTGGATGGAGTTGAATGCCGCTATGGCTCGGTCAAAGTCCTTGAAGATGTAACTCTTGCAGTCAAAGATGGCGATTTTGTTGGAATACTGGGACCCAATGGGTCTGGGAAAACCACCCTTCTTAAGAGTATAAGCAGATCGCTCAGACCTCACAGAGGTACTATTCTGCTTAATGAAGCTGACATATATGACCTCAAAGGAGTGGAAGTTGCACGCCAGATGGCAGTTGTACCCCAGGACAGCGCCATAGGCTTCAGTTTCGCTGCTTTGGACGTTGTCTTGATGGGCAGAAACCCGCATATGACGCGCTTCCAGATTGAAGGAAAGAAGGACCTGGCAATCGCGCGAAAAGCCATGGAGCTCACGAACACGTGGCACCTATCAGAAAGACCCCTAAATGAGCTCAGCGGGGGAGAGAGACAACGAGTAATAATTGCCCGCGCTCTGGCGCAAGAACCGAGAATTCTGCTCTTGGACGAGCCTATGACTCATTTGGACATAATCAACCAGCTTGAGATCATGGATCTCGTTAAGAACTTGTGCGTGAAAGAAAATTTGATTGTCTTAGCAGTTTTCCATGACTTGAACCTCGCTGCGCGTTACTGCACTTCAGCCATACTGCTCAAGAGCGGTAGAATCTTTTCAACCGGCAACATAGATGAGGTCTTGACTAGTGAAAACATTAGAAGCGTCTTTCGAGTTGACGCGATAGTTAAGAAACACCTCGTCACCAACTCACTTTTTGTACTCCCGCTTTCACCGCAGAAACCTTCTCCGACTAAAAAGTGCTCAATCCATCTCATATGCGGAGCAGGCACTGGAACAGCCCTCATGAAAATTCTGTTAGACGAAGGGTACAGCGTTACCGCTGGAGTTCTCAACGTCTTGGACACGGATTTTGAGACGGCGCAATTTCTAAAAATACCCGTGACAACAGAAGCGCCCTTCTCACCCATCACCGAAAAGACAGAGAAAGCCAACCTAGCCATGATGAGCAAAGCAAGCACCATAGTTCTAACTTCGGTTCCATTTGGTCATGGCAATTTGCAGAACCTGGAAAATGCCAAAAAAGCGATGGAAAAGGGAATCCCGACAATCGTCATAGATGAGGTCCCCATCGAAAGCAGAGACTTCACCCAAGGCAAAGCAACTGAAATATTCTCGGAGTTAAAACGTATTGGTGCAGTATTCGTTGCGAATCAAAACGAGCTTCTACAATGGTTAAACGTCTCCGAGGAAAAGGCAAGAAGTTCCGAATTAGAAAAAGTGAGAATCCTCAGTCATCTGAAACCTGGCACCGCCAACGAAAGCGAGATTGCGGACAAAAGAAAAACCATGGGAGAAACTGGAAACAGATGAAAGTAGCGGTTTCTTGGAGCGGAGGGAAGGACAGCTGCTTTGCCAGTTTCAAGGCAATCCAAGAGGGATTCGAAATTGGCAATCTTCTCACTATGATGGCAAGCGATGGAAGATCAAACTTCCATCTGATAAGGGCTGACTTGCTGGATGCACAGGCAACCGCTCTTGGAATCCCTCTGACAAAACGAGAGACTACGCCAAACATTTACGAGCAAGAATTCAAAAATGCTTTGCGGCAACTGAAAATCGCCGGCGTGCAAGGCTTAGTTACAGGAGACATATACGAAGTTCCGTTGCACGAGAGGGGATGGCTGAATCGCATCTGTGGCGAAATAGGTCTAAAAATGATCAGACCTTTGTGGAACCGCGACACGCAGCAGGTTTTCCATGAATTCGTTGCCTCAGGTTTCAATGCAATTGTGACAAGGGTCAACACAAGATTGCTCGGTCCAGAATGGCTCGGAAGACAACTGAACGAAAAGTTCTTCGAAGATATAGTAGAAATTGGCGATGTGGACCCTTGCGGAGAAAGAGGCGAATACCACACGCTTGTAACAGATGGGCCTTTATTCAACAAACGCATAAAAATCCTTGAAAGCCGAAAGGTTGACCTAAACGGCTCGAGTAACTTAGAAATAGAACAGTTTGAAGTCAACGAAAAGAACGAGGAAGTCAGAAATGAAGAAAATATTTGATGTATTGATGGCACATAACGCTCCAAAAGCAGAGGCGTTCATAAACGAGATAAACGGAAAAAACCCGCTTTTCATCTGCACAATAGCCACAACGGAGACTGCCAAAATTGCTGGATTATCTGCCGCTGGAAAATATCCTGAATTCACGGATTACACGCCACCCGCAGACGCCGAGCTACTTCTCCTAGGCAAATGTAAATGCATTGCAGGCGTGCCAGTGACGCCTGATGGTATACCGACACCAGCTTTGATATCGATGTCTGCCTTGAAACTTGCAGATATACCTGTTCTGATTGCTAATGCGGGATCAAAGGTGAATCCTTACGTACCTTTCTTGGATTTAGGCGGAAAGCCAGGTGGGGACATAAGGACGGGCAATGCAGTGGACAATGTTGACGAAGTCATCAAAAGAGCCACAATTGCCGGAGAGCACTTGGCTAAAACCGCGGACTACCTTGTTATCGGCGAAAGCATTCCCGGGGGCACAACAACGGCGCTGGGCGTCCTGTCGGTCATGGGAGTGAAAGCCGAAGGCAAAGTCAGTAGCAGCATGCCTGAAAACCCCCATGGACTGAAAAATGAAATTGTCAAAACTGGATTGTTGGCAGCGAAGGAGAGTTTCGGTAGCCTCGCGAAAAATCCGATCAGGGCTATTTCGTGTTTAGGCGATCCAATGATGCCCGCCTTAGCAGGATTAGTCATAGGCTCCGCGGCTCAGGTCCCAGTGTTGATGGCTGGAGGAACGCAAATGGGGGCTGTACTAGCTCTTGTGAAAGCGTTGAACCCAGACGTTCTATGCAACGTGGCAATAGGCACTACAAGATGGGTTGTCGAAGACAGGTCTTCCGATCTCAAAGGAATTGTATCTCAGATTGCCGAGGTACCTATCTTGGCGGCCGACATTGACTTTGGACCTTCCCAGTTCAACGGTTTGAAGGCTTACGAAGAAGGCATTGTCAAGGAAGGTGTCGGAGCCGGCGGCGCCGCAGTCTCTGCAATGGCCAAAGTTGGCGGTGCCATAACAAAGGACATGTTGCTTAGAGAAATAGAGAGAAACTATGCGTTATTGATGGAAGGTAGATTCTGAGGCTATATCATGCTTAAGGAAATCAAGAACCTCTTTTCGTTTCTAACGATTATCCCTGTGAGTATGGACAAAGATATGCTGACCGACAACGCAAAACTAATGTTTGTTTTTCCTTTGATCGGGGCGTTCATAGGCTTACTCGGCGGGGTTTTCGGCTGGACAGTTACTCAGTTTCTTCCATCCTTAGTCGTGGGAGCGTTAGTACTGGGAGTTTTGCTACTAATCACGGGGCTTCACCACACTGATGGCCTGCTGGATTTTGGAGATGGCATAATGGCACACGGCACCCCAGAAAGAAAAATCGAAGTAATGCACGACCACTTAACCGGCGCAGGCGGTCTATGTTTGGGAATTTTGACTCTCTTAATCACTGCCCTATCCATCGCCGAACTTGACTCTAACTTGATAGTTCAAGGCATAGTGGTGATTGAGGTTTCAGCAAAGCTTTCTATGGTTGTTGGAGCCTGGGCTGGGAAGGCAGCCCATCAGGGAATGGCCTCTTCGTTTCTCGAATCTATGCATGGTTACAAGGGCATTGTCCGCTTGGTAATTGCATTAGCAATATCTTTCGGAATAGCCATACCTTTCTTGTGGTTGACGGGCGTGATAACCGTGCTTTCTGCCATACTCACAAGTCTTGTAATTGTCGGAATATGTCACAGACACTTCAAAGGCGTAACAGGCGACGTTCTAGGCGCCACAAACGAGCTCGCTCGCATGGTTTCGCTAATCGCTCTGCTAGCGGTGACCGGATGGGCGTAACTGCACTCGTAATGGCTGGTGGAAAAGGCAGCCGCATGGCGATCTCCGGGGAGAAACCTCTGATCTTGGTTGGGGGAAAACCCGTGATATTATATGTTCTCGCGGCGCTTCGAGATTCAAAAAAAGTAGATTCGATAGTTATTGCAACGAGTGATAACACACCCAAGACAGCCAGACTGATGAAAAAGTTCCCTGTCAAAGTGGTGAAGACGCCTGGGAAAGAATATGTCTCTGACATGGGATACGCTATCAAGAAACTGAAACTAAAAACCGTCTTAGCGATGGCGGCAGACCTCCCTCTGATCACCGGAGAAGTATTAGACTTCGTATTGGAAACTCACGAAAAATGTGGAAAGTCTGCCTTAACAGTTGTTGTACCTGTGGAAACAAAGCAGAAATTGGGCTTATCGACGGAGTACACCTTTATGATCGATGACGAAGAAGTGGTTCCTGCTGGAATAAATGTTGTTGACGGAGAAAAGATTGACGAGGAAGAGCTGGATCAAGAAATTTGTTTGTTGAAAGACGAGGTAGTCGCTGTCAACGTCAACACTTTGCAGGAGTTGCGAATAGCCGAGAATCTGATCTCCAAAGCCACCAAGAACAGTTCTTCTGAAAAACAAGCATAAGAATCTGAGCCGAAAACGTTTCGTCGATGAACGCATCGGCAAAGTGAAAATCAAAGACCGAAAGCAATCGATTGCAATCAAAAGTCTATCTTTCACCCTCACATAGGCACCATAGTCGAGCGAGACACAGCTGCGCCTCTTCGAAAAAGTAGAATCGAACCGACTTTTCGACACAGAGAATTTTACAGTAAGTTTATAATAGTCTGCAGATTGAGGAGAAAGAGTAGTTGGACACCATGGCCCGGCCAAGCCTATGCATCGTGACACATACTTTTCTGCCCCACGTTGGTGGAATAGAAAGAGTTGTCTATGAGCAAGGCAAAAGGCTGATGCAAAAAACGTTTGACCTCATGGTTCTGACGAACAGAATCGGCACAAAAAAGAACTACACCTATGACGGTATTCGTGTTAAATGCTATGATTCTCTTAACATAGGGTTCAGGTTGGGAATCCCTTATGTTATCCCCAGCGTAAGCAGCTTCAGAACATTCTTGGAAGCGGTGAAATCTTGTGACCTCATACACGCTCATGGTCATCCATATCTATCATCCTTAATGGCAGCAAAACTCGCAAAAAGGTACAAGAAACCTTTCGTGCTCACCCAGCACAACACCTTCATAGAATATCAAGGCATATGGAACGCTGTTGAAAGACTGAACGATCTAACAGTTGGATCTCATGTCCTCAGATCAGCCGACAGGATAATTGTAGTAAGCAAGGCT
>Ga0105095_10000553_pt1 | contig 18251 bp, 21 predicted proteins | sample PPLLak2March2015_2_FD_79180 | JGI IMG/M metagenome (GOLD analysis project Ga0105095, IMG submission 79180) | Freshwater sediment microbial communities from Prairie Pothole Lake near Jamestown, North Dakota, USA - PPLs Lake P8 Core (3) Depth... | ecosystem: Environmental > Aquatic > Freshwater >...
CGACGAGCGCGACGAACGCCGCGCCGAGCAACGCGAGGAGCCAGTTCTGGAACTCGTGGAGCCGGGCCTCGTGACGCTCGACGTCGTAGCTGAGGTAATAGTCGACGCCGCCGTCGCGGCGCACCGCCACGTGCAGCTCCTTCCCGTCGACCAGGATCTCGCGCATGCCGGCCGGCAGATCGCGCAGCGCCGCCGGCACCCGCTCGCGCTCGGACGCGGTGCGGGCCACGTAGCCGCTGATGCGCCCCGCCGCCGCCGGCGATGGTGCCGGCAACCCGGCGCTCGCCGGCGCGACGAAGCGGTCCATCTCCGCCGCGAGGATCTCGTTGATGAACTCCTCCTCCTGCTGCTCGACCAGGCGCTCGACCACGACCGCCTGCAGCGCGAGGACTGCGGCGCCGAGCAGGACGAGCGCGGCCGCGAGCCGGAAGCGCAGGCTGGTTCTAGCGCGCGTCATCGGTGGCGAGGCGATAACCCAGGCCGTGAACGTTCTCGACCGGATCCGGCGCGCCCGCGGCGGCGAAGGCACGACGCAGCACATGCATGTGGCTGCGCAGGGTCTCGCTCGTGGGCAGGCGGTCGCCCCACACGGCGGCTTCCAGGTCGGCGCGGCTGAACACGCGTTCGGGCTGCGTAAGGAGCGTCTCGAGCAACCGCAGCGCCTTGGGCGGGAGCTTGAGGGCGACGCCGCCGACGGTGGCCCCGAGGGTCGTCGGGTTGAAGACGATCGCGCCGTGGCGCAGCTCGCGCGGCGCGCCCCGGCCGGCGCTGCGTTTGTGAAGCGCGGCAAGCCGCGCTTCCAGCTCGCGCAGCTCGAACGGCTTCGCAAGGTAATCGTCGGCGCCGGCCTCGAAGCCCTCGAGCTTGTCCTCGAGCGTGTCGCGGGCGGTGAGCATCAGCACCGGGGTGTCGCGCCCGGCGTCCTCGCGTAGGCGGCGGCAGAGCGCGAGCCCGTCGATGCGCGGCAGGTTCACGTCGAGCACGACGGCGTCGAAGTCCTGCGTGACCGCGAGGTGGAGCCCGGTCACGCCGTCCGCGGCCGCGTCGACCACGTGCCCGCGCGACTCGAGAAAGTCGCACACGTTGGCCGCGATCGCGGCCTCGTCTTCGATTACCAGGATGCGCACGATGAAATTCTAGCGCCGCGTCACCCGATCGCGCGCAACCCGTCGACGATCTTCACCGTCGCCGCCCGCCGCCCGGGCACAATCGCCGCGAGGACGCCGACGCCGAGCGCGCACGCGATCTGCAGCGCCACCGTCTTTCCGCTGACCTCGAACACCGGGAAGAGCGTCCCCACCTGCGCCGCGAACCAGTCGCCGACCGGGAAGGTCAGCGCGATGCCGATGGCCGCGCCGATCGCGGCGATCGCGATCGACTCGCCGAGGATGAGCGCGGCGACGTAGGCGGGCGAGAACCCGAGCACCTTGAGCGTCGCGTACTCGGCGAGCCGCTCACGCGCAGTCATCGCCATGGTGTTGGCCATCACCGCGAGGATGATCACGATCACGACGTAGGACACGAGCCGGATCGCGACCACGAGCGCCTCGGTCTGCTTCACGAAGCCGATCTGGAACGCGCGCTCGGTCTCGGTCAGCGTCTCGGCGAGCGAGTTCTTAAACAGCGCGTCGATCGCGTGGCTCACCTCCGCCGCGCGATCGGCGTCCACGACGTCGACGAGATAGATGCCGATCTGGTCGGCGCGATTGCGGCTGCGCTTCTTCACCGATTCGTTTAGGTACTCCCAGTGGAAGAACATCTGCGAGGTGTCGGTCTTCGCCTCGGCGCCGTCGTAGATGGCGCGCACGGTGAACTCCCAGGTGCCGGGGAAGATCGTCCCGCGCAGCGGCATGACGTCCCCGACCTTCAGGTTGTGCGTGTTGGCGAGCTTGCGGCCGATCACCGCGCCTTTGCGATCGCGCAGGAAGGCCGCGAACTCGTCCGGCGGCACACGGTAGTCGGGGTACATGTCGAAGTAGGTGCGCGGCTCGACGGCGAACTGCGGGAAGAAGTTCTTGGGGTCCTGGTAGACGCCGGCGAACCAGTTCGCGTACGACACCGCGCGCACGCCGTCGACGGCGCGGATCTTCTCGCGGTAGCTGATCGGCAGCGGGAACACCAGCGATATGGCGTTACGCGTCACCAGCCGCGTCGGCGCGGCGCTGTCGGCGCCGGCGTACCAGGCGCCCACGACCGTCTGCAGCAGCCCGAACGACAGGATCGCCACCACCAGCCCGAGCACGGTGAGCGCGGTGCGCAGCTTGTGGCGCAGCGCATTGCGGAGGATGAGTTTCAGGAACTGCACGCCGCCCTACCGGATCGACCGCTCGTGCATGTCGTCCGCCGTGGACAGCTCGCCCTTGTCGAGGTACATGATCGCGTGCGCCCGGTCGGCGGCGCGGCGGTCGTGGGTGACCATGACGATGGTCTTGCCGAGGTCGGTGCTCAGCTGGTCCATGAGCTTGAGCACCTCCTCGGCCGAGTGCCGGTCGAGGTCGCCGGTCGGCTCGTCGGCGACGATCAGCCGCGGGTCGGTGATGATCGCGCGCGCGATCGCGACGCGCTGCTGCTGGCCGCCGGAAAGCTCCGACGGGTAGTGCTCCTTGCGGTCGGAGAGCCCGACCAGCGCGAGCGCGGCCTCGACGTGTTCGTGCCGCTCGCGGCGCGAGAGGCGCGTCAGCGTGAGCGGCAGCTCGACGTTCTCGAATGCGGTGAGCACCGGCATGAGGTTGTAGAACTGGAAGATGAAGCCGACCGTCCCGGCGCGCCAGTCGGCGAGCTCGCGCTCGGTCAGCCGGGTGATGTCCACGCCGTCGAAGAGGAGCTCGCCCGAGTCGGGCTTGTCGATGCCGGCGATGAGGTTGAGCAGCGTCGACTTGCCCGACCCGGACGGTCCCATCAGCCCGAGGAAGTCGCCCGTGCGCACGTCGAGCGTGATGTCGGTCAGCACCGGCACGACCTGCCCGCCGCGCCGGTAGGACTTCACGAGGTTGCGGATGCGGATCAGCGGCTCCGCTGACGTGTCGGCGGCGTTCACATGACGCTCGTGCGCCGGTGGCGCTACTTCTGGTCGACCTTCACCCGCGCGCCATCCGCGAGCTTGTCGAGCGGCTTCACGACGACCTTCTCCCCCGCGGTGACGCCGCTCACCTCCACCAGGTCGCCGAGCGCGCGGCCGGTCTCGACCTTGGTGCGCACCGCCTTGCCGTCCTTCAGCACGAAGACGAACTTCCCGCCGTCGCGCTCGACGAGCGCCTGCTTCGGCACCGCGGTGACCGGCTTGCGGTCGGAGGCCGGCACTTCGCGCTCGAGGAACGCGACCTTCGCGCTCATGTCGGGCAGCACGCGCTCGTCGCGGTCGAGGAACTTGATCTTCACGAGCACGGTCGCCTTCGCGCGATCGACCGTCGGCACGATGCGATTCACGATGCCGCCGAAGCGCGTGTCGGGCACGGCGTCGAGCTGGACTTCGGTCGGCTGGCCCACCTTGATCTTGTTGAGCGAGGACTCGGCGACATCGGCCTCGACCTCGAGCGTCGCCATGTCGGCCATGGTCACCACCGCGCCCTTGGTGTCGACCGCGCTCGAGAACGGGGTGACGTTGTCGCCTACGTTCGCGCTCTTGGTGAGCACCACCCCGTCGAACGGTGCGCGGATCAGCGTCTGGTCGAACGCAACGTCCGCCGCTTTGAGGTTGGCACGCGCCACGCCGAGCGCGGCGTCGCTCGACCGAACGCCCGCGCGCGCCTTGTCGAAGCGCGCCACCGCGGTGTCGAGCGCCGATTCGCTGATGTACTTCTTCTCCGCCAGCTCGCGCGAGCGCGCGAGGTTGCGCTCGGCGTCGCGCAACTCGGCCTCGGCCTGCTCGAGATTGGCGGCGGCGACTTTCACGCTCGCCGCGGCCTGCTCGCGGCTCGCCCCCACGTCGCGGCTTTCGAGTCGGGCGATGACCTCGTCCTTCCTGACGCGACTGCCCTCCATCACGCCGAGCCACTCGAGCCGCCCGGTGGCCTTCGACGCGACCGCCGCCTTGCGTTGCGCGACGACGTAGCCGGTAGCGTTCAGCACCGTCACCGCCTGCGACGGATATGCGGTCGTCACGGCGGCCGTTTCCACCGTTGTCGGGCCGCCGAGACCGCCGGAGAACCCGACCACGGCCGCCGCCGCGAGCACCGCCAGGCCGGCGATCCACGGCCAAAGCCGCCGCCGCGCGCGCGGCGCGCGCGCGGCGCTGCGATCGATGCTCAGCTTCGACAGGTCGGGGGTGCTCAAGCGGGGTCCCGGAGGGCGCGCGCTGCGAGGGGTTAATGGAGAGACGAGACGGAGCGCGGCGCAATTATAACTGCGCACGTCGCGGCTCCCCGGCGAAGTTGATCTCGGTCAAACGCCGGACCGGGCGGTCCCGCAAGCTATGGATGCGATACGAGGAGAAGATGGAACACGCAAATTCGGCGGCGCCGACCAACGCGCCGAAGGAAGCAACGCGGCTCTAACACGAGCCGCGTCCACGCGGCGGTCTACGCCGCCGAGCACGGACTGCTGCCGCGCGAGGCGTCAACGCCCAACCCCCCGTTCGAGCGAGGCGTAGGCTCAGGCGGCCCGTTTCTGGGCGTGGCCGGCCATCGAGGTGAGCGACGCGATCGACTTGATCATCGCCTCCTGCGACGCCCGCGCGGCCTCGAATGCCATCGCGAACGGCTGCTGTATCGACTCGGGCGCCACGCCGGCAGGCAGCGCGCCGCGCATGAAGCGGTTCCACTCCTCGTAGCGGGCGGTGAGCAGCTTCGCGATCTCGGCGTTGGTCTGCTGGGCGAGTTGGGCGAAGGTCGTCCCGTAGCGCATGGCGCTTTCCATGTAGGCGGTGGCGAGGTTCGACTGCAGCGTGAGCAACCCCTGCACGTCGCGGCAGTCCCCCACCGCGAGCGCGGCGGTGCGGTTCCGGGTCTGGGTCTCGACGTCGGCCTCGAGCTGCGTCATCTGCATGCGCTCGACGCCCGCGAGCACGGCGTTGCTGACGGCGAGCAGGGTGTCGAAGCCGGCGCGGTACGCCTTGAACCACTGCCCGGCCACGTCGGCCCAGTCGATGCTCTGCACTACGGTCGGCGCAATGGTCGGCGCTATGATCGGCGCCGCAGCGGTTTTCCGGTCGGATGTGTCAGTAGTCATGGCCAACCTCCTTTGGGTCGGTGCAATATGTCCGGCGCCATCCTTCCGCGGCGCCGCGGACCCTTTTATTCATGCTGCGCCTGCCGCACGGGACCGTGGTTGATGGCCGTCAAAGGATGGCGGGACGAACCGACCGGAGATCTTCTGGAATGCGGGTGATGGCGCTCGATCGACCGGGTGCGCCGCTGCGGCGGGCCGAGGTGCCGAAAGGCGCACCGGGCGCCGGCCAGGTCCTGGTGCGGGTGGCGGCCTGCGGCGTGTGCCGCACCGATCTGCACATCTGCGACGGCGACCTGCCGCTCGTGCGGTCCCCGATCGTGCCCGGACACGAGATCGTCGGCCGGGTGGAAACCGTCGGCCCGGGCGTCGAAGGCTTCACGCCGGGCGAGCGGATCGGCGTGCCCTGGCTAGGGTGGACCTGCGGCACGTGCGGCTTCTGCACGACCGGCCGCGAGAACCTCTGCGACGCGGCGCGGTTCACCGGCTATCACATCGACGGCGGCTACGCGGAGTACGCCGTCGCGGATGCGCGCTACTGCTTTCGTCTCCCCGACGCGTACGGCGACGCGGAGGCGGCGCCGCTGCTCTGCGCGGGGCTGATCGGCTACCGCTCGCTCGTGGCCGCCGGCGACGGCCGCAGGCTCGGGATCTACGGGTTCGGCGCCGCCGCCCACATCGTGTGCCAGGTCGCCGTCTGGCAGGGGCGCGAGGTGTACGCGTTCACGCGCCCGGGCGATGCCGCGGCGCAGGCGTTCGCCCTGCGGCTCGGGGCGCAGTGGACGGGCGACTCCGGTACCGCCCCACCCGCGCCGCTCGACGCGGCAATCCTGTTCGCACCGGTCGGGGCGCTCGTCCCGACGGCGCTCCGCGAGACCGCCAAGGGCGGGACGGTCGTCTGCGCCGGGATCCACATGAGCGACATCCCCGCGTTTCCCTACGACATTCTGTGGGGCGAGCGCCGGATCGTTTCGGTCGCGAATCTCACGCGCAAGGACGGCGACGCGTTCCTGCGGATCGCGCCGCAGGTGCCGGTGCGCACCGCGGTCGAGACGTTCCCGCTCGAGCAGGCGAACGAGGCCCTCGGGCGGTTGCGGGCGGGACAGATCACCGGCGCAGCGGTACTTGTGACCGCCGGCTGAGCACGGCCGCGAGCGGCGTTTGCGCTGGATCAAACCCGGGCGGCGCCCCGCGGCTATGTTCAGCGTGGGTCAGTGTCGGCTTACCGGAACGGAAGAAAATGTACAAGCACGTCTTGCTGCCCACCGACGGCTCGGAGCTCTCCGCGAAGGCGGTGCGCGATGGCATCCAGCTCGCCAAGGAGATTGGCGCGCGCGTCACGGCGGTGCACGTCACGCCGCCGTTCTATCCGTCGGAGATGTCCCCTTCGGCACTGACCGCCCATGCGCAGGAACATGAGGCCACCTCCAAGGAAAGCGCAAAGCGCGCGCTGGGCGCGGTCGCGGAAGCCGCGCGCGCCGCCGGCGTGCCCTGCACCACCCTGCACCGGGTGAGCGACGGCCCGTTCGAGGAGATCATCCAGGTCGCCACCGAGAGCGGCTGCGACCTGATCTTCATGGCCTCGCACGGGCGACGCGGCGTAAAGGCGCTGCTGCTCGGCAGCGAGACCAACAAGGTCCTCACGCACTCCAGGATCCCGGTGCTGGTCACACGCTGAGGCGCGACGGACGCACAGCATGGGCTACGCCCTCGCCAAGCAAGTCCACCTCGCCACCATTGTGCTGAGCTGGCTGCTCTTCTTCGTGCGCGGCGTGTGGATGATCGCGGACTCCCCGCGCCTCGCGGCGCGGTGGGTGCGCGTGGTGCCGCACGTCAACGACACCGTGCTGCTGCTTGCCGCGATCTATCTCGCGACCTTTCACGGGCTGCAGCCGTGGATCGTCGCGAAGATCGTCGCCCTCGTCGCCTACATCCTGATCGGCATGGTCGCGCTCCGTCGCGGGCCGACCAAGCCGGCGCGGATCGCCGCGTGGATCGTGGCGCAGGCCGTCTTCGTCTACATCGTCGCGGTCGCGGTAACCAAGAACCCGCTGCCGCTGGGAGCCTGAAACTATGTGCAGCATTTCCCACCGCGCCGGATTCGACGACCCCCTTGAGCTGATGCGCGGGCTGCATCTGCGGCTCGAGCAACGCGCCGCGCTGCTCGACCGGCTGGCTGAGCACGTCCGGCATCACGGCAGCGACGAGGATGCGCGCGCCACCGCTGGGCACGTCATGCGCTGCTTCGACGAGGACTGCCCGATGCACCACGACGACGAGGAGGACGATCTGTTCCCGATGCTGCGTGCGGCGACCCCGGCCGCGGAGCAGGCACGGGTCGATATCCTGATCGCCGCCCTGGTCGCGCAGCATCGCGAAATGCACGCCGCCTACGACGCCCTGCGGCCGCACCTCGCAGCCGTCGTGGACGGCCGGCTGGGGGCGATCGACCAGGTGCTGGTGGACCGGCTGCACGCGCTTTGCGTGCAGCACGTCGACCTCGAGGAGACCGAGCTGTTCCCGTTCGCGCGCGCGCACCTCGACGCGGCCGCGCTCGAGCGCCTAGGCCGGGCGATGGCGGCCCGACGCAACGCCGAGTATCCTGACGGCCGCAAATAGCGAGCGCCCGTTGGCAACGACACTTTCACCGCGCGCCTTCCTCGCCAACCTCCCGCTGTTCCGGGAGCTGGCGCCGGAGCAGCTCGACCGAATGGCAAACCACACCCGCCAGGTCCGTGCCGCGCGCGGCGAAATCCTATTCCACCGCGGCGACCCGGTGAGCGGCTTTCACGCGATCGTCTACGGCCAGGTGAAGCTCGCGTTCGTCTCGGCCGGCGGTGACGAGAAGGTGGTCGAGATCCTCGGCCCGGGCCAGAGCTTCGGCGAAGCGGTCATGTTCATGCGCCGCCCGCACGTCGTCACCGCGCAGACACTGGCCGACTCGCTCCTGCTCTACGTCGAGCGCGAAGTGGTGTTCGACGAGATCAAGAGCGACCCCGACTTCGCCGCACGCATGATCGCGGGCCTGTCGCGCCGCCTGCACCAGCTCGTCGGCGACCTCGAGGCCTACTCGATGCGCTCCGGCACCGAGCGCGTGATCGGCTACCTGCTCTCGACCGGCGCGGAGGGCGTGCCCGACAAGGGCGCGTGCGCCGTCACGCTGCCCACGACCAAGGGCGTCGTCGCGTCGCGCCTCAACCTCACGCAGGAGCACTTCTCGCGCATCCTGCACGACCTCACCACGGCGGGACTGATCAAGGTGCAGGGCCGCACCGTCCACATCGTGGACGTGGAGCGGTTGCGGGGGCATTCGACGTAGCCCCCGCGCGCCGGGCGGCGCGAAGCGTCAGTCGTCGACGATCCCGGCGGCGAACCAGTTGCCCACTGCGCCGTTCGCAAAGCTGCGGATGAGAAGCGTCGGCGGCGTCGTGTCGTCTCCGCACGTCGCCGGCACGACCCCTTCGAGCTGGCCACGAATCTCGAAATCGCCGCCGACGCTGAGGTCCCCCGGCGGCGAAGTGAATCCGACGTTGGTGCCGCAGAACAGGGTGGCGACAACCTGCCTGACGCCGCCCCGCGACCCGGCGTTGTCGCCTCCCGCGAGCACGAGCCCTTCGCCCTTGGCCCGGATGCTGCCGTCCTGCTTGATGGTCGCTTTCAGCTTGAGGATGCCCCAGGGTCGACCGCCCGGTGCGATGCCGCGGACCGTATTCACCGCCGTCGCCGCCCCCGCCGCGCTATTCGCCCCAACGGGATGCACGCCGACGCCGCCTTCGAATTTCACCAGCGTGTCCGACGCCATCGCCGGCGCGGCGGCGAGTCCCGCCGCGAACGTCGCGGCAACCATGACGTATTTGCTTCGCATTGCAGCCTCCTTGGTGGTGATGGGACCTGCTTGTTCTCACTGCCGGGAAAAAAGCGGGCGCACGAACGCGCGGTCGCGAGATGCACCGGCCGACGCGAGCGCTCCGGCGGCACGTCGACGAATGGGTGAACAAGAGCGAACCGGAATCTATTCCGGCCCGGACGGCGGTGAATTGAGCGAGGCGGCGCGGCGGATCTAGCCGGCCGGGGCTTTTTCCCAGATCCGGATCTCGAACCGCCCGTCGTCGAAGCCGGTCGCCTTCCAGGCGTAGCCGTTCCGCTCGAGCACCCGGTAGAGGGGGAACGGCTCGCGCGTGAGGATCAGCACGACATCGTCGCCGGGCTCCAGCTCGCACAGCGCTTCCATCACGCGCTCGAACGGCTCCGGCGGCTCGAGGTCGCGCGCGTCGATGACGATGCTCATTGAGACGTGCTCCGGTAAACCATGCCGACGCCGGCCGCGAGCGCGACCGTCGCGACGATCTGGACGGCGAGGCCCAGCACCAGGCTCGGCGGCCATGTGACGATCGCGGCGACCAGCGCGAACGCCGCGCAGACGAGCACCCAGCCGAGCGCGCGCATCACCCTCCCGGCCGCGTCGAGCCGTCCCGCGGCGAGGTAGAGCCACCACGCAGCCGCGACCATCGCAAGCCCGCCGAGCGGATTGCCGAGCGCGACGAACGGATGCGTCGAGGGCGTGAACCGCCCGAGAAACGAGAGGGCGACGCCGAGCGCGACGAGCGCGGCCGCGACCGTGCGCGAGGCGCCGAGCGGACGGAAGCGCTCCCACCCGACGATTGCGATGCCGATGGCGAGGACGAGCGCGGCGCTGGCCGACACGCGATGCGCGCCGCGCGCGATGTCGATCGCGAGTCCGCCGACGCCGGCCGGCTCCGCCAGGCGCAGGAACGCGCTCGCCAGCGTCACGATCACGAGCAGCGCGAACGTCAGCCAGGCGGCGCCGCGCAGGCGGTTCCCGCCGGCCGCGCCGGTTGCGACCGTCCCGCTCATCGCGGCCTTCTGTGCATCGCCTGCAGCATGACGACGACGAAGAGGATGCCGCCGACGATCGCGATCAGCCCGCCGAGGCCCATCACACCCATCCCGATGACCTCCTGCGTGGAGCGCAGCACCTGCGACGCGCCCGCCACCTTGCGCTGCACGCCGTAGCCGCCGGACCACACCAGTCCGACGATGTGCATGAGCTGCCCGCCGCCGTACAGGATCGGCTGCAGCGTCGCGAGCCGCGTCGACGGCGTTCCCAGCCCGAGGCGCGGCGCGAGCGCGTAGACGAGGCCCATCAGCGCGAGCGTGACCCCGACGATCGAGCCGTGGTAGTGCGCCGGGATGCGCACGTCGCTGCCCTGGATCAGGAACCCGATCCCGCCACCCACGGCGAACAGCGTCATGGAGGCGATGAGCGCGGCGCGCAGCGGTCGTTCATCCGCCACAGCCGGCCGGGCGCGCACGAGGCCGATCACCAGCGCGATCGCAACCGGCAGGATGGCGAGGCCGCCACCGAAGCGCATGAGCCAGGTCAGGAGCTGCCGGTGCTGGCTCGACGCCACGTCCCAGGCGAGATAGATCACCGGCGTGGCGAAGACCGAAGCGAGCCCGATGGCGAAGACGAGCGTCGCAACCCGCGGCCCGAGCGGCACCCGCGCGCCGCACAGCGTCGCGAGCCACAGCCACGCGACCAGCATCAGCAGCGTCCAGGTGAACTGGAGCACGTGGCCGCCGCCCCACCACAGGAGCTCGTAGTACGGCTTCGCCGCGAGATCCGCCGGCACCGCGAGCCAGGACCACACGAAGGCGCCCAGCGCGACCGCGCCGGAGACCGCGGCGGCGTTGAGGCCGAAGCGCTGCGCGTCGGCACCTTCGAGCGCAAAGCTCACGCGCCCGGGCGCCGCCAGCGCGCGCAGGGTGAGCGCGCCGAAGCCGATGCCGAACACGATCAGCCCGGCGAGGAACACCGGGTCGTCGAGCACGGGGATGTAGTTGGCCATGATCGGGCCGCCGCGCCCCACGAACGGCGCGATGCACATCAGCGCGGTGCCGACCGCGGCGAGCGCGAGCGCGAACCAGCCGAGCCCGGCGAAGCGCGCTGCGCCGTTGAGCGTCCAGACGAGGCCGGCGCACGCGACGAACCACACCAGGACGGACAGATCCACGTGCACCACCAGCGCGACGTGGAAGAAGTCGGCGATCGGGAACAGCGGTGCGAGGAACGGCGTGCGCGCGGCCACCAGCAGCACCGAGAAGACGCCTGAGGCGATGATCGCCAGCAGGGCGAGTCCGAGCCAGCTGAGCGCAATCGCGCGCCGCGTCGCGTCGACCGGAACCGGCAGCGCATAGTCCGCACGCGCGGCGTCGAGGGCGCGCGCGAGCATCCCCGCTCCGGTGCGAGGCAGGCGCAGGACCGCGGCGGGCCTCATCGAATCACTACCCCGCCCCGCTCGGCGACGAGATCGATGAGCACCACCTGGCCGGGCTTGAGGTCCACGGTTGCGGCGTGCTCGTAGGTGAAGCCCTTCGCCCGCACGTCGTCGTTGAACGCGACCTTCAGCGTGTGCCGCCCGGCCGGGATCGCCAGCCGGCGGTAGCCGCTTGCGGCGCCGTCGCGCTTCAGGCCCGCGGCCGGGAAGGTCGCGTCGTACAGCGGCTTGCCGTCGAGCTCCACGACCGCGCGCACCGGCGAGCGCTCGCGCGGGCACTCCGTCTTGTTGCGCAGCTGCGGCGGGAGCTTGGCGAGCTCCTCGGCCGAGCGCTCGCGGCAGTCGCCCACCGGCTTGCCGGGATGCTTGAACGAGAGCCGCAGCAGCGCCTCGTCGGGTTGCAGGTGCTGGTAGCGCGGAAAGGTCGAGAAGTAGCCGATCACCAGGGCGAATGCGGCGTAGGCGATGGCCTGCAGGCCGTACTTCAGTGCTTTGTTCATCGGCTCACCTGTGCTTCATCGATCCGCTTGACCTTGGCGCGCCGCGGCACCTCGCCGAGTCGCGCGAGGTGCGCCCGGAAGTCGGCCAGGGCACGTCCGAGCGCGTCGGCGTCTTCCGCCGCAGCCTCGACGATCCGCACCCGCTCCTGCGGGACGCTCGGCCGCAAGTGCGGCTCGCGCGTGCCGGCCAGGCGCTCCGCCGCCCAGCGGCTGCCCTCGCGGAACTCGCAGTCGTGCTCGGGGCAGCGCGCGACGAGCACGCCGCGCGCGCCCGTCCGCAGCGCGTAGTCGACGAACGACGGCGGCACCTGGGCGATGCACGGGACGCTCCACGCGGCCACGTCGGGTGTGCCGAGCTGCGTCACCGGCGCGCCGGAGTCGCAGCCGAAAACGACGAGCGTCTTGCCGTCGGCGAGCGCGCGCTCGAGGCGCGCGCGCATCGCCTCCACCGGGAGCTGCGGCATGTCGATCCCGGTGACAAGTGCCTCCCCGGAGCGGAACGGCGTCGATGACGGGCACGCGCCCGCGCAGATCCCGCAGCTCGCGCAGAGATCGTCGAGCACCACGGCCATCTTCTTGCCGGGCTTGCCGTCCGGATGCTCGCGCATCACGACCGCGGCGTACGGGCAGTCGGCGAAGCAGCGCGCGCAGCCGTTGCAGTTGGCCGGGCTCACCCGCGCCACCGGCACGCGCGGCGCGCGCACGAGCCACGGCAGCGCGAACAGCAGCACGGCCGCCGCCCCCAGGGCGAGCCATACCGCGCCCGCCGACCAGGCGTACATCGCCGGCAGCGGGAAGAGGTAGAACCAGTCGAGCTCGAGCGCTGCGGGCGCGAGCGCGAGATCGGCCGGCGCGTGCGAGACGGCGGGCCGCGCGAGCGCGAGCGCGACGAGCATCGCGAGGCTGCCCCAGGCGAGCGCCGTCGCGGGCTGGGTCTGCGGGCGCGAGATGCGCTGGATGTGGATCCACATCGCCGCGAGCAGGAACAGCGGCACGCCGATATGGATGAACACGAGCAGCGAGAAGAAGCGGTCGGTCATTGCCTCCGCGGCGATGAAGTTCCGGACCAGCCCCGGGCCGAACCCCGGCAGCCAGCCGACCCACTCGGTGACGCCGACGCCGACAAACTGCGCGACCGCGTCCCACACGAGCCAGTACCCGACGATCCCCGAGATGAGCATGAACACGAGCGTCGGCACGCCGCTCACCCACGAAAACCAGCGGAAGCCGTTGAAGCGGCCGTGGACGAGCTCGCGCACGAGGTGCAGGACGGTGACCAGCATGAACGCATCGGACGCGTAGCGATGGAGACTCCGCATCACACCGCCCGCGTACCACTGGTCGCGGGTCAGCGACTCGACCGACGGGTACGCGCCGGCGACGCTGGTGTCGAAGAAGATGTACAAGTAGACGCCGCTGACCGCGACGATCCAGAAGAACCAGAACGCGAGCGCCCCGAGCTGCCGCAGCGGGTTCGCCGCGGGGCCGAAGGGGTGGTCGAACGCGCGCTCGGCAGCGCGGAGGCACCGTGCTGCCGGATTGCGCGCGGCGGTTCCGGTCGCCGCCGGGGCGCCAAGCGCTGGCTGAAACGGGATGCATGCCTCCATGGGAAACGGGACGCGCCGGGCGGTCCCGACCCCATGATCGTTACAGGGCCCCGGGGGGGCCTTGATGTGGCTCAAAGGTGAGTGGCCCGTCATCCGGGCCCGCGCCGGGAAGCAGTCGCGTCACATGGCCGCGCGGCGCGACTTGTAGAGAAACCAGCCGAGGCCGGCGAAGGTGGTCAGCCCGGCGAAGAGCTCGAAGAACAGCGAATAGTTCAGCCGGTAGCCGCCGGAGCCCGGGTCGTACACGGTGCAGTAGAGCTTGACCTTCTCCCAGACGTTCTCGAGCGTGGCGGCTTGCGAGGCCTGGCCCGAGCGGAGCTCCTTGAGCGGGCCGACGAACAGCGGCAGTGCGAAGCTGTCGCCGTACACCTGCCGGTAGACGACGCCGCCCGCGTCGACGATCGTGGCCTGGGTGATGTGATCGAAGCCCTTCGGCGTCGCCTCGAAGCTGAACCCGAACGCGCGCGCAAGCGCCTCGACGTCTTTCGGGTCGGGGCTCAGGAACTCCCAGCGCGGATCGGCGACGCGGTTCTGGCGCGCGAACGCGCCCATCGCATCCGGCGAGTCGAAGGGCGGGTTGAAGCCGATGCTGACGACCTGGAACGCGTCGGGACCGAGCGCGTCGCGGGCCTGCTTCACCGCCTTCGCGAGATACTGCGTGGCCACCGGGCAGGCCTGGAAGCAGCCGGTGTAGACGAAGCTCACGACCAGCGGCTTCCCGCGGTAGTCGGAGACCTTCACCGGCCGGTTGAGCCGGTCTCGGAACGTGAAGTCGGGCAGCGCGCGGCCGATCGCGGCCTGGCTGGCGCGGTAGGCCTTCTCGGCATCGGGTTGCTGGGCCGCGGCGATGCCGGCGACGGCGATCGCCGCAAAGGTGCAAAGGACGCGAAGGACTTTCACGGCCAAGCGTCCCGCGGGAGCTTTCGCTAGAGCACCGCTGCGTCGACCATCGCGCCCACCAGCAGCAGCGACAGCTGCGCGAGCGACGAGTGGAAGCACCGCATCGCCGTCTGCCGCGACGGCGCGGCGACGAGCCGCAGCGCCTCGCGGATGAACAGCGCGCCGCCGACGACGGCGCAGGCGAGGTAGATCCAGCCCGGCCGAAACGCGGCGAGTGCCCACGACAGCGCGACCAGCAGCACCGCGTGGGCCAGGATCGCGCGCGCGGCGTATGCGTCGCCCTTGACCACCGGGAGCATCGGCACGCCGGCCTCGCGATAGTCGTCCTGGAACGCGATCGCGAGGCTCCAGAAGTGCGGCGGGGTCCAGAGGAACAGGATCACCGCGAGCAGAATCGCCTCGGGCGAGAGTCCCGGCGTGACCGCCGCCGCGCCGGCGAGCACCGCGAAGCTGCCCGCGAGCCCGCCGATCACGATGTTCCACCACGTGCGGCGCTTCAGCCAAACGGTATAGACGATGGCATACACCACCGCGCCGCCGAGCGTGTACACCGCCGCCCAGCCGTTGGTGGTCGCCCATGCCGCGGCGGTGGCGCCCGCCGCGAGCGCGGCGATCAGCAGCACCCACGCGGGACTCCGCACCAGCTTCCCGGTGACGAACGGCCGGGTGCGCGTGCGGCGCATCTTCCGGTCGAGATCGTGCTCCCAGTACTGGTTGAACGCCCCCGCGGCGGCCGAGGAGACCAGCACGGCGAGGAACAGCACCGCGAGCCGCCAGGCCTCGGGGCCTGCGCCCGGCTGCACCGCGTAACCCGCCACCGCGGTGAGCGCGATGACGACGCCGATACGCAGCTTGAAGAGATTGAAGATCAGCTTGAGCGCGCTCGACATACGGCTTCCTCTCCCCCGCTCCTCTCCCGCGCGGGAAGAGGGCAGGTTCAACGTTCCGTGTTCCGCGTTCATCGTCGTGGGTTCCGGCGGATCAGCTCAGGCCCCACACGGTCGACAGGTACTTCCAGTTCACGAAGTAGTAGAGGACGAACGCGCCGAGGAACACCAGCGCCACCACGAACGTCCCCGGCGCTGCGAAGCCGGCGTGCCCGTGCCCGGTCAGCGCCACCTCCACCGGCATCTTGAGGACGCCGCGCTCGGAGCTGTACGCGCCGGCGTCGACCGGCTTGCCGAACAGGATCGATCCGACCACGATCAGGATGTACACGATGCCGCCGACGATCGCCACCAGGCCGGCGACGCCCACGATGCCGAGCATCAGCCACGCCGCGCCCGGGAACTCGTAGGGCAGCGACGCGCCGGCGAACGTGATGTCCCAGTGCCGCCGCGGCACGCCGAGCGTGCCTGCGCCCATCATGGCCAGCGTGAACACCGCCATGCTCAAGCCGAACAGGTACGGCTGCCACTTCGCCAGTCCCGGCAGGATCATCTCGCGCTTGAACAGCGTCGGCAGCAGGAAGTAGGTGATCGCCATGAATGCGAGCGTCGTGCCGATCACCACCGTCGCGTGGAAGTGGCCCGGGACGTAGATCGTGTTGTGGATGAGCATGTTGAGCTGCTCGGTCCCCATCATCACGCCCGAGATGCCGCCGAGGAACCCGAACCCGAGCAGCGAGATCATCATGCCCGAAAATGATGGGTTGCCCCACGGCGCCTTGCGGATCCACTCGAACAGCCCCTTGGTGTAGCCCTTCTGGCGCTGCGCCAGCTCGATCGAGCCCGGAACGGTCAGGCCGTGGATCATCGACGCGAGCACCGCGAGGTACATCGCGTACGAGGTGTTGAACACCTTCCACTCGGTGCCGAGCCCCGGGTCGGACAGCAGGTGATGCGCGCTGGCGAGCTGCAGGAACAGGATGTACAGGAGGAACGCCGTGCGGCTCACCCGCTCGCTCATCGGCTTGGCGCCAAACACGATCGCGGCGATCGCGTACCAGACGGCGACGTGGGCGGCGACGTTGATCTGCTGCGACGAGTGCCCGAAACCCCACCAGACGGTGCGGTACAGAAGCGGGTCGATCGCCTTGATGTAGCCGACCGACCAGAGGAACGTCGGGATCAGGATGATCGCGCCCGAGGCGATCGTGAAGATCGCGATGATCGCCGCGGTGAGCGCGCCGAACGTGACCAGCGGGATCGAGCCCTCGTAGGTGTTTTCCGCCTTCGCAATGACCAGGGTTCCGAGGAACACGAAGCACCCGATGAGCGCCCCGACCGCGAACAGGATCAGCCCGAGATAGAACATCGGATTCGCGGGCAGCGGCACGTACGAGGTGAACATCACCGTCGAGTCGCCCTTGAACACCGCCACGAGGTTCATCACCGAGCCCAGGACCATCAGGGCGAACGCCGCCCAGGCGATCCGCGGCGTCGCGAGCCGCGACTTGAGGAGTGTCGACGAACAGAAGTACAGGACCGCGATCTCGAAGAATATGATCCAGTACGCGAGCATCGCCAGCCCGTGCGCCGTGAGGTACATGTAGAAGTCCTCGGCGCCGACCAGGTGCACCGCCTGCCAGCGGGTGAGCACCATGATGATCGCGAGCACGCCGCCGATGAGCAGCATGACCACCGCGGCGACCGCGTTGGCCTTCATCAGCATCTCGGACGGCTTGTGGAACTGCAGCCCGGTGCGCGGGCAGGTGCGGAACAGATCTGCTGAAACGGCCATGGCCACGTCTCCCCTTTACTTGTCGACCACGTAGAGCTTGCTGACCATCTTGTGGTGGCCGATGCCGCAGAACTCGTTGCAGACGATCGCGTAGCTCCCGGACCGGTTCGGCGTCACCGTCAGCACGTGCTCGTAGCCCGGCAGGACCTGGACGTTGATGTTCTCCGGCTGCAGCGAGAAGCCGTGCTGGTAGTCCATCGCGGTAAGATGCAGCCGGTAGCTCTTGCCCTTCTCGAGCTCGAGGATCGGCCACCACGCCCACAGGCGCGCGATCAGGTACACGTCGCCGCCGGCGGGCGGGCGCACGACCGGGATCTTCTCGTCGGTTTCGGTGCGCACCGTGTACTTGTCGACCACCGCCTGCGCCTTCTTCGCGAACATGTCGGGCGTGGTGCGATAGGTCTCGGTGGCGAGGTTCTGCTTACCGTACACGTGCCAGTACGGCATCATGAAGAACATCACCAGGCACCAGGTGAAGGCGATCAGGATCCAGACCAGCTCGACCTTGTCGAGCGGCTGCTTCCACCAGATCCGTTGTGCAGGGGGTTGAATCGCGCTCATGTCGGCCTCCGGCGCGCGGTCACTTGGCGATGGGGATGGCGACCATCTCCATCACACCCCAGACGATATAGAACACCGTGGGCATCGCGACGCCGATAAAGAGCAGCAGGAACGGGTTCTCGAGCAGGTGCTGCATCGCCGGGATGCGCTCTTCGGTCGCTTTCGGGTTCGGACTGGCCATCGTCGTTCCTCCTCGCATGGAAGCGGAGATAAAATTTGACGCGAGCCAGAGTACGAATCGAGGCAGGAAAAGAATTTGATGCGTCTTAAAGGAATCGGGGGTCCCCGCGCCGAGAATCCTGCGCAGGCCGGGAGCGAGACAGGCATGGCAGAAGCGCTTTCGTACGCGCAGGGTGCAGCGCACGTTCCGGAGGCTGCCGCGTCGCCCATCTCCGGGCGCCGCGCCGTTGCCGCGTGGCTGCTCGCCTGCGCGGCGCTCGTCGCGATCATGGTGCTGGTCGGCGGGGTGACGCGGCTCACCCACTCCGGACTCTCGATCGTCGAGTGGCAGCCGCTCGTCGGCACGCTCCCTCCGCTGA
>Ga0105095_10000554_pt1 | contig 18242 bp, 16 predicted proteins | sample PPLLak2March2015_2_FD_79180 | JGI IMG/M metagenome (GOLD analysis project Ga0105095, IMG submission 79180) | Freshwater sediment microbial communities from Prairie Pothole Lake near Jamestown, North Dakota, USA - PPLs Lake P8 Core (3) Depth... | ecosystem: Environmental > Aquatic > Freshwater >...
GCGGCGCCGAGGCGAACGAGAACGCGCTCCGGCTCGCCTTCTTCGCCCGGCCCGGGCGCGAAAAGGTCGTTGCCCTCGAGCACGCCTTTCATGGAAGGACCGCGGCAGCGGCGGCCGTGACCTGGGGCGCTTCGAAGTGGTACGCGTTTCCTCAGGCTCCGTTTCCAGTGGCGTTCGTTCCCAGGGACGACATCGCCCGACTGGAAGAGGCGATCGACGATCGGACGGCGGCGGTGATCGTAGAGCCCGTTCAGGGGATGGCGGGCGCGGTCGCGCTGGAGCCGGCCTATCTGAAGGCCCTCCGGCGGCGCTGCGACGAGACGGGTGCGGTCCTGATCTTCGACGAGGTCCAATCGGGCATTGGAAGGTCCGGTCACTATTTCGCCTGCGAGGAGCACCGCGTCACCCCGGACATCCTCACGACCGCGAAAGCTCTCGCCGGCGGATTTCCCGTGGGGGCGGTGCTCGCGACCGAGGAGATCGCGCGCCACGCGGCGATGGGAAGTCTCGGCACCACCTTCGGCGGGGGACCTCTCGCCTGCGCCCTCGTGGAGACCGTCCTCGACGTCATCGAGAGCGAGGGTCTCCTCGCGAACGTCCAGCGCCTCTCGGAGCGGATCCGCTCGACCTGCCGCGTCGGCCCGGTCGAGTCGATCCAGGGAGCGGGTTTTCTCCTAGGGCTCCGGTGCCGCAAGCCCGCGGCCACGGTGCGCGACGAGCTCCTGAAGAAGAATATTCTCGTGGGAACGAGCGCCGACCCGAACGTCGTCCGGCTCCTCCCGCCGTTGATTCTCGAGGAGGAGCACGTCGCGACCCTCGCGAAGGCGCTCGAGAAAGTGAGCGCGACATGAAATCCTTCCGCGATCTCGCCGACCTCGAACCGCGGCGCCTGGAGGAGCTTCTCGATCTCGCGCGGAGGCTCGAAAAGAACCCCGAGCCGAGGGCCCTCGAGGGGAAGGTGCTCGCGCTCCTGTTCCTGAGCCCGTCCCTCCGGACGATGACTTCGTTCCAGTCCGCGATGCTGAGGCTCGGAGGAGGGTCGTTCATGGCGTCCCCGGAGCTCGGGATCCATCCGCTCGAGACCCGGCCGGGAATCGTCATGGACGGCGACAAGGTGGAGCACGTTCGCGAGGCGATTCCAGTGATCTCGTCCTATGGAGACGCTCTCGGAATCCGGGCGTTCGCGCCCAAGAAATCGCTCGAGGACGACGTCGCCGACAGGGACTTCGATGCCCTGGCCTCGCTCTCGACGGCTCCGGTGATCAACATGGAGTCCGCGATTCGCCATCCCTGTCAGAGCCTCGCGGACTGGAAAACGATGGACGAGCTCGCGATTCCGCGAAACGGGGGGAAATTCGTCCTGAGCTGGGCGAATCATCCGAAAGCTCTCCCGCTCGCGGTCCCCGCAGCCACGGCACAGATGGCGGCGATGCGGGGAATGGAGACGATCGTGCTCCGCCCCGAGGGATTCGAGCTCCCGGAAGCGGTCATGGATCGCGCCCGGAGTGCCGCGGCGGTGTCGGGAGGCTCGGTGCGCGAAACGGCGGACCGCGCCGAAGCGCTCGAGGGCGCCCACGCGATCTACGCGAAGTCGTGGTCATCGGTACGTCACTACGGCGACGCCGACGCCGATCGCGAGCTGCGGCAGTCGCTCCGAGGCTGGTGCATCGACGACTCCTGGTTCGAGACGACGTCGCCCGACTGCCGGTTCATGCACTGTCTTCCCGTGCGGCGCAACGTCGTCGTCACCGACTCCGTTCTCGACGGCCCCCGGAGCATCGTGCTGAAGCAGGCGGAAAACCGTCTCTACGGCCAGATGGCGGTGCTCCACGCGATCCTGAAGGAGTCCGTTTGATGGTGACGATGAACCGGACCCTCGTCGTGGCGGCGCTCAAGATGGCGGCGCCCTACATCCGCCTTTACAAAGGAAAGACGTTCGTCCTCAAGGCCGGAGGCGCCATCTTCGCGAGCGAGGAAAAGACGCGGGCGCTCCTCGAGCAGGTGGCTCTCCTCCACCATCTCGGGATCCGCGTGGTGTTCGTCCACGGCGGAGGGCCGCAGTCGACGGAGCTCGCGAAGGCCCTCGGCATCGAGACCGTGATGGTGGAAGGACGCCGGGTCACCTGCGAGAAGACTCTCGAGGTTTCGATCATGGTCCTCAACGGCCTCGTCAATACGAGAATCCTGGCGCACTGCCGCGAGCTCAAGCTTCCCGCCGTCGGCTTGAGCGGCGTGGACGCGGGCCTCATCAAGGCGCGGAAGCGGTCCCGGGAGCCCATCGACTTCGGATACGTGGGCGACATCGTCGAGGTGGATGCCGAGGTCCTCGAAAAGCAGCTACAGCTCGGCTACGTGCCGGTGGTGAGCCCACTCTCGGCCGACAACTCGGGGACGATCCTCAACATCAACGCCGACACGGTCGCCTCGGCCATCGCGGTGGCGATGAAGGCGGAGAAGCTCATCCTCGCGACCGGCGCCCGGGGAATCCTGGAGAATCCCAAGGAGCCGAAGTCCGTAGTCTCCTACACCGATCTCGCGGGACTCGAGAGCCTGAAGCGAACGGGAAGCCTCGAGGACGGCATGATGCCCAAGGCTTCCTCGATCGAATCCGCGTTGAACGGCGGCGTCCCCCGGGTCCACGTGATCTCGTACCAGGAGCCCGACGCGCTCCTCCTCGAGGTCTTCACCAACGAGGGGACGGGGACGCTGGTGGTGAAGGGCGTCGATAGCCTCACCCCCGAGGAACAGAAAGCGGGCGCCCTCCAGCACTCCTGAGGTTTCGCGGTCAGCGCAGTACCGCGTATTTCACCCACCAGACGAACGGGTCGTTCCGGTCTCGATCGTGGAACCACACGGTGATTCGATTGCCGGTGAGATCGGCTCCGAAGCGCGCCAGGAAGTGATCCGACTCGGTGAACCTCAGGCTGAAGGCCTGGAGCAGCGCTTCGCCCTCCGTCCGCATCACCGTCTGGGACCCGCGTACCGCGCAGGCGACTACAGCAGGCGGTGCAGGGCTCGCGAGCGCGGGCCGCGATTCAGGCTGTGGCTCAAGGGAAGCGTCCTTCGTGGACGTCCTTGATGAAGCCGATGACCCCGTTCATGAAGACTTCCTGGTCGTCCCACATCGCGAGGTGGCTTCCGTTCGGGCAGAAGAGATAGCGCCCCTTCTGCACTAGGCGGCTCATCTCCTCCATTTCCGCGGGATTCATGGTGTCGTGCGCGGCGCCGACCAAAAGCGTCGGGACGCGTATCTCACCGAGACGGTCCCAAACCGACCAGCCCTCGAGAATCCCGCCGGGGACGAACTCGCTCGGCCCCTGCATGTAGACATAGACCGACGCGTTGATGTGCTCGAAGGAGCGCGACACCGGTTCGGGCCATTCCGCTAGCCGGCAGATGTGCCGGTTGTAGTACTCACGGACGACCATTTCCTGATAGGCGGGGTCGGTGTAGGCGCCGTTCGATTCGTACTCCGCGAGCTTCGCGAGAACGTCCGCGGGTAGCTCGGCCCGGAGCTTGGAGTTGTAGGCGGCGTACTTCCCGAAGTCTGCGGTCATGTTCGCGACGATGAGGCCCTTCAGGTTCTCCTGGTACTTGAGCGCGTACTCCATGGCGAGAATGCCGCCCCAGGAATTTCCCAGAAGGTAGAAGTTGCCGGCGTCGAGCCCGAGGGCTTTCCTCACCTGCTCCACTTCCTCGACGAACCTCTCGGTCGTCCAGAGGCTCTGGTCTTCCGGCTGGTCCGAGTAGTACGAGCCGAGCTGGTCGTACTCGTAGAACTCGATCCCGGCCTGAGGGAAAAAGCTCTCGAAGCACTCCATATACTCGTGGGTCGCTGCCGGCCCTCCGTGGAGGAGGAGTACCTTCATCGGGGCGTTCCCGAAGCGCTTGGTCCAGACCCGGTAGCCTTCCTCGAGCCGAATCATCCGCACCCCACCGGCCTGGACCTCCCCCGGAGTGCGGAAATCGAGGTAGGAGTCCGCGGTATCCGTCTTCGGTTCCGGCGGCGGAGCGCAGGAGACCGCGGAAAGCAGCAGCGGCACGAGGCTTGTTCGTCCAACCATGGCCGGATATCCTATCCCCGACTTTTTTTGCCTACAATGTGAACATTCGACCCCGGTCTCGCGTCATGGGGGAGGAGCGCACGATGGTTGGCGGATTGGAGCAGATGGTTCTCCTCGGCGTGCTTCATATGGAGGAAGGGGCTTACGCGGTCACCATTCGGCGGGAGCTCGAGCGGCGAAGCGGAAAGCGCCTCTCCCGGGGAGCGCTCTACACCGTGCTCGAGCGGCTGGAATCGAAGGGTTACCTCGCCTCGCACATGGGCAGCCCGACTCCGGAGCGAGGCGGAAGGCCCAAGCGTTTCTATCGAGTCACTCCGACGGGAGTGAAGGCGCTCAAGAGCTCGAAAGACACGATGCTCAAGCTCTGGCAGGGACTCGAGTCCGTCCTGGGGAAGATTTCTTGAAAAGGCGTATCGAGGCCTGGCTGACAAAGCTCCTCCCCGCCGGAGCGCGGGGAGAGGCGATTCTCGGGGATCTCGCGGAGGAGCTCGGCGGGAGTCCGTTCTGGTTCTGCGTTCACGGGCTTAGCGTTGCTTTGCGGCTCTCGTTTTCTGGAAGGCGCCGCAAAGCAAGGAAAGAGGGAGATCGCATGAGCGCATTTCTGCGTGACCTGAAGATCGGATTCCGCTCGCTCACCGCCGCGCCCGCCGCGACCGCCATCGTAGTCCTGACTCTCGGCCTCGGGATCGGGGCCAACACCGCGGTCTTCTCGATGGTAGACGCTCTCGTGCTGCGCCCCTTTCCCATCCCGGACATCGACCGCCTGGTCATGCTGTGTGGCACCGTTCCCGCGCAGGGCGAGGACCGCGACCGGGCCTCACCCGCGGACTTCCTCGACTGGAAGGAGCAGTCGACGGTCTTCGAGAGGCTCATCGCCCTCGAGTGGTGGGACGTGAACCTGTCGGGGACCGGCGAGCCCGAACGGCTCCAGGGAACGTTCGTTTCTCCCGATTTTCTCGAGACCCTCGGGGTCGAGCCTCACCTCGGACGTACGCTTTCCCCCGACGCGGAGGAGTTCGGCGCCCGCACCGTGGTGCTGAGCTACCAGCTCTTCCAGCGGCGGTTCGGAGGCGATCCGGCCGTCGTGGGAGATACCGTGCGGCTCGACGGCGAATCCTACGAAGTCGTGGGAGTCGCCCGCGAGGGCTTCGACTACCCCTATGGCTCCGAGCTCTGGGCCCCGCTCTGGCTCGACGCGAAGACCGCCGCCCGCCGCGACGTTCACTATCTCAACGTCATTGGAAAGCTCCGACCGGGGGTGGGCCGGGAAGACGCGCAGGCCGAGCTCGATATCCTCACGGGCCGGATCGAGAAAGAGCACCCGGTCACCAATAGCGGGCGCGGGCTGCGGGCAGTCGCCCTCGCGCGGGCGGTCGTGGACGAGGGATCTCCGGCGTTTCTCGTTCTCTGGCAGGCGGCGACGGTGTTCGTTCTCTTGATCGCCTGCGTGAACGTGGCGAACCTCCTTCTCGCGCGGGGGGCCGACCGCGAAAAGGAGCTATCGCTCCAGCAAGCGCTCGGCGCCAAACGATCGCGAATCGTTCGACAGCTCCTGACGGAGAATCTGCTCCTCTCGGTCGCGGGAGCGGCGCTCGCGATCCCCCTCGCCTGGGCGGGAATCGATGTTCTTCGGGACGGTCTGCCGCCGGAGATCCAGAGGTTCGTGGTCGGCTGGAGAGAGATCGACCTGGACCTCCGGGTCCTCGGTTTCACCGCGGCGGTTACCGTCGTCACTACCCTTGTGTTCGGCCTCGTTCCCGCTCTCAGGGCTTCCCGTTCCGACCTCACGGCGGCGCTTCGCGAAGGCGGCCGCGGCGGATCCGAGAGCCGAGCACGGCAAAGAAGTCGGACGCTCCTGGTGGTGGGAGAAGTGGCGCTCGCTCTCGTGCTCCTCGTCGCCTCCGGGCTTTCGATCCGGGGGATGCTGCGCCTCGCGAACGGCGACCACGGCTACGATCCGGACGGACTCATGACGTTCGATATCGCGCTTCCCGAGCGAAAATACGAGGAGTTGGAGAAGCGGCGGCAGTTCTTTCGAGCTGTGCTCGAAGGCCTTCGCGAGACTCCCGGCGTCGTCGCCGCCGACCTGGCCCTCGTGCTCCCCTCGAGCGGGAACAACTACACCCGCTCCGTCGACGTCGAAGGGCAGACGATTGCGAACGTCTCCGAGCGGCAGCTCGCGCACTTTCGGGTGATCACTACCGGATACTTCGAGACCCTGCGGATTCCGCTCCTCGCCGGCCGCGCGTTCGGAAGCGAGGATCGGGAGGATACGGCTCCCGTCGCGATCGTGAGCCAGAAGTTCGCCGAGCGAAGCTGGCCGGGCGCCGATCCCATCGGCAAGCGGTTCCGCGACTCGGACGAAGGTCCCTGGCTCACCGTCGTCGCGATCTCGGGCGACGTTCTCCATGATTGGTTCCTGCGGGAGCCACAGCCCACGTACTACCTGCCCTTCGAGCAGCGTCCGCGGCTCGCCATGTCTCTCGCCATCCGGACTCTGGGAGAGCCGGAAGCGGTGACGGCCGCCGTCCGGAGCCAGGTGCGCCGCGCGGATCCCGATCAGCCGATCTTCCACGCTTCCACGATGCGGCAGTTGATCTCGGAGCGCATCATCGGGTTGCGGTACGCGGCGCTGGTCATGGGGCTGCTGGGACTCATCGCTCTGGTACTGTCCGACGTAGGCATCTACGGCCTCATGATGTACTCCGTCAGCCGCCGGACCCACGAGATCGGCGTTCGCGTGGCGCTCGGAGCCGAGCGCGCCGACGTCCTCCGTCTGGCCTTCGGTCAGGCACTCTCGATAACCGTTGCCGGAGTCGCGATCGGGCTCGTCCTCGCCTACGCGGCGGGGCGCGTCATGGCATCCAACCTCTTCGGCGTGGTGCGCCTCGAGGCCGGGACGTTCGCGCTGCTCGCGCTCGTCCTCGGCGCGGTGTCGCTGCTCGCCGCCTACGTTCCCGCACGCAGAGCGCTCTCCGTGGATCCGGCGGTGGCGTTGAGGGCCGAGTAGCCGGAAGAGACGAGCCGCCTACCGCCTCGGAGCCGCCGTCGCGTCAGCCTCGGCGCCGGCGGGCGGCGGCCGCGGCCACCGGTAGGAGCCCTACGGCGATCAGAACGAGAGTGGAAGGCTCCGGGGTCTCCGAGGTTTCGAAATCGAAGTCATCGACGGTGAGAAAAAAGGCGCTTCCCAGGAAATCGTCGCCGATGGACACCCTTCCAATGGGACTCGAGGAGTCGAACCACACCTGGGTGTGGCCCTCCAGGTTGGGCGCAACCAGGAGCTCGCCCACGAACGCGTCGACCGAATCGAAGAACGAGACGCGTGCCGGCACCGCGGTCGTGATCTGAAAGCTCACGCGCGAAGCGCCCAAGAGGAGAACGGCCTCGAGCGGTCCGATGTCCAGACCCGAGATCACGTTCGTCCCCGACGACGGAGGGAAAGCGATCTCGTTCAGCGATACTCCCGCGACGAGAGTGACAGCGTTGCTGAACAAGATCCCGTCGCTTTCGAACTGGTTCGTCACGAATTCGTCGATTGCCATCGACTCGAAATCGATCAGGGCCGCGCCGGCCGGCGACGCGGCCGCCGCCATCGTTACCACGGTGAGAATCCGAAGGGAGATCTTGACCCAGTCGTGCGGAATGAGCGTCATTGGAATCCTCGTGGGTGTCCGCTCTCGCCAAGGTGGGGCAGTGGCTGCGAAGCTCGCTACAAGTGTAACACAACCCGAGCTCGACGTCTTGGCCGGGGACCGCACCCGAACGGCGCCGGGGTGTGATCCGGCGCGGAGGGCGCTCGCGGTGAATTCTACCGGGGCGTTGAGGGCGGATTAGCTCAGGCCCGAGCTTCGCCACGCTCAGCGGACGACGCTCGACGGAGGAACGGATCCTTTCGCGTGCTGATAGCCTTGACGAGTCCGTACCTGAAGGGGGCTCTTGTGGCCGGCGCTCTCTACCGTGACCTCGATGCTCCTGAACTCACCGCCGCTCGACTCTCCGACAGCGGGCTCGAAGCCGAGTAGGTACTGGTGCCGGAGCTCGGAAGCGATGGCGAGAAAGACCGGAGTCAGATCCTCTCCGCTCGTGGGGTAGATTGCGAGCCCACCCGTCGAGCTTGCCAGCTCACCCAGCACCCAGGCCGGGTTCAAGTTCACGTCGAAGGCGGGCTCCTTGTAGTATTTCTTGTCAGCCGGATAAATCCTGCGCTCGTCGTCCGTATAGAACCCGACGGAATAGATGGCCGCCGACAAGAGGTCCAGTCTCGGCTGCAATTCGCCATATGAAGTTCCGCTATCCTCTTCTTTCCCGTCGCTCAGAAGGACGATTGCGGTCCGGCGGTTCCGGGCCCGTTCCAGGAGCGAGAACGCCGTCTCGAGGGCGTCGTACAAGGCGGTCCCTCCTCGAGCGGTAAGCCCGTCGATCGCGAGCGAAATCTCCTCGTCGTTCCCGGACCAGGGCACCACCACTCGAGCTCTTTCGTCGAAAGCAACGATCGCGAGCTCCTCGGCAACCACCCGGGCGATGAAAGCCTTCGCCGCGAGCTTCGCCTGCTCCAGACGGTCGCCCGACATGCTGCTGCTCACGTCGAGCGCAACGACGACGGAGAGCGGTTCGCTGCGCTCGTCGAAGTAAACGAGCGGTCGCACCTGGCCCTCGTCGCGAACGGTGAAAGCGGATTCGGGCAAACCGACTACGGGCACTCCCGAGGCGTCCTTGACCGAGACGGGCAGAAGGACGGAATTCACCTCGGCACGGAACCGAAACCGCTCCGACGACGGCTGCTGCTGCCGGGGAGCTCCCAGTGCGAGAAGCAGAAAGGCCGGCCCCACGACGCCATAGAGGAGCCGGGGGCCGACCTTCCGGGACGAGACTTCGTTCACTGGGAAGTGGGCCTCGTCCCGAAATCCGGAGTCTCGATGACGACGATCTCGACTCGCCGGTTCTCCTGGCGGCCGACGGGGGTCTCGTTCGACGCGATCGGCTGGGTCTCGCCGAGGCCATTGACGGAGATGCTCTCCCGAGCCAAGCCCTGCGCCACGAGGTAGTCGCGAACACTGGCGGCGCGCTTTTCCGAAAGGTCGAGATTGTAGTCCGCGGAGCCAATCTCGTCGGTGTGCCCCTCGACGCTGAGCGTGTAGCCTTCGGCGATCAGCAGCACGCCGCTGATCTTGGCGAGCGCTTCCCGGCCCTCGGGCTTGAGCCTGGCCTGATCGGTCTCGAAGAGGATGTTCGGCAGGCTCACGATGAGTCCGCGGGCCGACTCCCGTACGGCGGTGAAGCGAGCCATCGCTTCTCTGAGCTGCGCTCGCGCATTCTCACGCTCGAGACGCGCCTCCGCCGCTTCGTCCTCCGCGGTGAGCCGTCCCCGCTCGGCCTCGGTCCTCGCGCGCTCGGCGCTCAACTTGGCGTGCTCGGCGGCGATACGCTCCTCCTCGGCGGCATGGGCTCTCCGCTCGGCCTCGGCCGCCCGGCGAGCCGCCTCCGCCGCCTCTCGTTCCGCGTCTGCTCGCGCTCTCGCCTCAATCTCGGCGTCGAGCGCCTTTTTCTCCGCCGTGAGTCGATTGCGCTCCGCTTCGCTCTGGGCCGCGGCCATCGCCGATTTCAATTCGCTGATGCGATCCGAGCTCGCTCTGCGCTCCCGAGCCAAAGCGGCGTCGAAAGCCCGTTCCCTGGCGTTCTCCTCGGCGTCTACGGCGAGACGAATGACTTCGTGAGCGAGCAACATTTCGTTCGGTCCGCTGGTGCCCGAGGCGTATCGATCCTCGGCCGTCTTGAGCGCCGCGCGTGCCTTGCTGAGCTCATCCGCGGCGAATTTCTCCGCGCCGGCGCGCTCCGCCAATTCCACCGCCGTACGCGCGGACTCGATGTGGGAGCGCATCTCACCCTTGACCTCGGCGACGTCGGCGAGAGACTCGCGCTCGAACTCGTAGACGCCGTCGAAACCCTGGTACTCGAGAAAGGAGTCTTTCGGGGATCCGACGTTCGTCGTCGGCCGGCTGTTCTCCAGAACGACGAACCGGCTGGGGAGGCTCGTCAAGAAATGAGGTTCCGCGGTCACGAACATCCCGAAGGTCTCGAGTGCAGTCGAGACGTTCAGCTTGCTTCGATTCCCCTGCAGGATGAACTCGCCCAGGTTGTCGACGTGCCCTTCGGGAGAGACCACCCAAAGGACATAGGTATTGTATTGACCGCCAAAGGCCGCAGCCGGTTTCATCTCGTCCAGCTCGATCTCGATCTCGGTCATCCCCTTCTTGCGCTCGACTTTGGCCTCACCGCTCGCGCCGGGAAGTCGGGAGGTGCCGTCGAACTTCACCGAAACCGTCGGTCCTTCGGGGTAGGTCAACGCAAGAATCTGACGCTCCACGGAAGGCTCGCGGGCCCAGGTGGCCAGCCCAGCGCTCAGAGCCATGGTCGCCGCGATCATCGGGATTCGAAAAAGATGAGTCATCGCTCGTACCCTCCTGCTACGCTGCCAAAGGCAAACTCCGTGCCCAAAGCCGAACGCTCCTGTGGTGCAGTGACTTAGCCCGAACGGGTCGGCGAACCGCCTGGAACGGTGTGTACGGCAGAGCGAAGTCTTTTCTCGGTCGTGGAATTTTTGTCGCATCTAAGACTTCCTCCCCTAAGGTGCGTAGGGACCGAGCGAATTGCGCGGAGGCGGACGGTTCGACTCGTTCGGGGCGCCAACGCGATGAGCTCTGCAAAGCGGGCTCGCTCGCGGCGTCGGCGGCGACCCGATGGCGGACGACGAAGTTGCGGAGGCGGTGAAGGCGACTGCCGCCGGAGTCCAGCCGGAAGCCGGGTGGCTGGGATCCGGACTGGTCGTGGACTCCAGGATCTCGCGGCTCCAGGCGCTCGGACTCTCCCAAGTGTTATTCAGTTCACATCAGGACTGTCGGAGATCTTGATAGCGATTTTCCTCTGAATCCGCGATCCGAGTCGGATTTCTTGACGTTCGACGGAACCCGAGTCTTGGCCCGCGTCCGCAACTCATTGACGTCCAAGCACCGCTATAAGTGGCATGATTTCTGCTCGATTTGCGAGCGGAGGTAACCCCATGCTCCGTTTTGCCGCATTGGTACTGGTGCTCGCCGCGACGCTTGGCTTCTCCTCGAACGCGGATGCGACAACCATAAAGTTCCGAGCCTCCCTCGATGGGCCGAGCGAGAACCCGCCGATTCCGTCGGCGGGGACGGGGGAAGCCGTTGTCATCTACGATGACGTCGCCCACACGTTGCAGGTCGAGTTGGATTGGCAAGACCTTACCGGCACCACCACGGTTGCGCATATTCACTGCTGCGTGGATCCGCCGGGAACCGTTGGCGTGGCCACCTTCCCAGGAACGTTCCCCGGCTTCCCGGCGGGCGTGATGGGCGGCACCTACTCCGGGAGTTGGAGTCTGAACGACACTGATTCCTACACCGCGGGCTTCGTGACCAACTTCGGAGGCGGCACGGCACCGGGAGCCGAGGCCGCGCTCGTCGCCGGCCTTCTGAATGGACGTGCCTATGTCAACATTCACTCGAGCTTTGCCGCGGGTGGGGAGATTCGCGGCTTTCTCCAGCGGGTCCCCGAGCCCGGGACGCTCGGCTTGTTTCTCCTTGGAATGATTGGCGTCGCTTCCCGTCGCCGGGGGCGCAACGCCATCCCGTAGTCCCGCGGAGCTCGTGATCTCGCAGGAGCGATCTCGTCGCTCCGGATCCGCCTCCGCCCATCGCAGCGCCCCAGAGGTTCGATTCAGGACTCGTTCGTCAAGGATGCGCAGCGGCGCATCGCGAGTCTCCCTGGAAAACGATGCCCGCCACTCCGTCGATCCTGCGGTGGCGTTGAGGACCGAGTAACCCAGGAGCGGCGGCCCGCTACCGCCTCGGAGCCGCCGGGGCGGACGCTTCGACGCGCTCCGGGAGCGCCAGCGCGATGAGCTCGGCAGCGTGCTCCGTCGCGGTGTCGCCGGCGGCGAAGACGATGTACTGCTTGCCCTGGTGCATGTAGGTCATGGGAAGGCTCGTAGCTGGTGCGGGAATCTCGAGCTCCGCGAGGACGGCGCCGGTCTTCTTGTCATAGGCGCGGAAATAGGGCTCGCCCTGCCAGCCTTCACCGGCAAACAGAAGCGTACTGGTGGCGAGAAGCACGGCGCGGGATGGGCTCCCGGTCGGCTCGAGCTCCACTCCTTTCAGCGCGGAGTGCTCGCGAATCGCAAAGGGAGTTCCTCCGTTGGGCTTCATCCAGACGTGGCGGCCGGTGTTCATGTCGACCGCGGTGATGCGGCCGAACGGCGGCTTGAAGAGCGGCAATCCCTGAGGACCATCGACAACGACACCGGCGGAGACGTAGGCGATGTCCGAATATCCCGGCTCGCTGTGGAGCGCGAGAAGCGTTGGACTGGTCAATGTCCCCACGTAGAGCACGCCGCTCTCGACGTCGACCGCGCCTCCTTCCCACAGAGCACCGCCTCCGGTACCGGGCAGTTGGATCGTACCGTGCGTCCCGTCGGCGGCATCGGCGAGCGAGGGCGGGGTGTAGAGCGGTCCGAGGCGGTAGCGGCGGGCGATCTCGCGCGCCGCGTCTCGAATCGCGGGCGTAAGGTCGATGAGGTCGGCCTCGGATGCCCCCTGGCGATCGAGCGCGGCCGGATTCGTTGGAAAGGGCTGCGTCGGCGACGCCCTCTCGCCGGGAACGTCCGAGGCGCGCACCGGTCGCTCTTCGATGGGCCAGAGCGGCTCGCCGGTCGCTCGATCGAACGCGAACGCGAACGACTGCTTGGTGAGCTGGACGACGGCCTTCACCGGTTTTCCGTCGACGGTGACGTCCATGAGAATCGGCGCGCTGGAGTTGTCGTACTCGAAGATGTCGTGGTGCACGATCTGGTAGTGCCACACCCGCTGGCCGGTGCGCGCGTTCAGGCAAACGAGGCTCGAGGAGAACAGGTTGTTCCCGTGCCGATGGCCTCCGTAGTAGTCGCTGGTGGCGACCTCGACCGGCAGATAGACGTAGCCGAGAGCCGCATCGAGGGACATCGGCGCCCAGACCCCCGCATGTCCCGAATATTTCGCGGAATCGTTCTCCCATGTCTCGTACCCATACTCTCCGGGCTTGGGCACGGTGTGGAAGATCCAGCGGCGCTTTCCCGTCCGCGTGTCCCACGCGGTAACGTGCCCCGGCACCCCCTCCTTCGATCGCAGGCGGGCGGCGCCCGACATCGCCGGGCCGACGATGATCAAGTCCTCGAAGACGACCCCTGGAGAGCTCGACCCGAGGTTGTTGGCGTCCAGATCGACCGTCTGGTCGAATCCGAGCTTCAAGTCCACGAGGCCGTCGGTGCCGAAGTCGGGGACGGGCCGGCCAGTCCCGGCGTCGAGGGCGACGAGTTGAAATCCCGGCGTAATCACGAAGATCCGCTCGTCGCCCCGGCCATCGGTCCAATAGGAAACGCCGCGTCCGGAGTTTTTCCGGGGTGCCGCCGTACCCCGCGCTCCTTCGTCGAGCCGGTACGTCCATAGTGTTTCGGCCGTGCCCGCATCGATAGCGACCACGTCCCGCCGAAATCCCGCGGTGAAGTAGAGAACGCCGTCCACCATCAAGGGCGTCGTCTCGTTCTTGAACTCCGGAGTCGGCCCGAAGTTGGCGCTGCTCCACCTCCACGCGATCTGAAGGCTTCCGGCGTTCTCCGCGGTAATCTGATCGAGGCCGGAGTATCGGGTCGCTCCGGTATCCCCATTGGCGTGGCGCCACTGACCGTCGGACACGCCCTGCTGCGCCCTCCCGGTCGCCGCGCATACCAGGAGCGCGGCAGCCGGTACGAGTCGTTCCATCCATCCCATCGATACTCGCTGCATGTAGCTCCTCTCGCTCCGATCCGGACTCGTCTGCAGGTTCAATCCGTGCAAAAGCTAACACGCTCCGAGGATCTTGTCGTCAGGCGTTTTCACCGCCGCGGCTCACCTTTGCCGCCAGGAAGCAAAGTTCGCTTGAACCAAAGGCCGCCGTCGGTTCGGGCCTTTGGTTGCTCGCCCGTCGTGGCTCAGCGGACCGGCCGGGGTCGCCGACCGTACCGTGCGATATCGTCGTGCTTGACCACATCGACGAAGAAGATCGTACCCTTCTCCACGCGAAACACGATCCTGTCGCCGCTGCCGATACGGGCCTCGAGGTAGTGCTTGTCGGGCAAGATGGGCTTCACGTGGATTCCGGGGGAGTCGACTCCCTTGATGAGGGCCAGGATCACGCGGTCGCAGGAAGCCTGACGATCCGAGGGCAACGAAGCGTAGCTGGCCTTCCAGCTGTCGGACCAGCTCGCGGACAGAAAAGCGGGCCGCCCCACGCGTAGATCAGCGCCGCTTCTTCCGCGGCCGCCGCTTCAGGCTGTCCAGCAAGGCCTGAGCCGCTTCCGCGCCGCGGGTCACCGTGACCCGACCGGAGGCGACCTCGTCTTCAGCTTTCTGAATGCGCTCTCGCATCTCGGGATGGTGAAACCAGAGCTGGTCTCTCGGCACGAGCGCCGCCGGAACGAGCTCGTACGTCCCACGGTCCGTGCGTTCGAGGAGCACGAAATCGCCGGCGCGTAGGCCGAGCGAGGCACGGACTTCCTCGGGGAGCGTCGCCCGCCCCTTCTGGTCGAGGCTCAGATACGAAATGTTACTCGCCATCCCACTGGTCCCACAGTGGGAAAATACCACATATGGACAGTCGAGGCAACCGCCCGCCGAACGTAGCTCTCGATGGCTCGCGTTCTAGGGGGAAGTTGTAAGGAAAGCGGACAGGGGTTCCGTGCCGGGTGGTGACAAGCTCAGTGCAAACTGAGCCTCTCGGAGCGCTCGACCATGCGGACGGAGTCATCCGCCTCGAGACCCTGGAGCTTGGCCGCCGGAATCGAGCCCACGACCTTGTTTCCGACGACCCGCTCCACGTCGAGGCCGAGGTCGCCGAGGTGCTCGAGGTCTTTTTCTTCGGGAGAGCGCATGTCGAGCTCCACGATGACCCGGAGCGTCTTGGGTCGCTTCAAGGAGTCGCGCAGTTTATGCATCGGGCTCGATCGTCAGCAGTCGCTCGACATCCAGTTTGCCATAGCCCCAGCGCGCGTTCCAGCAGACGCCGGAACGACGATCCTGGCGCGCCGACTTGATGAGCCGGCGCTTCGCCTCGCTCCAGTCGATGCTGCCGTCTTTCTGAAGAAGAAGCGCGAGAGAGCCGGTGACGTAGGGGGCCGACATGCTCGTCCCCCGCAGCGACGCGTACTCGATTCCCGCGGCCCTGGTGAAGAGCGGAAGCTCGGCGGCGAGCGCGTCCTTCGATAGCGGAGCGAGAAGCCATTCTCCTGGAGCCGCCACCTCGGGCTTGGTGTCTCCGTCTCTCGTGGGTCCAGGGCTGCTGAAGGACGACAGCGCCTCGAGCTCGAGGGCTTCGAGGTGTATCGACGGATTCTGCGGGTCGCGCGAGCTCCACCGGTTCCGCGTGGCGTAGGAGGCGACGGTAACGGCGGAGTAGGCCGAGGCCGGCATCCCGATGAGGTACTCGAACGTGGCTCCGGTCGTGAACCGTCCCTCGGAGCCGTCAGAGATCCAGGCGTGCACCGCGCCGACGTTCGCGCTCGACGGCGAGACTTCCTCCGCGACCAGCGTCCAGTTCGAGAGCCAGCTCGACTGCGGAAGAGTGATGACCTCGAAGGTCACCAGGGTGTCGCCGCTGTAGGAATGAACCTGTCGGGACGCCTCGACGAAGAACGATCCGAAATCGTGCTCGCTCGAGCCTTCCTCCGGCGGGTCCAGGAAGTTGCCCCCCGGAGTGCGCAGCCGGATCTTCAGCCGGTCCTCGCGCTGGTGCCAGACCTGGAGGAAGAGGATTCCAAGCTCGACCGGGCCCGATTCTCCCTGGAACGTGCGCGGGTTGAGCGAGAACTTCGCCTCCCAACGGCCGGGCGTCGTTCCCTCTCCCCGAACGATGCCGTGCGCGTGGATGGGGTCGCTGCCTTCGTTCCCGGCGGAGACCACGACGATTCGCCCGGGGCCGGAGAGCTCGTCGATGGTTCTCTCGATGAGAGTACTCCCGTCGTGCGGTCCCGCGTGCCCGCCGAAGCTGCAGTTGACGACCGCGGACTGATTTCGTGCCTTCGCGACGTCGAAGATGTGCGCGATAGCGGTCAGGATATCCGCGGTCTCCAGAGTCGACTTCACGACCGCGAGGTCGGCCTCCGGCGCCACCCCGCGAAGCGAGGAGCTGGGAGACCCGCCGCCGTTGCCGGCCGCGATCCCGGCGACGTGGGTCCCGTGGCCGATGGTGTCGGTCGCGCCCGCGGCGTCGCCGGCGTCGATCTTCGCCGAATCGAACTCCTGGTCGGTGAATTGATCGAGATAGTTGACGATCCGGGTCTTCCCTCCGGAAAGAAAGGCGGGATGGCTCACGTCGATGCCGGTGTCGACGACGCCGACCAGAACCCCGGCTCCCGTCTGGGGCACGGTCGGCACTCCCGCTCGCACCAGACCGGAAGCGAGGTGGGCGAGATCGGAGTGGAGCCTGAGCCGGGTGCTCGCCTCGACATAGCGGACGTTGGGCATCCGGGCGAGGCTCTCGAGCTCCGTTCGGGGAACCCGGGCGACCATCGTCGAGGGTGACACCCGTGTGCCGCAACCTCCCCAGGCGTCCACGCGCTCGCGCAGAGGCTCGCCCTCCTTGCAGTCGATGATGACCGAGACCAGGTCCTCGTCGCGAAGACGCTCCGCGCCCGCACGGGACATCCGGGAAGCGAGGGCGTGGATGCCGAGAGAGACGTCGGTCACTCTCTGCGGCCGGAACGCCGCCCGGGCCCCCACTCTCTCCCGCGACGCCCCGAGCCGCAGCATCGGGTCGAGCTTCGAGAGCGGCGCAGGAGGCGGTGGCTCGGCCGCCTTTCGGACCCTCGGATGCCTGGTCTTCGCCGCGGGCTTCTTCTTCGTCGTCCGCTTGGGAGCTTTCTTGACAGGCTTCGCGACGCGCTTCTTCTTCGCCATGGCTCAGTCCAGGACGTCCTTCATGTAGGCGTAGAGGGCGGGGGATCCGCCGGTGTGGAGGAAGAGCACGTTCTCTTTCTTCTCGAAGTAGCCCTTGCGGACGAGATCGAGAAGACCCGCCATGGCCTTTCCGGTGTAGACCGGGTCGAGGAGAATCCCTTCCGTGCGTGCCAGCTTCCGGACGGCTTCCGCCATCTCCGGCGTGGGTCTCGAATAGCCGGGCCCCACGTAGTCTCCGAAGCACAGCACCGCGTCCCTGGGGACGGGCTCCCGGATGCCGAGGTGTGTCGCCGTCCGCTCCACCAGCGAGTGGACGAGCTCCTCCTGCGGCTCCTTCGGGCGGCTCACGTTGATGCCAACCACCGGAATCGCGGAATTCAGTCCAAAGAGACCGGCCACGAGTCCCGCGTGGGTCCCCGCGCTTCCGCTCCCGCACACGATGCGGTCGATCCGGATCCCGAGGTCGAAGCTCTGCGAGAGGATCTCGAGCGCGCAGGCGGCGTAGCCCGTCGCGCCGATGGGATTCGACCCCCCCACGGGAATGACGTAGGGTTTGCGGCCCTTCGACCGCAGGTCCTCGGCGGCCGCCTCGAGCTCCGACATCATGTTGGATCCGCCGGGAACGACTTTCACGCCCTCGACTCCGATCAGCCGGAAGAGGAAGTTGTTCCCGCTCGCATCATCGCGATAGCTTCCGGGGACCCGCTCCTCGAGCACGAGGAAGCAGTGCATTCCCTCTTTTGCGGCGGCGGCCAGGGTGAGCCGGCAGTGATTCGATTGCACTGCGCCTCCGGTCAAGAGGGTGTCGGCGCCTTTCGCGATGGCGTCGGCGACGAGGAACTCGAGCTTACGCGTCTTGTTTCCTCCCCCGGCGAGGCCCAGAAGATCGTCGCGCTTGATGTAAAGGGTCGGTCCGCCCAGCTGGGCAGTCAGTCGCTCGAGCTTCTCGATCGGAGTGCGGCCTTCGGTGTAGCGGCGCCGCGGGAAACGGGAGAGATTCATGGAGTTCTTCCTTTCGGCGTCATTCTACGCCCGCTTCCGCTCGATTCCCATGGGTCGGCCCGCTTCCTCCGGCCGAGGAAGATTCCGGTGCTCTATCTCGAGCCGCTCGAGCGCCTCCTTCACGTGAGGCGGCATGGGCGACGAGCGGCGCTCCTTCATGTCGACGAAGATCGACAGGTGCTCGCAGGTCGCC
>Ga0105095_10000557_pt1 | contig 18220 bp, 13 predicted proteins | sample PPLLak2March2015_2_FD_79180 | JGI IMG/M metagenome (GOLD analysis project Ga0105095, IMG submission 79180) | Freshwater sediment microbial communities from Prairie Pothole Lake near Jamestown, North Dakota, USA - PPLs Lake P8 Core (3) Depth... | ecosystem: Environmental > Aquatic > Freshwater >...
ACGAAATGCGCGCGCTGGTGCAGGCCCTGGCCGAGGACTTCGACGCCATCGACATCGCGGCGGCGGCCGTGGCGATGATGCAGGAAGTAAGCGAGACGCCGGCGGCCAGGGAGCCCGAGCCGGAGGCGCCCCTCGCCCCTCGCCCGGGACGGCCCACTGGCCGGCACCGTGACGATGCCGGCTACGGGCGGTCAGCTCGGCCGGGAGCGCCGGCGCGGTCGGGTGGTCCGAATGCACCGTACCCTCCGCGTCCGGCAGCGCCGCCGCGGGGCCGTGGCGCCACCGAGGGCGACATGGTGGTCCTGGCGTTCAGCGTGGGACGCGATCACAACGTGCGCCCCGCCGATCTCGTGGGCGCGATTACCGGCGAGGCCGGCGTGACCTCGCGGGAGCTCGGTGCCATCCGGATCGGAGACGACGCCTCGACGGTGGAGGTGGTGGCCGCTGTCGCGACACGGGTGGCGAAGTCCATGAAGGGCAAGTTCATCCGCGGCGAGAAGGTGGACGTGCGGGTCATGTGACCTGGTCCACCGGCGCGGGCCGAACGTAGTAGTAGCCGTCCTCGCACGTCACCCGGACGGGCCCGCCGAAGGCGGCGGCCAGGCCAGGCCCGAGCAGCACGCGCTCGGTTGGGCCATCGTCGATGATCCGGCCCTCCTTGAGCAGCACCACGCGGCCGATCTCGGGAATGATCTCGTCGATGTGCTGGGTGACCAGCAGAATCGTCGTGCCCTCACGCGCCACCTGCCGAACGTGCTCCATGAACCGATGCCGCGCGACGATGTCGAGGCCCGTTGTCGGTTCGTCCAGGACCAGCAGCTCCGGCGTGCGCACCAGCGCCCGCGCAATCAGCACCCGCCGCGCCTCGCCGGTGGACAGCCGATCGAGCCGCGCCGCCGCCAGGTGCAGCGCGCCCACGCGCGCCAGCGCCCCGCGCGCCCGCTCGCGCATCTCCTCGGTCACCTCGTGGTGGTCGAACACGCCACGGCTGGCGAAGAATCCCGACAGCACCGCCTCGATGGCCGGCACCTGCGACACCCAGGGGCCTCCGGTGAAGCGCTCGTGGATGTCGGCCGACACGATGCCCATCCTCGCGCGAAGCTCCGTGGCATCCCATCGCACGCGGCCAAAGAGCCGCAGCGGCGGCACCTCGTCTGCAGTGGCGAGCGGATAGGCCTCGAGCGTCAGCATCCGGATCAGCGACGATTTGCCGGCGCCGTTCGGGCCGACGATGGCCACGTGCTCGCCGCGGTGCACCGTCAGCGACAGGTCGTGGAGCACGCGCGCATGATCCCGCACGAGGCTGGCGTTGCGCAGTTCGAGGATCGACGCGGACTCGGGCTTCTGGTGCATGGGCGACACGGGCACCACGGGGGCAGCGTGGATCCTACACTGCCGCCTCATCCGTCGCCCACATCCAGCCCGACGGACCGCATCAGGGCCAGCGCGTTGCTGGTCTGCACCACGCCTTCGCGCAGCCGGAAGTCGAAATGCAGGATGCCGTCTTCGAACCGGTCCTCGAAGTGCACGTTGGCGGCCGCGGGCCCCAGGCCCGCGACAACGTCGGTGAGTGCAAGGTCGTGGGTCGTCACGAGCCCGATGCCACCCAGTTCCACGAGGCCCCTCACGATGGCTTCGGCGCCGATGCGGCGGTCGTGGGAGTTGGTGCCCGCCAGCACTTCGTCCAGCAGGAACAGCACCGCCGGTGCCAGCGGCTCTGCCGCGTGACGCTTCGCCATCGCGACGATCTCGCTGAGGCGCGTGATCTCGGCGAAGAAGCGCGACTGCCCGGCCTGCAGCGAGTCCTGGATGCGAAGCGTGGCTCCGACATGGAGGGGCGACAGCCGCATGTGCCGGGCGCGGACGGGCGCACCGGCCTGCGCCAGCACGGCGTTGATGCCGATGGTCCGCAGCCACGTGCTCTTGCCCGACATGTTCGAGCCGCTGACGAGCATCACGTGTGGTCCGTCGCCGCCAAGGCGCACGCTGTTCGGCACCGCACGGGCGGCAGGGATCAACGGGTGCGAGAGCTCGTCGGCCTCGAGGCAGGGGCCTTCGCTGTCGATCGCCGGGAACGGATCGCCGGGGTGCTCGGCCGCGTAGCCCGCGAGCGCCGCCAGCGCTTCGTACTCGCCCGCGATGTCGAGCCATCGGGGCACGCTGGCCCCGCATCGCGCGCGCCAGTGGTCGATGGCCATGGCCGTCTGCGTGCCCAGGAGCAGCAGCGCGGCAATGGGGACGAAGAACTGGTTCTGCCGCGTGGCCAGCAGGTCTGCGAGCCGGACGAGGTGGGCAATCTCGGCGGAGGGCGCACGACCCGTGGCGGTCAGCTCGCCGGCCAGCGCCTTCAACCGGCCGCTCGTGGCAGGTTCGCGCTCGATGAGCGCCAGCAGATCGCGCAGCACGCCCAGTTCCTGCGCGCGGTGCTCCACCTGCTCGGAGACCTCGCGCACATCCCTGCGGAACCACCAGCCGACGGCGGCTTGAGCGACGAGCAGCACGCCGAGCCAGCGGGGCGGCTCGGCGGTCCAGATCCACCATGCGACGTGAGCGGTCGTCAGCGCCGCAAGGACGGGCAGCACATAGCGCGGCCACGCAGCCACCAGCCGCGGCGGCGCCTGCGCCCATCCGCGCAGGGCCTCGGTATCCACCACCGCGCGCACGTCGGGGCCGAACACGAACAGGCCTTCTCTCAGGTCCAGTCTCGGCTGCAGCTCCTTCACGGCGTCCTGCCGTTCCCGCACGACCTCGGGAGGGGCGGGCGCCAGCAGCCAGGCCGCGAGCGTGGATTCGCCCTGGGCGGTGCGCGGCGACGACAGCAGCTCGAACAGGCTGCCGCGGCCGAACAGGTCCAGGTCGTCGGCGTACGGGTGGTGCTCCGATCGGAAACGCTCACCGGTTTCACCGGTGCCGGGCCATGTGTCGTCGAGACGGCGCAAGCCGCGCTCGTAGAACGAGACGGCCCGCGCGGCCCGATCGCGCGCGTTCAGCACGAACGCGTGGACGATGGCCGCGACGACGAAGGCCAGTCCGGGCACGACCAGCCAGGGGAGCCCGGAGCGCCCGCGCCAGATGATCAGCGCGACGGCGGCGGCCGCGATGCCGAGCCGCCACCACGCAAGCTGTGCATGACGACGCTCGTGGTCCGCCACCACTGCGGCTCGCGCCTCCCGGCGCGCGCGGTAGGTATCGGCCACGCCGCTCGCGCAGCGTTCGCTCGCCCCGCCCGCCGCCGCATCGTTCGTTCTCGCCAGGCTCACGCAAGCATCGTATGCTGATCGGCGGATAGGTGATGCAGTACACGACCGTCCTCGACATGCTGCCGCTGTGGGGCCTCTTTCTCGTCATCGTCGTCCTCGTCCTGTTCTCCATCGACGGCGGTTATCGAGTGGGCCGCTACAGGCGCAGCCGATCCGAGCAGGAGAAGGACGCGCCCGTCGGCGCGATGGTGGGATCCACCCTCGGCCTCCTGGCCTTCATGCTGGCGTTCACCTTCGGGATGGCGGCCTCGCGCTTCGACGCCAGGAAATCGCTGGTCCTCGAAGAGGCGAACGCGATCGGCACGACGTACCTGCGCGCGGCGATGCTGCCGGACCGGCGCGACGAGGTGCGTGGACTGCTCCGCGACTACGTGGACGCGCGGTTGGGGGCCGTTCAGTCGGGGGACATGGCGGAAGGCCTTCGGCGCGCAGAGGACTTCCAGGCCCGGCTGTGGAGCGAGGCCACGGCCATCGGACAGCAACACCCCAACTCCATCGTCGCCGGTCTCTTCGTCGAGTCGCTCAACGAGGTGATCGACCTGCACGCCAGGAGGGTGACCGCCGGCCTGAGGAATCGCATCCCTGGCACCATCTGGGTGGCCCTGTTCACGATTGCCGTGCTTTCGCTGGGGGCGATGGGCTATCACTCGGGCCTGGTCGGCACGACTCGTTCGCTCGCCGTGATTGCCGTGGCCCTGGCATTCTCCGCCGTGATCGCGCTCGTCGTCGATCTGGACCGCCCGCAGGAAGGAACCCTGACCGTCAGCCAGCAGGCGCTCATCGACGTACGACAGTCGATGAACGCGCAGGTGCCGTAGTCTTCTTCCGTTTCCTGCCAGGCGACTCGCGCACGGTCAGCTCGCGCAGGCGAACGTTCTCGCCGAGCATCAGCAGCGGCTGGCGTGGCTGCTCGAGCACGTTGAAGAGGTCGCCGGACGCGGTGCGCGCGTAGATCTTGTCGCCGTCGATGAACAGCGTCAGCGGCCCGCCGCCTTCAATGGCCTCGTAGAGGCGGACCTTGAAACGTGTACGCAGCACCGTGAGCAGGCGCCGGAGCCGGGCCACCGAAAACCCCCGCCGGCGCAGATCCGCCAGCACCATCAGTTCCAGCAACTCGATGGGCGTGTAGCGACGCTCGGTGAACCCTCCGCGTTCGGTCCGATGCGCGGGGATGGCGGAGGTGAAGATGCCCCGCTTGTCCCACCACTGCAGCTGACGGGCCGTGAGTCCGGTGATGACGGCCACCTCGCGCGAGCTGTAGAGCTTCTTGAGCTTCACAGGGAACCTGGGGTTCTCGGGTTCTCGGGTTCTGGGGTTCTGGGGTTCTGGGGTTCTGGGGTTCTCGGGTTCGTTCACTCGTCTGAGTTCCCCGTCGGCGGCAGAGAACCTCCGAACCCGAGAACCTCAGCACCTCCGAACCCATCGACTATCCGTCCCCAAACTCACTGAGGTGCGGCACCTGCGTCGCCACATCGTCCGCCGCGCGTGCGCCCTCGAAGTCCTTCGGCGTCAATCCGCCCTCGGCGTGCGTGGTGTAGGTGAGCGTGACCCGCTTGTAGTGGATCTCGATGTCCGGGTGGTGGTCCGTGGCTTCGGCCGCGGGCACCAGGGCACTGACGAACAGCACCGCCTCGGGGAAATCCCGAAAGGTGTACTGCTTGCGGATGGCCTGATCGACCAGGGTCCACCCCTCGAGGGTGGCCAGCTGCTGGTCGACTTCGGCGGGTGTCATCGTGGCCATGTGGGCTGCTCCCGTATCTCGTCGAGCCTCGCACTCAGCTCTTCGAGGCGCCGCAGCGCCTGCTGTCGCCGGCCGCGCGCCCCCTCATCGTCACGCGCGAACGCCTGATCGAGGACCAGCCGATGATACTCCTGGGCGGCCGCCTGCAACGCCTCGAGTGCCTGCTGGTGCGCCTGCTGCCCCCCCATCCCCCGTGCGCGCTCGCCCGACATGCCGTGCTGCCGTCGGCAGCCCCGCCACTATACTTCCCCGTCGGCCCCATCGTATCCCGAGCGTCCGTGCGCCGGGATGGTCAGAACGCCAGCAGGCGCGTGACCTTTACCGCCAAGGAGCGGCCGCCGGGATCGGCGCCGCGCTCGGTACGACGGTCGCTGAAGACGACGAAGACGTCGCTCAGCGGCCGATAGAGGAAGTTGAAACGCACGTTCGTGTTCCATTGTCCCGACGATGAGTCGTACTGCACGAGGGCATTCAGGAACACGCGGCTCGAGAACCCGATATTTCCACGAGCGGTCAACTGGTGCGTGACAATCGAGCCGGACGGCAGCTCGACGTCGTCGCGCGAATACGTGGCGCCGCCGCTGACGTGCACGTTGACCCGGGCGGTGACGCCAGCCTGCAGCAGGTTCCTCCGTCCGCTGTAGTAGTCGCCGGAGACCGCCCGCGCATCGAGGTAGATCCGGCGTGCCCGGCTGGTGCCTGCGGCGACGAAACGATCGGTGAACGCATACCTCCCTGGCGCCACCACGACCGCCTCCGCCCGATTGACGACAAACGGGACGAGCAGCTCCTCCTCGTTCGGGTTGTCGCCGATCTCGAGCGTCGCGCCGTTCTGCAGCGTGAACACCATCCGCCGCTCCCAGTACCGCGAATCGAACGCGCCGCCCTCTCGCCGGACGTCCGTGAAGCCAAGCGCCGGGTAGATCTCGCGAAGCCAGCGTGAGGTCCGCTCGGGCCGGAACCGGCGCCCCAGCAGGAACTGCGCGCGTTCCACGCCGACGCGCGGCACAAAGCCGGCGTCGTCCACGAAGCCGGCTCCAACCATGCCGTAGCTGCCTTCGCCAAGCCAGCGGCCATCGTTGAACGACACGCCGGCTCGCGCGGCCGTCCGTCGGCCCGCGGCAGGGTCGATGTCGGGTCGTCCCCGGTCGAGGGCGTGTGCCGCGTAGGCGAACACGACAACATCGCCTCTCGGCCGGAGGTTCAGGTCCAGCCCGACCACGCGGTTCGGAGCGCCCGCCGCGCTCCTCTCGACGAACATCGCGCCGGCATCGGAGGCCCCCAGCAGGTTGCGGCGAAGCCGAAGCACCGAGTAGCGCGCCGCGGCCTCGTCGCCCTCTTCGCGTTGCTGGACGACAAGTGCCCCGATACCGGTGCCACCCGCCCTCCCACTCACCCGGACACCAGCGGCGATCGGCACGCTTTCACCGCTACGCGATAACCCCACGCGGCGGCTGAAGAACAGCGCCAGGTCGTTCTGGACGCTGTTGTCGCGCCCGCCCGCGCTCGTGCCCGGCGCGGCCGAGATCTGCGACGCGCGGTCGGCGCCTGGCCCGAACTGGAAGACCCCGGAGTTCTCCAGGAAGAACTCGCGCTTCTCCGGGAAGCGCACGCTGAAGCGGGTCGCACCCACCTGCTGGACGTCGGCCTCGACCTGTGAGAAGTCGGTGTTCACGGTGAGGTCGGCCGTCAGGCCGGGTGTGATGCCGTACTTGACGTCGAAGCCCGCATCGCCGGCCGCTTCGTCCATGCCGCCCGATCGCATTGCGTGCGCGGCGACGTAGGGCTTGACGCGAAGGTTCGCGCCGCGCCCGATGCCCTGCAGGCCTTCGAGGGTGCCCGCGAGCGAAAGACGATCAAGGGCGTATTGGCGCGGCACCAGCGACCAGTAGCTGTTCTCGAGACGCCCCTGCAGATGCCGCTGGAAGTTGATGCCCCATGTCTGCGGGTCCGACGCGGGCAGCTGCAGGGCCCGGAACGGTATGGCGTATTCGGCGTACCACCCGGACTCGTCGCGCGACGTGCGCACCTGCCAGACCCCGTCCCAGCTCAGGTTGCGCTCGCGGCCTTCGTTGAACTTCTGGGAGTCCCAGCTGGCCCCCGCCGGATTGACGCCGAACTGGTACCCGTTCCGCCGGTCGAGGAACGGATCCACGATGACCGCCACCCAGTCGGTGGAGGTGCCGTCGAAGTCGCGCTTGAGCTCGTTGGCAATGATCTCCCCGGGGTTGCGATGCCGGGCGTGCACGCCAACGTACAGCGTCTCCGCGTCGTAGAGGATGCGCGCCTCGGTTTGCTCCGTTGCTGGCGCGCCGGTGTCAGGCTCGCTCTGGGTGAACCCGCCGGCGACGGCCGCTCGTTGCCAGTCCGGCTCGTCCAGCGCGCCGTCGATGACGATGCGGCCTTCGACCCGCGTCGCCGGCAGGCGGGGCAAGGGGTCGGCGGAGGACTCCAGGAGACCCGGAGCGGCCATCAACCAGGCCGTGATCAGGATGTGTCGCATCCCGGCATGGTCTCTGCCCGGGCGCGTCTGCCGCACTCCGGTTCTTGTGGCCTAATATCCAACCTATGCGCCCGACTACCTGCCTCGTGCTGTCCGCTGCCGTCATCGTGCTCGAGTCGTCCGGAACTGGATTCCAGCCCCCCGCGTGCGTCGCGCCCGCCAACCCGATTGTCGCGGAGAACTGCAAGCCCGGCCATCCGCAGACCGAGTGGGACGTGAACGGGTCGGGCGACCCGAAGATCCAGGGCTTCGCCACCGACATCAGCGTGAACCGCGGCGAGACCATCGCGTTCAAGGTGAGTACCGCGTCGCCGTCGTACCGGATAGACATCTATCGCCTGGGCTACTACAACGGCGCGGGCGGGCGCCGCATTGCCACCATCAAGCCCTCGGTCCCGCTCCCGCAGCAGCAGCCACCCTGCCTGACGGACATGTCCGTCCGCCTGTACGACTGCGGCAACTGGGCAGTCTCGGCATCGTGGCCCGTGCCGGCCGACGCGGTTTCCGGCCTGTACCTCGCCCGCCTCGTGCGCGAAGACAACGACCCGCCCACGTGGCGCCCCGACAACGGGCGCGTCGGGCAGGCCGATGCGAAGAAGCCCGAGCCGGGGCCCCACGCCTATGGCGCGCTGGGGCTCGGGACGCTCGCCAATGCCCTGAGGGAGCCACGGGCGAGCCTCATCTACTTCGTCGTGCGTGACGATGCGAGGCGGGCAGACCTGCTGTTCCAGACGTCCGACAACGCGTGGACCGCGTACAACCGCGAGGGGATTACCAGCACCTACGGCAGCTTCGACCCGGCCCGTCCGATGGAGCGCGCCTTCAAGGTGAGCCTGAACCGCCCGTACGCGACGCGCGACTACCGCGCCGTGAATATGCCGTTCAACGCGGAGTACCCGATGATCCGGTGGCTCGAGGCCAACGGGTACGACGTGGCCTACACGACGGGGCTCGACGGTGATCGCCGTGGTGCGCTGATCAAGAACCACAAGGTGTTTCTGTCCGTCGGCCATGACGAGTACTGGTCGGGACCGCAGCGGGCCGCGGTGGAGGCCGCCCGCGACGCGGGCGTGCACCTCGCGTTCTTCAGCGGCAACGATGTGTTCTGGAAGATCCGCTGGGAACCGAGCACGGACGAGTCGCGCACGCCCTATCGCACGTTCGTCACCTACAAGGAGACCCACGCCAACGCGAAGATCGACCCGTTGAAGGACGTCTGGACCGGCACGTGGCGCGACGCCCGCCCGTTCAACCCGGAGGGGCCGAGGCCGGAGAACGCGCTTACCGGCACCATCTTCACGGTCAACGCGTGGCGGAACGATCCGCTGGTCGTGCCCGCGGAGTACGGGCCACTTCGCTTCTGGCGGAATACCGAGGTGGCGCGTCTCAAACCCGGCGAGCGCGCGGTGCTCGGCTCCGGCATCCTCGGCCACGAATGGAACGAGGACCTGGACAACGGCTTCCGGCCGGCGGGCCTGATGCGCATGTCACGGACGACCGTGAACAACGTGGCCTACATCCAGGATTACGGCACCATCTACGCGTCGGGTACCGCCACGCACAGCCTCACCCTCTATCGCGCGTCGAGCGGTGCGCTGGTGTTCAGCGCCGGCACGGTGCAGTGGTCGTGGGGCCTCGACCCCCACCACGACACGGAAACGGGCGTGCCGCCGGAGCGCGCGCAGTCGACCAACATCCGCATCGGCGAGGACCTCAAGGGCCCGGTGCCCGCCCTCCGCCAGGCCACCGTCAACCTGTTCGCCGACATGGGCGTGCAGCCGGCAACGCTGCAACCGGGGCTGGTCGCCGCGGCCGCCTCGACCGACCGGACCGCGCCGACCTCACGCGTCGAAGGCGCCGCTCGCGCGCTGGCGGGTGGTGAGTTCGAGATCGCAGGAACGGCCACCGACACCGGCGGCGTGGTCGCGGGAGTCGAGGTGTCCATCGACGATGGGCGGACGTGGCATCCCGCAGAGGGCACGAGCCGCTGGCGCTATCGGTGGACCGCCGCGCCTGGCGAGAAGCCCGGCGTCATTCGCAGCCGCGCGGTCGACGACAGTGGGAATCTGGAAGGCAGGTGAGGAGGTCGCTGAACAACGACCTCAGAGACTCCCGCACCTCGCCGGATCCAGGGCGGCAATCGTCGGAGCCGCCGGATCGAGCACGAGCCGCCGCACCAGTTGCGCCGTGAGCGGCGCCAGCAGCACGCCGTTGCGGTAGTGGGCGGTGGCGTACACCAGTCCGGGGACCGCGGTGGAGCGGCCGACAATGGGCAGGTCGTCGAGCCCGCGCGGGCGGAGGCCGACGCGCATGTCGGTGACGGGCGCACCCTTCAGCGCGGGTACCAGCGCCACTGCCATCTCCAGCAACCCGCGTCGCGCCTCGTCGGTGGAGGTCTCGTCGAACCCGACGTCCTCCACGGTGCCGCCCACCAGCACCGAGCCGTCCGGCCACGGCACCAGGTAGCCCGCCGCGCCCCAGATGATGTGGCGCACCGTGCCGGGTGGGGTGGCCACCTGCAGCAATTGCCCGCGGACGGGGCGCACCGGCACGGGGTCCGCACCCTCGATGGTGATGCGTGACGACCAGCTGCCGGCCGCCATCACCGCCATGTCATCGTCCCAGGTGGCCCTCTCGGTGCGCACGCGCACGCCTCCGCCGGGCACGCGGCTCACCTCGATGGCGCCATGTGCCTCTCGCACCTCCGCGCCGTGCTGACGTGCACCGGCGACGGCCGCGGCGGTGAGCGAGCCGGCGCCGACGTAGCCGTGCATCGGGATGAACAGGCCACCCGGTGCGTCCGGGTTCACGTTTGGCTCGACGTCCGGAATCACTGCGCCCGGCACCCACCGCGCCTCGACGCCCTCGCTCCACAACACGCCCGACGCCGCGCTCAGCCGCTCGGCCTCTTCCATCGTGAGGGCCACCTCGAAACTGCCCTTCCTCTCGTAGACGATGGCGCGGTGGCTGTCGGTGGAGAGGCGGGCGATGAACGCGTCGAAGAGGTCCAGGCTCTCGCGGCCGAGCTCGCGGAGCGGCGAAGCCGGATGGCCTTCGATGTACGGCGCGAGGATGCCGGCGGACGCGCGCGTGGCACCGTCGCCCGGTGTCCGCGCGTCGATGAGGCGGACCGTGGCGCCGGCGCTGGCCAGCTCCCAGGCGATCGTGGAACCGACTACACCGGCGCCTATGACGGTGACTGAAGGGCTAGCCATTGAGCGAGTGGCGATTGCAGATTGAGCGATTCATTGGGGATTCAGCGATTGGGTGATTGGTGATTGATTTGAGGATTGGGTGATTGAGCGATCGAATGATTCCCGCGCCTCAGTCGAGCCCCATCATCAATCATCAATACGCCAATCATCAATCACTAATCATCAATGGCCCAATCGCCCAATCGCCGATCAATCAACTCCATCACCCGATTCCTCAATCCCCAATCAATCGCTCAATCTGCAATCGCCAATCACTCAATGGCCACAACTCAGAAACCCAGTGACATGCCAACTTCGACGCGGCGTGCGGGGCCCGCGGAGGTGGCCTGGCCGTAGAAGGGCGACAGCTGGTTGCCGATGAACGCGTTGTAGTTCACGTGGTTGAACAGGTTCGAGATCTGCGCGTAGAAGTCGAGCCGGTAGCGCGCGTTGGTGGCCTCCATGACCATCAGCTGCGGGCCGCCCCCGCCGCCGGGGCCACGCTGGTTCATCGCGCCGCCGCCACCGCCCCCGGGAGGCATCGGCATGGGCATCCCGCCGCCGGGGCCGCCTGCCGGGCCGCCGAAGCCGAACGACTTGTTCAGCCGCAGGCTGGCGTTGATCTGCCGGGCACCGCGCTCGCTGTTGCGCTCGATACCGACGGGTCGGTCGTTGAACACCGTGTCGCCGTTGTTGTCGCGCCCGGTAGTGATGGTGTAAGGCGCCGCGGATGCAACCTGCATGTTGAACCCCGCCCGGACGCCCTTCCAGATGGGGGCGTTGAACATGACGAACAGCCGGTGACGGATATCCTGCGCGGACGGCCCCCAGTCCACGTCGGGGTTCGTGCTGTCGGACGGGAGGCTCGTGGCCGAGTCGGCGTAGTTCCGCGAGCTCTGCAGCTGGTACATCACGTTGCTGAAGATGCGCAGGCGCTCGTATCGCGCGTTGAGGCCCACGGTCAGCCGGTCGCTCGCGCGCTTGCCGGATGACTGGATCTCGGTGATGTTGCCGGCGGTGGGGTCGGGCCGCACGCCGTCGGTGGGTGCGTTCACGTTCACCGCGCGCAGCGTGTTCGACCCGCGCGTCCACATGTAGTCCATTCGTAGCCCCGCCCACGACGTGAGCGTCCGCTCCAGGCCGATGGAGGCCTGCTGGATGACGGGCTGGCCGAGGCTCGACGCGCGGATGATGCTGGCCGGCAGCCGCGTGCCCTCTCCGGTGATGGACGGGTACCCGGGATTCTCGACGATGACGTCCACCTGGTGCTGGCCGTCGACGCGGATGGTCTGCTCGTAGAGGTTCGAGTCGTACCAGTCGTAGAAGATGCCGTAGCCGCCGCGAACGGTGGTCTTGCGGTTGGCCGTCCACGTGAACGCGCCGCGCGGCGCCAGGTTGAAGGCGTCGTTCACCTGCGTCTGGATCTCCTGCCGCAGGCCAAGACTCACCGACAGGTTGCGTCCGATGCGGAAGTCGTCCTGCAGGAACCATCCGGCCTTTACCTGCGAGTACGTGACCAGCGGGTCACCGACGCGGAGCGTGAACGTGGCCGGCCGCCCCAGGTTGTAGGCGTCGATGCTGGTGAAGACGTAGGTGCCATTGGTGTTCTGCTGCTGGTCGCTGTCCCACCAGCCGGCCTCGAGCAGCACGCCGGCGCGCATCGAATGCTTGCGCCCGATCGTGAAGTCGAAGTTCTGCGCGAGCTCGATCTCGCGGCTGGACCTGGTGCCCAGCTGCCCTGCCCCGCCGGCCGTGAACGCGTCGTTCACGCGGATGGTCGGGTCCGTGGACAGGGGGTTGGTGGAGAGATCGTTGGTCGTCAGCTCGAACTTCAGCTCGCTGAACACCTTCTTGCCGTAGACGCGCGTGTTGCGCAGACGGAAGGTGTCGCTGACCGAGTCGGTGTCGTAGGCGCGCTCAGGCAAATCGAAGTCGCCCACGCCCAGGTCGCCGCGGTCGGTGGAGCGGCGCTGGTACTCCGCCCGGAGCTGGGCGCCCTGGCCCATGGCGTGATCCACGCGGAAGTTCACGTTGAGCCCGTCGGTCGTGTTCTTCGCCAGGCCGTTCACCGTGACGTCTCCCGGCGACTGCGCGCGGATGGTGCGCGAATCGTAGGCGTTGTTGCCGTCCACCGACATCGAGATGCCGGTCTTGCCCTTCGCCAGCGGTCCCTGGAAGCTGAAGGTGTAGCGCTGCTGCTGCGTCGGCTCCTTGGTGCCCGAGAACGCGTTCCGCGCGTTCAGCGACTCGTCGCGGAAGCCGAAGTTCCCCCGGCCGCGCCAGCCGCCCATGCCGGGCCGGGTGATGACCTCGACGCGCACCATGCCGGCCTCGTGGTACTCGGCCGAGAACGAGTTGGAGTTGAACCGGATCTGCTGAATCTGATCCTTCGGGGGCAGGCGCCCGCCACCGAAGCCGTCCACGAAGATCTGAGCGCCGGGCCCGGCCATCTGCATCAGCTGTTCCGCCATCTCGTCGGGATCGTCCGAGAGCGCATCGATTTCGTCGGCGGTGAGCGTCTGGGTGAAGCCGTTGTCACGCCGGCTGTCGGCTCCCTGCTCGGACACCGTCAGTTCCTCGGAGATGGCGACCGCCAGCGTCGCCGACGCCGTGTTGTTGCCGCGCCGCACGTCCACCTGCATGAGCACTTCGCGAAACCCCTCGGCGCTGGATTTCACCTGGTAGGCGCCGGGCTGCAGGCCGGTGAACGTGGCCACGCCCTGGGGATCCACCGCCGCCTCGTGCTCCACGCCCTGCGCGTCGGTGAGGACCACCGTCGCGTGGGGCAGGCCCAGGTCGGTGGCATCCTTCACCGTCACGCGCAGCGTGGACGGCCCCGCCGCGGGCGCGGTCTGTGCCCACGCACTCGACACCACCGCGCCGAGCACCACCATGACCGCCAGCACCACTCTCGTCATTGTTGAGACCACTGCCAGAAGAAACCACGAAGGCACGAAGAAGCACGAAGCACGCACGAAGCAGCTCAAGGGTGCGAGAGTGGGATATCGGTCTCTGCATGCCGGGATCGACTCCCGACTCCCGTCGCCATTTCACTCCCGTCGCAGTTCGCCGTCCCGACGCTGTCTACTCCTTCGGTTTCTCGAACTCCGAATCCTTCACCGAGGGGTTCACCTTGAACTTCTCGATGGTCCACTCCTCGTTGGGCTGGCCCTCGATGGAGATGTCGACCTTGTGGGGCAGCATCACGCCGTCCACCTTCTTGTAGTCGCCCAGGTGCATGGCGAACTGCGAGGGCGGGGGCGGGCCCTGCTTGCGCATCTCCTCCATGCGCTGCTTCATCTCCTCTTCGGAAGGAGGCTGGCCGCCGCCGGGACCGGCACCCGGCCCGCGACGCCCGCCGGGACCACCAGGGCCACCCGGGCCGCCCATCATCATCACGCGCGGGCGCACCTCCATGTACTGGACCATCAACGGCAGGTGGGTGGCCTGGTCCACGAACAGGCGCACGGCGCGCCCCGCTTCGTCTTTCGTCTCGAGGATGTCGGCCTTGCCGTCGGGCGACTCGGCCACGCCCGCGTGGGTGAAGGGCTGCGTGCTCTCGGCGAAGAGCGCCACGGTCCAGCGCTGCAGTTCCATCTTCATGCGTCGAACGCGCGCCTGCTCGATCTGCTCCGGGGTGAGCGGACCGCCGCCGGGCCCGCCGGCCCCGCCAGGCCCACCGGGGCCCATCATGCGAATCTGCATCCCGCCGCCCATGCCGCCACGGTTCTGCATGTCATCCCACGCCTCGGTGCCGTTGAACGCCGAGATGCGCTCGACCGTCGGGCCGCCCACCATGCCACCCATGCTCATCTCCTCGGAGCGGCGCACCTTGTCCGGCCGCACCAGGGTGAGCATCAACGTGCCTTCCATGTCGCGCTGCCCCATCGTCCGGCGGAAGGGCCCCTCCGCGCTGAGCGCCTTCACGGCCGCGAGCTTGTCGCCGCCAAGCGCCTTCTTCACCTCGGCCACCACTTGGGCCACCTGGTCCTGCGCCGCCAGCGGCAGCACGATGCCCTGATTGATGTCCACCACGTTGGCCAGCACTACCGCGGCTACAACGACTGCGAGTCTCTTCATTGGAGGATCCTGTCGGGGTCTTGGGTCCTGGGTCTTGGGTCCTGGGTCTTGGGTCCTGGGTCTTGGGTCCTGATTCCTGATTCCTGATTCCTGTGATTATTACGACGGCCGCCGGCGATCGGACGTTAAGGCTGGGCAAAGCGTTTGTTAACGATGTTAAATGCCTGATCTGGCTGGATTTATCCCGTTTTTCGCGTGCTAGACTGCCCTCCATGAAGGCCCTTCGCGGACGTGTCTCCGGCGTCACGGCGCTGGTCGCCGTCGTGCTGCTGCTCGTGCCGGCGCTGGCGTGGCTCCAGTACCGCTGGGTGGGCCAGGTGAGCGAGGCCGAGCGCGAGCGCATGCAGCGCACGCTGCGCACCTCGGCCGCGCAGTTTGCGACGGCCTTCGACAGCGAACTGTCACGCGCCATGGCGGGCCTGCAGGTCGAAGGGGCCGTGGCCCGCGACGAGAACTGGACGTCGTACGCCCAGCGCTACTCCACGTGGACCGAGCGTGCCGCCGACACGCGGCTGGTGCGCGAGGTGCTGCTGGTAGACACGATGGACGGGAACGCCGCCACCCCGGCCACCGACCCGGCTCGCCTGCGTCTGCGTCGCTGGAACAACGACCAGCGTGTCTTCGAGCGGGCGCAGTGGAGCGACGAGCTGGCCCAGATGCGGCCGGCGCTGGCCGAGCACCTGGGCGAGATCAAGGGGATGCGCGCGCAGGGGAACGGCCGCTTCCGTCGCGAGGGGACGCTCACGGTCATCAGCGGCGACGACCACACGCTGGTGGCACCCGTCACGCTCTTCGACTTCCCGGACGACCACACGTCGGCGCCGCGCATCGAGGTGCTGGGCTTCACCGTCGTGAGGCTGGATCGAGAGTACGTGCGCGACACGCTGTTGCCGACGCTCACCGCACGCCACTTCCACGGCGACGATGGGGTGGCCGACTATCGGGTGGCGGTGACCGAGCGCGAGGACACCTCGAAGGTCATCTGGGAATCCGAGACGGGCGCGGCCGCGGCCATCGGAGCCAACGCGGATGTCGAGGCGAGCTTCATGTCGCCTCGTCCGGATCAGATCTTCATGATCACCAGGAACGGCGGCGGCACGGCCAGCGTGCGGCTGCCACCTCCACCGGGGTCAGGCGATCGCATTGTCGTCTCGATGCTGCAGGACCGACGGCGGGGAGGCCGCGAGGGCCGGGCGACCAGCGAGGGCCTGCCGGTGCCCGAACGTGGGCGTAGCCTTGGCCTGTTCGAGGGGCGCTGGCGCGTGGCGGCCGCGCATCGCGCAGGCTCGCTCGAGGCCGCCGTGGCCGGCGTGCGCAAGCGCAACCTGATGCTCAGCTCCGGGATCCTGCTGCTGCTGAGCACGGCCATCGGGCTCATCGTCGTGTCGGCGCGGCGGGCACAGACGCTGGCGAGGCAGCAGATGGAGTTCGTGGCCGCCGTCTCGCATGAGCTGCGGACGCCGGTCGCGGTCATCGGCACGGCCGCCAGCAATCTGGCCGATGGGGTCGTCGCGGATCCCACGCGCGTGCGCAAGTACGGCGAGACCATCCAGGGCGAGGCGCGGCGGCTGGGCGAGACGGTGGAGCGGGTGTTGCAGCTGGCGGGCATCGCGGCGGGCAACGGAGCCGCGGGGCAGGCCCCGGTGTCGGTGTCCGAACTGGTGCAGCAGTCGCTGGCCTCGTGCCGGCCCGAGATCGAGGGTCACGGCGTGACCGTGGAGGCGAAGATCGCGGACGATCTGCTCCCGGTGCTTGGCGACGGTGCGGCACTCCGGTCGGCGGTGCAGAACCTGATTAGCAACGCGGTCAAGTACGGCGGCGACGCGCGCTGGGTGCGCGTCGAGGCGACGGCCGCGGATCGGTCAGGCGGCTCGGCGAGGAGCACTCCGTCGTCGCACGTGGCCATCTCCGTCACCGATCGCGGCCTCGGCATCGGCGCCGAGGACCGCAAGCACATCTTCGAGCCGTTCTACCGCGGGCGCGAGGCCGTCTCGCGCCAGATCAAGGGCAGCGGCCTGGGCTTGAACCTGGTGTCGCGCATCGCCGAAGCGCACGGTGGCACGGTGCACGTGACGAGCGAGCCCGGCAAGGGCAGCACCTTCACGCTCATCCTCCCCGCCGCCCCGGGCCGCGCGGCCGGGCAGATGAACCTCGGCCTCGTTCCCCACAGCGCCGACGCCAAGTAGCGCCGTCTGCATGCCCTCCGCGCGCCTATTGCTCGTTGAAGACGAACCCGGCCTCCAGCTGACGCTGAGCGATCGCCTGGTTGCCGAGGGCTACACGGTCGAAACGGCCGGCGACGGCGACACGGCCATCCGGCGCGGCGGCGGGGAGCCGTTCGACCTCATCGTGCTCGACGTGATGCTGCCCGGCCGGGACGGCTTCGAGGTGGCGCGTTCGCTGAGGCACCTGGGAGTGATGACGCCCATCCTGATGCTGACGGCCCGTTCCCAGGTCGTGGATCGGGTCGTGGGGCTGAAACTGGGCGCGGACGACTACCTGACCAAGCCCTTCGACACGATGGAGCTGCTCGCGCGGCTCGAGGCGCTCCTCAGGCGCGCGCCGGCCAGCTCCGGCGTGGCGCTGGAGCGCTACCAGTTCGGCGAGGTGACGGTGGACGTGCGGAAGGCCGAGGTGACGAAGGAGGGCGAGCCGCTGGAGCTCTCCGCCAAGGAGTTCCAGCTCCTCCGCTACTTCATCGAGAACCGCGGGACCACACTCACACGGGAGAAGCTGCTGCACGACGTGTGGGGCTACACGGCCATGCCCTCCACGCGCACGGTGGACGTGCACGTGGCGTGGCTCAGGCAGAAGCTCGAGCCCAACCCGCGCGTGCCGCAGTTCATCCTCACCGTGCACGGGATGGGCTACAAGTTCGCGGGGTAGGTGTCCACGGGAACACGAAGGACACGAAGGACACGAAGCACGCACGAAGGACACGAGGTAAGACGTCGAAGCCGATCTCACGGCCCAAGACGCAAGACCAGACCCAAGACCCGCCTTCTTCGTGTCCTTCGTGTTCTCGTGACGTTACTGCAGTGCCAGTGCGACGAACTCCGGCTCCATGTTCCGGTCGCCAACAGCGACGACAATGTATTGCTTACCGCGATTCATGTACGTCATCGGCGCCGCGGTCGTGCCGGAGGGCAGATCCATCTCCCACACGACGGCCCCGGATGCCTTGTCGTAGGCGCGGAACTTCTTGCCCCAGGCCCATGGATAGGGCCACGCCCCAGTGATGGCATCGCTCCCCTCGCCCAGGAACAGCAGGGTCTTCGTGAGGAGCGGCGCGGGCCGGTTCGGAATGCCGAGCGGCGGCAGATTCAGGTCCTTCAGCAGGGGATGAGTCCGCGGGCCGTCCCCGTTCGCCGCCATCCACGCGAGCTCCCCAGTATTGAGATTCAGGGCGGTCACGCGCCCGTAGGGCGGCTTGACGAGCGGC
>Ga0105095_10000559_pt1 | contig 18207 bp, 16 predicted proteins | sample PPLLak2March2015_2_FD_79180 | JGI IMG/M metagenome (GOLD analysis project Ga0105095, IMG submission 79180) | Freshwater sediment microbial communities from Prairie Pothole Lake near Jamestown, North Dakota, USA - PPLs Lake P8 Core (3) Depth... | ecosystem: Environmental > Aquatic > Freshwater >...
ACGTTTAAGACCGTGATGTCTGCCTTCTTGCCAACTTCTAGACTGCCCACTTCCCCAGCTCGGTTAACGGCGTGAGCAGCATTAATGGTAGCAGCAGTGATGGCTTCCGCGGGCATCATGCCCATGCAGTTGCAGGCCATAGCCACGACCAGCTGCTGATTCTCCATCCAGCACCTAGGGCTGCAATCCGTTCCCAAAGCTACGGGCAATCCGTTCTCAATCATTAGCCGCGCGCTAGCGTATCTCTTATTAATCATGCTGAACGCAGCAGCGGGAAGCAGAACAGCCACAACGCCCTTTTCAGCCATGGCTCTGATTCCTTCAACCGAAGAAAACAACAAGTGGTCAGCTGAGACAGCTCCAACGTCTGCAGCAATTTCCGCGCCTCCCAAAGGACTAAGCTTGTCAGCATGAATCTTGGGTTTCAAACCATACTTCTTGCCAGTCTCTAAGACATGCCTTGCCTGTTCGAAATTGAACGTATCTCTTTCGCAGGACACATCGCAAAACTCAGCCAGTCCTCTCTCCACAACTGTCGGAATCATTTCTCCGACGACCAAAGCAACGTACTCCGCGGGATTTCCTTTATACTCTGGGGGAACACAGTGAGCTCCAAGAAAAGTTGAAATAACGTTCACACTATGCAGATGATTGAGACGCCGACTTGCTTCCAGAATTTTCAGTTCAGTCTCAGTTGCCAACCCATAGCCGCTCTTCGCCTCGACTGTAGTCGTGCCATGTGCCAGCATAGCATCAAGCCGCTCCAAGCCGAAATCCACAAGTTTCTCAAGACTGACTTTTCTAGTCTCCTTGATGGCCTTCCAAACACCGACGCAACTTTGCATTTCGCACGATGTGCCTTCTACACGCCTCTGAAACTCTTCTTCACAAGAACCTGCAAACACAAGATGGGTATGAGGGTCAACAAAACCCGGAAGAACTATCTTTCCCCTGGCGTTAATCACGTTTTCAGACTTAAACGCTTTTGTCAGCTCCAGAGTTTTCCCTGTTGCTATTATTCTGCCTTCTCGAACAGCTAGGGCACCCTCGGGTATTATACCCAACTCGCGCATTTGGTTGCCAGTTCTTGGCTCTGGGCTGCCAGATGTGAGAGTCAACAATTCTTCGGCATTCAGTATGAGGAGGTCAACTCTTTCCTTAACCCTGGATTTGGTGACTTTTTTCAAAGAAGCAGACCTCCTACAAACAAAAGCGGTTATAGAGTTAGACGCAGCAACGTAATATATCTTGCCAAATAGTACTGAGACATCCGACAGCAGAAATGGCAAGATTTAAGCTTTGTACGAGCTAACAAATCCATTCTGTAATAGGGACAAGAGAGTGCTCACCTACATCGAAGAAGACCAAAAATACCTGAAAATCGCAGGGTTCAGAGGCCTCACCATCCGAGATTCAGAAGAATTCATGAAGTCGTCACTCCAGGAGAAGAATCCAGACATTTGGGTTCAATTCTTCGATGCAGATCTAATCGCTACATGGGAACACCTTTACTTTGCAGTGTTGAACGCTCTGTTGGCTTACCGAAACAAACGCAACATTTCAAAAACCGTAGCCATGGAAACTATGATCTACGCATCGGCTCAGCGCCAAATCCGGAAGGCCATAACCATACTAGGAGTTAAAGAGAGCTCTTCGAACGTAGCATTTGTCATAATCGGTGATAAACCAGAAATAGTCCAGACATCATTTTCGGAAATTGAAAAATGCCTTGCTGCTGTAGCTGATGAATCCGTTTTAGAATTGACTGAAGAAAAAACCAAGAATCTATGCAAAGCCTTTGGGATAACTGAAAAAGAGCTTAAAGCAGTGGGCGCAGAAAGCAACAACGAACAAGCAATAGTCAATCTCGTCATCGAAAGAATGGCATTGATGCAGACTCAGCTTTAGCCACTAAAGCATTTTTTCCTTAAGAACAGCTAACAAGTTGACTGGTCTAATAAGAGACATCCCTGTCAATCCTCCGAGAACCTCAATCAACAAAATTCTATCAGGATTGTCCAAGTTGACTTTTCTCTCTATACCTTCGGCAGCAGCCGCAATGAAATCTCGTGCATGCAAACTCGTGAAACGTTTCTCCACAGTCACCCTGAAGGTTTCGTTTTCACCTATGCCCGCGGCTAATTCAGTTGCCATTTTCTTAACCTCGTCCAAGTTCGTTGGCAAAACTCTTTCAATTGGCATGACCCGCAGCGCGTAACGAAATTCATAAGGGCGCTCCTGCAAAATCTCGCGAAACTTTCCTATAACCTCACAAGGGTCTAGGGTCGTTTTTGCTACAACGAGCCCTCTAATCCCAGTTCTGGCAACCACCGGCGCAGGATCGCCTACGAGCTCTTTGAGGAGATAATCTAATTCTGAACACATCTGTCTCTCGTTCCCACGCGAGGTTGAAACTAAAAGGTTAAAAGCCCTAAGCAAAGTAAATCCCATTCACGTTAGCTTTAAGGGTCAGCGTAGGTTCATGGCTTTTCTCACAGCGCTCAAGCTCGAAGCCGTCGCCTCACATCATCCCGGGAATAACAAACAACAGCCACAGATTTATCCATTATGTCACAAGTATGGAACTAACCCTCATAATGGGAAGCTCCTTTCTCGTCGACAATAAGCAACGTGGTCATGAAAATTCCGTCTATTTTGAGAAGAAGAAGACAGAAACCCATGTTTTTATGACCACTTTTTCTGCGATTTCGACATTTGACGAATAATAATCCTTAAACCATCGGGAGCTAAGCTACACTAACACCCAACTGTGTGTGGAGGTGAAAAGGAACGTTGCTCGAAGAAGAGGAATGGGAAGAGAGTGAAGATGAAGAATGGGAAGAAGAAGAATGGTAACCAGTTGCGAATAAAACTGTTTTACATCTTTCTTTCTCGCTAATTAGTCGCGCATTTTGTCTTTTATGCATAGTCTTTTGATGCCCATGTTTATAACCAAGCTGTTTTCATTATTGAGGTTGAGTTTGCCATGACCCGCATTGCTGTATTGGAAGCCGACAAGTGCAAGGTGAAAAAGTGTGACCGCCCCTGTGTGAGCTTTTGCCCGATGGTGAGAAGTCACGTAGAAGCTATACGCATAGAAGGCAATAAAGCCGTCATCTCGGAAACACTTTGTAGCGGCTGCGGAATCTGTGTGAAGAAATGCCCATTCAAAGCAATCAGCATCGTGAACCTTCCCGATGAGCTCGAAAAAGACTGCAGCCACCGTTTTGGGCAGAATGCATTCAAACTTTTCAGACTGCCCACGCCTTCGCCAGGAACAGTGTTGGGCTTGCTGGGACAAAACGGCATAGGTAAAACTACAACACTGAAAGTTCTTTCGGGCGAAATCAAACCCAACCTAGGCAGGTATGATAACCCAGCTGAATGGAACGAGATAATCCAGCATTATAGGGGTTCAACTCTTCAGGATTACTTCTTGAAAATAAGCCAGAATAACCTGAAAATCGCGCACAAACCACAGTATGTTGATAAAATTCCTAAAGCGGTTTCGGGCAAAGTTGGGGATCTTCTCGAAAAAGTGGATGAAAGAAATATTCTGAATCAACTCGCCACCGATCTTGAACTCACGACGGTCTGGGATCGAGACTTGCAGGTACTCAGCGGAGGCGAGCTCCAACGTGTGGCGGTTGCTGCAGCTCTAAGCCGAGAGGCGGACGTGTATCTCTTCGATGAACCTTCAAGCTACCTGGATGTGAAGCAACGACTGCAAGTGGCGAAAGCTATCAGAAGCTTGAAAGATTATCAAAAAACCATAATCGTAGCAGAACACGATCTAGCCATAATCGATTATTTGTCCGATCAGATATGCGTCTTCTACGGAGAACCAGCAGTCTACGGCGTAGTCAGCCACGTCGACGGCGTCAGAACTGGCATAAACATCTATCTACAGGGCTACATTCCTGACGAAAACATCATGTTCCGGAAAGAAGCCATAATGTTCCACGAAAAGCCTCCAGCCATAACAGCTGCTGGCGGTGAAGTCTTGCTGAAATGGGGACACCTTGAAAAGACATTCAAAGGCTTCAAGCTTGTCGCCCTGCCCGGAGAGATTAGACGTGGCGAAATCATTGGCATTCTTGGGGCCAACGGAATTGGCAAAACCACTTTCGTAAAGATTCTGGCAGGAATCGAAGAACCCGACGACAAAAAGGAGCAACTAGGCGAGTTATCTGTGAGCTATAAACCCCAGTACATCGCAGCCGACTACGAAGGCACGGTTCAGGAGCTACTTATGAGCGTAGCTAAAGACGCCTTCACGTCAAGTTGGTATAAAACTGAAATTCTCAACCCGTTAAAGGTCAACATGCTTCTGGACCGGCGTGTGATGGAGCTCAGCGGAGGAGAACTACAAAAAATCGCTATTGCTGCATGTCTGAGCCGCAAAGCAGACCTATTTCTCCTCGATGAACCAAGCGCCTATTTGGATGTTGAGGAAAGACTGAATATGGCAAAGACAATACGGCGCGTGGTTGAGGCGCACAGCGTAACCGCTTTCGTTGTGGAACACGACGTCGTGACTCAAGATTTCATAGCTGACAGCCTCATGGTCTTCAGCGGAGAACCCGGAGTAAAAGGCGAAGCAAACCCCCCAACAAGCCTCAGGAAGGGCATGAACGTATTCCTCAAAAAAATGAACGTCACCTTCCGAAGAGATTCAACAACCAGACGCCCCAGAGTTAACAAGGAAAACTCAAAAATGGATACGTTCCAAAAGGATATTGGCGAATACTATTACACACGCCTCCGACAAAAATAAGAAATTGTTCTTTCTCAAGACATAGCCTTTCTTCATTGACGAGCAGTCAATTTAAAATAGGCATAAATATATCGGAGGCGAACCAAAGATGAGAAAGGACTATACGGGTGGAGGCTAGAAGTGGCACAAGTAACCTTCGAAGAGATAAGCGCATCCGACTTCTTCTACCGAAACCGTGACATTGCCGGCTTTACTAATCCTTCCAGAGCAATATTTGCAGCCATACGTGAGCTCGTTGAGAATTCTTTAGACGCCGCTGAAAGCCAAAAAATCCCGCCCGACATATACGTCCGGCTTTCTTTTGAAAGTGAGGCAACTAAAGACACACAGATTTACAAGCTGAGGGTCGAAGACAACGGTTCAGGAATTCAACCTCGGTTCATCCCTTCAGCTTTTGGACAGGTTCTCTACGGCTCAAAATACAAATTGAAACAGATGCGGGGAACCTTTGGTTTAGGAGGCAAAATGGCAGTCTTGTACGGACAGATAACGACCCATCAAGCTGCATACGTTGCTTCGAGCACCGGCCAAGCCAAAGTTTACTCCTTTAAGCTGATGATTGACATTCAACGCAACCGCCCCATAATTCTTGACAGGAAAGTCCTCATAAATAAGGATCAGTGGCGAGGAACCATAGTGGAATTCACGCTTGAAGGCGATTATTTGCGGGCTATGCCCAAGATTCTTGAGTATTTCAAACAGACCGCTATGGTTAATCCTTACGCAAACCTAACGTTCGTTGATCCCAAAGGCAGACTCTACAAGTTCGTAAGAGCTACTATGGATATGCCTGAGCCGCCCAAAGAAACGTTGCCTCACCCGTACGGTGTAGACGTAGAGCTTCTTCAGCGACTCATCCAAATTTCTCCATATAAGACCATGGCTGAATTCTTAAAACATCATTTTCACAGGGTCGGCGACATCACCGCCCAGAAGTTCTTGGAGTTCAGCAGCCTAAGTCCATCCAAGAACCCAAAGAAGCTTGCACATGAAGAAATAGTCAGGCTAATGCAAAACATGAAAAAATTCAAAGAATTTCTGCCCCCAGACGCAAGCTGCTTATCCCCTCTTGGTGAAGATCTCCTCCGCGCTGGGATAACCAAGGAATTGAAGCCTGAATACTTAGTGGTTCATCAGCGTAAACCGTCGACCTACGCGGGTCACCCATTCATAATCGAAGTGGGCATAGCTTATGGCGGGGAGATTCCGAAGAGAGGTAGCTTTGTTATCTACCGTTTTGCTAACAGGATTCCGCTTCTATATGATGAAGCAAGCGATGTTTCATTCAGAGTTATAAACGCCATGAACTGGCGAAGATACAAAGTCTCTCCCGACATGCCGATCGCCATTGTAGTGCACATTTGCAGCACCAAAGTGCCCTACAAGACTGTTGGAAAGGAGTTCATCGCGGACAGGCCTGAGGTCAGGCGTGAAATAGCTAACGAGTTGCGGGAGGTTTCACGTCAGCTTCAGCATTTTCTGTCTAAACGCGAGCATGTAGACAAGGAAAGGAAGCGGCTCAGCATCTTCGCGAAGTATTTACCCAAGATTGCGCAGTTTTCCGCCATGCTCGCAGGAAAAGAGAAACTTCCAGATGTCGACAAATTAATCAAGAGTGTGCAAAAATATGGAGCAGAAGAAACATAAGTCCCGCGTAGCGGAAAAAAAGAACGAAGTGATCGGTGGCTTAAAGGACTTCGGCACTAACATCTACAACCAACTCGATAGGGGAGTTTTCCCTACAATTAGTATGCCAAGCCGTTCCACAGAGAACATAAACTATGATCCGCACCTACGCCAGTTCATACTCGGAGAAAAAAGCGTCAGCAGAAGCGCCCGCAACATCCGACACGTCAAACCCTTTACGCAACTAGCTTGGGCAGCTATGTTCTCGAACGAGCTTACATCTCAGAGAAAAACCTCAACCCTCAGGGATGTTTACTACTCTGCCCAGGCGTATGAGATGACATTCAAGGATCAACAAGAATCCAACAACATAATCACAGACTTGGAAACCGTTACCGGCTACTCTAGGGAGGACTTTAACATATTCCCTGAAGAACGCTCTGCGGTTTTCGGCGACCTTACGATAGAATACACCGTTCCCGGTTACGAGGGCAAAACTCTTAACCTAACGTCGCATCCTGACGGCGTGCTTATTGGACCTGCATTGACCTCATCCGAGTTTGCGGGCACAACAGCTGACAAAGTCATCGCAATCGAGAAAGGCGGCTTGTTCACAAGATTCATCGAAGAAAACGTTCATACTAAACATAATTCGATTCTGGTTTTAACCGCTGGCCAAGCTCCCAGGCAGACTAGGCACTTCATTCGACGATTACATGATGAACTAAATCTACCAGTTTACATTTTCACCGATGGCGACCCTTGGGGCATGCACATAGCCCAAGTGATAATATCGGGCTCTGCGAACGCAGCCCATTTGCGAGAGTTGAATACGCCTGATGCTGTGTGGAGCGGGGTTTGGGCAACAGATATTGTCAACTACAAGTTGCCGACCGACCCATTGGATGAAGTGGATATTAAACGGCTATACGAACTTCAAAGGGACCCGCGATACAAAGAGGACCCATTATGGCAAAGGGAGATCAAGACTTTCCTGAAAATTAGACGCAAGGCAGAGCAAGAGGCTTTCAGTCGATACGGTCTAACCTATATAGTCGATGAGTACTTACCGACCAAACTGAAAGAGAGCAAATAAAGAGCGAAGTTTAAAATAACTCTAACTGTTTTATGTAGAAAATACACTCAAGAACAACGGAAGGAATTATGATGAGCGAAGAAGGGGATACATTCTGGGTATCGTTATCAGAGAAGTTTTTCGGTCTCCTGCTTACAATAGTCAGTGCACTATTACTCTATTTCACATTCTCAAGCACAGCAGCTCTGGGGGCATTCACTGCGCTATTCGGTTTCTTAGGCTTTATCCTTTTGGCAATTGGCTTATTCCTGCTCGTTGTCAAACCGCCAGAGTAGATTTCTTAAGGCTACTCTCTTCTTTCGACAACTATGCTACAGTTAGTAGCCAACGCAGCCACAACTCCTAAAGCAGCTAGCCACGGCACCAAAACAGCGCCTACGACGCCAACCGTAGCAGGAATCTCCAGAAGAACCTTTCCAGCGTCGTCTTTAACGATCACTCTCGTTACATTGCCCTCGTGCAATAATTCCTTAACGCGGTCAACTAAATTGCCTGATGAGACTTTGTACTCCTCTCTCGTAACTCTCGAAACTGGCGAACCACATACTGGACAGAATTTATCATCTTCCTTAAGTGAGGTACCACATTTTGAGCAGTAAGGCATGTCTTTCACCTTAGAAATGAGAAGACAATCATAAGCTTAAAAATATTCTTTTTATCTCTGCTGAGTGTTTATTAAGTAATTCATGCTTATTCTTCTGACAGATCTGCGCTTGTTAGACCACGAAAAAAGGAGAGGTATTTCAGATGCCCATTCGCCAGCCCATAGTATGCGTTCTAGGCCACGTCGATACTGGCAAGACTCTGCTTCTGGATCAGATCCGCAAAACAAGCGTTCAAGCTCGAGAAGCGGGCGGGATTACACAGCACATCGGCGCGAGTTTCTTCCCTGTTGACACACTCAGACAGCTTATCGGACCGCTTCTTTCTTCACTTAAAGGCGACATTGAGATTCCCGGCTTACTGATTGTTGACACTCCGGGTCATGAGGCATTCACTAACCTGCGGCGAAGAGGGGGAAGCGTCGCAGACATAGCCATTCTGGTAATTGACTTGTTGAAAGGATTTGAAGCGCAGACTTACGAATGTATAGATATCCTGAAAGCTCGCAAGACACCTTTCATCGTGGCTGTAAACAAAATTGACAGAGTTCCCGGGTGGAAACCGCAGCCCTCAAAACCATTCCTGAAGTCATATGCCACACAAGACTCACATGTCCGGGAGAATCTGGACAATAGACTCTACGAAATCATGGGTATTTTCAGCCGTTCCGGCTTCAGAACTGACCGATTCGACCATGTGAAAGACTTCACTTCAACAATTGCGTTAGTGCCAACTAGCGCAAAAACAGGTGAAGGGTTGGCTGAGTTAATGATGGTTTTGGTTGGTTTGACACAGCAGTACCTGAAGAAGCGTTTGCAGACGACTGAGGGCCCTGCGAAGGGTTCTGTCCTCGAGGTCAAAGAAGAGCCCGGCTTAGGTTTGACTCTAAACACGATAATCTACGATGGCACGTTGCAGAAGGATGACCTATTCGTTGTGGGCGGCAAAGAAGAACCAATAACGACGCGAATAAGAGCGATACTTGTCCCGAAGCCTTTAGATGAGATTAGAGATCCACGTGACAGGTTCAGCTCTGTTGACTGCGTTTTTGCGGCCGCGGGCGTTAAGATTGTAGCTTCGGGCTTGGAGGGAGCGCTTGCAGGTGCTCCACTATACGGAGTAGCGCCTGGAGAATCCCCAGAGAAATACGCGAAGATTGTCACGGAAGAAATTAAGAAAATCAGGATTGCCACTGAGACTGAAGGCATCGTGTTGAAGGCTGATACTTTGGGGTCACTGGAGGCAATAGCAGAGATTCTGCGACAGAACAAGGTACAGATCAGGATCGCGGATGTAGGCGACGTTTCCAAACGAGACGTCATTGAAGCCGCGGTGGTGAAATCGCGGGAACCTCTCGCGGGAGTCATTTTGGCCTTTGGAGTTAAGATCCTGCCTGATGCCGAAGAAGAAGCTGCAGCTAGTGACGTAAAGATCTTCAAGGAGCCCATTATCTATAATTTGATAGATAATTACCTTGAATGGCTTAGGCTAAAACGCGAATCGAGAATTGAGCAGGAATTTGAAAAGCTCATCAAGCCAGGAAAAGTCCTTGTAATGGCTGGATTTGTATTTCGAAGAGCAAAACCTGCAATTTTTGGTGTAGAGATTTTGGGCGGACAACTGAAAACTAGAAGCGCTCTAATTAGAGCGGACGGAGGGGAAGATATCGGCGAAATTCAGCAAATTCAAGACAAGGGCAAGGCCATATCTGAGGCCAAGAAAGGCACGCAGGTAGCAGTGTCCATGGAAAAGCCCATCGTGGGAAGACATGTTTTCGAAAAGGATATATTGTACGTGAAGGTGCCTGAGTCTGATGTTAGAGTTTTGATGTCGACTTATTTGGAAAAGTTGTCCGAGGATGAGCAAGAAGTCTTGCGGGAGTACACTGATGCAATGCGGAAGAAGGTTCCTTTCTGGGGCGCCTTCTAGTTATTAATGTTTGAATGAGAAAAAAGAAGCTGTTTTGTTTGGCTTCTCATTCGAATTCTATTGTTGCTGGCGGTTTGTCAGTCATGTCGTAGAGGCATCTGACGACTGTGGGTATTTCTCGCGTTATCCTCATAACGATTTTTCTGAGTGTTTCATTAGGCACTTGGGTGGCTCTGGCTGCTACAGCGTCTTCTGAGTCGACGATTCTCACGGTGATGATGTTTCCGTAGAGTCTGTGTCCATCCTTGATTCCTGTTGCTTTGTCGTTGTGGAGAACCGCAAAATTCTGGAAGGTACCAAGATGCCCCGTCTCTTCTTCGACGATTTGGGTCGCCTTGCGCACTATTGCGACTCTTTCAGGAGTTACTTCGCCCAAGACTCTTAGGGAAAGAGCAGGCCCTGGAAAAGGCATTCTCTCCGAAATTTCGCTGGGTAACCCTAGTTGGCGACCTACTTTTCTAACATCTGGTTTGAACAAGTCCTTCAGCGGTTCGAGTATTTTATAGCCATAGATTTCTGGATTAATGCCAATTTGTGATAGCACGTTGTGTTGAGATTTTATCCCCTTTACCGTCTCTATAACATCAGCCTTTATCGTCCCTTGCACAATGTAATCGATTCTTTCTTCCTTGGCTACTTTCCCGAGCGTGCTGTAAAATTTCTCTCGAAACGCTTTTCTCTTTTCTTCAGCATCAGTCCTACCTTTGAAGACCGCGAAGAACTCGGCCTTGGCATCAATCAACCTGGTTTTTATACCGAAGCTCTTTAGCACTCGAACCACGAATTCGGGTTCCCCCTCTCTTCGTAGCCCGTCGTCTATGAAGACTGCAACAAGTTTTTCGCCTACCGCTTTATGGACTAGGTAGGTTGCTACTGTACTATCTACTCCGCCTGAACAGGCAGAAATTACCCTGCTTTCGCCGACGGTTCTTCTGATTTCCTCAAGGGAATTCTCAATAAACGCCTTAGAATCAAACATTATTCTGCTTCCTCCCGTGACCTCCACATTTCTTTGATAATACCTATTATCTTCGATTTCTTGCTTTTTTTAAGCTTTCCGTTTGGAAAGCGGGGTTTTTTGAAAATTGCGTTCAGAAGAAACTAGCCTCCGCCGACAGGAGGAAGAATAGCTAACACGTCACCATCTTTCAGCATTGTCTGAAGGCCATTCATCGTTGAGGCGCTCCTTCCATTAACGAGCAATTGAAGAAAGCTTCGGACCTGCCCGACTTCGGCATCATAAACATACTCGACGAACCTTTTGCCATAGGTCTTCCGGAGTGCTTTGAGAACGACGTCTATGGTGACTCTTTCATCTTCTTGAAAACTCAAAGTCTCCTCTCTTTTGCCTATTATTTCCCTGAGGCTCGTGAAGAACCGAACGGAGACCCGCAACTTCAAAGCACCAAGTTAACATGAAAAAGCGCGGAATTAAACTGTTGTGCACCGACTTTTTTCACCTGTTGTTCAAACACCACGCTTTCTTCCGACTTTTGACTCTCTATGAGGGGAAAATCTAAATGCAAGTGCACAATTTCATAATAGCCCGTTGAGATGACTGCCATGACAGAAAAAGTTAGAGAAGACCCAGTAAAAATGCATAAAGACGCTAACAACCTTATGGATTCTGGAAAATTTAAGGAAGCCCAAGAGCTTTTTCTACGAACCGCAGAGCTATATCGCAAAGCGCAAAACTATTTTGACTCCACCACAATGCTTTACAAAGCTGGCGAATGCAGTTTCGCATTAAAAGAGTATGAAAAAGCCATTGAGTACTTTGACAAGTCAGCTGAGCTTTCTTTCGCAAAAGGGTTCGACAGATTTGGCTTGGCCGCTTTGGATTACGCAAAAGACTGCCAAAAAGCTCTGGGAAACACCGCAGAAGTGGCGGAAATAGAAAAGAAAATCAAAGAAGTAAAAGCTAAGCTTGAAAGCGCTTTCTAGACCATTTACGGTTCAATAAGCCTCATCTTTTTTTGCTATCCAACAATTACAAGTAGTTATAAACGGCCTTAACCTTCTTCTCTTGTTAAGAAAAATTCTATGGCATGCCAATGACCACACTTTTCAAATCCCTCGCTGCACTTCTCGAAAAAATAGAAAACACACGAAAACGATTGGAAATCATCACATTAACAGCCGACTACCTGAAAACGTTAGACACTGAAGAGGTGGAACCAGCCATCTCTATGATTCTCGGAAACCCATTACCGAAACAAACCTTAAAGACGCTAGATGTAAGCTGGACAACCCTCTCTGGAATCCTTCGACGCGTCACTGGAGCTGATTGGAATGCTTTCTCTGAAGCTTTCCGCACAACCGGCGACATCGGCTCAGCCACAAAAATCGTCTTCGAAAAAGCCAAGCCAAAAAAACAATCACGGCTGTTAGAAAAGTCATTAACCATAACCGAAGCTAGGCGAACGCTGGAAACTATAGGTGAAACGACCGGTTCAGGCTCAAAAGAAAAGAAAGAGCGCCTACTAACGACACTGCTGAGCCAAGCCTCACCCATCGAAGCAAAATACCTCATAAAAATCTTCACTGGCGAGATGCGAACGGGACTACACGAAGGATTAATGGAGCAATCAGTCGCAAAAGCCTTTGACGTTCCGCTGGTAACAGTTCAAAAGGCAAACATGATTGTGGGCGACATAGGAGAAGTAGCCACGATAGCTAAAAAAGAAGGTACTAATGCTCTCACAGAAATAAATTTCAAGGTATTCCGACCCGTCAAACTAATGCTCGCGCAAACAGCATCAGACATTGCTGAAGCCTTGGCGGAACATGCAGGCAAAACTGCTTTTGAATACAAGTATGACGGCGCAAGGGTCCAAATCCACAAACAAAACGGAATAGTGCGTATCTTTAGCCGGAGACTCACAGATGTAACACAAAGCCTTCCCGAAACTGTTAAATCGGTACAAACCAATGTCCACGCTTCTGAAGCAATTCTGGAAGGTGAAGTCGTAGCAGTTGACGAGACTGACACGCCCATTCCGTTTCAACATCTTATGCGCAGATTTAAGCGAGTACACGGAATATTCGACATAGCCGAGAAAATTCCAATCAAATTGTACCTTTTTGACATACTGTACCTTAGCGGCAAAAGCCTTGTCCCACTGCCGTATACACAACGAAGAGCAGCCTTGACTGAAAACGCTGGAACAATTCCGTTGACGACGCAGCTGATCACTGATGAAGCGCGAACGGCTGAAGAGTTTCTGCAAGCATCAATAGATGCTGGACACGAGGGATTAATGGCGAAGAGACTCAACAGTCCCTACCTACCTGGAAGACGGGGAAAAAACTGGCTCAAAATAAAACCCGTATTGGAGCCACTGGACTTGGTCATCGTTGCAGCTGAGTATGGCTATGGACGCAGACATAATTGGCTTTCAGACTATTATCTTGCTGCAAAAGACGCTGACACTGGTGAATTCTTGGTAGTAGGCAAGACGTTTAAGGGTCTAACTGACCCAGAATTCACCGAGATGACTAGACGACTCAAAGAGACTGCCATCAGAGAAGAGCGAAATCGAGTTGTCGTTCTCCCGCGAGTAGTGGTTGAAGTGGCTTATAATGAGATTCAGCGAAGCCCAAAATACAAAAGCAAAATGGCATTGCGGTTCGCCCGAATCACACGTATCCGTGAAGACAAAAGCGCAGAAGATGCTGACACTATTGACCGTGTTCGACAAATCTATGAGATGCAGTTTTCTAAAAAAGGCAGATATACAGCTGAATGACAAATAGTTCAAAGGTGCGTTGCATTGGATAAACGGACGTTCGCTCAGGAATTTTACAGCCGCCAAGAAGTGATGAAAGAATTAGGCGTAAAAGGTCAGCGAAGACTTGGGAAGGCGAAAGTGGCAGTGGTCGGTGCCGGAGGACTTGGGACGGTTTCTGCCTTGTATCTGGCTCTTGCTGGCATCGGACATATAAGACTTATCGACCAGGATATGGTCGAGACGGCGAATCTCCACAGACAAATTCTCTACACATCTGACGACCTAAATTATCCGAAGGTCGAGGTAGCTGCGGAGCGGTTGGCTAAGTTGAACCCGCTGATAACGATCGACCCAGTCTCGGAGAATGTGAATGCCGCTAACGTTGAACGACTTCTATCTGGAGTTGACTGTGTGGTGGATGGGCTAGACAACATGATGACGCGTTATCTGATCAATCGTGCATGTGTGAAATTGGGTATCACGTACGTTTTTGGTGCAGCCATTGGCTTAGAAGGAAATGTATCAGTTTTTTCTCCGCCTGAAACTGGATGCCTTGAGTGTCTGTTGCCAATTATCTCCGATTCGGAATTGATGAGATGCGACACTCGCGGAGTGTTGGGCGCCACACCTGGAATTATAGGCACCATTCAAGCAATGGAGACCGTCAAGGTCCTTGCAGGTGTCGGCTTGCCTTTGAAGGGCAAACTCTTGGTTTGTGATTTCAGCGACATGAACTTTGCAACTATAGACATCTACAAAGCCGCTAATTGTCAAGCGTGCAGAGGCTTCTCATCTCCTGTTGAGGGAGGCGAAAAGCTTGTCTGGCTGTGTGGAAGAGACACCGCGAACATCAATCCTGAGAAGCCTTTGAGGCTGAAGCTTGACAATGTTTACGAAGCAGTAATGAGTCGATTCGAGGTTCGAGTCAAATCACATCTGGCAATAATGTTTGACTATAAGGGTTTGGAAGTCAGCCTTTTCAGTACGGGACGTATGCTTATCAAAAACGTCAAGGATGAGGATTCGGCCTTGAGAGCATATAGAGAAATTATGGATGCACTGAGAATAAGCGAGTAGCGAACATTATGCATACCGGGAAAATCGTCTATTTAGATGCCATCTGAATCTTGTTAGCTTTCATCAGCGCTAAGTTCTTTGATGAGTTCTATTGCTCTGTCCATACGGATTTTCCGTTCCTTCACCATTCTCTCTGCCACTAGGTTAACTATATCCTCTGGGGCTCCTGCTGCTGCAGCGATATTTCTGGCGTGAAGTGACATGTGGCCACGTTGAATGCCTTCATGAGCTAGTGCGCGGAGTGCTGCGAGGTTTTGGGCTAATCCGACGGCCGCCAAGACTTCTGCGAACTCATTGGCTGTTCTTACGCCTAAAATCTTCATTGCGACTTTGGCTATCGGATGAGTGCGTACGGCGCCACCTATTAACCCGACTGCCATGGGCAATTCAATGGAGCCTCTTAGATCGCCTTTCTCTGTTTTTTCCCATTTTGAGAGCGAGGTGTATTGACCTTTGAGCGCGGCATAAGCGTGTGCCCCTGCTTCTATGGCACGGTGGTCATTGCCCGTCGCTAGAATTACTGCAATAATGCCGTTCATAGCACCCTTGTTATGGGTAGCAGCGCGATAAGGATCCGCCTCTGCAAAGGCAGAAGCGTAAACAATACCGTCAACAACTTCCTCTCCGCCAACGGACTCTTTTGGGACAACGCATTGGGCCTGGGCTAAACGTTTGGTGGCCAGGTTGCTGATAATACGCAGGTAAACATGTCCACCTGTGAGGTTCTCGACAGTAGACGCTATTGCTTCAGCCATCGTGTTGACAGCATTAGCACCCATAGCGTCGCGGCAATCAACATATAATTCTGTTATGAGCATTGGTCCCGCTGCGGTGTCAATAACTTTCGCATCCAAGTTCTTCGCGCCTCCACCAGCCGACACTAAAACTGGATCCTGTTCATTTGCCTTCCTAAGGATGGTCTCTTTAGCCTCCAAGACACGTTGTCTGGCCGCCTCAGGGTCTTTGACGCTGACAGTTTGTATTTGTCCTATCATAACAGGTGGTGTGCTTGATGTATGAAAACCGCCTCCGTCTCGCACCATTTTAGCGGCGTAACTGGCTGCTGCCACGACGGAAGGTTCCTCGATAGCCATAGGAACCAAGTAATCCGCCCCATTAATGAGAAAATTGACAGCGATACCAACTGGAAGGGGAAATACGCCAACGACATTTTCAATCATGCGATCGGCCAGGCTCATAGGCAAGGAGCCGGTATTTTGTAGCAAATCGCATTCTTCTTGAGATAGATTGGCAAACTCTTTGACAAGTCTCAAGCGTTCTTTCGGGTTCAGTTTATAAAAGCCCGAAATCAAAGACGACCTTTCCATGATTCACACCTGCGTTTCTGTGATAAAGTCCTGAAATAGGTTTTGTTCTACGCATTTAAACTTTAACCAAGCTGTAAACATGACGCTGACACGCACTGCAAAATAATATCATATTGAGAATCAGTGCACAGAACATCTCTTAGGCATGGCAATGGCGGGTATTCCTAAGCGTTTACGAATCTCACGTGCCAATGTCACACCGTGACTCACGCGAAAATTATCCGTCACAACCCTCCGTGGCTTGCAACGCTTAACGTACTCAATTAAGCCATCAAAATCGGAATGATCACTCAATGCCACCAAATGCTCACGCTCACCGATTTGTCTGCAAGCGGAACGGAATTCCCAACCGCTAACGCAAATACGCGAACCACGCAAACCGACACTGCCACGCGCGTTCATATGATAAAATGCTACACAGGGCAAATCGCCATCTAGCAACTCCTGGCCATCTGCATCAGTCGAGAGGGTCAGATCACCAAGCTGCATACCATGCTGCTCACACACTTTGGAAACATGAAAAACCCGCTCGGGTACAACAAAGGGAACACTCACATCCGCACCACGTAGAATCTGCATAACTTCCTGAAGCTTGCCATGATAACCAAAAACGTAGACTGATCCATTTCTTAACCGCTGCTCAACCATTCTCACCAACAAATCCTCAACATCAACCCCAAAGGGGCGCCTGCACATGGGGCTCCCGTAAGTCGCCTCCACGACCAATACATCACAATCCTTAACGGGTTCAGTACCGCCAACTCTGAAATCTCCCGTGTAAGCTACCCTGACACCCTCTGAGGACTCAACAATCACCTGTGCTGCACCCAAAATATGATCAGCCTTAACAAGCCTAATCCGGTCACCACCAAACTCAACTTCTTCTCCATACTCAACGGTCTCCACAGGACCATCTCGCAGCATATTAAACCCATTCATCACTCCAACAAGGTCCCGAGTAGCTGAAGTCATCAAAACCTTCTCACAGCTCCGTAGACTGCTCTTCAGTCCGCTAAGATGATCCGCATGCGCATGAGTAACCACACGCAGAGGCCTAGAATTATCAAAAGCATCGCAAGCAACGAAATCACCTAGCAAAACCGCCCCGCGCGGACTCACTCGCGCACGCGACGGCAACCAAGATCCCAACTTAAGCTGTTCGTGGCGCAAGCCAATCCACCAGTTCTCTCGGATTTTCACAGGCAATAGTGACTTTTATCGGGTCCAACGGTGACTCTGATGTTTCCTCGCAGAAAGAGAGGTGACCTACGAAGGCCACCTGCTTGTTTAAACAAAAATCAACAGTGTTTCCTTCTATTCCCTTGAAAAATATTCTTCTTGCAGCATCCCGAATTCGTTCATTGCGTAATAAGTTGCGAAATCTGACAAGATTTTCTCGACCTTTCACCTCTGCTGCAAGAGTATTTCCCTTGTGACTGGGCTCAACAATAATAGGCAGTCTGCCAAAAACATTCTCTAAAGCTATTATAACTTTCTCTTCGCTTTCAGTAAAGTTAACCACGGTCTCCACTCTAATTGTCACTTCATCCAACTTATTTCACCATGAACTAGTATTCAACCGTGAAACCCTTTTCAATTCTGAGCATTCCTGCAAATCCGGCATCAAACATATCATAGTTCTTGGCGCGCCCTTATCATTCTTTTACAATACGACCATTCTGAATTAAAAAGCATTTATGAGGGGAAACTGTAAAAAATAGCTGGAGAGGTAGAGAATGGCTGAGTTAATAAGGAGTTTCTTGGCTTTCGACATCGAAAACGCAGAAGTAATTGAGAAAATGGAATCTGCACAAGGCCTTCTGGTGCAAACTGGCGCAGACCTGAGACTTGTACAGCCCAGAAACATCCACCTCACAATTCGGTTCCTTGGCTATATGCCTCCTCAACTTGTCGAAAAAGTTTTCGACGAAATGAAAAATGTTCAATTCACCCCGTGCGAAGTCCGAATTTCCGGCGTGGGCGCTTTTCCAGATCTGCGCTACCCCCGAGTAGTGTGGGCGGGAATAACCAGTGGCGCAG
>Ga0105095_10000560_pt1 | contig 18192 bp, 9 predicted proteins | sample PPLLak2March2015_2_FD_79180 | JGI IMG/M metagenome (GOLD analysis project Ga0105095, IMG submission 79180) | Freshwater sediment microbial communities from Prairie Pothole Lake near Jamestown, North Dakota, USA - PPLs Lake P8 Core (3) Depth... | ecosystem: Environmental > Aquatic > Freshwater >...
GCTCAGGGCCTGGATTTAGCAAAGATCACCAAAATAAATTCCGGCTTTTCTCAAAATTATTACCTTTGGATTGCCAATTTTTATACTCCGTTTTACGTTGGACCATGGCATCCATTGATGAAACTACTGATCCGAAATGAAAAAAGAGAAGGAAGAAACAGGTAAAAAAACAAATAAGGGCAGGGCAAAATCCAAATCTTTTTTTACTGATGAAAGAATAAAGTTCGTTCTTGGAATACTTATCACCGGTTTTGCATTATATCTTCTTCTGGCCTGTGTTGCATATCTGTTCTGGTGGAAAACCGACCAGAGTCTGCCGGATGCTGAAACCATATCAGGCGCCGAGGTACAGGTAAAAAACTGGTCCGGCAAAAGCGGCCATTACCTTGCCAAGATGATAATCGGCTATGGATTCGGGTATGGAGCATTTTTTGTTCCGCTAATTATTGGAGCAATTGGTTTATACCTTCTCCACTTCCCCAGGATCAGTCTCTGGAAGCTTATTGTAAAATTTGCATTTGCTGCTATCATAATCTCTCTTATCCTGGGTTACATTTTTGGAAATGCCCACGGCTATCTGATAAGCGGGCCCGGAGGTGCCCAGGGGCTGGAGATTACCAGGTGGCTCAATTCATTTATGGGGAAAATCGGTACCGGCATCCTGTTGACCCTGATTACAGTTTCTTATCTCATTTTTGCCCTCAGGTTCAAACCCGAAACCTTCACGACGGGGATCCCTTCAAAGATAAGGCAGGTAATTCCCGGCATAAAATCGAACGGTACTCCCCAGTCTCCGGTTGATGAACCTGTTGCGGAGGATGATGACACTGAAGAAGTGGAACCGGATGAGGAACCTGATGAAGACGGAGAGAGGGAAATAAAATTCATCGTCAAGCGGCCGACCCAGGAAGAAGAAAATTCATACGCACACCGGCGCGGTCCTATTATTCATGAGGTGGATAAGGATCATCTGACGGTAACCTCCGCAAAGGATGTACCTATAAATATAACGCGCCCGGAAATAAATGATATTTTGCCCGATCATGAGGTTGAGAGGATAATGGAGAATTATGATCCGAGGCTCGACCTTTCAAGATACAAGTTTCCTCCTGTCTCGATCCTCAAGGATCACAGGTCTGAAAACAGCTTTGACAATACCGAGGTCTTTGAAAATAAAGAGAACATAATCAAGACGCTTTCGGATCATAAGATCGCCATAAGCCAGATATCCGCAACCGTGGGGCCCACTGTCACATTGTATGAGATAGTACCGGAACGCGGAGTGAGAATAGCCAGGATCAAATCGCTTGAAAATGATATTGCACTTAGTCTTTCCGCCCTTGGGATAAGGATCATAGCACCCATACCGGGAAGGGGTACCGTGGGCATTGAGGTACCAAACAAGAATCCGGAGATAGTCTCAATGAAATCCCTGATCACCTCCAAATCATTTCAGGAGTCCAGGTACGATCTGGCCCTGGCGCTTGGCCGGACCATCACTAATGATCCGTACATACTTGATCTGACGAAGATGCCTCATCTTCTTGTTGCAGGGGCTACAGGTCAGGGTAAATCAGTGGGTATCAATGCAATAATAACTTCCATACTTTATAAGAAACATCCTTCTGAGGTGAAATTCGTACTGATCGATCCAAAAAGGGTGGAATTGCCATTATACGCAAAGATAGAACGTCATTTCCTGGCCAAACTGCCGGGGGAGGAAGACGCAATAATAACTGATACACAAAAGGTCATAAATACTCTTAATTCGTTGTGCATTGAAATGGATAACCGCCTTGAGCTGCTGAAAGGGGCCCAGTCGCGTAACATTAAAGAGTATAATGAAAAATTCATTTCAAGAAGGCTGAACCCGGAAAAGGGTCACAGGTACCTGCCATACATTGTTCTTATCATTGATGAGTTTGCGGATCTTATCATGACTGCCGGCAGGGAGATCGAACCTCCGATCGGCAGGCTTGCACAGCTGGCAAGGGCAATCGGCATTCATCTTATTATCTCTACCCAGAGGCCTTCCACAAATATTATTACCGGATTTATTAAGGCAAATTTCCCGACAAGGATCGCTTTCAGGGTCTTCTCTTCCATTGATTCAAGGACAATTATTGACGCAACGGGAGCTGACCGTCTTGTTGGCCGGGGAGATATGCTGGTATCAACCGGCAGCGAACCTGTTAGGGTCCAGTGTGCTTTCATCGACACACCCGAGATCGAGGAACTGACTGAATTTATAGGATCGCAGCAGGGTTATCCCGATGCAATGCATCTGCCTGAATATATTGACGACAGCGATGCCGGTAACCAGGAAATTGACCTGCGCAAGAGGGATCCTATGTTCGATGAAGCCGCAAGGCTCGTTGTTCAGCATCAGCAGGGATCAACCTCCCTGATCCAGAGAAAACTGTCAATTGGCTACAACAGGGCCGGCAGGATAATCGATCAGCTTGAGGCCGCGGGTATTGTCGGACCATTTGAAGGGAGTAAGGCCAGGGATGTTCTTTGTTCCGATTACACACGTTTGGAACAGATTTTGAAGGACCTGGAATAAACACTCACGATGAGGACAATTATTTTAAGTTTTTCCCTTCTGTTTTTCATATTTGCGGGTGCTTTCCCGCAGAATGATCCCGATGCTGTTAAGATCCTCGACAAATTTTCCGCAGCGGCCCTGGGCGCTCCGTCAATCTCGATGATGTTCGATCTTGTGACAGTTGATCAGGTGGAGGGAACTACCAATACCAATTCCGGATCAATAATTCTGAACAAAGACAAATACAGACTTGATCTGAGTGACAATATTATCTGGTTCAATGGCGAAACTTCCTGGAATTATCTCCCCGATGAAAAGGAAGTGACAATAACAAAACCCGAGAAAGGCGACGACTCTTTTCAAACCCGGCCTTCCGCTGTCTTTTCATTATACAAAAAAGGCTACAAAAGCCGGCTGATCGAGAAAAAGACCGATTCATACCTTATCGATATGTACCCCGAAGACCTTGAGAGCGATCATATAAGGATCAGGCTTTCAATAGGCAGCCAGAACCTCGATCTGAAAAGCCTGGAGTACAAGTATAAAAATGGTGTGACTGTTACCCTTAAAGTAAAGGAATATGACCTGAGCCGGAAACCCGATGGTTCGGAATTTGCCTTCTCTCCGGCGAAATATAAGGGGATTGAAATAGTCGATATGCGTTAACCTCGCAAAGTTTCCCTTTTCGGATAGGCAATCCGTGCATGGTAAATATTGGATAGCCTTTTTATGAAAACATTCTTGATATCGGTAATATCCTTAAATGTCAGCGGTGTCTCGGAAAACTGGCCATCCTGCTCCTGGATATAAATGATCCTTTCTACAAGCTCGCCTATATTCTCTTCCGAGTAGCTGGGAAGGCTCCTGGAAGCTGCTTCAACGGCATCAGCCATCATTACTATCGCAGTCTCTTTCGAGAATGGTTTCGGACCGGTGTATGCAAAGTCCTTTTCCATTTCCTGAGCCCTGGGGTTCTTGTCGAGGAATTTTTTGTAGAAGTAGTAGGCAACGGATGTCCCGTGGTGCGTCTGGATAAAGTCAATTATTGGCGCAGGAAGCTTGTATTTTTTTGCCAGTTCAACACCTCCCTTAACGTGGTCAATAATGATCCTGGAGCTTTTCAACGGATCGAGCTGGTCGTGGGGACTGAATCCCTCTGCCTGATTCTCAATAAAATACTCTGGATCAGCAGCCTTGCCTATATCATGGTAAAGAGCTCCGGTTCTTGCCAGGAGATTGTTTGCCCCGATCTCTCTTGCAGCTTCCTCTGCAAGGTTTGCAACCTGAAGGGAGTGCTGAAATGACCCTGGCGCTTTTTCAGCCAGTTTTCTCAATAAAGGCTGATTGGTATCCGCTAATTCGAAAAGGGTAGCATCGGACAAAAATTTGAATGCCTTTTCGAACACAAAGATCAGCGGGTAGCCCAACAGAAGAAGTACCCCGTTCCCGGCAAACCAGAAGTAATTTGTCCAATTCATGTTTTCAATGCTTCCCTCCTGCATTATCCCGATCCCAAAGTAAACAACCGAATACGTGAGAAAGGCTATAAATGCAGCGGAAAAAAGCTTAGCCCGTTTATATACATTTGTAAGTGAGACTATTACCATTACCCCGGCAATGTAACTGATAAAGATGAACTCAAATGAATTGGGGACAACAAATCCGGCCAGCATTATTGCAATAAGAAAAACAAATAGTGCAAGTCGCGAATCATAGAAGGTCCTTATTAAAATGGGTATAATTGCAAAGGGTATCAGAAAAATGCTGTTGTTGGGCATGTAGATCACCACCCGGGCGATTATAAAAAAGAGGAGAATGATAAGAATTATAAAAAAAGTTTTGTGGGTTGAACTGAGTATATCAAACCTGAAGTGATACATGAAAAGGTAGAGTGCCATGTAGCAGGACGTAACAAGTATTAATCTGCCAAATATCACGAGCCATCTGTCGTACATCCCCAGCCGCTTCTCATATTCAATTCTGATCGACTCAAGGATCATGTATTTTGAATCATTTACAATCTCCCCCCGTGAAATTATGAGTTCGCCTTCCTGAACCAGTCCCCTGGTCAGACTTATCTCCCTGACAAGTTTATCCCTGACGTTTGCCGAGGTGGTTGCATCATAAAAAAGATTTGGTTTTATAAATGAATAGAAGGCAACGCGGGCGACAAAATCAAGCATTGTTTTGCTTGAAATGGAGGCCAGTTTTTTCCCGATCTCTTCTTTTTTGGTTTCAGCTGCCTGGTAAGCGCTCTTCTGGATGTAAAAGGAACTCAACGGTTTTTCCTCGGCTACATTGCCCCTGACAACCGTAATTTCGGAATATAAAGGCTCGGCGGCATTCGTTATGTCATTCGATTCCAGGATTCCCCTGGTGTATAATTCCGAGAGAATAGAATTTAATTCCCTTTTAACTTTTATGAAAACCATTGGATTCAATGGCATTTTTTCCGCTTCGTAAACGACAAGCAGTTCATTAAGATATTTCTCAAACTCCTGGATTACTGTTGATTCAACTTCGGAGTCCATTTTAAAGTAAGGTGCAAAGTTTTTCAGAATACTATCCCGTTCCTTTGATATAACCTGATCGGGTTTAAGTATGGGAAAATCCCAGGGTGCGATAAGTGAAGCCTGAAGCCAGGGCTTCCCCTTTTCAAATTCATATTTGAATTTGCCCTCGCGAGGCGATATTGCCACAATTATCAGTATGCTGGCAATAAAAAATGCAATGTGGTAAACGTATTTTTTATTTGTCTTTACCGCAGGAGGTCTTCTGGATACAGCCATTACCTTTTAAATTAGATATAACTGATTATCAAAGGCAAAAATAGGTAGTTTTAACTGAATAACATCATTAATTTGTAATTTTGCAGAAAATGAATAAAATGGAAACCTATATATGCGGCAATGTTTTTGTTCCGCTCAGATCGGGACCTTCTCATAAGTCGGAGATGCTCAGCCAGGTGCTGTTCGGAGAGAAATACAAGATCCTGGATCAATCGGGCCATTGGTTTAAGGTAGTAACTCTGTTTGACAATTACCAGGGATGGATTGATGTGAATCACCTTCAGCAATCAGAGGATAAGGATAACCTGACAGGGAATGTTTTGAAAAAGTCCCTGCTATGTTACAAAAATGACAATACAAAACTTGTTCTTGAGGCAGGATGCGAGATCTATAATCCTGATTTTGACAGCAAAACCTTTTCGGCGGGAAAAGATCTTTATACGGCGGGACCTGATTTCAACGCTTCGTTTATTGCCAGCAATGATTCCTTCGCCGATACCGCGATGAAGTTCATCAACAGTCCCTATATCTGGGGAGGCCGGATTCCTTCGGGGATTGACTGCTCCGGGCTAACCCAGCTGGTTTACAAACTTCACGGGATCCCTGTTCCCCGTGACAGCTGGCAGCAGGCTGAAACCGGCGAAGATCCGGGATTTCTTGAGGAGGCGGCACCCGGTGATCTTGTTTTCTTTGATGATGACAGGGGCAAAATCTGCCATGTTGGAATGATACTTGCACAGGGTCTTGTAATCCATGCATCGGGAAGGGTGAGGATAGATACAATTGATCACCAGGGGATCTTCAAAAGTGAGATTAACGGGTATTCCCACCGGCTCAGGATGATAAGGAGAATTGTCTGAGGAAGGGACTGAGGGACTGAGGGACTGAGGGACTGAGGGACTGAGGGACTGAGGGACTGAGGGACTGAGGGACTGAGGGACTGAGAGACGAAGAGACGAAGAGACAAAAAAAGCTGTCCGTATCAAAACCGGACAGCTTTTTATCATTAAGACTAAACAGCTTTTAGTTATTTGGAGTCATAAGCTTGTTGTAGTTGAGTTCGCTAGCCGGAACGGGCCAGATATAAGTTTGACCTGAAGAAGGGACAGCATCAATAAATCCCATATCAGCGGTACCTTTGGCGGGAATAGTCAAACCAAGCCTCATTAAATCCATGTTACGGATGCCTTCACCAAGGAATTCAATGTTCCTTTCAAGAAGGATTGCATCGTAGAAAGCTGCAGCATCCGCGAAGCTTGCCGGGGTATAAGCGCCGGTCGCAAATGACCTGGTCCTCACGGCATTCAACAGATCAACAGCCTCCTGGGTAACAGCGCTGCCTGACCGTACGATTGCCTCAGCGCGATTGAGAAGGACTTCGGCATATCTTATCACAGGAGCATATTCAGCTCTTTCGGTTTGGTCAACCCACTTGGTAAGATAAACCTTTCCATCGACAGTTGACAACATCACCTTTCTTGCATCCGTGACATCCATGGTTGCATAAACAGAACCGGGGACCTGTACAAGATGATAAGATTCACCTGAACCGGAAAAATAATAATGCGACAGGTTATTCTGTGTACCCGGGTTGTTAGTTGCTGTCATCGGCATCGAAAGTATCGATTCCTTAGTGGTGAAGGGAGTAACGAAAATCCCGGCATATGAAGCATTCAATGCATTAGCCACTCCGCTTGTAGCTGTGAACGGGGCTGCTGACGATACAATCTTGGCAGTTTCCGTAACAACCTGTGCCCAGTTTTGCATGTGCAGATAAACCCTTGTTTTCAATGCAATAATTGTATTCCTGTGTGCCCTGGTGACATTAAGGAGATCGTCATCATAATCAGCTATTGCAAGCGGTTCAGCATCATTCAGGTCTTTAAGTATCTGGGTGTATATTTCAGCCACCGTACTCGGTGCAAGGTCGTTCTCCTCGGCTGACTTCATGGCCTTGAGCCTGAGAGGCACACCCTGATTGGCGCCATTGCCAATATGATATGGTTTTGAATACATCTGCATAAGGTCAAAATAGCAAATTGCCCTCACGGTATAGGCTTCGCTGAGGTATTGATCAAACTCAGTCTGCGAGATAATACCATCAAGCTTGCCTTCTGTCATTGCAGCATTAAGTCCGTCGATGAATACATTGACTACGTTGATAGTCGTATAAATAGCTCCCCACAGGTTCTGAACCTCGTTGGTCGAGCTTAACACTGTATGGTTCCAGGTCTGATAATTAGTAACGCCATTATTACTGTTGGGTATGAAATTATCACATCTTACGTCATTATATACCTGGAATCTTCCGCCCAGATGAGCTCCGGACTTGAGCGATGCATACATTCCATTCACCTGGGCAACGATTCTGTCCTTTGTATCAAACACTGTAAGGTCGGAAAGCGACGTTACTGGTACCGGATCCAGATACTCCTTCGAGCATCCGGTTATCAACAATATAAACGCAAATATTATTGAACCTCTTAATATATTTTTCATATCTGTTTCTTGATTAATTAGTTAAAAACTTACGTTTATGCCAAAGGAATATGTCCTTGCCTGTGGGGCAGTGTTCCTGTCAATTCCGGGTGCAACGTTGGAATCAGAGTTTGTTGAGACCTCAGGGTCGGAACCGGAATAGTTGGTGAATACGTATGCGTTGAATACCTGGGCATATACCCGGAGTCTTTCAATATTAAGTACGCCCGGCAGCACATTCTTAAATGAATAGCCGGCAGATATGTTCCTTACTTTTACATAATTGCCTTTTTCGATGTTCTCGGTTATAGGAATTGAAGATCCGTTTGAAACGTTATCGTTTATTACCGGCCTTGGGATGTTTGTGATGTCCCCGGCCTTTTTCCATGCTGTTTCATAAACTTCAACCGAGTTGTTCCACCACCTCTGGTCCCTGAGCCCTGCCTTTGATCCGCAATAAACATAGAAACCAAGTGCATAGGTAAGGTTAACTGCAAGGTCAAAATCTTTATAAGTAAAGCTGTTATCAAGTCCGCCATACACTTTTGGAAGAGGCGAGGCCCATGCTTTGCCATCGGCTGCCAGGGTGATCGGGCTTGCAACTTCTCCGTCTGACCTGTAGGTCCATTTATTTGTCGCAGCATGATTATAGAGAATCTCATCACCGGCAGCATTTACAAATACTCTTTGTCCGGTCTGGGGATCAACACCCCGTGTTTCTACGGCCAGCAGGTTACCTACCGGTTTTCCAACGACGGTAATGTTTGTTGTTTCTAGATCACCGGTTGTTGAACGCAACTCAGGCACACCAGGAGCCAGTTCCGTGACTTCATTCTTCAGCATTGTAATATTAAAGTTGGTAGTCCAGCTGAAATTTGTCTTTGCAATATTGTAACTGGTCACTGAAAATTCCATACCTGTATTATACATCGATCCCACGTTGGCAGGGATCGAGTTCCCGGGAATACCCTTCGACCGTGCCTGAGGCACATTAAGAATAAGGTTATTGATATCATTGTAGAACCAGTTAATGTCAGTCTGAATCTTATCGTTCAGTATTCCGAAGCTCAGACCCAGATCATACTTATCACTTGTTTCCCATTTAAGATCAGCATTTCCTGCCTGTGAAAAGGCGAGAGTGGCCTGGTCTCCATAAAGGCCCGAGCCATAGAGAAACAGAGAACTGTAGTTTCCGATTCCGAACATATTACCGACGCGGCCGTAACTTGCCTTGAGCCTCAGGTCAGAGAAAACGGAAGCGAGTCCTGAATTTGCCACGAACTGTTCATTAGAAATATTCCACATAATGGATCCTCCTCCGAAAATTCCGAATTTATTGCCTTTTGAAAGACCGCTGAATCCGTCACGGCGGATACTTGCCTCAATGTAGTATTTCTTGTTCCAGTTTGTATTGATACGTCCGAAATATGAGATAAAATAATTCTCGCCATAACCGCCTCCACCCATTCCTGCAGTAGTCCACGAACCCTGATATGTTGTAAAGAACGGGTCAGCAACATTTGTCATCTGTCCATCCCACGATGAAGCCACAGTTCTCTGTTCTTCTGTTCCTGCAAGGAAGCCAATATTCAGTTTTTCTTTTATTGACAGGCTGTAATTAAGGGTATTTGTCCAGGTCCATCTCTTGTTACGACCCATATAATTATAGGCATAACCATTGTATGAATACCCGTCACCTGTAACCGGAGACCAGAAGGTTGTTCTCTCCGTTCCCATATTATCGAGTCCGAACACGGATTTAAGGATCAGACCTTTTACTGGTTCGATAGTTCCTGACATGGTTGCCAGGATCCTGTCGGTTTCTGTGGTATGCTTGTTCAGGTCGAAAATAGCTGCAGGGTTATGATAGCCGAGCGAGGATGCAAGACCTGTTCCCATACCGCCAATCCCCGAACCATATATATTATATGAACCATCATTAAGGTACGGACCGATAATGGGAGGTAGCACGAAGGCGAGGCGGGCAGCGCCTGCAGTCGCAAAGGAGGCCCCGGTATTCGGAGACTCGGTATATCCATTTGTATACCCGACTGTTGCTCCAAGAGTGATATACTTGTTCAGCCTGTGTTCAACATTCATCCTGGCGTTCTTCCTGTTATAAAAGTTCTTTATTACCATACCGTCCTGATCACTGTAACCGACCGAAAGGAAGTATGTTGTGGTAGGAGTTGAACCAGATACCGTAATTGCATGATTTTGCTGGAAACCTTTCCGGTAGATCAGATCTGACCATTTGGTGTCAATAGGAACACCATTGGCATCATTGACCCTGTTCAGCCTGAATGTGGAACCGGAGTTCTCATACGCCAGGTTCTTATGCTCAAGATACTGTTCGGCATTCATAAGATCAAACAGCCTGTACGGTTCTGTCCAGCCCGCATAACCTTCGTATGTTACGCTCGTTTTTGCACCTGAGCCTTTTCTCGTAGTAATGATAATAACACCATTCGCAGCCCGTGAGCCAAATAGAGCTGTTGCAGATGCATCCTTTAAAACCTCCATTGATTCGATATCGGAGGGGTTAATATCTGCAAGGGCATTCTGGATTGCCGTACCTCCAACATTGCCGGTGAATACAGGTACTCCATCAACCACAACCAGAGGATTTGAAGAGGAGGTGATTGAATTGAATCCCCTGATTCGAATGACCGGCGGGTTATTGAGCACACCGTTAGGCATGGTTATTGAAACACCGGCAGCCTTTCCCTGCAAAGCCTGGTCAAAGCTTTGAACAGGAACGCTCTTAATAGCGTCGCCATTAACTGTGGAGATGGCACCTGCTATATCTCTCTTTTGCTGGGTACCATAAGCAACAACAACAACTTCCTCAACGTTGAACAGGTCCTGCTCAAGAACGGCATCGATCCTGGCCCTGCCCTGGATCGCGATGTCCTGTGTTCTGAAGCCGATAAAACTGAATGTTAATGCCTGTGCGTTGGAGGGAACTGAAATGGCATATCTGCCATCCGCATCGGATATTGCCCCGATTGTCGTTCCCTTAACAGTAATGTTCACCCCGGGTAATGCCAGTCCGTCGTCCGAACTTGTAACAGTACCCGTAATCTGCACCGTCTGGCTCATAACAAGCGTGCCTGTTATAAGAAACAGTGAAAAAATCAACAGGATTTTTTTCATAAATAATCAGGTTTAGGTTAAAAAAAATTGGTTGGCTAATATATTCATTAAATTTAAATGATAAAACTCAGGATTAAAAATTTTTAACATTTCTGTTATATATTTTATAAAAAAGGACTGATTTTACCTTCTGAAAGATCAATCTTAAGAAAATATATATGAATATCTAATATTTGAACAGGTATCTGACTACTTCGATTCGGATTTGTTAAAGTGCGTTATGTCGCTTCTCATCCGGATTCAGATGTTTAAAAACAGGTTTTGACCGAAACATTAACTCCTAAGCTAATTCCCCGGCTGCCTCCTGATTTTGGCTTCAGCATTGGAGATTGCGGCCTTTTCCTGTTCTACCGCTTCCGATTCCAAAACCTGCGCTTTGTTCAGAAGTTCTTCCACAAAGTGCATGTCATCAATGGCTGCGGCATTTATCCTGACATTGAGTCCGGCACCCCTTATGCAAGCCAGCAAAGCCAATGCTCCAACAGCTGCATCACTTACCGAACCCGGATTACCACTCTCGACCATAGTATTTATGAGTTCAAAACCTGAGTAGGCGGTCTCCATCACCTTAAGCGGAACCAGTGCAGCGTTTTTTGTAGCTTCCTGTATCCCCGCCTTCCTTATCATTGATTCTTCTCCTGTTTTTTTCGGCAAACTGTATGCATCTAAAATTTTATTGAATGCATTTGTATCTTCATCGACAAGATGGAGCAACTGATTCTGAATTGTTTTACCCTTCTGTGCCCAGTCTGAAAACTCCCTCCACCTGTCATCCCATCCACGTTTATGGGCTGAAAGATTGGCAACCATCGTTCCCAGTGAAACGCCCAGGGCACCAATGTATGCGGAAACCGAACCCCCACCTGGCGCCGGAGATTCCGAAGCGGTCTCATTCATGAATTCCCTGAGATCCATATCTATCAACCTGGATACCTTTTCCTCCATAACGTATTCAATAATTTTCTCCCCGGGTTTAAAAGGATGTACATCATTAAGTCCCAATGATTTAACTGCGATCTTTATAATTTCGTCATCCGGAATGCCTGTTGAACGCTGCTGTTTTTCAAGGAAATATCTTCCGGCATCAAGGATTGACCTGAGAGGGATCAGACCCACAAGCTCAGAGCCGGTAACCCTCACTCCCCTGGCTTCCGCCATCCTGCAAACTTCATCAAAGGCAATATGGACAGGAGTAACCGAAATATTGGTCAGGTTCATTGAGATCTGGGCTATGCCGTATTCTTTTATGTACCACCCTATCGCCTTAACAGATTTTAATGACCCGGGTATCATGACCGGGTCTCCTGTTTCATCTCTCACAATACGGCCGTTTGACTGATCACCTTCCCTTTCTGGTCTTCCCTTTTCCCGGACATCGTATGCAATTGCATTTGCCCTCCGTACCGATGTTGTGTTCAGGTTTACATTGAATGCAACCAGAAAATCCCTTGCGCCTACTGCGGTGGCACCTGACCTTTTATTGAAAACGGCAGGGCCGTAGTCTGGTTTCCATTCCGGATCAGCAAGTTTTTTTTCAAGCCCCTCATACTCGCCATCCCTGCAATTTGCGAGATTCCTCCTTATCTCCCGGGATGCTGCATTCTCATAGCAGTAAACAGGTATTTCAAGCTCAGTGCCTATTCGTTCTGCAAGTTTCCTGGCATAAACAGCAGTTTCATCCATCGAAATACCCGAAACCGGCACCAGCGGACATACATCGGTTGCACCCATTCTGGGGTGTTCCCCGTGATGTTTCGACATATCAATCAGTTCAGCTGCCTTTTTTGCAGCAATGAAGGCTGCTTCACATACAGCCTCAGGTTCACCGACAAAGGTAACGACTGTCCTGTTGGTATCACGCCCCGGATCAACATCCAGAAGCCTGACTCCTTCAACGGATTCAACTGCATCTGTAATTTGTTTAATTATTCCCGTGTCCCTGCCTTCGCTGAAATTAGGAACACATTCAATAATTCTTTTTTCCATAATCGAGAATCTATCTTGAATCACCTCTGTGGATCTCTGTTATTTCTTTGCGTCCCGATAGCTATCGGGACTCTGTGCAAGTTCTTACCAAAAAAAAAGTTACACAGAGTTCCACAGAGAAGGCACAGATTTCCACAGAGTTATGATATTATTTTGCCTTTTAATATAATTTTATCAATCAAATTACTCCCGTAAGCGTATGGTAAATATTCATATGAGGGTATGTTTTTGGTAATAAACACATTAGCCACCTTTCCCTTTGCAACTGACCCATGTGTTTCTGACAATCCCATTGCATAGGCTGAATTGATAGTAACAGCATTAATAACCTCTTCCGGTGTCATTTTCAGCCTTATACATCCAAGCGACATTATCAGCTTCATATTCCCGGAAGGGGATGAGCCCGGATTGTAATCGGAAGCCAGAGCCACAGGCAGTCCTGCTTCTATCATCTTCCGGACAGGCGGATCGGGCAGGCCAAGGAAAAATACAGAACCGGGAAGAAGGGTTGGCATTGTCTCCGATCCCAGAAGCGCCCTTATCTCCTTTTCGCCCGTCCTTTCAAGATGGTCTACCGACACGGCATTATACCTGACACCGGTTTCGACACCCCCTGAAAAACCAAGCTCGTTGGCATGCAGCTTTGGTATGAGCCCGTATTTCAGGCCCGCCATCAGTATCCGTTCAGTCTCTTCTACACTGAAAAAGCCGGTGTCGCAGAATACATCTATATAATCAGCCAGCTCTTCAGAAGCAATGACCGGGATCATTTCGTTTATTACAAGTTCAATATACTTCTCCCTTTTATTTTTATATGCGGCCGGAATCGCATGAGCTCCGAGGAATGTGGCTTTTACTTCGACAGGTGAGTTTTCCCTGATCCTTCTGATAACCCTGAGCATCTTAATTTCATCGGCCGTGTTAAGACCGTAACCACTTTTAATCTCAACCGCACCGGTCCCGAAGCTTATAATTTCGTTGATCCTGGTAACTGACTGATCAAACAACTCATCTTCAGATGTTTCATGCAACAATTTTGCAGAATTAAGAATCCCTCCTCCCCTTCCGGCTATCTCCTCATATGACATACCCTTTATTTTATCGGTGAATTCCTGCTCACGGCTCCCGGCATAAACCAGATGGGTGTGCGGATCACAAAATGACGGAAAAACAAACCGGCCTGAAACATCTATTACCTCAACAGGATCATCTGCCATACCCGGGGCTGGCATATCAAGGTCCGGCATCGGGCCGAAATCGCTGATGTATCCCCCTTTTATTAAAAGATACGCATCCTTTATAGTATCCAGAGATGCCATACTTCTCCCTGAAATCATTGGTTTCGGAGTTTTTTCCGTCTGTACCAGGCAGCCGATATTTTTCAATAAGAGGGTCATAAGAGCAATTTTCGGGGATACAAGAAATAATCCGTCAAAGGTAATGCTTATGCTTGTTAAAGATAATCAGTCTTTTCAACTCATCAAAAATGATAAGCTTAATTGAATACATTTTTTCAACTTCACGGGAGTTCAATTTTATTTATGTAAAAGCTGATTATAAAATGTAAATAACTACATTTGTTTTCAGCTGAAGATTATTAATGCGATTAAGTCAATTTTAATTCATTTTCCGGTCCTGATTGCAGTAAAATTTGTAAAACAATACCTGATGAAAAGACTAAAATTTATCCTGTCGGTTTTTTTATTGGCTGCGGCAGGTTTATTAGCATTGCTATTTTCAGGGAAGAAAAACTCAAATTCCGGATTATCAATAAATTACCCGTTCAACAATGCTCTTTTTCCGCCCGAATTCCCCGCACCTTTCTTTGAATGGAAAAGTGATAATCCGGATTCACAGGTTTGGGAAGTGACGCTCTCCGCCGGCAACAGGAAATATAAAATAAAAGACGAAATTACAGGAACCAGATGGACACCGGGGAAGACACAATGGGACAGCATTAAATCGATGTCAGAATTTGGCAGGATCTATTTCACAGTCGGCAAAAAGGGAGATGAAAAAAGATCTGACCGGATTTTAATCAGGATCAGCAGGGATAGCGTGGGCGCCCCGATATTATACAGGCAGATGCCTATACCATTTGCTCTTGCGGAAAAACAACTTGAGTCGATGAACTACGTGCTGATCGATCCGGGCAGCAACGACCCCCCACATGTTGCCATGAGAGGATTCCCGGTCTGCGGTAATTGTCATTCGTTTAGTGCTGACGGCAGCACCATCGGACTCGATCTCGATGCAGGACGCAGGGATAAAGGTGGTTATTTTATTTCTGAAATTCATGACACTATTCTCTTTGACACAATCACATACATGTCGTGGTCGAAGTTTGAAAAAAGAAGCACTTTCGGCCTCTTCTCGAAAATTTCCCCCGATGGCAGGTATGTTGCAACAACTTTAAAGGACAGGGTTGTTTCGATGAGCCCTGAATTAACCTCTCCTGAAGGTTTTATTTTTTCCCTTCTTTTCTTTCCCGTAAACGGAATCCTGGCAGTATATGACAGGCAGTCGAATGTGTTAAAGGAACTTCCCGGGGCTGATCTTGAAGAATATGTCCAAAGCAATGCATTCTGGACACCAGATGGGAAAAATATTATTTTTTCGAGAGCGAAAGCTTTGCCGAGGGACAGTGATATCTATAAACTTACCGTAGATGATAAGCAACTTCTTAAGCAGTTCGAAGAGAGGAAAATGCCGTTCAAATATGATCTCTACTCGGTCCCTTTCAATGGCGGTAACGGGGGAAAGGCTGAACCGGTAAAAGGAGCCTCGAACAACGGCAAAAGCAATTTCTTCCCGGCAGTATCTCCCGACGGGAAGTGGCTCGTCTATTGTCAGGCTGATAATTTTATGCATCTGATGCCTGACAGCCGTTTATATATAATTCCAGCGGGGGGCGGGAAAGCCAAAATGTTAAAATGCAACCTCTACTCAATGAATTCCTGGCATGCCTGGTCACCTAACAGCAAATGGATAGTATATTCCTCCAAAGGATTGAGTGTCTTCACAGATATGTTCCTGACACATATTGATGAAAAGGGCAATGCATCTATACCCGTGGTTCTTGATAAAGCAAGGGTGCCCGACAGGGTAACCAACTACCCCGAATTTGTAAACAGGAAACATGATGATACTTTTGTAATGGAATATGATTACGTTGAACTGGCCCACATCAGGATGGCATTAAGAGATAATGACACGGAAAAAGCCAGGCAGCTGTTCTACCGGTTCATGGACCAGCAACCCTTTCTTTTCAGCGAGGATTATGCAACTCTCAGCGATTTCCTTTACAGGATGGGATTAGCTGAAGAATCAAAAAAATATGCCGGACTGGCAAAAACCTCAGTTAATTCATTTGTACCTGAATAGCTGATCTGCCTGGCATTGACAAGAATTATTTTTACCCTAAATAATCATGAAAGTAAATTTACTCCTAATTGCGGCATTGATTACCGTGTCATTTAATATCGAAGCACAACCCGTCAAATTTCTTTTGCATGACAGTTGGAAGGCAAAAAGGGCAATTGATGTCAAAATTGACGGCACCGAAATCACTGACCCTGGTTTCAAGCCCACGGGATGGCTTGATGCAGTTATCCCGGGAACAATCCTTACAACTCTGCTGCATAATGACCTGATCCCGGATCCATTCTTCGGGATGAACAACAATCTGATCCCTGATGTGTATGAGACAGGAAGGGATTATTATACCTATTGGTTCTTCAATGAATTCGAAATTCCGGCTATTCGGGAAGGACAGGAGGTTTGGCTGAATTTCAGGGGAATAAACTACTTCGCGGAGATATTCCTTAACGGGAAACGGGTAAATACAAGTACGCATGAGGGAATGTACCTGAGGGAAAAATACCTCATTACTTCGCTTATCACAAAGGGTGGTCCGAATAAGCTGGCAGTGTGGGTTGCACCTCCCGATCCGGCCGGAAATGCAGCAGCCGGACAGGGCGGTGACGGGACCATTGGACGCAATGTAACCATGCAATGCACTGCAGGTTGGGACTGGATTTGCCCGATACGCGATCGGAATACTGGTATATGGGATCAGGTATCAGTCGAAATTACCGGAGCTGTAGATCTGAAAAATCCATTTATCGCGATAAGGGTTCCCGGAACAAGAATTCCCCGGCAAAAGCAGGATCCGGCCTATGTCACACCATCAGCAGAGTTAAAGAACGTATCGTCACAGAAAATAAACGGTGTATTAAGAGCGGAATTTGAAGGTTACAAGAATAGTGTGAAAGTTACACTTAATCCCGGGGAAGAAAAGCTGTTCACATTACCTGAGATGAAAATTGAAAATCCTCAATTATGGTGGCCTAACGGTATGGGCGGCCAGCCGTTATTTGAAATGAAGATGGACCTAATTTCGGAGAATGGGTCAGATCTGGACTCAGAAACAGTAGTTTTCGGGATCCGGGAGACGGGTAACTATTTCGATGAGAGAATCAAGGCAAGGGTTTTCACGGTAAATGGTCAGAAAGTATTCATCAAGGGCGGAAACTGGATAGCATCGGATGCCCTGCTACGGCTGTCAAAGGAGCGGTATGAAGCAGAGATAAGGCTTCATGCCGGGATGAATATGAACATGATAAGGGTGTGGGGAGGCGGATTGACAGAGCGTCCTGAATTTTACGACGCGTGCGATAAGTACGGCATACTGGTGTGGCAGGACCTCTGGATCTCCGGCGATTGCAACGGGGAATGGAATGATGCCACTAAAAAGGACACACAGGCAAGGCGAAAGGCTTATCCCGACAACCACGATCTGTTCCTTGAATCAGCAATTGATCAGATCAGGATGCTGAGGAATCATCCAAGCCTGTATTTATGGTGCGGCGGGAATGAAACCCTTCCTCCCCCGGATATTCTGAAAGCCCTTAAAAGTGATGTTTTCCCGGTATATGACCCCGGAAGATTTTTTCTTGACATGTCCACCTCCCCTCTCCTTATGACGAACAGCATAGGAGGTGTCGGCGACGGACCTTACGGTATCCGGGAACCTGAAAAAATATTCACTGAAAGGTCTTTCCCCTTTAATCCGGAGACTGGTTCAATAGGAATTCCGAATTATGAGGGTTTAAAAAAGATCATCCCCGAAAATGAGATGGTACCACCCCAATCGAACAGGGCAGGAAGATCATGGACATATCACAAATATCTGTCTTTGCAGGATTTTCCTGACCGGTACGGGAAAGTCAGGGA
>Ga0105095_10000561_pt1 | contig 18178 bp, 19 predicted proteins | sample PPLLak2March2015_2_FD_79180 | JGI IMG/M metagenome (GOLD analysis project Ga0105095, IMG submission 79180) | Freshwater sediment microbial communities from Prairie Pothole Lake near Jamestown, North Dakota, USA - PPLs Lake P8 Core (3) Depth... | ecosystem: Environmental > Aquatic > Freshwater >...
AGAGTCCAATTATGATGAGCAGATGCTGGTAAATGGCAGTTATCCTCATTTTTTAAAAGCAAGGATACAGTCAGACCATGGTCATTTGGGGAATCATCAAACCTCGGCTTTCCTGGCCGATATGGTCAGTGACAACCTCAGTAATATCTGCCTGGCCCATCTTAGTAAAAACAATAATACTCCCGAATTAGTACTTCAGACACTTAAACAGGCTTTCCTGGAAAGGGGTATTATCCTGAACGGTAAACAGCAAATATCAATTCTGAACCGCAATATACCAGGCGAAATAATAAGTTTGATTTGATAATCAAATTGGTTTTTAAGCCTCCCTTTTTTATGATGGAACCACTCCGTGGTTCAAAAGATTTTACCTTCTAAATACTTTGATGATGGAGCCGCTCCGTGGTTCGGGGAAACCCCGGTTGAATTCGATTATTATAACCTGAACCCCGGAGGGGTTCCATCATATTAGGGAAATGAAACACATATGAAATGAACCCCGGAGGGGTTCCATCAAATTAGGGAAATGAAACACATATGAAATGAACCCCGGAGGGGTTCCATCATATTAGGCTAAAAGTAACAAACAGGATATGAACCTCGGAGAGGTTCCATAATTTCAGGGAAAATGTAACAGATGATCCCAGCCGGGATTCATGAAAAGCGTTGCTGATTTCAAGTTGCCCAGGAAGTGAAACCTGAGAAGATTCTTTGGCAATGGATCAGGAAGTATATAACGGTTTAAATATATTTTTTTACAGTTCAGAATCCAAAATTGCTGTTTCACTATAATTTATCAGAGTCATGGTTACCCATTCAATAGATTTGCAGAGTATTTCAGGAATATTCAGAATGAAACAGTTCATAGAAATTGGTCCGGTTATTTTCATTTCTGTTAAAAGGTATCATTCTAAAAGCGCAGCCTGAAATTTAAAATCTACTTGAACGAAACAAAACCGATTATCAACAAACAGAGTATTTTAGTATGGAAAACAAAGAAAAAAAGTCAATAAATCAAATCATTCGTATTCTCCACAGAAATTTAGGATTTTTTATACTGGGATTTGTTTTAATTTATGCATTCACCGGAATAATTCTTATTTACAGAGATACTGAATTCATGAAACATGAAAAGACAATAAAGATAAGCCTGCCGGCTGGAACAAAACCTGCAGATTTAGGTCCGGCTCTTAAACTAAGGGATTTTAAAATAATCAATACTGAAGGCGATGTCATTTTTTTCCAGGAAGGTTCATTCAATACCGCAACAGGCGAGGCTATATATTCGGTAAAAGAACTTATTCCTCCCTTTAATAAGCTTACAACTCTCCATAAAACACCAAGCAAAAATCCGCTTCACTTGCTTACCCTGGTCTTTGGCTTCCTTTTACTGTTTATGGCCATTTCATCAGTCTGGATGTTTAACAGGAGATCGAAAGTATTCCGGAATGGGATCTATACCGTTTTGACTGGATTTATTTTTGCAGTTGTGCTTCTTTTATTTTTATTTTAGTATCTTAAGAAGATGTTATCATAAAGAAAACAATGTTTAAAACATTTAAAATTTTATTGGCACTCACAGCCATGTGTTTCCTTGAATGGGAGCCTGCAGTAAGTCAGACCAATGATCCGTTGCTGTTCCCGAAGGACAACTTTACAGTTGAAACTAAAACGGTGAAGACCACTTTGGGTGAAAAGGAAGTCAGCTACCGCTCCTATTTACACATCCCCTATGTTGCAAATCCCGTTGACAAGGATTATGAGAGCATGAACGTCAGCGTTCCCGTTAAGATCGATGGTCTGGCTGTCGATGCCGCAAACGCACCTGTTCTCTTTGTAATTGGCGTCGGTGGCTATATGTCTTCGAATAATTCGCGCACCGGTGCAGGCGGTGCCACCGGAGGCGGTCCGGGAGGAAACAGAAGAGTAAGCGGCAACGCTGACCTGGCACTGGCAGCAGGTTATGTGGTAGTGTCGCCCGGCTGCCGCGGCCGTGACAATAAGGCTGCTGACGGCACCTTTTACGGCAAGGCTCCCGCTGCTATTGTGGATCTGAAGGCAGCCATCCGTTATATACGACACAACCAGGGTGTTATGCCCGGCAATGTCAATTGGATCTTCTCGACCGGAGTCAGTGCAGGAGGAGCGCTTTCCGCGCTTCTCGGATCTTCCGGCAACAGCCCGTTATATGATTCATATCTCGCGGAGGTCGGGGCTGCCGATGCAGCAGACAATAGCTGTGGCAGTGCCTGTTTCTGCCCGATCACTGACCTGGAGCACGCCGACGCTGCCTATGAATGGATGTATGGAACCATACCTGCCAGATCGGGACTGGTGGATCAGGAGCTATCAAAACAACTGAAAGATATCTTTGCCGGATATCAGGCGTCTCTGAACCTTCAGGGTAAAAACGGTTTTGGACCCATCACTGCTGATAATTACGATAAATACCTGCTGCAATTTTACCTGATCCCATCGGCAAATAAGTACCTGAGTAACCTGCCGGATGAAAAGCGAACTGAATACCTGGCAAATAACAAATGGATCACCTGGACTGACAATGGGGCCGTGTTTGACTTCACAGACTATGTCACACACGTCGGCAGGATGAAAGGCCTTCCGGCCTTTGACGATTTTGATATGAGGCAGCCCGAACCCAATCTGTTCGGTAACACAACAACGGTGGCCAGACATTTTACCAGTTTCAGCCTTCGCCAATCCACGGGTAATAAGAATGCCGAGATTGACGACGACCTGAAAATACTGGTGAAAATGATGAATGCCATGTACTTTGTCGGTCAGAACAATAGTGGCTGCGCCCAATACTGGTGGATCCGCCACGGCGCTTCCGACAACCACACTTCACAGACTGTCATTGCCAACCTGGCCACAAGCCTGGAGAACCGGAACAAGGATGTGAATACCCGCCTATACTGGGACGCAGGACACGGTGCGGATGAGGATCCGGAAGATTTCATTGCCTGGATTGGAAATGTCACCGGTTTTTCCAAACATCCCAATTCAAATCATTAATTGACCATCCGCACAACCCGGCCAGAGGGATAGGGGTCCACGGCGAATTAATAACCAAAATGAAAACCATTATGTATTCCAAATTGAGAAAACTTTTATTATTTGTCTGCATAATTGCAGGGGCTGCGGAGCTATCCGCGCAAAAGAATGTGATCCGCCCGAAGGAAATATGGCCGGATAAATCCGGAAACCATATACAGGCTCATGGCGGAGGCATCATTAAGGCAGGCAAAAAGTACTATTGGTATGGAGAAGAAAGACGGCAGGGACTGGATCCCGCTTATCGCTATGTAAGCTGTTATTCATCCAAAGACCTCGTTAACTGGGAGTTTAAAGGGGACGTGCTTAAAATGTCCGACCCCGACAGCATTGGGAAAACATGGGTGCTGGAGCGTCCAAAAGTATATTACAATGCCGGCACAAAAAAATATGTGATGTATATGCACCTTGACGGTCCAAAGGGAGGGAAATCCGGTTACGCCTATGCAAGGGTAGGTGTGGCAATAAGTGATAAGGCCACCGGTCCGTTCAGGTATATCCGTTCGTTTCGTCCATTGGGTTTCGAAAGCCGCGATATCGGACAGTTTATTGACGATGATGGTACGGCTTACCTTATTTTTGAAGACAGGCCCAATGGTTTTCACATTGCCAGACTTTCAGCGGATTATCTTGACGTTGAAAAAGATATGTGCCTGCTTAAAGCACCAATAGAAGGTGGTGCCATTGTCCATTACAAAGGGTTGTACTATGTTCTGGGTTCTGCTCTGACAGGATGGGCACCCAATCCCAACAAATATGCCACGGCTGAAAACCTCGAGGGTCCATGGAGCGAATTCAGGGATGTGGCGCCACCCGAATCACGTACCTACGGTTCGCAATCAACCATGCTGTTGAAAGTTGCAGGGAAAAAAGACACCACAGTTATATTTATGGGAGATGTATGGAAGCCTTCAACCCAGTGGGATTCAAGGTACCTTTGGATGCCTGTGGAAATAGGAGATGGAAAACTCTGGCTGCCCGAACCCAAACCATGGACAATAAATGTGAAGACAGGTGAGCGGGCTATGATAATTCCAAATGGATTGAAATGAGTTACTTCGGAAAAATCCGGCATAGGGCTGAGATCAAAAGGTGATCCCTATACGGAATGATAACAATTTATGGGAAACCATATCCCATAACTGGTCTCCTTTATCGCTCGTAATGTCAAGGAGGTTATTGTCAAATCCAATACCGGCCACAATGTTATTATTTCCTCCGAGAGGATATTCCATACCCGCCATAATATGGTATGAAAGGTTGAATGATTTCAGTTCTGCCAGAGCATTGCCTCCTAATATATTGAGTGACGGTATGTCAGCCTTGCCCCCGATAACGATTTTTGGATCGAATCCAAGATCCACGAAAAATATCCCGTAACCGGTCCGGCCTGTCTGGAGTTTTAATCCCAGAGGTATTGACAGATAGCTTATTTTATAAGTGATTGCTTCTCCGGGCTCGACGGTAAAAATTTCACTATAATAATTTTTCAGCTTGAAGCTGGTGGCCTTCCGGCTGACAAGTCTTCCGCCGGCATGAATTATGTTTACCCCTGAAGAAAAGGAATAGTTGGGACCAAAATACTTGTTGTATGAAACACCGAAATTGAATCCGGGAATCGCCCCGTCGTTTCGGGTATCATAATTATCAGTTGAAAACCAGCTGATAAGCGGATCAAGATGAATGCCCAGGCTTATGAAAGGCTGATCGCCTCCCATCCGGAATCTTGGATCATAATCCTGCCGGCTTTGATTGCGTGAGTATGGGCGATCGCCCGACTGATATGTTGATATACGCAACCTTGGGCGATAGCCTGGCTGAGAAATTGAATTCTGGCACAATAATATCAGGAAAACAGCAAGTATTGCTATTTTGATTCCTGTCGCACGTTTATGATTGTTTTTCATTTCTGGTAAGTAAAAATCAAATTATCAAATAATCTGACTGTACAATAAGTATTATCCTGAAGTAAAAAATACAAATATTAAGCCAAGTTTTAGTTTTGTTGATAAGCGGAATAATTTAGAACCGGGTAACGCCCGGTATATGGTGAAAATCCACCATCTAAGCCGCGTAGGAGGCGGAATAATTTAGAACCTGGAGTTAGAATAATTATAAAATAGGGTCAGAACAAAAGCCCTTTCGCTTGCAATTTTTGCAGTATTTGCCCATCCAGACTTCATCAAACTGGTCCATTATCTCCTTAATCATTTTGGGATCGGTCGTAACAATGCCTGATTCAAAGTTCCGGGTATTCGGGCTTTTCATGCCTAATCCTGCCCCCGTAAGATTTGCAGAACCTGTATACGCAAACCTGCCATCAATAATAATGTGCTTGAAATGAACCCTTGGGCATAGCTGCCTCTCCATATTTTTCCACAGCAAAGGGTATTTATCAAAACTTTTTCTAAAGTTAACACCAGGATCTTTTGCATGTAAAAGGCGAATGGCTACTTTCTTTTTTGCCAAACCATCCAGTACAGCCAGGAAAGATTGAACGGCTCCTTTGTGGTGCACATGTAAATCTTTTATATCGGCCGTACCGATCCAGACAAAAGAGGTTGCACCTGCAACTGGCTCTATAGCCTGCTTATATAATTGTTCGTTGGTTATAAAATTTGTACTCATGTTCCCGTACACTTTTGGGCAGCCCTTTTAGACTGCACCCTCCGTCACCTGGTTTTGTTTAACCTGTACCTTCTCCGTTTCATAACATCGGAATTAAACGTATTGACTGGCTGGCTAATTGTTATTTCTATTATTCTGGTTATTTTCCTGGAGTGTCAGTAATTTTTCATTATAAAATCTTAACATATTTGCTATGTTTTCTGTAGAAGGATTTTCTTTTAATTGCTTCTTTAAAACTTCATAGGTCAAATCAAATGTTTGAAGTTCTGATTTAAAATCAGCCTTTTCTTCCGGAGTATTAAAAGAACTATAAGTAAGTCGGATACTTCGGTTTATCTGATGTTTATAGTCATGTTCTGCTTTCCAGTATTTAAAAGAAATACGTGACAGCGGAGGACATAAATAGGCTTTCCATAAAAGGAAAGATAAAAAAAAGATCAGTATTGTTGCTATACCCACTTTTACCAGATAAGGCACTATACTTATAACTTCCTTAAATTTCTTTATTAATTTATTCAGGAAATGCTGATTATGCCCGGGTTCAGGTTGATATACGTCGAACTTGTCTTTATTTTCCCTTATAAATTTTTCCAGATTTTCTTCTTTCCACTTATCCATATTGCTGTAAGTTATTAATCCAAAATGCACCATTTAAGATCATAAGCCAGGGCATGTAAATGTAAAGATATTTCAAATTCTCACATGATTCAATCCCGGAGGGGAGTATGATCGTGATTTCAATTTACTTTGTAAGCAATTCATGCTTCCCCGGGAAACGATTGTAAACTTATTTTGTGTAAGTTTAAGGGAAAACTGTAATAAGACCGGGTGTTTGGCCGGAACAATTATTGATAATGGTTTTACCGGAAAAGGTTAAATAGATTTTAATTATTTCAAATTACGAAGATACTATTTATGAAGAAGAGATCTTTACTAGTGGTGCTGATGACATTTGCCTCAATGGTCATGATGGCGCAGACAGGGACTGAAACCTCACAGGAGCTGCCTCAAATAAAACAGAATGGATTGGTAAAGCAGATATTCGTGGACGGCAAACCCTTTATCATGCTTTCAGGTGAATTGCATAACTCGAGCGCCTCCAGTATCGGGTATATGAAACCGATCTGGGATAAACTGTCCGCAATGCACCTTAACACGGTTATTTCGACAGTAAGCTGGGAACTGTTGGAGCCGGAAGAAGGCAAGTTCAATTTTGAACTCGTGGATGCACAAATAAAGGAGGCACGGGATAGGGATATTCGTCTCGTAATCATCTGGTTTGCTTCCTGGAAAAACGGGGGATCCAACTATACCCCCTTATGGGTAAAAACAAATTCTCAACGATTTCCAGTCCAGGCCAGGAAACCTGTGACCACAGGGAATAGCAGCATGTTCCTTGAAGCAGACAGGACTATGCCCTTAAGTCCGCTCGGAGAGGCGTCGATGCTGGCCGAAGCCAGAGCGTTTCGTGCATTGATGCGTCACATCAGGGAGGTAGATCCACAGCACACGGTTATCATGATGCAGGTTGATAACGAGATGGGACTGCTGGGCGACAGCCGTGACCGCTCAAAGCTGGCGGATGCTGCATGGGCTAAACCTGTACCTGCACAATTAATAAATTATTTTACAAGGAATAAGGCAGCTCTTCTTCCGGAAATGAAGGAACTATGGGGTCGCAACGGATACAAGACTTCTGGAACATGGTCCGAGGTTTTCGGAACGGACGAATGGGCGGAAGAGGTATTCATGGCATGGTATTATTCAGTGTATATCAATAAGGTGATCGTTGAAGGGAAAGCGGAGCTGAACATACCAATGTATGTAAATGCATGGCTGGGACCGCAGCCCGGGCAATTGCTGCCCGGGGACTATCCCAGCGGCGGTCCGGTTGCCCGCGTGATGGATGTATGGCGGGCCGGTGCTCCGGACAACGATCTTCTGGCCCCCGACATCTATGTACAGGATTTCAAGGGTGTACTTGCTGAGTATTCAAGGTCGGGTAACCCGCTCTGGATACCTGAGGCGAGGGACGAAGCAGGCAATCTGTTTTGGGCTCTGGGCAATCATTCCGCGTTGGGTTGGGCGATTTTTGGAATAGAAGATCTCAATGAGAATAGTCAGGTTGCAAAAGCTTATGGCTTATTGGGTGACATGTTGCCGCAACTGTGCGAGTGGCAGGCCGCAGGCAAGGTCGCCGGTGTGCTTCTGAAAGACGGAGAAGAAACCCAGGTTATATCGTTGGGTGGTTATATAGTAACAATCACAAGGCCCCGTCAGCGAGGATCAGCCCCGTCAGCGACTCCGGCAGCATCAGTTACCGCACAACCAGGTCCGGGCGGGGTTTCGCCAGGCAGTCGTGCCATGCCGGATGATACGAGGCCTTTTGGTCTTGTAATCAACACCGCCCGGGATGAGTTCCTCATTATCGGATCAAATCTTACCCCGGGTTTTTCAGCTGACTCCCCGCAATCAATAAGGGTAGCCATTGGGTCGATCGACGAAGGCCATTATGAGAAGGGAAGCTGGATCGCGGGCCGCCGGCTAAACGGTGACGAAGGCAGGCCCTCTTTAAGGAGCGGTACTATTGGAATGTTGAAAATTAGGTTGCTCAAATATTAGGAGGCAATAAAACCAGGGTGGCAAGATGTAAGAAGGTGATCCTTGTTACCGGTTGAGTTTTAAATTGTAGTAAATGACAATAACAGAACTAAATCAGAAGCTCACCGAAGCTTATACAGTCAGTAATTTGAATAATATATCCCTTACACTGATTAACTTATTCAGAGACCAAAAATATTCTGTACTTCAAAAAATCTCTGAAATTATAAGTGACTATGTTGATATTAAAATTACAGATGAAGGGAAAGGTTTTTCCAAATTTATGATGTTGTATCATCCGGACAGGGCTGGTTATCATATTAAAGAAATTAACCGGCTCACAGAGCAGAACAATTTTGATGCTTTATTGGAATATTCCCATATATTGAAGCTGGAAAGAATCGAAGAAATAGCTGCTTCCCTGAATAGTTATGAAGATATCGATTATGCTCCGGTATATGACTGGGATATAAATACTGAGGGGTTCAGTATTGTTGATGATAGCCAGCAGGATGAATATGTCAAAATAAAAACAAACACAAAATTAATCGGATATTCCTTTTATGATGCCATTAAAATCAGAGAATATGGCGATACAGAAGTTGAATATCCCTCATTTTACCTTGAGGATATTGAGGAGTTTGAATTGTCTTCCTCCGATATTATCGATCTCGATGGTGTACAATATTGTATTAATGCTAAAATCATCGATGTATCAGACAACCGGATAACAGATCTCATGCCATTTATTGGCCTTAGGAATCTGGAGGAATTGAACCTCTCGGATAACCAGATTGGATATATAGATGTTTTAAGTTCTCTGAAGAGCCTCAAAATTATTCGATTATCTAATAATTATATCGAAGATATTTCACCGCTTTTTGAATTGGGAAAGCTTGAATATGTTGAGCTTTCAGGAAATAAGGTTGATATTGAACAAATTAACAAATTGACTGAATTGGGGATCACTGTCGACTATCAGTAAGGATTAAAAAAAGCCATTTGTAATTGTAAATTACCAAATGGCTTTTTTAATGGCTTCAGGAAGGGGCCCTGTTAATAAAAGATTCTTGCTGTATACTATTTCACAAAAGTTGAATTCAAAAGATAATCAGCACTTTGCTTGATCCCTTCGAGGGATGTTTTAAGCTGTTCAGCCTGTACCTTCGGATCCCGGTTACCGGAACCTGCCTGAGGAGCACCCTGACCAGCTGGTCTTCCCTGTCCTGGAGCAGCACCCTGAGCACCTTGCTGCTGACCACCCTGGGCAGCTTGTCTGCCCTGACCGGGAGAACCACCCTGCGGGCCTGCCTGCTGACCACCCTGGGCCTGCCTCTGCTTCATCTGCTCCATCCTGGCCAGATTCTGTTCCATTTGTTCTTTGGTCATTTTAGCTTCCATCTCAACGAACCAATCCTCATATCCATTTTTATAAAACTGATTGAAAATTGCTTCATAATTCAGCTTGCCACTCTCTCCAACGACATATTCATCTTTTATATGAAGCACCTTGAAGCGGGTGGGATACTTCTTCAGGTAAGCAACCGGATCCTGACCGCCAACCATAGTCCAGTATACATCCATCTGGAAAAATACTTTGTCGGGGTCTGTATTGGCTATCAGGAAATCCTCATATAGCTGGCCTGTATTGGCTAATGTGGCGAACTCAAAATTATGGTTATGATAGCCGAATTTAATGCCTCTTTTGTTGGCCTCTGCACCGATTTTGTTCATCAGATCGCACTCCGCCTTTACTCCTTCAACAGTACCAGCCCATGTATACATCGGAAAAATAACATATTTGCAGCCCATGGCTTTGTGGTCGTCAAAAACCTTTCCCCATGCTGACAGAGTTCCTTCAACGTCCTTCACATCAAACTTTGCACGTGCATGGCTTGAAATAATATCAATTCCGTACTTCTCCGCCAAAGCGGCATAATCAGCAGGTTTGTAACCGGCAACAGTGCCAGCGCCGGCGTTATAGTTTGAAATCTCCATTACAACATATCCATCGTCGGCAAGCGCCTTGAAGGAGCCCTCGATGTCCGATTCGAGCCCTTTTACGGAATATGTAGCTATACCGAGGTGCTTTTTCGGAGCGGGTGTTCCGGAAAGAGAAGGAACTGTAACGGACAGTGCCAGAACAGATGCCACAACCAAACAAGAAAATTTTCTCATAATTCTTAAAAGTTTAAAAACCATTTAAATAAAAATATATTCATCATTTATATAACCATATTACAACACTTCATAGTAATGAATGCAAATGTATTATTTTAAATTTAATTCCTTATAAAGTACAGAATTACGAAATCCTCTTAGTTGAAACCACATTTACAGTGAATTGTTTAACCGCAGGAAAGACACATAAGTCACTTGTTTCCCGTAATTAATTTATTAAATCTTGCCGTTGTTCCAGGAAGTATTCTCCCGAGGGCAGACTTATTGTTAAAGAGAACGGTCATGCCAGTGGAAAAACAGTGAACAATTAATATCAAATAAAAGATCGAATTATTGGCAGAAATAATAATTAAGATAACTTTGTGTAGATCAAGACCGCTGACTGCTTTCATATATCTATATTATTTGTGTCATTGAACACGTCAAAGATAAATTGCAGCAGCGGTCCGATTTTTATGGAGTCTATGTATAAATGGGATTTTTATGTAAGTTTGATAAAGAAAACCTGTTAAATAAGATTTTAACTGATCACACTATATAAGATTGTACAATAGATTGTTAGTTTTTGGTAAAGCTCAGGTCTCTGCTTTTTTAGGAAGTATTGTTGATTATCTCCTGATGATTTCTATTACTGAGATTTTTGGATTGCATTACACAATCTCAATAGCTATTGGAGGCATTGCCGGAGCATACATTAATTTTTTACTGAACAGAAGGTGGACATTCCGTTCAAAAGATATCACTTATCACAATTCATTTTTAAATCAGATATCAAAATTCCTGATTGTAGTAATAACCAGCATATTAATAAAATCTTCGGGCACTTTTTACATTACCTCGTATTTTAATATCGACTATAAAATCAGCCGTATATTGACAGATCTGCTTGTCTCGCTTCTCCTTAACTATAACCTCCAAAAGCGTTGGGTATTTAAAAAAGTAAATAGCTAATATCTGATTATACTCCCATTGGGAAGGAGTATATGCCATATTTTAATTATGCTAAATTCGAATATGCTCAAAACAGGAATAAATGATAAACATGGTTTTTTCACGAAGAGAATTTGTAAGGCTTTTTACGGGAGGAACCGCCGTAATGCTTATCTCCTTTAATACCGCCTGCAGGAATAAAATCAGTCAGTGGCGTTATCTCAGTGAAGAAGAAATTACCCTGCTGGATGCAATTGTTGAACAGATAATTCCAACGGATGATTTCCCGGGTGGGAAATGGGCTAATGTGTCAAATTTTATCGATAAGCAACTTGACACCTATTACAGTAAACATAAGTCTGCATATCGCGAGGGTCTTGCTGCCTTTCAAAAAACTGTGATTCAGGTGAAGGGTAAAAAGTTTGAAGAACTTCCTTTCGCAGAACAAACGGCAATGCTTGAAAAGATGGAGGCGGGAGAATTCCCAGGTGATTATTGGAAGGACCACCCTCCTGCTAATTTCTTTAATTTGGTCAGGGAACATTCAATGCAGGGTTTTTATGGAAGTCCTGTTCATGGAGGAAACCGCGGTTATATCAGCTATCAAATGCTCCGACTTGATTATCCTAATGTCATCGGGCAAAACAGGTACAACGATTTAAGCTGGCGTAAATACAATCCTAAATCCCTCGAAAATGGCAAATAAACATGTTAATGCGGTTGTTGTCGGCGCAGGAGCGGGAGGTGGAGTAGCAGCCAAGGAACTTGCTGTTGGAGGTTTAACTGTAGTGCTCTTTGAACGTGGAAGATGGCATACCTACGACGAGCATGGGGATGATGAACTGACTTCTCAACGGACTTTTCCTCTCAAATGCGGCTATGGTCCGGATAATGAGCGCAACTGGAGAATGGCTCCTGATGGAAAAAATGGATGGATAAAGGTTTTCCCGAACCAGTGGAGCTACGGAAATAATGCTGCCTGTGTTGGCAGCGGTACAGTCAGTTATGGAGCGATGGCCTGGAGATTTCAGCCCGAAGACTTCCATCTTAAAACCAAATATGGTGCAGTACCAGGCAGCACTCTCGATGATTGGCCTTTGAGTTACGACGAACTGGAACCATACTATGAGAAAGCCGAATATGAGTTAGGTGTAGCCGGCGATCCGACAAATGATCCTTTCGTACCTCCCAGAAAGAAGCCTTATCCAATGCCAGCGTTTTCTTTTAACAGGGAAGGTGTTATTCTGGAAAAGGCCGCTAAAAGACTTGGTTTGCATCCTTTTCCAATCCCCATGCTGCGAAATTCGGTGCCTTATAATGGTCGCCCTGCCTGTATTCGCATGAGAACATGCGTAGGATATGCCTGTCCGGTGAGCGCCAAGGCCGGCACACAAAATACTGTTATTCCTGTTGCGTTAAAAACGGGAAATTGTGAACTTCGGATCAACTGTATGGTCAGTGAAATACTGGTCGACGAAAGTGGTAAGGCGAAAGGAATCAGGTATTTTGATGAAGATAACAAACTGCAGGAACAAACTTCAGACCTGGTGGTTGTGGCAGCCTCCGCCAGCGAGACCGCAAGACTTCTATTAAATTCCAGATCAAAGCTATTTCCCAATGGAGCAGGTAATAATAACGGCTGGGTAGGTAAGAATATCCAGGATCATGCATATACAGGAGCATATGGCCTTTTTGAGGATGAAGTGTATGATGATGTAGGCCCGGGTGCCTGTATAGCAGTAAATGATTTCAATCATCGCTTTCCTGACGTTATCGGAGGCGGGGTATTATGCAACGAATTTATTCGAATGCCCTATCAGTTTACATCGATACGCCCAGCTGGCAGCAGGAGGTGGGGAAAGGATCATAAAGATTTTCAGAAGCAAAATTTTAAGAGACATATCGGTATACACGGACCTGTACAGGAAATGCCGGTATTTGAGAAAATGGTTGAAGTAGATCCTGTAGTAAGGGATTTCTGGGGGATACCAGTTGCCCGGATTAGTGGTTTAAGGCACGATAATGATATTAAAGTGGGACATTTCCTGGCCGATAAAGCAGAAGAATGGCTAAAGGAAGCAGGGGCCATTTATACCTGGCAGGGTGTTCCCGGTAAGGAAAGTACTCCCAGCCAGCATCAGAGCGGGACCTGCCGAATGGGTAATGACCCTAAATCCTCCGTAACCAACAGATATGGCCAGCTGCATGAAATCGACAATATATTCATTGCTGATGGCAGTCTTCATGTGACCAATGGCGGTTATAACCCGGCACTTACCATACTTGCTCTTGGCTATTGGGTTGGAGGCCATATTACTGCGATGTGGAAGGGAACAAAGATGAAATAGTCGGAATAATTTCTGACCTCGGGTTTTTGAATTTTAAAGAGTCGGCCAAATGAAAAGGATTTTTATAATAAGTTCAAGTCTCCTCCTGTTAGTTGTGGCATTGCTTGTTTCTTACTCTGGCTGGAATACGGCTCCGCCGGCAAAAACCTGTGCAAGCTGCCACGAAATTGCTCATTCGGTCGACCTTTGGGCAGAGTCGACACACAGGAACATAGCATGTAAGGATTGCCACGGTACGGCTCTGAGTGAAGGTGTACACAGTCTGAAAGAAAAGAGTGCCATGCTTTTTCAACATACCAGCAAAACCATACCTGACGATATAAGAAGCTCCGAAGCTCAGCTTCTGGAGGTTATGGAAAGGTGCACAGGCTGTCATCAGACAGAGTATGCCAAATGGAACTCAGGCGGGCACGCGATGAATTATTCCGAGGTTTTCTTAAATACTGATCACAACAAAGCTGAAGCTATTTATGACGATTGCCTCCGTTGCCATGGGATGTTTTATGACAATGGCACCGCTGTTGATATTGTCGAACCACTTGATACTGCCGGCCCCTGGAAATTAAAAAATGAAAGCCTCGCAGATCGTCCTGCAATTCCTTGTTTTGCCTGCCACCAGGTTCATCAGCCGGGCTATCCGGGAAAAAGACAGAATCTCGAAACACCTGCCTCCCTGCATTATTCAAGGATGAAAAAAACACTTACTTCATTCTATTACAGACGCGACAAAATGTATTTTCCTGTTTTATCGCTTACTACTCAAGAGGTAAATTACCAGTCAGCGTCAGTTAAAATTTCACAGGATCCCAATCAGAGCCTGTGCATTCAGTGCCATTCACCCAATGCATTCAATATGGCGGGAACGTCTGACGATCGCACTCCCAGGGGAGTTCATGAAGGGATAAGCTGTCTGGCATGCCATGATTCGCATTCCAACTCAGCAATAGCTTCCTGCAAAAACTGCCACCCTGCCATTTCCAACTGCAAGCTGGATGTGGAGAAGATGAACACTACATATATTGACCAATCAAGCAAAAATAACATTCATTTTGTTGCATGCACAGACTGCCATGTTTCAGGAAGACCGGTTAAACCCCTATAATGATGGAACCACTATCATGATGGAACCACTCCGTGGTTCGATAGACATTGCGTGCGAAAACACTATCATGATGGAACCACGCCGTGGTTCGAAAGGCATTACTGCGAAACTACAATAATGATGGAACCTCCCCGTGGTTGGAATGAAAGAAGGTAAAATTCAATGACTTTGCCTTGAACCTCGGAGAGGTTCCACTATTATAGGTAAAATGTAACATTTACGGAATGAACCCCGGAGGGGTTCCATATACAAGCACTAAAAGAATAAAATACGTATTATAATACGTATTTCTTTTTTTAATAATACGTATTATAATACGTATTTCATTTTTAATAATCATGGATTATTGTGATATCCCTGTTTGATTTATATAATTAATTACATAGTAGATTCTGCACATAAGCGTTTTCTGGGAAAAAACCCTACCTTTGCCTGATCTAATAACTTTGGATGTTTAAATTTAAGACGGATTTGGTGAAGTAAATAACCTTTGGTATTCTGCCCTTGGTTATTCCTTAATTAAACTCAGGCATATTCCTGCCGGAGTTATTTTTATTCAATATATTAATCCCTGAGGCCTGGAAAAAGATATATTGTATTCTTATTTCAATGGTTTCAGCAATTCAAATTTAAATGTCATGAGTAACGAATATAAATCAATTCACGAATTCGACTTCAATTTAATCTGCGAATATTTTTCTGGCGTAGAACGACAAGGGCCCGGTAGCCCCGAAGTAACCCTTAAAGCATTGAGCTTTGTCGATAATCTTACCAACGAATCCCGTATTGCCGACATCGGTTGCGGGACAGGCGGCCAGACAATGGTGCTGGCACGGCATGCGCCTGGCCAAATTACAGGTATCGACTTGTTTCCCACTTTTATAGACCTGTTTAATTTAAATGCCGGAAAACTGAATCTTCAGGATAGAGTTAAAGGGATTGTCGGGTCGATGGATAACCTTCCTTTTCAGAATGAAGAATTAGACCTGATCTGGTCGGAAGGAGCAATCTATAATATCGGTTTTGAAAGAGGCCTGAACGAGTGGCGGAAATTCCTGAAAACAGGAGGCTGTATTGCCGTTTCAGAAGCATCGTGGTTTACCGAAGAACGACCTTCTGAAATCGATGAGTTTTGGAAGGATGCTTATCCTGAGATCGACACTATTCCAAATAAGGTTGCCCAGATGCAAAAGGCCGGATACATTTCCGTTGCAACCTTTATCCTGCCTGAAAACTGCTGGACAGAACATTTCTATACTCCGCAGATTATGGCACAGGAAGCCTTCCTGAAGAAATATGAAGGAAATAAAACTGCTGAAGAGTTCATAGCGGGCGAAAGGCATGAAGCTCTATTATATTACAGGTATAAAGAGTACTACGGCTACGTGTTCTATATCGGGAAGAAGATTAAATAATAAAAAAAAAAGGTTATGAACAAATAATGCTGGCATGTCGGGCCACTAGTTTCCATTGTCCATCTATTTTCATCCATATATTGGTATATCGCCTGTTGATAGTCTTACCTGAATCTGGTGATTTTCCTTTAGGCACTACTATTTCCTTTCCCATTAAAATAGCAGTATTTTCATATATTTTTACGGCTTCACATATTCGTTGAAATGATTTATAGGTAACAGTTCCATTGCGAATCCTGTCAGCTTTGTCAATTTCATTAAATGGATTGGTTACCATAAAGTCTTTTGTCCAGTATTTATCCATTTCCTTAAGATCCCCACTTAATACTGCGGCGGCATGCAGACTGTCAAGTCTTCTAACTTCTATTTCAATGATTTTTTTTTCTTTGTCAATTTGTGCAGAAACAACTGATATGGAACTACAAACCAGAATAATTGTCAACAGGATGGATTTTATCATTTTGATTTTGATTTGATGTAAAACAGTTATCAGATCATAATGTTTATATTACTGACTTGTTGGGCGTTCGTGTTAAACACTGTTATGCAAATACTATTTTATATTTACATCTCTCGTCCCCCTTGCGAATTGATGAAATAACTGTTGCCGATACTGATGTCCCGGAGACGGTAGAAAACATTTTTTCAGCAAAACCTTCTGAACAATAACATATTGCAGATGTATCTGCTCCCTTCGTGTAATTAATTATCGGACAAACACAGTGGTTCTTATTTTCATCTGCTATTAATGTCTTTGTTGTTTCATCGAAGTCAATTTTCCAGTCCCATTTTTCTTTTAGAAAATCAATAAAACTCTCTAAATCATTAATATAAGGAGACAATATTTCATCCATTTTTAATTTATCATAATGTATTACGGAACACTTCTTTAAAACATTTTTAATTCCATTCTCATCGAATTCTCCATTTAAATTTGATATTAAATTTGATATCCAATCCTGGATCATTGTGTGATTGTTATCCTGAAGCCCGGCAGTCGGATCAAAATTCTCATTCTCTCTGTCAGAAAAAGCAATGGAGCTAAATCCGCACATGCAGGCTCCTGAAAAACAAACCTTCTTAAAGAAATCTTTTCTATTTAGTGACATTTTATACCGTTATAGAATTAAAAGTAATTAAAAATAATTATTGATGAAGAAGCTTTTAAGATTCAGCAATGGTTATTTATGAATTGCCGGTTTCACTTTGTTTTGAGGTCTCTGTAAGTTAAGATTTTTTTTTACCTTTAAAAGGGGGTAACTACTATGAAAATTGATAATCACCCGGATAAGATATCATGCCTTTCTGACTTTAATAATTCTCCTGTTTAGTAACTGTTGATACCAGCACAGGCGCATGTTAAAAAACTATCTTAAATCAGCGCTGCGATTTATAAAGCACAATAAAGTATTTGCCGGGATAAACTTATTGGGTCTTTCGATAGCTCTTGCTGCTTCGTTTATAATGTTGCTTTTTGTAATTAATGAACTCAGTTACGACAATTGCCACAAAAACAATAAACGCGTCTATAGAGTTCTCAACTATTATGTCGATTTTAAAAACACCATGTCAGGAACACCATACATTCTGGCAACCGCTTTGAAAGAAGAATTCCCACAGATCGAGAAAGCTGCCAGAGTAAGATATATGCGTGGATTCAGTCTGAAGATTGAAGAGGAGGCTTTCGCCGTGAACGATGCTATTGCGACTGATTCAGACATATTTGACATTTTTACTCTTCCATTGATCAGCGGTACTTCTGATAAGAACCTGCTTGATGATCAGAATTCCATTGTTCTGTCGCGCCTCCTCGCTGAAAAGGTTTTCCCGGAACAGGATCCTGTCGGACAGGAAATTATAGGAATTGTAAACAACACTGAACAGGTTTTGATGGTACGCGG
>Ga0105095_10000562_pt1 | contig 18173 bp, 15 predicted proteins | sample PPLLak2March2015_2_FD_79180 | JGI IMG/M metagenome (GOLD analysis project Ga0105095, IMG submission 79180) | Freshwater sediment microbial communities from Prairie Pothole Lake near Jamestown, North Dakota, USA - PPLs Lake P8 Core (3) Depth... | ecosystem: Environmental > Aquatic > Freshwater >...
CTCCGGCGTTCTGTATGAGAAATTCAGGCGCATTGTGTTATGCCCACCGCCGTTCGGATGGAAGGGTTCTCCAGGCACAAACGCCACCTTTTGTTCGATGGCTACCTTGAGCACATCGGCTGCATTGATGTGTTTAGGCAGTGTGCCCCACAGGAACAGGCCCCCTTCCGGATGGGTCCAATCCACTTCGGGTGGGAAGAAGCGATCCATGCTGGCCAGCATAGCATCGCGGCGCTCGCGGTAGGTGCTGCGGATAAGCTTAATGTGCTGATCCAGGAAACCTCCCCTTGAGACTTCGTGGGCGACCATCTGGGTAAAGCTGGCGGTATGCAGGTCTGCGCCTTGTTTGGCCTGCACCATCTTGTGAATAACTTCCGGAGGAGCGACCACCCATGCCAACCGCAGCCCCGGCGCCAGGATTTTGGAGAAAGTGCTCAGGTAGATGACGTTGCCATGATAAGTGCCGTGAGAGTTGCCGCGGAAGACATCATCCAGCATCACAACTGGCGGCAGGTGCTCGCCCTCGAAGCGCAGCTGACCGTAGGGGTCATCTTCAACGATCGGCACCCCGTATTGGTCGGCCAGCTCTATCAACCGCTGGCGGCGATTGATTGACAGAGTCACACCGGTGGGATTCTGAAAGTTGGGCAGAACGTAGATGAATTTTGGACCTGCGCGCAGTGCCTCTTCGAGTACGTCGGTATTCATGCCGCTCTTATCCATCGGCACGGTGACATACTCGGCGCCATAGGCATTCCAGGCCTGCAGCGCTCCCAGGTAGGTTGGGGATTCTACAAGTATGTGATCCCCGCGGTTGATAAAGACTTTGCCTAACAAGTCAAGCGCCTGCTGGGAGCCAGATGTAATGAGGATATTGTCGGCGCTGACATCGATGCCATAGCGAGAAGTGTGGCGGGCGATCTGCTCACGCAGCGGGCGGTAGCCGTCGGTAGCGCCATATTGCAGCGCTTTAGGGCCGAAATCGCGCAGGACAACCTGGCAGGCATCCTGGAACTCCGCCACAGGAAAGACTTCGGGGGCTGGCATGCCTCCGCCAAACGAGATGATATCCGGTTTTTCAGTCAATTTAAGCAGCTCGCGGATTGCCGAGCTGCTCATGCGTTGGGTGCGCTGTGCAAAGCGTTTCTCCCAAGGTGTATGCATTCCACTCTCCATATTTATATCTGGTTACGGCGTCTCTCTCCACGGACTATTGACAAAGGCGATAACTTCCGATGGACTTATCCTCATCTTCATTTTAGCGTTTCCAGTGAAAAGGGTCAAGTATTTCATTCCACAAAACCGCCGCGATTCGCCTGCCAAAAACGTCAGGATAGCTTACTGAGCAAGCCGCGCCAGTCATTGTAGCAGTAAATCCATTGCTGCGGCGATATCCTGAGCGATCATTTTGCGCTTGCTCTTCTCGATGTTGAAGCTAGGCCCTGCCTGCAGGTAAGATGGAAAGACCCTCGCTCCGCGGAAGGTATAAATCCCTCCACGTATCTTATAGGTCGAGCCAGCGGGTATGACCCTGCCCTCACCCCTCCGTCTGGCGACCTCATTGACCGCCTTGATCGCTACATCACCCATCAGCAAGAAGGCGCGCACGTTAGGGAAGAGGCTGATCTCACGCTCTAAGATCTTCGAGCACTCCTGGATCGTAGCCGTTTCAATGTTGTAGGAGGTTTTGCCGCATTTCACAGCTGTGGTGAAATATATACCGCGAACCACAAGATCCTGGAGAGAATCTGCCTGCACCCCAGCATCGCTGAAAGCCTGCAAGGTAGTCTGCTGGAAGAGTGAGCTGCCCCCCGCATAATATCCGTCCGCTGGATTGGCAGGTGCGGCCTCGGAGATCAATACGACAGATATTCCCTGAGGATCGATGTCAATTTCCGGGTTGGAATAAGCAGCGCGATTGGTGTCGATACATGGGAAATCCAGGCATTGAATGCCGCTATCTACACGCATAACACGCCCACCTTACATTTTGAACTGCTTTATCGTTTCAATCACAAACGCCTGATCGTCCTCACTCATATCGTTATAAAACGGCAGGCGCAGCAGCCGGTCGCTGATATCCTCAGTGACCGGGCAATCCCCTACTCGACCTCCGTACTTCTGACCCATCACAGATAAATGCAGTGGCTGGTAGTGGAAAACCGCCAGAATGCCTTGCTCCTTGAGATGCTCGATCACCGCCTGGCGTTGGTCCAGGGATGGCAGCAGCATGTAGAACATATGATACGATTGCTCGCATTCCGCGGGGACTGTTGGCAGGCAGACACCGTTCGCCTCAGCCCATTGAGATAACTCCTGGTTGTAGGTGTGCCAGATTTGCTTACGTTTATCCTGGATCTGCTCACGTTCATCGAGTTGGGCATACAAGAATGCTGCCAGTATATCCGCCGGCAGGTAGCTTGATCCGATATCCACCCAGGTGTATTTATCCACCATACCGCGCAGGAAATGGCTGCGATTAGTGCCTTTCTGCCGTATGATCTCGGCCCGTTCGATCAATCTCTCGTCGTTCACCAGCAGCGCGCCGCCTTCGCCGCAGGTGAAATTCTTGGTCTCATGGAAGGACTGCGTTGCCATCGCGCCAAACGTGCCCAGCCACTGCCCTTTATATTTTCCGAACAGTCCGTGGGCGTTGTCTTCCACGACCATCAAATCATGACGCCGGGCAATTTCCAGGATAGTGTCCATCTTACAACCCACACCGGCATAATGTACGGGTAGGACGACCCTGGTGCGCGGTGTGATCAACGCCTCCAGGCGGCTCTCGTCCAGGTCTAGGGTGTCTGGGTGGATATCGGCAAAAACAGGTTTAGCGCCACGCAGGACATATGCATTAACTGTGGATACGAAAGTGAAAGATGGGACGATGACTTCGTCGCCAGGTTGGATGCCAGACAAGATCGCCGACATCTCCAAAGCATGCGTGCATGAAGTGGTCAGCAGTGCCTTCGGCACTCCTAAGCTGGTCTCTAGAAGCTGATGGCATTTGCGCGTGAATCCGCCATCACCGGATGAATGTCCGTTAAGGATTGCCTGCGAAATGAAGTACAGCTCTTTGCCCACAATGGTCGGACGATTAAATGGGATTTTATACATCATATTTAGTTTTCTCCGTCAATGGGTACAACCGATGGTGATGTTGCCTCTTACCATCAACCTGTCGTAAACCACCTGTGATACCAAATATGTACAATATCGGTAAGGAAACCGCAGCGTTGGTAAAGCCGCTGTGCCTGCCTGTTCCGACCCTGTGTGACTACTTTTACTTTTTTTATACCCTGACTGGCAAACCAGCTTAGCGATTCGCTGACCAGCTCATACCCCAATCCACGGTCTTGCCATCCAGGGCCAACACCTACCAGACCGATCTCGCCCAAAATGTTGCCGTTTGACTTACAGGTAATAAATCCACAAGGCTGTCCGTCTGATTCTGCTACCAACACAGCATCGCCATCACTGTTGCAGCTTTTTTCGATCCAGACATCGTATAAATCATCGCAGCGCTCCCTGGGAAAATGTCCATCGTAATAAAAACGCGTGTTACGGAAGCTGACTCGGGCAAGGGCGCGCAAGATTGGTAAATCTTCTTGCTGAAATAGCCGGAACGAGAAACCGGAATTTTGCCTGGTTGCAGATTGGAAGTTTTTGAGATCTTGTTCAAATACAACCCGGACATCTACCAGGTGAAAGTGATTATCTTCTGCAAGTCTTATCGTGACGTCATCCGAACCATCAGCCAGGAAGTACAAGCAGTCTATAGTATGACGATCACACCATTGAAGCACTGCTTGTGTACTTTCATCATCAATCTGATTGGATTTCACTCGCCCAATCCTGCAGCCAAAGAAATCCGAATCCCACTCTAAAAACTGACAGACATCATTGCGGACCAGATTATGATCCATTGTCCCTCTCCGATCTCTCAGTCCAATTTCTGCCCGTAGCTGCGCATTACCTCGAGCAGGCGATCCAGCGGTATGGCCTCCACCGTATGCCCGTCGACGCCAGTAGTAGTCGTTGCCGCGCAGAGAGCATTCAAAATTGCCTCTTCGGTGGCATCAGCCACCGATTCGAACAGCGCATCAAGGGCGTGGTCGGGCAGTGCGCTCACAGCGATCGGATCGCGCTTGTCTGGCAGACCATAGAGACCGCGGTTGGCAGTCGAAAATGCGAGAAAAATATCCCCGCTGGTGTTCTCCCCTAACCCGCCGGCACGCCCGACACCAATCGAAGCCCGCTGGGCAAGGCGCCGGCATTGGTGCGGAAGGATAGGCGCATCAGTGGCGATAACGACGATGATCGAGCTCGTGCCTGTCAGGGTTGGAAAAAAAGATGCGTATGGTTCAGGGACATCCCTACCGGGAATCTCTTTGCCAACCGGGACGCCGTTCACCCGCAGCAACCCGCGCTCGCCCTGGTTGGCCTGCACGAGCACACCTACCGTCCACCTGCCGGAAGCATTCGGCAGAATCCGTGAAGCAGTACCAATACCGCCCTTGAACCCGTGGCAGATCATCCCCGTCCCCCCACCAACACAGCCTTCTTGGACAGGCCCGCTCGCCGCGGCATCCAGAGCAGCGCGCACATGTTCGCGGCGTACGTGCATGCCCTTGATATCATTCAGCCAGCCATCCCAGGTCTCAGCAACGACCGGGAGGCCGAACGACGCTTCGTATGCAAGCAAAGCCTCGTGTACCGCGCCCACGCTGAATGTGCTGGTGGTCGCGATCACCGAGGAAAGCATGCCGGATTCACCAACCCAGGCTAAACCAGTCATCTCACCGCAGCCGTTGAGCACATGGTAGCCGGCGAACATGGGGTCCCGGGCGACATTCTCCCCGGGGATGATGACCGTCACGCCAGTCCGTACCGGGCCTTGCCCTACCACCAGCGGGCCTTCACCTTTGATTAATGTCGTATGCCCGACCTGTATACCTGGAACATCCGTAATGGCATTCCAGCGACCCGGCCTCAGCCTGCCGATAGAGATTCCCAGATCGCGGGCACGAGGCCGATGTGCGCTTGCTGATGGTTGCGCGGCTGAATCTGTCATTCTTTTTCACCCTTGTCAGGCAAATGTCGTTGTGCTGAGCGTCTGGCTGCAGCTTCCACGAAAAAGAGAGTACATACAACTACATACCAAATGAGTACGTCGAAGACCAGTGCCAGGGGCTGAACAGTATCAATGGAGTAATCCGTACAAAACCTCCCCCGCCTCCACAGGGACCACGATATGCCGTTGCCAAATCACCTTCACCAAGGCAGGCAGGGCTACCCGATCGTTTCCAGGTCACCCAGGAGCTGCGCTTTTGCATCTGCATCGCTGATCCTTTCAGCCACCTGCCGTGCCGCCATTAAATACCCCTTCATCTTCTCGCGGTCGCCAGCCAGCATCTCAGCCCGCGCCAGGGCTTCATATGCATATGCAAGGTAAAACGGCGGGATGTCCTCTCCCTGGCTGGCTTCCAGACAGAGCTCCCCATACCGACGGGCGTTGTCGACTTGTCTCAGCAAAGCATAAACGCGCGCTGTCTGCCAGTATCCAATACACAGGTTCTTCAGAGTGTAATCCGATCTCTGGATCCAATGCCAAGTAGAAGCCATGCTCAGGCGGATCATCTCCTCATCTTCCTGGGGGGTGCGGTCGGATTTATCGATAAGATCCCAGGCGCGGTTGAAGCACTCGGCTGAAAAATAGCGATGGGAAGCATCTACGTCGAAATCGGGCTTTTTATTCATCGATACCTCCAAGATCTCAATTTTCTGATTTTCTAGTGTATCAATAAAAGGGGCAGGTAAGTCGATTGCGATTCGACCAGGACTGTCGTATTTGCCACCATAGAGCTGGCAGCATTTTGGGCTGTGACAGTAGCGGTAAACAATCCATGGAAAGCATTAATACCTGCAAGATTTACTTGTTCACAGCATTAAGTCAACCTTCTATCCAATCACATTCTAAGGTAACATCGATTTCAGATTAATGCTGCTAATTCTAACCTAATTGGTCGTCCTCTACCCGATGCAATTTTTACTCAGCTTCCTCGAATGTGACCCCTTCGGCAAATCCGACGCCTTTGATAAAACCACGCGCCCGTTCAGTTAGCGGATATCCATTGCCAAGAGTCTCCCAAAATGCCGGGCTGTGATTTGGGTGCAGTCTGTGCACCAGCTCATGGGCGATCACATAGTCGATCACCCAGTCAGGCCAGGATTTGATCTTCTCGCTGATGCGGATATGCCCATCGGTCGGGCCCCCGGTCGTGCAGCTCCCCAACCGGCTTTCCATATTCCCTACCCAACGGATAGCGCGCCAGGTGATAGCCCCATGGAAATATTTACGGTTTATCTGATCAGCTCTGAGCTGAAGCTCTGTATCCGTGCGTCGCTCAGCTATCTTATTCTGGTTTTTGAGCTGTTCTGCCAGATGGTCGATTAGCCTGCCGATCTGGGATTTCGGCAAACGGTATGGAATGCGCATGAATATGCTACCATCTGCCTGCCTCACCCAGCGTGAAGATTTGGTCAAGCGCTTATCCCGGTGGATCAGCACCAGGACCTGTCTGTTATTTGTATCTGTCAGCGTGTATTTCTGATCGGGCACGTTGATCCCTACCATTTACGGACAATCTACGGCTGAGCTATAATCCTGTCACAGCACGCTGCACAAAGGCGAGGATCGCCATAACAAAGAAGAGAGCCACAGCCAGAATACTCCAGCCACGCCCAGCATATGCAGCGATCCCGATCATCCCGCCCGAGGCAGCAAAGAATAATACCACGTAGCTGATAACCATCCAGCGCACCTGCCGGAAGTCAATTTTAAGGATGTAATCCAACAGCAGCTCCACCACCAGCCAGACCAGCATCAAGCTGATTTGTATATAGTACAGGAGGGGGCGTTCATGTTGTGGTGCCTTCAGGAGCAGATAGATTAATGGCAAGGCTAGAAGAAACTCGATATAACCAATCCAATGACCATACTGCGGTTTGCCAGCCAGTCTGGAGATAAACACAAGAATGGCTGAAGCAAAGAACACAATAGCAGCTATTGCTCCAATAAGATTAGTCTTCTCAAGCATGTTGCTCCTCCTCTGCTGTCCTGATCTGTGGTTCCAACCTATTGCGGTTTATCAGTTAATCACCGCGCCGAACATTGGCAAGCTTTTTCTTGGGAATTTCTCTTTGATCAGGCGTAGTACCTCATCAGGTTGGCAAGTCGCGAATACGACATCGCGTACAGGACCCTATGATCCCATCCAGAGGGGTCTTATCGGATGTTCAGGCGACGGTAAAGGATGTTCGCCCATTGTTCGGCAATGTGCCCCGGTTCGAAATCTCGCATCGCTCGCAGCCTACCAGCTTCCCCCATTTTTGTGGCAAGGTCCGGTTCGCGCACCAGGGTGAGCAGGTGCTCTGCCAGGCAGTTCACATCACCAGGGTCAGCCAGAAGTCCGGTCTCACCATCGACCACCATCTCGACCACCCCGCCTGAGCGGATTGCCACCACCGGCAGTCCAGCAGCCATTGCCCCCAGGAAGACAAGGGGTAGGGCATCGAATTGGGTGGGCAGGCAGAAAATGTCAACCCCAGAGAAGACGCGGGGCAAATCCGGCTGAAAACCTAAGAATGTGGTGCTTTCGGATATACCCAGCTCGATGACCATTTGTTTGATCTTCACCTCATAATCGGTGCCTGTGGTCCCGGTGCCGCAGATTGCTAGGCGGAGTTCGGGCGCCTGCTGGTGGGCGATGGCAAAGGCTTTTAGAAGCTCCGGGTAGCCTTTGTAGGGATCGATTCGGGCAGCTGTCAGGACGATTGGGCATATCTCAGGACAGCCCAGCAGGTTGTGCAGCCACTCCCGATCCTTGGGGATGGCATACTCATGCAAATCCGCACCATGCAGCAAAGTCTCGATCTGGCGAGTCTGCACACCCTGCTCGAGAGCAGACTGGCGCACATACTCCGAACAGGCGATTAAGTTCGGCGTCATTCGAAGGATGCATAAGATCCCGGATCCCAGCCAGGGTCCAACCGGGTAAGAGATGTGGATGATGTGAGGAATGTGGTACAGCCTGGAGGTCAGCCAACCCAGATAGACCTCATAGAGCTGCTGAGAGGAGTAGAGCACATCCGGCTGGAACTCAATCACCCTTCTGCGGAGGAAGCCGAACGAGCCTGGAAGAGCACGCAGCATCATCGTCGCCCGTCGGATTTTTGACGGTTTTGGATCCAGGCTCATGTCCCGGCCAAAATCCCAGGTGATCGTATCCTCCTGAGACTTCGGAGGGAGCGTAAGTTTCTTCTGCTGGACAAAGCTACAGGTCACCCGTGCGGGGTCGACGTTGTCTGCCAGCAGGCGGTGGACAGCATATTCACTGGTATGCTCACGGGAAGCATGTAGAAATAAGACGCGCATAGAGGACAAGATCGATATTATGAAAGATTATTTTCCTGATGAGAGCGAGGGATGAGCATCCAGCAGGCACAGCACTATCCTTTACAGGTATTCTATCAAAGAATGGCTGTTAGATAGAAGGTATTGCCTCCAACCGCAATCCACCCAGGCGCCTGCTGGCGATGACCTGCTGGGCGCGCTGCTGGGCGGTATGGCTGGCGGGACACAGCTCCAATCGACCCAAGCATCCGCAGGCGATCATATACTCGGCGCACTGCTGGGCGGTATGACCGGAAGCGGAAGTTCCAGCAGCAGCGCTGGCAGTGGGTTGGACCTGGGAGATCTGCTCAATGTGGGAATGAGCTTCCTGCAGGGCAAGCAAAGCTGTGGGAGCACTGCCGAGGCCTTGATCCAGGCCTTCGTATCTGCTAGCGGCATGGGAAGCTCGGCCCACCGCACCCAGTCCACCACTACGGTTGCCGACTCGTTCCTGCAGTCACTGGCGGCGCATAGCAAATCCCGCTGAGCAGAGAACCAGAAAGACCATTAATAGAAGCTTCCAAAACAGGCATTCTACCTGAGCGAGCTTGATATGGTAAAGCCCTGGAGGTCAGTATAACCTGCCAGGGCTTTATATTGCGCTTATTGGCTCAGCTCAGCAAGCATTTTTTCTATCGTAACCCCCAGCCGCTCCCCGACATTCGGAATATTCTGCAAACCTTTCAGTCCCATCGTCCGGTATATCAATCCAATATCCTGCTCCAAATCTTCAACCGCCCAGGCGGCTTTGCGGTACGCCCAGATGCGGTAGTCAGACTCCTGACGGATTTCCATTTCATAGGCTTTATTTGCCAACTTCTCAACAATGCGCTTGTTGAGGGCGTGTTTATCGCCGATGATGATGGGCCGCGGGATACGGTCTGAGATGCCGTATTTCTCGCACAGCTCGCGGATGCGCAAGGCGATCCGGTGCCAGGAATAATCTCGCGGAGCATAGCTGGCGGGTGGGTATAGCTGCTGGTAAAGGCTCAATAGATCAGGAAATCTTTCACGCAGCACATCAAAGAAGTAGCTCTTCTGCTGGTCGGCGAGGGTGAGACTGCTGGCGAGGACGAACTTGCCGCCGTTATCAGCCGTCGAGCGGATCACTGCCTCCAGGTTGGCATCATCGTCACACAGTCCCGGTAGGATGGGCATGAAGCAGGTGCCGGTCAGCAGGCCTGCCTTGGCAAGCGTCACCATAGCAGCAAACCGTTTGTCAGGCGCTGGGGCGAGATGTTCCATCTGGCGAATTCGAGTATAACTCGGCGAATCCGAAGTGCTGATAACGCTGAAAGCGACGACAGAAGGGGCGCGGGCATTGATCTCCTGGAGCAGATCGAGGTCCTGCAAGACCAGCGGAGAGCGCTCCAGCACAAAGACCGGGAATCCCAGGTCGCGGCAGACCTCCAGCATCTGGCGAGAAACACGGTACTTGCGCTCCGCGGGTTGGTAGTCGCCGGTGAAGATCAGGTCTACTTCTGCCCGGCTGAGGGCGCGGCGCAGCAGCTGAGGGGCATTTTCTTTGACCTTGATCACATAGGCAAAATCATGCGGATCATCATAAGGGGAATATTTCTGCTCACGGCAGTAACAGAACTCGCAGCCGTGCTGGCAGCCGATGTACGGGTAGGCACTGTAGCGTGTCCAGAACCAGTGGTCGGCGCGCTTGTGCTTGTTCAGAATTGTTTTCGGCCTGCATGACACGAAGGAGACGCGGCGGCTCACAGCATTTTCTCGGCTATGCGCTGGCGCAATTCTGGCGCCAGGTAAGTGGTTGCCTTGCGCAGCATGAGCGCCCGGTGCGGCCGTCCCGCCTGCTGGACCAGCCAATCCGCCACCAGCTCAGGGTAGTACCTGCCCAATGTCTTCAGCCCCCAGCCGGTACCTTTGACCGCATCGGTGCTGCCCTCTTCGAATAGTGGTTTGAGCAGATTCAGCAAGGTCGCGGCTTGGGTTAGGTGGCTTGCTTTACCTCGCGCTCGCTTGGCCCAGTAGTGAACCGCCACACCGACGATGCGGCGCACCCAGGGGTTGGTATCCTCTCGCCAGGGTTCCAGTAAGGCCAACGCTGGCTCGAAGTGGGATACCAGCGCTGGGCCGGGAACGCGCTCGCCAAAAGAATCGGCGGCGTACCACACATCCGCGGCGATGATATATTTGCGACAGCGCTCGAATGCACCGGTCAGGTCGAGAACCAGCTGCTGGCGCAGCGCGCTGGCAATCACCACCCAGCCGCCCATGGTTTGCTGCGCGGCGATCCGGTCGAGGCAGCTATCGAGTACTTCCTGCGGCGCCTTCCCTATGCCCGCCCCGAGCACATCCAGCAGGCAAAACGGCGTGCGTTCTGACAGCACCGGGAGCAGGAGGTCGTAGGCTTCCTCGAACTGCCGGTTCAAAATCAAGCTTGCAAGCCGATCACCCAGGTCACGCGCTTCCTGAACCCTCATCACACCTGCTCCGGCGATACTACAAGTCGTCAAAAGCATCTGATCTCAAGCCTATGATGAAACAGACCATCGACTCGAATAATATCATGGGAATCCCGAAATGGGCGATATTAGCCCATCGGTCCCACTGGTTACGTTTCTTGCTCGGTACCAAGAGCTTTACCGCAGAGTCGCAGAGAATGAAATAAACAAGGATGCAAAGGATAGAAAGGATGCTCTTTAGCGTTCCCTTGATCCTCGATCGGGATACTTCCCCGTCCTAGCTGTATTGACACCCATCCCAACATCGTCTATTATCACCCACAGAGTGCCTCGACCATCAGCTCTCAAGAGGCCCTTGCGGTAACAAAAATTCTTGGTGACCTGTTATCTTCGTGGTGATATATTTTTCTTATCAAGCCAGGAGCCGTAGGTGGAAAACGAGCCGAATTCCGAGATCATCACTCCCGACTTGCTCCGCGCCCTGCGCCTCGAATACCGCATGAACTGGAACGGTGTGCACGGCTACTCGCACTGGGTGCGGGTGCGCGAGAACGGCCTGCGCCTGGCGGAGCTGACCGGGGCGAACCCCCGGGTGGTGGAACTGTTCGCCTTCTTACACGATATCTGCCGGGAGAATGATATCATCGACCCCGGGCACGGGCAGCGGGCGGCAGATTTTGCCGCCAGGCAGCCTTATGTACGCGAGCTGCTCACAGAGGAGGAGCTGCGCCTGCTGCAGTTGGCCTGCGCCGGTCACACCCGCGGCCACATCCAGGCGGATCTCACCGTGCAGGTGTGCTGGGACGCAGATCGGCTCGACCTGGGGCGGATCGGTATCCACCCCATCGCAGAGCGCCTATGCACCGAGGCAGCCCGCCAGGCAGACTTCATCGAGTGGGCATACCGGCGCAGCCTAGGTCAAGAAGCCTGAGAGCTCGGTTCAGGTACTGGCTTCAAACCCACCAGGCTCAGGAGAAAGCCCGCCACCATGACCAGAGATCCAGCGACGTAGGGGGATTGGATATTGGCGTCGAAGAGATAGCCTCCAAGCAGCGGCCCGATGATCCGTCCCAGGCTGACAAACGAGTTGCTCAGCCCCATCACGATCCCCTGTGGCATGGTGGAGCGCTTGGAGGTCAGCGAGGTCAGCGCCGGGACTTGCAGCGCGGTGGCCAGGCCGAAAAAGGCGGTGCTGAGCAGGATGGTCATGTAAGTATTCGCCAGCAGCATCAAGCCGAAACCCAGGGCGGTCGCCAGAAGCCCACCCTTGATGACCGCTTCATCTCCCCACCGGCGGGTCAGCGGACCTGCCAGGCCTCCCTGAGCGATGGCTGAGACCAGCCCCAACACCATCATCATCACCCCCACTTCCTGCGGCCCGAAGCTAAAACGCTCCAGCGTGTACAAGCCAAAAACATTGGCGAAGATCATCAGCCCACAGGTGCTGATGAAGGTCAGGGCAAACAGGATGCCGATCGGGCTGCGGATCGCCTGCGCCCACAGCCGGACATCCAGAATACCTTCACCGCTTTTTGGCTCAAGGCGATCTTCAACAGGCAGCGATTCCGGCAGGAATATCCACGCCAGCAGCAGCGCCAGGAGGGACATCCCCCCGGCGAAGAAAAACGGTGTGGAAAGCGACTCGCCCGCCAGGAGACCACCCAGGGCTGGCCCGAGGATCGTGCCTACCCCGCCGGCTGCTCCCAACATGCCCATTCCGCCGCCGCGCTCTTTTTCAGGCGTGCTGTCGCTGATATAAGCCATCGTGGTCGGCGCGGTGGCTGAAGAGAGAATACCAGACAAGATGCGGGCGGCAAACAGCATCCACAACCGGGTTGCCAGCCCGAACCAGACCATGGTGATGGCGTAGCCCAGGATCCCGATCAGCAAAACAGGCTTGCGTCCCACCCGGTCCGAAAGGCTGCCCCAGATCGGGCCGCAGATCAGTCGCATCACGGCGTAAGAGGCAACCAGCAATCCCAGCTCCGTCCCGCCAGCGTTCATGTTCTCGATGTAAAACGGCAGGATAGGGATGACAATCCCGTAGCCGAGCATCACCACGAACAGGACGAAGGTCAAGATGTAGAGGTTGCGTTTGGAGGCGTCCAGTACAAACCGTTTGTTCGTGCCAGACGCCGGGCGTCGACCGGCACCTGGACCTCCGCCGCTGTGTCCGCCCGATCCATGGGCGTTCATTCCAATCTCACCGTCCCAGCGCTTCCATCTACGGTAACCATTTGCTGATTCTGTATGCGCCGGGTAGCAACGCCGGTGCCCATCACCGCCGGGATACCATACTCGCGAGCTACGATGCTGCCGTGGCTGAGCGGACCGCCGATGTCGGTAACCACAGCGGAAGCCATGGCGAAGAGCGGCGTCCAGGCAGGGGTGGTGGTGCCTGCTACCAGCACATAGCCGGGGCGCATCTTCTCGAAGTCTTCGGGACCGTCCAGCACGCACGCCGGGGCGGTGACCTTGCCCGGGCTGGCAGGCACGCCTTTCAAGGTGGTCTCTGCCTGGTTGCCCTCCGCTTCGGCCAGCCAAACAGTTGTGGTGATTCCCAGGTACTTTTTCTTCGGCGGTATCATGGGCGGCGGGGTTGTGCGCTTGGCTTTCTGCCAGAACGCTTTGCGCTCGGCGACCAGGGCTGCCTTGCTCTCCAGCTTCTCACCCCGCTCAACAGCCGCCACGGCGGACTCGATTTCGTCCTTCTCAAGCCAGTAGATATCGCCAGCCTCCTGCAAAACGCCAGCGTTCACCAGGTGGACGCCGAGCATGGCCAGCATGCGGCGAAGCAGCGGGTAGGCCAGGCCGATGTCGGCCAGCGCGTCCTCGCGCACTTCTGCCAGCGACTGTGCCCAGTTGAGCGACTTGGTGAAGATCCAACGGCGCAAGCCTTTCAGTCGGCTCAGGGCGAGTTGAGAGGTTTCAATACGGCGCTCTTCGCTCTGGCGCTGGCGCTCGTAAGGATTGGCCCCCTCGCCGCGCAGGTACATCTTGATCGCCTCCAGCGCCGGCTCGGGGTGATCGCGCGGCAGCGGCTTGGCGTAATCCAGCTCGAAGACCATGTGACCGAAGGTATCCATGTGCTCTCCGAAACGATGGCAGAATGATTCCCACTCGCCGGGGTCAACTCCCTGCGGTGTGCAGCGACCCTCAAGCTCATCGGCCAGGGCGGTGGAGGGCGTCTCCAGCAGGTGGACGGCGAGGGAGGGGCGTTCCCGGCAGAAGCCAGCCAGGTCGAAGAGCGACTTATCGGCACGGATGGGCAGATTATCCCAACCCATCAGCATAGCCTGGGCAGGTGGGTCACCCGCGCGGCGGGCCATCTTCTGATAGAGCCGGGTGAGCAGTCCCTCCGATCCAGCAGAGGCGCCCATGGTGGCGAACATCAGCGCGCAGGTGTAGTACGACGACTCGTCGACCAACGCCCTGACCTCAGCCAACAGCTCGGCGCTGGTCATGGTTTGCGGGTCCATGCCCCGGCGGGCGGCGACAGCCTGCTTGTATTTTGGATGGACTTCGTTGCGCCAGAAGGGCAGCACTTGCTTGAGCAGGCGCGGGTAGGCGGGGAGCAGGCCGAAGATCATCCATATCCAGTTCCGAAATGAGAAGCCGGCGCCCAGGTAGGCGTAACCGTTGATGATGGTGTAGTAATCCACCGGCAGGGAAGGCTGCATGCGGGTGAGCATCTTGCCCAGCGGGTACATCTGAGCGGTCAGGGCCGGGATGCCCAGGGTGGCAAAGAGCGGGCTGACCGGGTCGGGCATTAGGTCGACCACACTGGTGCGCATGTAGACGCCATTCGGTCGGGGCATCTTCCACTCCAGCGGGGCTTCGCCCAGCGCGGTCACCGGGCGCGCCTGCAGGATGGTGAACTTCCCATCTGCCAGCGCCCATTCGATATCAACAGGCAAACCGTACAGGTCTTCGATGCGCCTACCCAGGCGGGATAGCTCGATAGCCTTCTCATCGCTGAGCACGGGGACATTCTTCAGGGAATCGGGGACGGGCTGTTCTGCGGTTCCGGTTTCGGTGCGAACAGTCATGACCTGTTTTTCAGCCGTCTGGCGGTGGATCAATTTTGCATCCAGTTTGCTGACCGTTATCGTATCCGGTGTCACCGCGCCTCCGACCACTGCTTCGCCCAGACCCCAGGCGGCATTAATGACGATTTCGTCACGCTTGCCGCTGAGCGGGTTGGCGGTAAACAGGATGCCGGCTGCTTCGGCATCCACCAGCAGCTGCACCACCACCGCCAGGGCAACGCTCTCTGGCGGGATATTTTGGCGTAGGCGGTAGGCGATGGCGCGCCCCGTCCACAGGGAGGCCCAGCATTTGCGAGCGGCTTCCAGCACCTGGCCAGCGCCAGTGATATTGAGGTATGTCTCCTGTTGACCGGCAAAGGAGGCCTCCGGCAGGTCCTCGGCGGTAGCGGAGGAGCGCACCGCGACAGGCGGGTTCGATCCGGGCAGCTCTCCATAAGCGCTGACAATGGCGTTTGCCAGCTCGTCGGGGATGGTCGCTGTGGTAAACAGGCGGCAGATGGCCCTGGAAGCGCTTTCAAGCGTGGCGGGGTGAGATGCATCCACCTCCTGCAGCGCGGCGAGGGTGCCAGGCTGCAGGTTGTTCGCAGCGACGAACCGGCGATAGGCCTGGGTGGTGATATGGAAGCCATCCGGCACGGGCAGCCCGGCGCTGGCGAGCCGGGCCAGCGAGGCGCCTTTCCCGCCGGTGGTTTCCAGGTCGGCTTGCGGGTCAGAGAGGGGGAGAATGTAAGGTTTCATTTCAATCTCCTTTGGATCTCCTCACAAAAGCGAACGTTGGTCGCTCAGTGTGGCAAAAAAATATCAGGCTTTAATACCTTCAAAGAGAATTCCTATAGCCTGCTCCAGCATCTCCGCGTGCGTTCCGGTAGGGCGGGTGGTGAACACAGAGATGGACAGTAGCGAAAATATGCTGCGGGCCGCAAAGAGCGGGTTCACGGGTCGAAATTCTCCCCGGCGGATGCCTTCTTCGATCAGCATGCGCAGCATATCCTGGTAGGCGTGGCGTTTGATCTGGATTTGCTCCTGGCTCTCGGCTGAGAGACGTTGGGCTTCGAGGCTGAGCTTTAAAAATGTCTGCTTGCTGTCTACCAGGTAGCTCAGGTGCATCTGCATGATCACCCTCAGCTGTTCTGAGATGCTCGAATTTTGCTGGATAATCTCCTGGGCGCGGGCTGTGATTACTCCAATCTCGCTTGTGAAGTAGGAAACCAGGATCTCATCCTTGGATTTGTAATAGTCGTACAGAGTCGATTTGCCGATCCCGGCTGCTTGAGCGATCTCACGCATAGAGGTCTCATTGAAGCCTTTCTCCAGGAACAGATGCACCGAGGCGTCGAAGATCTCTTTACGCCGTCGCTGCTGCTCCTCATCGGTGAGGGGGATTCCTTTTGGCACAATTTGCTCCTTGATAGCGACTGACGTTCGCTTATATTATAAGCGAACGCCGGTCGCTTGTCAAGGGCCAATTTTAATAGGAATTACTGAGTTGGTAGGAGTATGGGGTGTTTGGGTGGGCGTAGCCCGCCCAAACACCCATTTCTACTGTAATGCGAAACTCCTAATTTGACAATGTCAGATTAAGTTTGAACCTCCGCCCTGCGTCGCTTACGCAAGCGACTGGCGGTTGAGCGGGAACGATTGACGAGATGTTTGACGACTTGGGCTTGGGCATCTTCGGGAGACAGTTGCGGGAGGGGCATAACCGCCCGCAACATCTCACGCACATTGGCCGTCGAGAGGGCAGGCAAAGCATCGAGTTCAAGTTGTTGCGTCAGTTCTGGGTCGCGCTGGCAATCTTTGGCCCAATCGAGCTTGGTTGTGGCAATGAACCAGAGCGCGCAGGCGGTCAAGGCGGTGTGATGTTCCCAAGCGATGTATTTTTGAGCCTGAAACTCATCGGCGCCGACTTCATCTTTGCTGTCCTGGATCACCCGCTCGACAAAGTAACGTCCACACAGCAGTTCAGCCAGGGATTGCAGCGAGGCGTTTTCCGGGGCATCACTGAGCGCATAGGTGCGATCCCCGTTGCTCTCGATGCGCATGGCCAGCCATTCCTGATACGGGGCAATCTCCGGTTGCTTCTCGTCCCAAATCCAAACTTGACGAGCCGCAAAGCGGTCTTCCAACACACCCCGCTCATTGGTTCGGATGCGCAAACGCTGCCAGTGGGTATCCTCAGCCTGCCCAACCTGCTTGACGCTGTGCGAGCGCACCCCATTCAGCACCTGGAGCTGCTCAGGTTTCCGGCCTTTCTTGCCTGGTTTCGGTTCTGGAACGCCCACAGTTGGCTGTGCGAGGTAAACTCGCTGATTGTTGGGAATATCGGCCATATACAGCAGGTGTTCTTCCCGCAATGCGTGTCGGAATGGGCTGCTGCGACCATACAGCGAATCACACACCACGGCTTCAAAAGGCAGGCCAGCAACTTTGGCGCGCCGGATCATCTTCAATCCCAGTTCGGGTTTGGTTTCAAAGCGGGTGCGCTCTTTTGGAACGCCTACTTTCTTCCGCAGCTCAGCATATTCTGCCCCAAACCAGGCTTCTGGCAGAAATATCTCGGCATCCACCATCGCCCACAGCGGCCAGGGTTCCATTTTCCAGTTGGCATAGCCCAATGCTACCGCCACCTGGCACATGTCCACTTTCCCCATCCGCCCGTTATATTGCCGATACGCTCCGGCACTCCCACTGCCAGCTTTTTCGTCCGCATATTCATCCAATATCAACACGCTGCCCGGATGCAACTCCGGCTTTTCCTTGATCTCGTCCCGTATCTGCTCAAAGACTCCTTGCCCAGTCCACGGCGAATTCGACATGAAATGCTGCAACGCTTGTCCGTCGCTATTCTCCATGCTGTTCGCAATCCCGGCAAAGTTCCGATCACTTTCCATCGTCATTTGGCCTTGCAGATACGCCAACGCATGCTCGCTGGTATCGCGCGTTTTGCTCTTGAATCGCTGCCGAAATCGTTGCCAGTGCTCTCGCAACTTCGGCCCAAGACCCTTGATCTTTTCAACCGGTACTCCCCAGCGTTGGGGATCAAACAAACTTTTTTCACCATGTTCATTCGCTCGGTTCTACCACAACTTGGGCTAATCTGACATTGTCAAAGTAAGGCTCATTGGGAGTTACCGTGATTCGGCCACATATGGTGGTCAGCGTGCAAACAGGCGGTAGCCTTCCAAATCAAGAAAGATGCGCTGGAAAAGATGCTTCTGGTTGAACAATCCATAACAC
>Ga0105095_10000564_pt1 | contig 18150 bp, 12 predicted proteins | sample PPLLak2March2015_2_FD_79180 | JGI IMG/M metagenome (GOLD analysis project Ga0105095, IMG submission 79180) | Freshwater sediment microbial communities from Prairie Pothole Lake near Jamestown, North Dakota, USA - PPLs Lake P8 Core (3) Depth... | ecosystem: Environmental > Aquatic > Freshwater >...
CCAGTTTTTAATCAACATCTGACACAGCCCCAACCACTACTCTATATAATAGAGAATAGTTCTGCTTATTGCCCTCCTGCATACCGCGCAAAATCCCTCCGCATCATTGCTCTTCATTCTGCAATCAAAAGCCGGCCTGTAAACTCCCTTTGACACATAGCCCCCGCCTTCAAAGATACCCGTCTTATCCAGGTATTTTTCATCCGGAGGTGTGGGAACAGGTGTCCCCGGATCCAGCATATCATTCCATTTTGATTCAAAATTGACCAGTGTGGTGAGGTTGGGCTCCCATGGCTCAATAGTCAGCTTAAAGTATTCATTATATGCAACCTCTGATGCATAGTACTCATCACCCAGACCTGCAAAGCCATGGCCGAACTCATGGATCAGTACTTCTTCCGGTGTGTGTCCTCCGTTTGATCCGCCGCAATAATGATTATACATCCCTCCTCCCCCGTACCTGTCAATATTGATCAGAACAATGATCTGGTCATATGGTACCGGAGCAGCTACATCGCAGACAGTCCTGAAATCATATGTTGTCAGATACCTGTCGAGGCCAAAAGTGTAGAAATTGGAATTCATAATGGTATTCTTCCAGACCCCTTCACCCGGAAAATCCGTTCCGCTGTCCTGTGATACTGATGCAACAGTCCAGATATTAAATTTATTCCTGTATTGATTAAATGGTTCCATTGAAAGAATACATTCAGAAAGCCATTTTACATTGCTGTAAAATGAATCCAGCTGATTTTCCGTATAACCCTCAGCTACAAACACCAGGTCTACACAATTTGCAGGATCCCCATTATCCTGTATCTTCCGGGTCTCGAAATTATACTTCATGCCTCTTTCAATATAAAGATCAGCCGGATTAATGCCCATTTCAAAGCATTTTTCAAAAAGATTGAGATCATTCCTTTTGTACAGTTCAAGGATGACCTTGTATCTGGGGTATGGAAAAACAATCGACTGGGTCAGGTATTTCTGTGACACCTGCGCTTCAGTTGTTGTCTGCCATTCTTCAAACAGAGTGCTGAATCCCCTTCTAAATATCATTTTGCCTGTCGCTTCATCAAATATCTTGTACTGGAAATCCCCAAGTTCCAGTGGATCCAGCAGGTTTGTCCTTGTTCCTCCCCACTGGGGCTCAGCTTTGATCTTCTCCAGATAAACTTTCGTGGTTTCGTGATTGCCGGCAAATATCAGATCAACCCTCATCCTTTCATCCGTAAAAAAATCCCCGTAGTTCACCTGCGCCCCGATCACCATGCAACTGAAAATATTCAGAAGGACTAACATCTTAATATTTTTCATCTGTTTTGATTTAACTCAAATAAAATTACACTTCAACCCAATATTTCATTCACGTCTGTAAAGTTAATAACGAGTCATAAAGTTATAAAATATGCAATTAATTCCCGATCAGAATCATAAAACCCATGGAGTTTACAACAAATATAGATCTCGAAAAATTAACAAATAATACTTATCCTCAGCGGGCTATTTAATATTTATTTAAACGCTTAATAGCAGTATACCCCGCAGACAAACCATTAAAGCCCGTAAGGTCCCAAATAACGTATCTGAGAAGAAAAATGGCTAATTACGTTTAAATAAATATTAAATAGCCCGCTGAGGATAAAAAAAGAAGGGGCTGGGAAAAGGCCAAGACCCGGTAGTGTTGGATTAGGAAGAATTTATTTCCCGGCCCCTGCATAATTACTAACTAAAACCAACGTAAAATTATTAAACTGTTATTTCTTTTCAAAATATTAGTCAATTTTTTTTGAGATATTTTATATTCAATATTAATTTGTAATTTTAAACCCATAAAATTTTACAATCTTTAAAACTGTTTATACAAAAATGGAAGAAAACTTTCAAATTGATAGTCTGGATAAGAAAATTCTTTCCATGATCACTAAAAATGCCAGGATTCCTTACCTGGAGGTGGCAAGGGAGTGCAAAGTCTCAGGCGCAGCAATACATCAGCGTATTCAGAGACTTACAAAAATGGGGGTAATTACCGGATCAAGATTTACAATTAATCCGAAAAGGATCGGGTACAAGACCTGTGCGTATATGGGGATTTTCCTGGATAAAGCCAGCCTTTACAAGAATGTCCTGAATGAACTTATTAAAATACCGGAAGTCACACAGTGCCATTACACCACAGGCAATTATTCAATTTTCATTAAGGTATATACAAGGGATAATGAACATCTCAAGTTGGTACTGACCGACAGGCTTCAGGCTATCCAGGGAATTGCACGTACCGAAACTTTCATTTCTCTCGAGGAAGGCTTTAACCGCTCCCTCCCTATCAATTAACATTGTTAATTACTTCATGGAAGACCTCTGCCGTATTGCCTCATAGATGATTATACCCGCGGCGACGCTGACATTAAGCGACGAGATCTTTCCCATCAGAGGTATCCTTACCAGTTCATCGCTGATTTTTAATAATCCTGTATCAATCCCCTTATCCTCAGAGCCAACAATGATTGCAAGCGGTCCTGTGAAATGCGCCTGGGAATAAAGTTTTTCAGCCTCACTGGTTGCAGAACAGATCTTTAATCCGCTATTCTTCAGGAATTTTAAAGTATAATGCATATTCTGTACCCTGCAAACCGGTATCTGTGTGAGGGCTCCTGCTGAAGTCTTCAGGGAATCCCCATTGACCGGTGCTGAGCCATACCACGGAACAATCAATGCATGCACTCCTGCACATTCTGCTGTCCTGGCAATGGCACCAAAATTGCCTACATCGGTTACACCGTCAAGCAGGACAACCAGGGGATCCTCACCTCTTTCATAAATGCCAGGAATAACTTGATCCACAGGATGATAACTGATCTGGGAGATATACGCAATTACACCCTGATGGTTTTTATGTGTGATCCTGTTAAGCTTCTCAATCGGTACCAGCTGGTAAGGGATGGACCTCTTTTTTATCAGGACGGTCAGTTCCTGGTACAGTTCACCCTGAAGGTTCTTCCTTATGTATACCCTCTCAATCTCCCTGCCCGATTCGATTGCCTCAATAAGTGGCCTCAGTCCATATATGAATTCTTCACCGGACTTCATTATATTTTATCGGTATAAAAAACTTTTCCCTTGCGCCAGTCCGCAACAGCCTGAAGCCACATTGAATTGACAAAATTTCTCTCCAGCTGGTAATCATTGTCAGAATATGGATTTTTCACTTTTGAAAAAGTAAACCTCAGCGGCTCCTTGCCTCTTTTCCGGTAATAGGTCCATATTTCCGTTTCAGCAGATTTGGTTAGTGCATTGGGCGGACCGTAAATAATGAACATCATGCCACGGTCTGTTTTCCAGCCCTCCTTATATGATGAAAAGAAATAATTGGCAAAGAAAACCCGGTTGTAATAGATCCGGATAAGCTCTCTGGATGTCTCGACATTACCGGTGGTCTGTAGCCAGAAATTGTCCAGGGCAAGCTTCTTATTTGTCTGATTGATAAGATCATTGAACTCTACCGTTGATGTCAGATACGCCAGTGGTCCAATCATCTCATCAGTTGTAGTAACCCTTGGATAGGAATTCCCAAAATTAAACAGGGTCAGCCCTCCCTGCTGATCCGGATCTACCTGGATGTGATACATCCCTTCATAAGGCAGCAGATAGCTGATGGTATCCCTGTAAGGGTAAATAAAAACACTGTCGGGGACGAAATCAGGACGTGCTGATGACAGGTTCGTAACAGGCGGCCTTGGCAAAGGAAATGTGTTCCTGTAATATTTGACAACAACACTGTCGATCGCCCTTCTTCCATATGTCACGAAAAACACCTCGTTGCTGTTAAAAACTTTATTAAACGACGGGTACCCGGTTCGAAATGAAATGACCTTGAAATTCTGTGCGGTATTGACTGATGATTTATCCACCTCGAGGAATGAAATACTGCTTTTATTACGAAGCTGATCAGTCGTAGTCACTTTGAGAGAATAAATCTTGTCCTGGAAAGCCCTTATAGGTATCGAAGCAAAGAAAATGTCTTTGATCTCATTCCTGTCAAGACTATAAGAAATCGATGCACTGTCCGCAATAGCCTCGCTTTCATTACCATTAATAACCTCCCTCAATTCGTAATGGACCTCAACTGATCCCATATACTTCCCTTCCCGGTTTGCCTGATTAAATATTATTTCCTGTGTATATATTTTTAAATAAAGCCTCGATATATCCGGCCTCTCATGATATACAACAAACTCGGGGTGAAGGGGACTGCTGGATGGATTATATATAGAAGCCACGTTCTTCGTCACAGAAGGTGTGGTATAGCGTACCATGTTAGAGCACCCGCCAGCGAAAAGGATAATAAAAACCGAGATATTTATAATATGCTTTGACATAACCGGAATCTAAAATTATTATTTATTTTTTAATCCTTCCAGTTCCGTATTCAGCCTTTCCCATTTTTGCATCTCTGATGAAAGCATGGCAGATGTCTTTTCGTATGTCTTAAAAACTTCCTTATCATCAACCACCTCATATCCGCTCATTCTGTTATGCAGTTTTTCGAGCTCTTTTTCCAGGTAAGCAATATGTTCTTCCGACAAATGGATCTGCCTTTCAACTTTACGGATCTGTCTTTCAAATTCCTTCTTCTTCTCATATGCTAACTTATTTATCCGTATTTTATTTTCTGCAGGAGCATTCATATGCTTTTCTGACCTGTTAAGTTCGGCAAGATTTTCAATTTTTCTCCTGCGCAGGAAATCATAAATACCCCCGATATATTCTTTTACCCTTCCATCCCTGATCTCATAAATTTTCTGAGTCAGTCCGTCCAGGAATTCCCTGTCATGTGATACCACAATCAGCGTACCATCATAATTTAACAAAGCCTGTTTTAAAACATCTTTTGAATGCATGTCAAGGTGATTGGTAGGCTCATCAAGGATCAGAAGGTTATAGGGCTTTAGAAGAAGCCTTGCAATTGCCAGCCTGGAACGTTCACCTCCTGAAAGAACTTTAACGGGTTTATCAATATCATCTCCGTGAAATAAAAATGCGCCCAGTAGATTCCTGGTCTGGGTCCTGATCTCTCCCACAGCCTCATAATCTATTGTATCATATACCGACTTGCCTTCGTCCATTATCTCATCCTGATTCTGGGCATAATAACCTTTGTGGACATTCATGCCTATCTTCAGTTTACCATTGTAATCAATTTCCCCGGAGATAATCCTTGACAGAGTAGTCTTGCCTTCGCCATTTTTGCCAACAAAAGCCACCTTCTCGCCCCTTGTAATAACAATACTTACATCTTTTAAAACATCCCTGGTTCCGAATTGTTTAGCCAGCCCGGATGTTTCAACCACCACAGCAGCTGACCTTGGTGCAGAAGGGAATCTTACATTGAAAACCTCATCATCATCAGACTCGATCTCAATCCTTTCCATCTTTTCTAACTGTTTGATACGCGACTGAACCTGGGATGATTTTGTAGGTTTATACCTGAACCGTTCGACAAATCTTTCCGTTGTTTCAATCTTCTTCTGCTGGTTGCGGTATGCTGCAAGCTGTTGTTCCCTTCTTTCCTGCCTAAGTTTTTTAAATTCAGAATATGGGACTTTGTAATCATAAACCATGCTCATGCTGATCTCAACAGTCCTCTTCGTGGCGGCATCCAGGAATGCCCTGTCATGGGATATTATGACAGCTGCACCCTGGTAATCAGCAAGAAATCCTTCCAGCCATTGTATTGATTCTATGTCGAGATGATTGGTAGGCTCATCAAGAAGTAAAATGTGCCTGTTGCCCAGTAGCAGCTTTGCCAGTTCAATACGCATCCTCCATCCCCCGCTGAATTCGCTTGTCAGCTTCTGAAATTCATCCCGCCTGAATCCAAGTCCTGTGAGGGTTCGCTCAATGGTTGCCGCAATGGAGCTTCCCCCCAGCAGGTTGAATCTTTCAGTTAGCTCAGTGTACCTTTGAAAAAGTGAATGATACCAATCATCATGCACTGCAGGACTTTTCTCAAGCTGTTTTTCAATCTGGCTTATCTCTTCTTCGAGGGCTGATATTTCAGAAAAAGCTGATTTGACCTCTTTCAGCAGAGTTCCGCTATCTGTGCAGTTCATTTGCTGGGGAAGATAACCAACAACCAGGATTTCCGGCCTGACCACCTTCCCTTCAGCAGGTTCAACCAATCCGGCAATGATTCTGAGTAAGGTGGTTTTTCCGGCCCCATTCCTGCCGACAAGCCCTATCCTGTCACGGGGATTAATAACCAGTGATACATCCCTCAGAACTTCCTGCCCTCCGAAACTGACACTTATATTATCCAGCGAAATCATATGAAACTAACAAAAAATTAACCATTCAGCTTATCTTTGCAAAGTTTGCAAAGTAAAAACAAAAATTTCGTGTTTTGAGATTTCAAAATTAGTTTATTAAAACCTTTATTACCATCTGTTGGGAAAGAAAAAATTACCGATAATACAACAGGTAGCTATCACCGATGTTGCCGCGCAGGGGAAAGCCCTGGCACGGATCGATAACTTTGTCACTTTTGTGTCAAATGCGCTTCCAGGAGATGTTGTCGATGTACAGTTAACCAGGCGCAGAAAATCTTACCAGGAAGGTTATGCAGTCAATTTTCATGCATTATCTGAGAAAAGAGCGACTCCCTTCTGTGAGCATTTTGGTGTCTGCGGAGGTTGCCGGTGGCAGGATCTTAAATACAGCGAACAGCTTTACTATAAGCAGAAAGAGGTATCTGATATTTTCACCAGGATCGGAAAAGTTTCCTTCCCTCAGCCAAAACCAATAATCGGTTCGGCTTCAGAAAAATTTTACAGGAACAAACTGGAATTCACATTTTCAAACCGCAGGTGGCTGAGCCAGGAGGAAATCAGGGAGGAAGGAAAAATAACTGAAAAAAATGGACTGGGATTTCATATACGGTCGAAATTTGATAAAATCCTTGACCTGAAAAACTGCTGGCTGCAACCGGAACCTTCAAACTCCATCCGTCAGACAATAAGGGATTTCACTGGCAGTGAATCATGCACTTACTTCGATATGCTGAATCATTCCGGACTGCTGAGAAACCTGATCATCAGGACATCCTCACCAGGCGAGGTCATGGCAGTAGTCATCTTCTTTGAGAATGATCCCGCGGCAATAAAAAAAATTCTGAGTCATCTGAGAGATGCCCATCCTGAAGTTACATCATTGATGTATGCAATTAATCCAAAGGCAAATGATTCAATATATGATCTTGAATTCCTCCTTTTTTCAGGCAAAGATCATATTATTGAAAAAATGGATAACCTGGAATTCAGGATCGGCCCAAAATCCTTTTTCCAGACTAATACAGATCAGGGATTAAGATTGTACCACCTGGTGAAAGATTATGCCGGACTAAAAGGCAATGAAACAGTTTATGATCTATATACAGGGACCGGGACTATAGCAATCTTCCTGGCAGGCCTTGCAGGCAAAGTTATCGGCATAGAATCGGTTGATGAGGCCGTAAATGATGCCAGGATGAATTCATCGGTAAACAATATAACAAACACAACGTTTATTTGCGGTGATATCAGGGATGTCCTGAATGAAGAACTTTTGGCAAAGGAAGGCCTGCCTGATATTATTGTTACCGATCCCCCAAGGGCCGGGATGCACCCTGATGTAGTAAGATCGATTCTCATAGCCTACCCTGAAAAAATAGTTTATATAAGCTGTAATCCTGCCACCCAGGCAAGGGACATAAGTATTCTATCAGAGCAGTATGATATCACCCGCATCCAGCCCGTAGATATGTTCCCCCAGACCTACCATATAGAAAACATCGTACTACTCACGAAAAAGTAAGCTGTCCTCTGTATCCTTACTCCCTTGCAACCTTGTAGCACTGCGGCTATGTACCTCTGAGCTCCCGATCGGCTTCGCCATCGGGATCAGTTCCACTTTGACATTTTGCGTCGCTGTGCTTGCAAAATGTCAGTCTAACTGACTTGTACCATGTACCTTGTATCTTTTTCCATGATTACGTCACTTACCATGTCAACGAAGTTTCATCTTACGTTTTATCTTTATTATCTTAGCAAAAAATAATATTCTCAGTTCTTAATGGCCAAAAAAATAATTATTCCTGTTTTACTTCTTTTTCCTTACTTATTTTGCTTTGGACAGGATACAGACGTTGAATTATGGTTGTCCGCTAACATCCGCACCGATTTTAAGAAGAAATTCAGATTATATTACGAACAGGGATACCGGAGGTATGAAAACCTGAGGGAAACCAAAACATTTTATTTCGAAGCAGGAGGATTTTACAAACCCTGGAAATTTTTATGGATCGGGCCTTACTACAGGCATTATACCGACTTCCAGGGTTCCAGGAAGAATAATCTGACAGGAGTACTTATATTACGCGAAGAAGCCGGCAGGTTCGACCTTAAGTCCAGGACCCGGTATATTGCTGAATTCGCAGGGAACGATGAAACCGATCACTACCTGAGGGAGCGACTGACTGTATCTTACGACATCCCAAAATTCAAATTAAATCCTTTTTTTAATACTGAATTTATTTTCCATTTGCAGCCTGATAAGATAGAGAACGAACAGATCCGGTTTGATATAGGACTTGAGCGGAATCTTGGCAAACATCATGCTATTGAAGGATGGTACCGGTATGCAATAGAAAGGAATGTCAATAATCCCGTTAATTCGCATATTATCGGGATTGATTATGTATTTGAGTTTTAGTAAGGAATGAAGGGTTTAAAGCTCTTCATTAATCGGATTTGAAATTCTTCCGGGATTAGTTAAACTATATAAAAATGAACCGGTTTCATTTTGAAAAAGCTCCTAATGTGCTGCTCCTCATTTGTCTGCTGATCCTGATATCCATCACAGTCTATCCTCAGGCCAGCAATCTCAACCAACGTGTTGCACTCGTAATAGGTAATGCTGATTACAAACTCGGGCCATTGCTTAATCCTGTCAATGATGCAAGGGCTATTGCAGATGCACTCCGGGCAGCTAATTTTGATGTCATAAAATATGAAAATGTCCGGACGATAGCTGATATGAAAAAAGCCATCAGGGAATTCGGCGAGAAGATTCAAAACGGCGGAGTCGGACTATTTTACTATGCCGGGCATGGAATGCAGGTTAATGGATATAATTGGCTTATTCCCACCCAGGCAGAGATCTATAAGGAAGAGGAAGTTGAATACGAATGTGTGGATGTGGGCTTTGTCCTGGCTCAGATGGAAAGTGCGCATAACCGGATGAATATCATAATCCTGGATGCATGCCGTGATAATCCATTTGCCCGAAGCTGGCGTTCTGCAGCACAGGGACTGGCATTCATCAATGCGCCGGCGGGTACTCTCATTGCCTACGCCACAGCGCCTGGATCTGTTGCCTCTGACGGGACAGGTGATAACGGACTGTACACCGAGGAATTTCTGAAACAAATAAACAAGGACGGCCTTAAAATAGAGGATGTATTCAAGAATGTCAGGGTTGGGGTAATAGCACGCAGCAACAATATGCAGACACCCTGGGAATCTTCCTCCCTGGTTGGGGATTTTTACTTCGTGGAACAGGCTGCCTCATCAGGCATTTCTGAATCAAATGCTGAAACAGCGGATAATTATACCGAGAACTTCAATTTTTTTGATGGATATCTTGAATTACCTGAAAGATCTAATGATTCACTTCCTAATATAAGATGGAGAGCCAGTAATAACAGGTACTGGCTATCTTTATTTGAGCAGGATATTTCTGCAGGGACAGTCGGTGCTAAATGCGGTGACCATTTTCTGGTTTATTATAGTGAAACCGGAAAATACTATCTTTTGAAGGATTTCTGGACAAACCAGGACAATGTGTTCAGAGAGGCTGTTGAACTTCCCTTTTACAACCAGACCTGCTGGATGGCAAAAGACAATAAATACTGGTTCTATGATAAGGGTCAGGATATTACTTCCCAGACAAGAAGCGCATTCTTTGATGAGCACCTGGTAATCTACGACATAACAAACCGGCAATATTACTTCTGTGCACTTCTTACTCAGTTCATGAATGGATATGTTTATCCGGCAGATCCGGTATTTTCGACAAACGGCACCCTGTGGAGGGGGGATAATAAATATTATTATCTGTATGTGGAAGGTGAACAGATCGGAGCCAGGACATTCTGCCAGTGGAACGGAAATGACCTTATAGTTTTTGATGAACATGGAGGAAGCTCTTACCTGCTTTATGATTTTTATAATTCCAAAGATAATATACTCAGACAGGCAGAAATTGTTGTTGCTCCGAATATGATTACATGGAAAAGACAGGATAACACCTATTATCTCTACAGGAATGGAGTTCAGTTTGCCGGTAATGAAACTACTGTGGCTGACCTTTCGGTATCGGACCTGATCGTTTATGAAAAAACCTATCAGCAAACCTATCTGCTGTCAGGCTGGGAATTCAGTAATGATTATATCGAACGTTATCCAATCATTTTATTTTCTTCAACCGGTGTATTCTGGAGGCGTTCAGGAAATACCTTCTGGATTTACAGGTATGGTCAGGTAGTAAATTATGAATTACCATGGGCCTGGAATGGAAATGATCTGGAAGTGTATGACCCAAACTTTGGACTTACATATATCCTGCCTGATTATGCCTCTTCAGATGATAATATCCTGCGGGCTGCAAGGTTGAAGAATTAGTTAATCCTGAGTTGTTTAAACAACAGACTGAAAAAATGAACCTACAAATAAAACAGGTTACAGGGAGGCGGGAACTTCGCAGGTTTATCCATTTACCCGCAAAAATTCATAAAGGCCATAAAAACTGGGTACCGCCATTATATATGGATGACTGGCAGTATTTTAATCCCGGGAAGAACAAATCTTTTTCACATTGCGATACTATCCTTTTGCTGTCTTACAGAGGAAATAAACCAGTAGGACGAATAATGGGTATTATTAATCACCGGTATAATAAAAGCCATAATGAAAATCATGCACGATTCTGCTGGATGGAATGTTATAATGAACCGGAGGTTGCTTCAGCCCTTTTAAATTGGATTGAGGATTGGGCACGCAGTAAAAAGATGGAAAAGCTGGTGGGTCCCCTGGGATTCTCTGATAAGGATCCGCAGGGCTTCATGATTGAAGGATTTGATCAGCCAATTGTAATAGCTACCAATTGTAATTATTCCTATATGGTCGATCTTATTGAGAAGAACAATTTTGTCAAGAAAGTCGACCTGGTGGTTTACAGAATTGACATCCCTGAGCATCTGCCAGAACTTTATGAAAAGCTGGCAGAACGTGCTTTAAGCAGGCTCAATCTTACCGTGATAGAATTTGTTAATAAAAGCCAGCTAAAACCAATGATCAGGCCAGTTCTCAATTTGATCAATGATACATTCATAGATATTTATGGATTTGACAAGATGGAGGACAGGGAAATGGATGAGTTTGCAGCAAGATATTTACCTGTCGTAGATCCCCGATTTGTAAAATGTATCACCAATGAAAAAGATGAACTTGTTGGTTTTGTGATTGGTATGCCCGACATGAGCCGCGGGATAATCCGTTCAAGGGGATACCTTCTGCCTTTTGGAATCTTGTTTATTTTAATGTCGGCCAGGAAAACAAAACAATTAAACCTGTTCCTTGGGGCAATCCATAAAGATTACCGCAATTCAGGATTGGATGCTGTTATGGCGATTAAAATGAAAATATCCGCTAACAAAGCAGGATTCGAATATGTCGACAGTCATCTCGAACTGGAAGATAACTTTAAAGTAAGGGCTGAAATGGAACGTGCAGGCGGAAAAGTCTACAAGAAATACCGAATATATTCAAAAGATCTCTAATGCCCCAGAAAGCCTGACAAATCTGACGAATCTGATATCCGAAAGTTACTCCTCAATTAACCTCAGAAAATCTATCATCAGCGGTATATCAAATTCCCTGATCCCGTAATTCATCAGATACTTTTTATCCTGTTCAAAGACTGTTGTAAGCCAATCAAAATCTGCACCTGAAACAATCAGTGATTTCTTATAGTTTTCAATTGCCATTTTTTTATCACCCGTACACCATTCCACATGACCCATATTTACAAAGTCATTCTTTGTTGCCTTATTGCTGACAGCCTTTTCAAAATATTTCCTGGCAATATCAAATTTTCCTGTGACGAATGAAGACCATCCTATAGGCCGGTAGATCTTTTTATTTGCAGGATCCTTATATTCAACTTTGAAATAATATTTCAGAGCTGTTTCAAAGTCCTCCATCTCCATATAAGTGTGGCCTATATATAATTGTATATAGAGGCTTTCCGGATCATCTTTTTCAATTTCCTTATAGTATTTCAGGGCTGATTTGAGATCTCCCAGCTTCCGGCTGCAAAAGGCTATCTTCTTGAAAATCCAGATCTTGTTTTTATCAAAAAGTTCCGCTTTATGGTAGTTTTCCAATGCCTTGCTAAAATTCCCAAGTTTCTGGTAGCTATATGCAATTTTTTCAAAAACTTCAAAATTGTTATCATCAAAGGATAAATTTGAAAATAAATTTATCGCTTCCTGATAATAACCCTTCTCAAAGTAAAATTCACCTATATTCCTGAGGATCTTTGTATCACTTATCATTAAACAGATCAGGTAACTTTTTTCAATGCCGGCAGGGATATCGAATACATCCTCAAATTCATTTTTTAGCGGATGTAGTTTAAAAAACCTGTAAAGATCCTGTAAATACTGGGTATAAATAGTCCTGTCCCTGAGAAACTTATCCAGCATTTCGTCATTTGAGGAAAGTTCATTCATCGCTTTAATCTCCATATTGAACATTTCCATCATCATAGTCCGTTGCAGTGGTGGCATATGCTTGATATTCAGACAGAAAGAATATTTATCCGAATTGCACAACACTGTTGACCGTTCGAGTCCTTCCACAAAAAGTGGAATATCGAATTCAGCTTTAAGGCTCTCGAGGGATCTGGACACATAATCATTATCATGGTAAAAAGGCAGGAACCAATTGCTCATCACATCAAAAAAATCAAATCTTTTAAGCATGGCAAACGCACTGATAAATACATCAGAACCCTCCATCTGAAGATTCGAGAACTCTTCAAGCTTTGCATAAAGATCGGGCGTATCCCTGAATACAGTTTCCCATTCAGGATTTTTTTCCTCAATATTTTTAATGCTTGAAATATCTTCAAGGTCCAGTTTTTCCTCGAGCGTAGATTTTATTTTCATCATCTCAGGAAAGATCTCTTCCCTGATTTTGCGCGTCACCTTCTCTGTCTCCTTTGCTTTTAAGTACTGAAGGATAATAGCTTCAATATTCCTGTTGAAATCTTTTTCTTCTCGTATCAGTTTCAGGCGTGATTCAATCTCGGGATAATATTTCAATCTGCGATCATGATAATAAAGCCCCAGAACTATTCCGGTCAGAGCTCTCTGCCATACCTGATCTTCTTTGCTTTCGAAAAAATCAAAAAGCAGGTTAGCCTTTTGCACATCGAAATGGCGAACCAGAGAAAGGGTCAACGAGCTCACCAGGATACTTTTATCATACCACGGGATTAACCTTGACGGAATTATCTGGCTTACCATGGTTGTCTCATCTTCATGGAATTTATCTGTCATCCAGATAATCCTGAAAATATTCAACAGACTTCTCTGATATTCCTCCCTGGCATTTGTTTTCCCGGTATCCTCCTTTATAATTGCGTCTCCTATTATATGCTCTATCTCCTTCTGGAATGACAGATTATCATATATTTTGCCCGATTTTCCTGCTAACAGCTGAGCATTCCTGTCCACTTCAGCTTTAATTGAATAATACCCGAGTAATTTTTTATTAAGAACAATATCATCCCGGATGTCATCTGCCAGTGATAGAATCGATTTCATAAGGTGCTTATATACCTTTTCTTTCTCAGGATCATCTGAAAGTTCAAAGGAATATTTAAGCATGTTCCTGTAGGTTTCACGATACTGTTCAAGCTGGGCACCAAAATCCTTGTTCCTGCATTCAATAGCAAGCTTTTCCAGCTGATCCAGTGCATCTATCACCTGGTGTCCGGCAACTTTATCCAGAATATTATTGATCTTATCCTTAAGTTCATTGTAATTCATTGTACTTCAGTTGTGTTTCAGTCGATACTTCAATTGCTAAATTGTTAAACTGTTAAATTGTTATAGTTTCATGTATTATAGCCATTTATCCATTTAACCATTTGACCATGAATATTTGCCTTCAAAAACCGACCCAAGTCTGATTCTGTTTAAAATCAGACATTTTGTCACAATTAATGAATTACGAAAAAAATCCCGGGTACTGCCTACAGATGGTTCTGCACCAGTATCCGGGAATAAATTTTAGGGCCTTAAACAGGCTATCGACGACTTATGATTTATTTTTTAATAAATAATTTTCGATCTGCTCACGAAACATCTGTTTCGTTTCTTCAGGGGTCCTGGCAATTCCTGCTGTCATAACAGGTTTGCCGTCAGAGGGGCAGAAAAGGAATGCCGGTATGCTCTCAATTCCAAATATAGCTGCAAGTTCTCCTTCCTTTTCAGTATCTACTTTATAAACGTATATCTGGCCATAATATTCATTTGCCAGTTCTTCCAGAATAGGTGATGAAATCCGGCAGGGAGCGCACCAGTCGGCATAAAAATCAACGAGGCACGGCTTATCTCCTTTAAATACCCATCCGGTAGGGTTCTGTTCATAATCCATTACTTTATGAATAAAATCTTCCTTGGTCAGGTGAATTGCTCCTTTGTAATCATCACTCATTTCAACATCCTTCGCTGTATATACTTCAGGGCTATCACTATTCCTGGCAGTCGTTTTTCCACCGCATCCGTATACAGCAATCAGTAAAACTCCCATTATCGGGAAAATCATTCTTTTCATATTTGCAATCATTAATTTAAAAATATTTAAGTTGTCAATCAAAAATTCAATTTGCCTGATGATATATCCTAATATATCGTCGAGATCCTTTCAACCTGTAACCTATTGTTTAGTTTTAATTACGTAGATTTTTCATTTTTATTGTCCTTACCGGTACCACTTATTAAAAAACCAAATAATCCTCCCATCAACACACTGGTATGCCAGTTTGCAGTGATGGGACATGTGCCGGATTTACACCCCACAAAACGCCAGTAAGCAAATCCTATTGCTACACCGGCCATAGTAAACACGAGCGGTTTCCAATATTTTATCAAAAATTTCTTCATATTCCTTTTAAAAATGAACGCCAAAAGTACATTAAAAAAATGTTATTCAGATAAATATTTTTTTATTAACATTTTTTTAAAAAAGAAATTAGTAATTCCCTCGAATGTTAATTGGTTTTATCCTCTATTCCCCGATGATATTCCTGAAGTGATTTCACCTGGTATGCTCCGTTCCTGCGTGCTTTGATTCCCCTGGTTGAGGAAAGTGCCGCTGAAGTGGTGGTTATATAAGGGACTTTATACTTTATTGCGTTTTTCCGAATGTAAGAATCATCATACTCACTGGTTTTACCGGCGGGTGTATTAATGATCAGGTCAATCTCCCTGTTCTTAATTGCATCCACAATATTTGGCCTTCCTTCATGGACTTTCTTGATATATTCACATTGAATCCCATTTTCTTCAAGGAAAACTTTTGTGCCTCCTGTTGCAAGTAGTTTAAATTTCATATCCCTGAAGTTCCTGGCAAATTCAAGGATCTTTTGTTTATCTCTGTCAGCAATAGTAATCAGAACTGTACCATCCACCGGCAAACTGGTTTGTGTTGCTTCCTGCGATTTGAAGAATGCCAGTCCGTAACTATCTGCCAGTCCAAGCACTTCACCTGTTGAACGCATTTCCGGACTTAACACCGGATCGACATCAGGAAACATATTAAAAGGAAATACTGCCTCCTTAACACCAAAATGGGAGAATTTTTTGTCCCTGAGGTTGAAATCGGCAAGTTTTCTACCGAATAATAACCTGGTCGCAATCTTTGCCATAGGGATATTGCAGACCTTCGACACCAGGGGTACCGTGCGTGATGCTCTTGGATTTGCTTCCAGTATATACACAACACCCTCATAGATGGCAAACTGCATATTCATCAGTCCAATCACATTCAATTCAATTGCGATTCTTTTTGTGTAATCTTTTATAAGTTCCTGTTGTTCTTCAGGGATGATAACCGGTGGAATAACACATGCAGAATCTCCTGAATGGATACCGGCATATTCAATGTGCTGCATGACTGCCGGAACAAACACATCTTTACCATCCGATAAAGCGTCAGCTTCTGTCTCAATTGCATCTTCCAGAAAGTAGTCAATCAGCAAGGGTCTGTCAGGAGAAACGCCTACTGCTTCAGCCACATATTGCTTGAGCATTTCTTCATCAAGGATGATTTTCATTGCTCGTCCGCCCAGTACATAAGAAGGCCTCACCATCAGGGGGTAACCTATTTCTTCAGCAATCCTGAGGGCTTCATCAAGTGTACTTGCCATACCCGATTGGGGCTGAGGAATACCCAGCTTATTAATAACATGCCTGAATCGGTCACGGTCTTCTGCCAGATCAATAGCCTCCGGAGATGTACCAAGGATTCTGACTCCCGCCTCAGCTAGTTCGGCCGCAATATTAAGAGGTGTCTGACCACCAAACTGAACGATCACACCTTCAGGTTTTTCCTTATAATAGATACTAAGAACATCTTCAACCGTCAGAGGCTCAAAATACAGTTTATCAGATGTGTCATAATCAGTAGAAACAGTTTCCGGATTGCAATTCACCATGATTGATTCATACCCTACTTCCCGGATTGCAAATGCCGCATGTACACAGCAGTAGTCAAACTCAATCCCCTGGCCTATCCTGTTCGGACCACCGCCAAGCACCATAATCTTTTTCTTGTTGCTGACCTCCACCTTGTCAGTGCCATTATATGTTGAATAATAATATGATGCATTCTCAACACCGCTAACCGGAACGGACTGGTATACATGATTGATCCCTAGTGAAAGACGCCTTTCCCGAATGATTTTTTCAGGAACATGCAGAAGCTGGGACAGATATTTATCAGCAAAACCGTCTTTCTTAGCCTGTATTAAGATCGCATCAGGCAAATCTTTCCAGATATATTTCAGAATAATTTCCTCCAGTTCCACCAATTCCTTCATCTGAGAAATAAACCATGATTTAATATACGTCCTTTTATAAAGATCCTCCACATTTGCTCCCTTGCGTAATGCCTCATACATAATGAACTGTCGCTCACTGGATGGATGTGTAAGCAAGATCATCAGCTCATCCAGAGACTTTTTATTATAGTCTTTGGCAAATCCCAGTCCATATCGCCCTATTTCAAGGGAACGTATCGATTTCTGCAGGGCTTCTTTATAAGTCTTTCCAATACTCATAACCTCCCCTACTGCCTGCATTTGGGTTCCCAGCTTATCTCTAAGGTTATCAAATTTTTCAAATGCCCACCGGGCAAATTTAACCACAACATAATCTCCTGATGGAGTATATTTCTCCAGAGTTCCTTCGCGCCAGTATGGTATCTCATCCAAAGTCAGTCCCCCTGCCAGAAGCGATGACACAAATGCGATCGGGAATCCTGTGGCCTTGGATGCAAGTGCAGAGGAGCGGGATGTACGGGGATTAATTTCTATTACCACCACCCTTCCACTGACCGGATCATGGGCAAACTGGACATTGGTGCCGCCTATAACCTCGATGGCTTCCACGATCCTGTATGAATATTTCTGTAAAACTTTTTGAAGGCCCGGATCAATAGTCAGCATGGGAGCTGTGCAAAATGAATCACCCGTATGAACTCCCATAGCATCGACATTTTCAATGAAGCATACTGTGATCATCTGGTTTTTTGCATCCCTGACCACTTCAAGCTCAAGTTCTTCCCATCCCAGGACAGATTCCTCAACGAGTACCTGGTTCACCATGCTTGCTGATAATCCTCTGCTTGCAATGGTGCGAAGCTCCTCAACATTATATACAATCCCGCCGCCGGTTCCACCCAGGGTATAGGCAGGCCTTATCACAACAGGATATCCAAGAAAAGCCGCGACTTTCTCAGCATCTTCAACTGTATTTACAGC
>Ga0105095_10000565_pt1 | contig 18100 bp, 16 predicted proteins | sample PPLLak2March2015_2_FD_79180 | JGI IMG/M metagenome (GOLD analysis project Ga0105095, IMG submission 79180) | Freshwater sediment microbial communities from Prairie Pothole Lake near Jamestown, North Dakota, USA - PPLs Lake P8 Core (3) Depth... | ecosystem: Environmental > Aquatic > Freshwater >...
GCTCAGGCATCGGGTGCGATTTCCGTCAAATCCATGACCCGAGAATGCATCTTGCATGCCGCGGCAGGTTATCATTCTCCGCCGACCTCTCCGACCCGATTTCACATGGACACCCCAACCCAGACGCTCGATTCCAAGGCACTGGGCGCACTGCTTGCCGCCGGCGGTACAGCCGAGATTTTCGCCATGGACACCCGGCGCGTCCTGAAGCTGTACTGGCGCGGCGCCTCCCCCGGCGCACCGGAGCGGGAGGCCGAACGGGCCCGGGCCGCTCACGCCGCCGGTGCTCCCTCTCCGGCAGTGCTCGACATCCTGTCTGCCGACGACCGCTTCGGGGTCGTGTTCGAGTGCGTGCAGGGCCCGTCGATGCTGCAGGCCATGGCAGCAGATCCGTCGAACGCCGAGTCTCTGATCCGCAGCCTCGCTCATCTGCACGTGCAACTCCACGGCCTGAGCGGCACGGGCCTGCCGCCGCAGCGCGAACATCTGAGCCGGCGCATCGCCCTTTCGCCGCTCAATCACCGCCTGCGCGCGACAGTCCTCTCGGTGCTGTCGAGGCTGCCCGACGGTGACGCGCTGTGTCATGGCGACTTCCACCCGCGCAATGTCCTGCTCGCTCCCGCTGGAGCTTCGATCATCGACTGGTTCGACGCGGTGCGCGGCCACCCGGCCGCGGACGTCGCCCGCACCCTATTGCTGCTGCAATATGCCAGAGCGCCCGGGGACGCCGCGCTCGAGAGCGCGCGCAGCGACCTGACCGCGCTCTACCTGCAGGAGTACCGCAGCCTGCGCGAGGTTTCCTCCGAAGCCCTGCAGGCCTGGGCGCTGCCGGTTGCCACCGCGCGTCTGGCCGAGCCGATCGCCGGCCAGGAGCGCACGACCCTGGTGCGCCTGATCGAGGGCATGCTCGCCGGCCTGTCCCGGTCCGCCACCCCCGTGTGAGGCGCGCTGTCCCGGTCACCGGGGCATGACCTCGCGCTTTTTCGGCGAGCAAGCCTTCCCTCTCAGCACTCACCTGGAACGGCACTGGCCGGAGATCCACCCAGAGCTCGTCGGCGTGCGCGGCGATATGACCGGCTGGTTCGAGCGCGAGCTCGATGACGAGTGGGGCGGCAACCGCGGAGCCGCTGAGGCCACGATGTGGAGCCCAGCCATCCCGGTCAGGGTTGCGCTCCCGCTGTCTCCAGCGACTCGATCCGCTCCTGCTGACCCCGCCGCAGCACGAACCGGTAGACGGTCTTTCGCCCGTCGGTCGTCGGCTCGCCACAGCGCAGGACGTGGCGCGGGATCTCGATGCGCTCGCCACCGCGCTCGCAGCGCAGCAGCTGGTCGGCGGGCAGGAGGCTCGTGCTCGAATCGCTCTTCGGCGTCACGGAGATCACCTCGATCGCGCACTGCTTGGTGAAATCGAACACGACTCCCGCGAGCTCGACCGTGTTTCCCGGCTCGAGACCTTCGAGACGAAACACCACGGGCAACCTCACTGCGAAGGCCCCAGCGCGCACTTGTTCCGGCGCAGCAACCATCACCTGCCCCACCATCGCGAGAGCGGCGGCATCCAGCGCCGGCGAACAGCTGCTTTGCACCACCTTCATGCTCTGCACCTCGCCCCCCTCCGCAAACTGCACGCGAACGACAACTTCCCCTTGGACTGCGTCCCGCCTGGCATCGGGAGGGTACGCGTCCACACCCTTGGCCTGCACCACGGCCGCCAGCCTCGCATGCAAGTCCGCAACGAAGCGACGGATGAGCTCACTGCGCTGCGCATCGCTGACCGGCTCTGCCTCCTCCGAAGCAGCCTGCCCGGGCCATGCGGAGGGGGCCTTCCCCGCCGCGGAATCGCTGGCATTCCCCCTAGGAGCGTCCTCAGCAAGCACGAGGGCTGCAGGGGTCAGCAGCGCCAGCCAGAGCAGTCCAATGCAAGCGAGCTGCCTTCGCGAGCATCGCCCGCTCAACCGCGACAGTGGTCTCACGCTATCTGCCTCCTCCTAGTAGCATACCCACTCCTCGTACGCCTGCATCGGCCTCTCCCATGCTTCGACTCGGCATCGACCTCGGCGGGACCAAAACCGAGATCATCGCACTGGATGCGGAGGGACGCGAGCTGCGTCGCCGGCGCGTCACCACGCGACGCGGCAACTACGAAGCTACGCTGCAGACCATCGCAGCGCTGGTGCAGGATACCGAGCGCGAGCTGGGCGCGCGCGGGACCGTGGGAGTCGGGACGCCGGGCGCGATCTCGCCGGCCACGGGACTGCTGCGCAATTCCAACTCGACCTGGTTGAACGGCCGCCCGCTGCTGCATGATCTGATCCAGCGCGTCGATCGCGACGTCCGCATTGAGAACGACGCCAACTGCTTCGCGCTGTCGGAGGCGACCGATGGTGCCGGCGCTGGCCATCGCGTGGTATTTGGCGTGATCCTGGGCACAGGGGTCGGCGGAGGCGTCGTGGTGGACGGTAAGCTGCTGTCCGGACCCAACCGCATCGCCGGCGAATGGGGACACAACCCGCTGCCTTGGCCGCGCGACGAAGAGCGGCCGGGTCCCGCCTGCTATTGTGGGAAGACCGGCTGCATCGAGACGTTTCTGTGCGGGCCCGCACTGACCCGCGATCACGCGCAACGCACCGGCCTCGAGCTGGCCGCAGAGGAGATCGTGGCCGCAGCCGCGCACGGTGAGGCATGCAGCCTGGCGAGCCTCGAGCGCTATGAGGAGCGGCTGGCGCGGGCCCTTGCGCACGTCATTAACATCCTCGACCCGGACGCCATCGTGCTCGGGGGCGGAATGTCCAACATTCCGCGCTGGTACGAGAGTGTGCCGAAGCTGTGGACGCAGTGGGTGTTCTCGGATCGCGTGGATACGGTGCTGCTGCGCAACCTGCACGGCGACTCCAGTGGCGTTCGCGGCGCTGCCTGGCTCGGTGCCTAAACCAAAGACTGAACCACGGTGGACGCGGAGGAAAAACAAGGACGGCGCGGGATCTATGTCGAGGATCTCAGCTCAGGAGTCGGTCTTTGGTGAAGTTCGCTGTTGCTCGCCGGCTCCGAGCAGGCGCAGCTTGCCCCCGATATGCCCTTCGGATGTTTGCGACTCAGGCCTTCAGTTGCGGTTTTCCTCCGTGTCCACCGTGTCCTCCGTGGTTCAGTCGCTTGAGGTGTTAGAGAAAAGGATCGGTGCTCCAGAACCGATGCCACTCGGGCAGCGCCTCGCCCGCCATCGGGCGGGCGATGAAGTAGCCCTGCGCCATGTCGCACCCCAACTCGTTCACCAGGTCCCATTCCTCCTGGTTCTCGACGCCTTCGGCCAGCGCCTTGAAGTTGAGCTCGCGGGCGATCTCCAGCCCGTTCTCCAGCATCTCTCGGAGCACGGGGCGGCGGGCCGCGCCGGTGAGCAGCTTGCGGTCGATCTTCAACTCGCTCGCGGGAATCCGCTCCAGCTGCGCGCGCTCGCAATGTCCGGTTCCGTAGTCGTCGATGGCGAGCCCGAACCCCTTGACCCTGAGTTGGACCAGGTTCTCCAGCGAGTTGCCGATGTCGTGAGCCACGGCAGCCTCGGACACCTCAATCACGAGCCGGTGCGCCGGCAGGTCGTGGCCGCGCACCTTGGCCTCGATGCGCCCGGCGATATCGCCATCGATCAGAAGGTCGGGTGAGAGGTTCACGGACACCGGCACGTCCAACCCGTGGTCGCGCCAGCGGCGGCACTGCACGACGGACTTCTCGAGGATGAGCATGGTCAGCTCGTCGAACAGGAAGTTGTCCTCGACCAGAGGCAGGAATGCGCCAGCGGCCAGCAGGCCTCGCACGGGATGCTTCCAGCGGATCAGGGCTTCGACCCCGGCCAGTTCCATGCCGCGCAGGCTCACCTTGGGCTGGAAAAAGGGGAAGAACTCGTCCGCCTCGATGGCCTTCCAGATCTCGTCCAGCGCCAAAGGTGCCGCGGCGATCTCTTCTACCAGCTCCAGGCTGCTGTTTCCGCGGGAGATTTGCTGCTCCAGGCCGATCGCTTGCATGGCTCCTCTCTGTGGCTTGCATTTGGGCGCGTCCACCCCCTCCGCTCAGCTAATTTCGTCTTGCAGGGATGAGACTTGAGGGGGAACCACGCAGGGTAGAATCGGGCGCTTGCGCAACCAACTTCGAGGTGTTCATGCTGCCCCTGTCAGGCGTCCGTGTGCTCGACTTCAGCACGCTCCTTCCCGGCCCCATGGCCACGCTGCTGCTGGCGGAGGCCGGTGCGGAAGTGATCAAGATCGAGCGGCCGCAAAGCGGCGAGGAGCTACGCCAGTATCAGCCTCGCTTCGGCGATGCCAGCGTGCCGTTCGCCATGCTCAACCGGGGCAAGCGCAGCATCAGCATCGACCTGAAGGCTCCTGAGGCGATCGACCGGCTGCGCCCGCTCATCGAGGCCGCAGACATCGTGGTCGAGCAATTCCGCCCGGGCGTGATGGACCGCCTGGGCCTGGGCTACGACGCGCTGAGTAAGATCAACCCGCGTCTGATCTATTGCGCGATCACCGGGTTCGGGCAGGCCGGACCCAAGGCGCAGATCGCCGCCCACGACCTCAACTATCAGGCCGCTGCCGGCCTGCTGTCGATCTCGGCAGGCGCCGACGGCGCGCCTGTTGTGCCTTCCGCACTGATCGCCGACATCGCCGGGGGCGCCTATCCGGCGGTCATGAACATCCTGCTCGCGCTGCTTCAGCGCCAGCACACTGGGCAGGGCTGCAAGCTCGACGTGGCGATGACCGACGGCCTGTTCCCGTTCCTGTACTGGGGCATGGGAAACGCCACCGCGACCGGCCACTGGCCCAGACGCGGCGGGGAGAAGCTGTCAGGCGGCAGTCCCCGCTATCAGATCTACCGCACCAAGGACGGACGCCATCTCGCCGTGGCCCCGCTGGAAGAGAAGTTCTGGCAGAGCTTCTGCGAGGCGATCGACCTTCCGGCAGCGGCCCGCGACGACCGTAAGGACCCGATGGCCACCATCCGCACCGTACGAGAGATCATCGTGCAGCGCACCGCCGACGAGTGGATGGCGCGCTTCGAGGGCAAGGACGTGTGCGTCGAGATCGTGCGCACGCTCCAGGAAACAATGGCCGATCCACAGTTCGGGGAGCGCGGGCTGTTCCGCCGCAGCGTAGTCAGCGACGATCACGACGGCCTGCCGGCGGTTTGCGTGCCGGTGTGCGAGCCGCTGCGGGATCCGCGCACGGAGTTGAGATACCCGCGGCTGGGCGAAGCCAACGCGATGCTGGCCGACCCGAAATAGCGTCGAAACAGGCGCGCAGCATCGGTACCGATAACGCCCCGCGCGGTCAGCGCCCCGCCCCGGCGTCCACCACCGACAGCGCAGTCATGTTCACCAGCCGCCGTACCGTAGTGCTTGGTGTGAGGATGTGCACCGGCATCGCTGCGCCGAGCAGGACCGGGCCGATGGTCACACCCTCGCCCCCTGTCATCTTCAGCAGGTTGAAGGAGATGTTGGCCGCATCCAAATTCGGCATGATCACCAGGTTGGCCTGCCCCTTCAGCCGCGAGTCGGGATAGACGCGGTTGCGGATGTCCTCAGAAAGCGCCGCGTCGCCATGCATCTCCCCTTCCACCTCGAGCTCCGGGGCGCGCTGCTCGATCAAGTCGCGTGCCCGGGCCATCTTCACGGCCGAGGGAGAATCGTCGGTGCCGAAGTTCGAGTGCGACAGCAGCGCCACTTTGGGGATGATGCCGAAGCGCCTCACCTCCTCCGCCGCCATGACGGCGATCTCCGCGAGCTGCTCGGCCGTCGGATCCTCGTTGACGTAGGTGTCGCAGACGAACAGGGTCTGCTTGGGGAGCAGGAGCACGTTCATGGCGGCGTAGGTGCCCGCGCCCTTCTTCAGCCCGATCACGTTGTTGATGTGGCGGAGGTGGTCTTTGTGTCGTCCGTAGGTCCCGCACAGCAGCGCGTCGCCGTCGCCCCTGCGCAGCAGCATCGCACCGATGAGCGTGGTGGATTGGCGCACGTGGGTGCGCGCGTCATCGGGCGTGACGCCGCGGCGGCGCATGATGTTGAAGTACTCCGTCCAGACATCGCGGTAGCGCGGATCGCTCTCCGGGTTGACCAGCTCGAAGTCCTTCCCCGACTGGATGCGCAGGCCGAACTTCTCCAGGCGCATGCCAACGACCTCGGGGCGGCCGATCAGGATCGGTCTGGCCAACTCCTCGTCCACCACGACCTGCACCGCGCGCAGCACCCGCTCGTCCTCGCCCTCGGCGTAGATCACGCGCTTGGGCGTCTGCCTGGCCTTGGCGAACACCGGCTTCATTACGAATCCGGAGTGATAGACGAAGTTGAGGAGCTGCTGACGATAGGCCTCGAAATCCGCGATGGGCCGCGTGGCAACGCCGCTGTCCATGGCCGCCTGGGCGACCGCGGGCGCGATCTTGATGATCAGGCGCGGATCGAAGGGCTTGGGGATGATGTACTCGGGACCGAACGAGAGCTCCTCCCCTTCGTAGGCCATCGCGACCACGTCCGATTGCTCGGCCTGCGCCAGCTCGGCGATGGCGTGGACGCAGGCGAGCTTCATCTCTTCGGTAATCCGGGTCGCGCCCACATCGAGTGCGCCACGGAAGATGAAGGGGAAGCACAGGACGTTGTTCACCTGGTTGGGATAGTCCGACCGGCCCGTGGCGATGACGGCGTCTGGGCGCACGGCCTTCACCTCCTCCGGCCGGATCTCGGGCGTAGGGTTGGCCAGCGCCAGCACCAAGGGCTTGGGGCCCATGGTCTTGACCCATTCCTGCTTCATGGCGCCGGGACCGGACAGCCCGAGGAAGATGTCCGCGCCCGGGATCGCATCGGCCAGCGTGCGGGCGGTGGTCTTGCGCGCGTAGCGGGCCTTGTTCTCCTCCATGTTCTGGTCGCGGCCCGGATAGATCACGCCTTTGCTGTCGCACACCAGGATGTTCGCCGGATTGAGGCCTACCCGCACCAGCAGATCCAGACAGGCGATGGCGGAAGCACCGGCACCTGAGCAGACCAGCTTGACCTTGCCAATGTCCTTGCCGACAACCTTCAGCCCGTTGGTCACCGCGGCGCCGACGATGATCGCCGTGCCGTGCTGGTCGTCGTGGAACACCGGGATCTGCAGGCGCTCGCGCAGCTTGCGCTCGACCGTAAAGCACTCCGGCGCCTTGATGTCTTCCAGGTTGATGCCGCCGAGCGTGGGCTCGAGCGCGGCGATGATGTCGACCAGCTTGTCCGGGTCGTGCTCGGCCAGCTCGATGTCGAACACGTCGATGCCAGCGAACTTCTTGAACAGGCAGCCCTTGCCCTCCATCACCGGCTTGCCGGCCAGCGGTCCGATGTTACCCAGGCCCAGCACGGCCGTACCATTGGTGATGACGCCGACCAGGTTGCCGCGAGAGGTCAGCCGCGCCGCCTCGGCGGGGTTCGCTTCGATCGCCTTGCAGGCGTAGGCCACGCCGGGCGAGTAGGCGAGCGCGAGATCACGCTGGTTGGTCAGCCCTTTGGTCGGGACCACCGATATCTTGCCGGGCGTAGGTGTAGCGTGGTACTCGAGCGCTGCTGCCTTCAGTTGCTCTTCCATCCAGGACTCCTCCGAATATTCTCGCGTGCTTATAAGAAGAACCAGCAAAGGATCGGAACCATCGATATGCGGGCCAGTCCTCATGCTGGGGACCATATCAGACTCGCCATACACCCGCAAAAACTGGCCCCAATCAGCCCGAACGCCGCTCCGCCTTCGCATGAGCCGCGGCGGTCACGATCTGCTCCGCCAGCTTGAACAGCGTGAGCGGCGCGCTGCCTTCGGCCTTGTTGTTGGCGATGACGAAGGCGGGCTGCCCGCGCCCTACTGCATCCAGGCACAAGCGCGCGAGCGACACGCGGTTGGGGATGTCCTCGTCGACCAGTCGGGTGAAGGGCTGGTAGCGCGCCTTGGCCTCTTCGTAACCGAAGCCCTGGTGCAGGTTCCAGCGCACAACCAGCGGGCCCGCGTGTGCCAGCCCGGTCGCGCGCGCCTGCTCGGATGCGACCGGCATGCGGGGATGCAGCCCCAGGCAGTGATGCGCACCGCTGCCCTGCAGCGCCTGCAGGTAAGCATCGGTGATCAGCGCGGGGTCGCGCAGTTCGACCGCGTACAGAGGACCATGCGGGAGCCGACCCAGAAACTCTGCCAGCCGCTCGGCGAACGCCTGCGGCTTGCCGGTATGCTCGCGCCCGACGGGGGGGAACTGGAACACCAGCGCGCCCGCCTTGTCGCCCAGACCCTCGAGGCAGGGGCCGACGAAGCGCTCGACCGCAAAGGCGGCATCCAGGAACCGCGGGTTGAGTGCCGGCCGCATGCCCGGCTCGCCGCGCATGGAGACCGCCGTGCACAGCATCGGGGCCTTCACCACGAAGCGGAAGGGCGCTGGCACCTGCTCGGCGTAGTGGCGGAACTCGGACGCTGGGATGGGCGCATAGAAGGTGCGATCGATCCCGACACAGCGCAGCAGCGGATGCTGCGCGTAAGCGACCAGCCCCTCTCGCGCCAGCAGCCGCTCATCGGCTGGATGGTCGTAGACCAGGCGCGCCCACCCCGGGAAGTGCCAGGAGGACGTGCCCAGATAGAGGCCCTCAGGCAGGTGCTTCGCGGTTTCGGCCAACGCCGCGGTCACCGGCGCGGAGCCCACGGCATGGGCCGGCTCTTCAGGGGCGCGCTCGCCGAACAGATCCATCTGCGGGTTGTGCGCCTTCGCCACGCTCAGCCTCGCGCCTGGCGGATGATCGGCGCCAGCAACATCTCGAGGGTCGGTTCGCCGCGCAGCTGGAACGAGTAGCTGGCCCGCACCACCGGCTGACGGATGCGAAACAGGCGCCGCAGGTCCACTGGCGTCGCGACCAGCACTGCGTCACAGTCTGCCCGGTTGATGGTCTCCGCCAGCTCGGAGAGTTGCTCCTCTCCGTAGCCCATTGCCGGGAGCAGACGCCCGATGTGGGGATGCTCGGCGAACACCCTCTGCAGGCTTCCCGCCGCCAGTGGCCGCGGATCCACCAGCTCGGCTGCGCCCAGGCGCTGCGCCGTCAGCACGCCGGCGCCGTAGGCCATGCCGCCGTGCGTGAGCGTGGGGCCGTCCTCCACCACCAGTACGCGTGCCCCCTCGATCAGCTCCGGACGGTCCACGCTGACGGGCATGTCCGCTTCGACCATGATCGCGCGCGGATTGGCCGCGGCCACACTCGCGCGCAGCGCTGCCACGTCCTCGACGCGGGCCGTGTCGACCTTGCTCAGCACGACGACGTCCGCCCGGAGCAGGTTGACCTCGCCGGGGAAGTAGCTTCGCTCATGCCCGCGCCGGTGCGGATCGGCGAGCACGATCTCCAGGTCCGGTTGGAAGAAGGGCAGATCGTTGTTGCCGCCATCCCACACAACGACGTCGGCCTCGGCTTCGGCCTGGCGCAGAATCCGTTCGTAGTCCACCCCGGCAAACACCACGTGGCCCGCACGCAGGTGCGGCTCGTACTCCTCACGCTCTTCGACCGTGCAGTCGGCAGCATCGAGATCCTCCAGCCGCGCGAAACGCTGGACGACCTGGCGCGCCAGGTCGCCGTACGGCATGGGGTGGCGCACGACCGCAACCCGCAGGCCGGCCGCGGCGAAGACCGCCGCAATCGCCAGGGACGCCGGGCTTTTGCCGCAGCCGGTGCGCACCGCGCATACCGACACCACAGGGCGGGAGGAGCGGAGCATGGTCTCGCGCGGCGCCAGCAGCCGGAAGCCTGCTCCTCTGGCGAGCGCGCGCGAGGCCAGATGCATCACCTGCTCGTGAGTCACATCGCTGTAGGCGAAGACCACATCGTCCACGCCTTCCCGCTCGATCAACTGGTCGAGCTCGGACTCGGGCAGGATCGGAATTCCATCCGGGTAGAGCGGACCGGACAACTCGCGTGGATAGCGGCGGCCGGCAATATTGGGGATCTGCGCTGCGGTGAAGGCCACGACCTCGCTGAACGGATCGCCGCGGAACAGCCGGTTGAAGTCGTGGAAGTCCCGCCCTGCGGCCCCCAGGATTACCACCCGCCTGCGCGTCATCCGAATCTAACCGATTGATTCATTTGTAAATCTCTCTCGAGACCCGACCCCTTGAAAACGGCCCGGGCGTACCCACATCTACGTCCGTTGGCGGCAACGCTGACACCAACCACTATTCGCAATCAGCCATTTGAGCACTAAGAGGTGACTGATGAAGATCCGTCCTTTGCACGATCGCATTATCGTCAAGCGGCTGGAAGAGGAGCGCAAGACCGCTTCCGGCATCGTCATCCCCGACACCGCAGCGGAAAAGCCCGACCAGGGCGAGGTCATTGCCGTGGGTAAAGGCAAGGTCCTCGAGGATGGTTCGGTGCGCAACCTGCAGGTCAAGGTAGGAGACAAAGTCCTGTTCGGCAAGTACTCGGGCCAGACCGTCAAGGTCGAAGGCGAAGAGCTCCTCGTCATGCGCGAGGAGGACGTCATGGGCGTCATCGAGAAGTAATCGGAGGAAGAAATGGCAGCCAAGGAAGTACGTTTTCACGATTCCGCCCGCAGCCGCATCATCTCGGGCGTCAACGTTCTGGCCGACGCGGTGAAGGTGACCCTGGGTCCCAAGGGCCGCAACGTCGTGCTGGAGAAGTCCTGGGGCGCGCCGACCGTCACGAAAGACGGCGTGTCGGTGGCCAAAGAGATCGAGCTGAAGGACAAGTTCGAGAACATGGGCGCGCAGATGGTGAAGGAAGTGGCGTCCAAGACCTCGGACGTGGCCGGTGACGGCACCACCACCGCCACGGTGCTGGCCCAGGCCATCGTGCAGGAAGGCATGAAGTACGTTGCTGCGGGCATGAACCCCATGGACTTGAAGCGCGGCATCGACAAGGCGGTGGAAGCCGTCGTGGAGGACCTGAAGAAACTCTCCAAACCCTCCTCCACCAGCAAGGAAATCGCGCAGGTCGGCTCGATTTCCGCGAATGCGGACGAGTCCATCGGCAAGATCATCGCCGATGCGATGGACAAGGTGGGCAAGGAAGGGGTGATCACCGTCGAGGACGGCAAGAGCCTGGAGAACGAGCTGGAAGTGGTCGAGGGCATGCAGTTCGACCGCGGCTATCTCTCCCCCTACTTCATCAACAACCCCGACCGGCAGATCGCCGTTCTCGACGATCCCTACATCCTGTTCCACGACAAGAAGATCTCGTCGATCCGCGACCTGCTGCCCATCCTCGAGCAGGTGGCCAAGGCCGGCAAGCCGCTGCTGATCGTGGCCGAGGAAGTCGAAGGCGAAGCGCTCGCCACCCTGGTGGTCAACACCATCCGCGGCATTCTGAAGACCTGCGCGGTGAAGGCGCCCGGCTTCGGCGACCGCCGCAAGGCGATGCTGGAGGACATGGCCATCCTCACCGGCGGCACGGTGATCGCCGAGGAAGTCGGCCTGAAGCTCGAGAACGTGACCCTGAACGATCTGGGCCGCGCCAAGCGGGTGGAAGTGGAGAAAGAAAACACCACCCTCATCGACGGCGCCGGCGAGAAGACCCAGATCGAGGGGCGCATCAAGGCGATCCGCCAGCAGATCGAGGAAACCACCTCGGACTACGACCGCGAGAAGCTGCAGGAGCGCGTGGCCAAGCTGGCCGGCGGGGTGGCGCTGATCAAGGTCGGGGCGGCCACGGAAATGGAGATGAAGGAGAAGAAGGCCCGCGTCGAGGACGCTCTGCACGCGACCCGCGCCGCGGTCGAGGAAGGCATCGTGGCCGGCGGCGGCGTAGCGCTGATCCGCGCCCGCGCCGCGATCTCCAACCTCAAGGGCGCCAACCACGATCAGGACGCGGGCATCAAGATCGTGATGCGCGCGCTCGAAGAGCCCCTGCGCCAGATCGTCGCCAACTCCGGCGCCGAACCCTCGGTGGTGCTGAACAAGGTCGTCGAGGGCAAAGGCAACTTCGGCTACAACGCCGCCACGGAGACCTACGGCGACCTGGTGGAGATGGGTGTGATCGATCCGACCAAGGTGGTGCGCACCGCCCTGCAGAACGCCTCCTCGGTGGCCGGGCTGATTCTCACCACCGACGCCATGGTGGCCGAGCTGCCGAAGGAAGAGAAGGCCCCCGCCATGCCGCCCGGCGGTGGGATGGAGTACTAAGCCGTCCTTTCGGACTGCTGAGAAGAGCCCCGCTTCGGCGGGGCTTTTTCTTTCCCGGTTAATCAACTTTTCTTTTGCAGCGGTCGCGACGTGCTGGCGACCCTAGGCTCGCGCTTTGCCCTCAGCGGCCGACACGCTCGCGCGCTTCTCCTAGGCCGCGGTGCTGCGCCCTGGAGTAGTGCGCCGCCGAGAGGGTTGCAAGCCTCTGGTCTCGTGGTCTTTCCGTGCATGGCGCGCGGGGAGCCGTGGCGAAGTGAGCCCAAGACCCGGTCCGCAAACCTGCTGCGCGTCCCAGCACGGCTTTGGCAATCTCTTCACCTTGGTCGCATAGCTGTACATACGTCCAGTACGCTGTTGGCTCTTACCAACACGCCACAGCTGTCACATGGACACACCCCGGCCCGCTGCCACGTCTATCGCCGACGCCGCCCCGAGCGCACGCCCCTGTACCGCGCGGTGCAGGGGCATCTGGAGACCTATCTGGCGCTCGCCCGCGAGGGGCACGATGATGGCGAGGGCGTGCCGCAGTACGTGAAGCGGGAGTTTCGTCCTGCATCGTCTGTAGCCGACAAGCCTGGAGACCACCATGGTGTATCTGCACCTGACCCGCAAAGGGCACGAGGATGCCTACGCCCTGATCGATGGCCTGATGGGGGAGCTGTGAGCATGGGCGCCATTCAGGAGATCTTCCGAGTCCACGGCCCGGCTTATCTGGCGCACTTCGGCGCGCGCATGCCCGCACAGCATAAGAAGGTGATCGCGGCGATCATGGGCTGCGCCAGCCCAGCCAATGGTTCGCTCTCGTATGGCTGTGAATCCTGCGCTGAGCAATGCTTGCTGCCGCGCTGCTGCGGCAAGGGTCACTGTCCCAGCTGCCAGCAGTACAAGGCCTATGCCTGGCTCAACACGCAACTGCAGCGCCAGTTGCCCACCCACCACTTCATGCTCACCTTCACGGTGCCCGAAGCATTGCGCGCTTTCCTCCGTGGCCATCAGCGCAGCGGCTACGCCGCCCTGTTCGAGGCCTCCGCCGCAGCGATCAAGAAGCTCACCCCCGATCCAAAGTTCCTGGGCGCCGACACCCCCGGCTTCCTCGGGGTGCTGCACACCTGGGGCCGGCAGCTGCAGTATCACCCCCACATCCACTACCTGGTCCCCGGCGGGGCGGTGTCGACTCAGGACGGTCGCTGGCATGCCTGCAGCCCAGGGTTTTATCTGCCGGTGCATGCCCTGTCTAGAATCTTCCGTGCCAAGTTCCGCGACGCGATGGGTCAGGCCGGTCTGCTCGCTCAGATCGCACCCGAGGTCTGGACCATCGACTGGAACGTCAACTGCCAGGCGGTGGGCAACGGGGAAGCCACGCTCAAGTATCTGGCCCGCTATGTGTTCAAGGTGGCGATCGCAGACGCTCGCATCGTGCGCGTGGAGGACACGCACGTGCTGTTTCGCTACCGCAAGGTGCACTCCAACCGGCTGCGCATGGTGCGCCTTCCGGTCTTCGCGTTCATGCACCGCTTCCTCCAGCACGTGCTGCCTGCAGGGTTCATCAAGGTGCGCTACTTCGGGTTCCTCTCGCCCAGCTTCACCATGCCCCTGGATGAGCTCAAGGCCCGCGTCGAAATGGCGCACGGCTTCGCCCCGCAGGCAATGCGCAGCGCCGTCGAAGCGCCTCTGCCGATGTGCTGCCGCCACTGCGGCGGGCGGCTGCGCTATCGGCGCACGATCCTGCCGCTGCGTGTGCAGCCCACCCGTGCACACGCTTTGACCCCGACGACGCCCCGACCCGCTCCCGGATAAGGCCAGCGCTTGCGCCGGGCCGCGGCGCACACCGGCTGCTTCACCCCAGCGTCGCGCTCAGCTTGCAGCCCGATGCCCGGCCGCCTATTGTGCGGCGTGCACGGGCCGCTTCAGCTACGCGATCGCGACCGGCCCAACCGGCGCTGATTCGCCTCGCCAACACCTCGCGGCACCGCGGCTAGGCTGCGCAAAGCACTCCATCGCGCTGCCAGCCGCGCCTCACCGCGACGCCCAAGCCTCCGCCTCCACAGGCATTCCCCCTATATATAGAACCGCGCCCCACCACCGGGCTTCTTGAACATCGTATTGAGCACGACCCTGCGGGTCGTCTCAATCCTTATTGGTTGGAGCGCCTTTCACAGGACCCGCAGCAACTGCTCATACTCCGCATGCGATCCGATCCAGAACCACACTACGGTGTCTCCTTCGAGAAGGCCCACAGCGCGCCAGTCGATGTCGATGCGAACCGAGTAGATGGGCAGTTTGACGTGGACCTTCTTGAAGCGCAGAGATGGATGGTCAGGATTTCCGGACCACAACTCGTAAGCTGCCTTGGCCTTCTCCTGAATCGGCTTCGGCAGAGAGTCGCGTAGGGCTCGGAACCTTTGGGTTGTTCTCGAGCGCACGGAGCGAGCTACAGCGGCTTCGTTAGGCCTGCGCGATATTCCGCCAGAGCTTCTTGCGCCAGCTTCTCCAAGGCGTCCTGTGACTTGGCGAACGACTCGGTCCACCGCTGCTCGGCGGCCAGTTCCTGCAAGAGAATCGCAGCCAAGGCGTCCTGCTCCGACGGCGGTAGCTTCTTCACCTCAGTCAGGGCCTTTTCGAGCAAGTCAGTCATGGCAACCTCCTTTCCAGGCAATATGATACGCCCGGTTGCGAGGGGCGGCCCAACGACTCAGTTCACCGGGCCGCGAAAGCGAGCGAACGCCGCTTTCGCGGCTCCGGTGCAACTGACGGTTGGGCGCCGTTTTGCCGGTATCCCCTGGTCGAGTTGACCAAACTGCGAATTCTCATCGGATCACCTTATCCGCTGTCACTAGGGCCGACTCCGGGACTGTCAGGCCGAGCGCTTTGGCGGTCTTCAGGTTCAGAATGAAGTCGAACTTTGATGGCCGTTCCAGGGGCAGGCGGCCGGGTTCGGCGCCTCGCAGGATCTTGGCCACGAACACGGCGCTGCGCTCGGCCGTTGCGGCGTCGTCTGGGCCATAGCCAACTAAACCGCCCGCTTCGGCGAACAAATAGGGGGTCATCGACGTCGCGGGCAACCGGTGCTTTAGCGCTAGCTTGGCGAGTCGCGGGCTTTGCACAAAGAGCATTGGCGAGGGCAGGATGACGAGGGCTTGGGGCCCTCCGCGAAATACGGAGAAGGCCTGGTCGATATCCTCCGGCTTGTGCACCTCGACCACCTCAAGCTGCAAGCCCAGCGCTCGAGCCACACTCTGGACGCCATGCAGGTGTGCCGTCCCAGGGCTGGGGTCCCACAGCACGGCGATACGCGATAACCCCGGGACTGTTCTCTTGAGCACCTCGAGCCACTTACCGGCGATTTGTGGCGCGTCAAGAAATATGCCGGTGATGTTCCTGCCGGGCCGCCCGAAGCTCTCACCGTAGCCTTCGGCGACCGGATCCGTCGTGAAATCTATCGCAACGATCGGGACCGTGCTGCTCGCCGCGTGGGCGGCCCGTGTAAACGGTGCACCGACTGCCCAGATGACATCGACTTTGTGCCGAACGATTTCGGCGGCGGCTTCAGCAAGCTGAGGCGGATCGGCGAAGGCGCTCCGGAAAACAAAGGAGACGGTTTTGCCCTCGATATAGCCGTATTCGGTGAGCGTGCGTCGGAACGGCTCCCACCATCGTTTTGGGACTGGCTCCTTGGATCCGACCTCAAAAGAGGCCAAAACGCCGATGCGCGCTATCTTCGCCTGCGCCCAGATATCTCGAGTCCACGCGAGACCTCCGACCAGCGCAGTCACAAGGAGCAGCACAGCAACAGTCCGATGTCGCATCTTGCCTCTCCGCGTCTCGACGCCCAACGCCAAAGCTCAGCGGGCGGACAACAGCGGCGCGCAGCGGCGCTGTTGGACGCTCCGCTGCAGCGCCGTATAGGTAGTCCGTCCTGCTTTTGAGTGATACTGATCACAGCTGGCAGGTATCTGTCAGTCAGAGCAGGACATGCGCCCGCGGCCACCGCGTTGACCGCGGACGATGCGGTCATCGTGCCCAACCGCTTGCTGGTCGAGGTCCTGGTGCAGCAGCTGCGGGGCCCTGCTGCAGGCGGTGCAGCGCTATGACCGCGAGATCGCCGAGCTCGCCCCCACGCTGCCTGACTACACCGTGTTCGCCTCCTTCCCAGGGGCCGGGCCGGTATTCGCCCCGCGGCTGCTGGCCGCCTTCGGCGAGCAACGCAACCGCTATCAGCTCGCCGCGAGGTCCAGAAGTTCACCGGCATCGCCCCGGTCACCGAGCGCAGCGGCAACAAGTGCTGGGTGCACTGGCGCCTGCAGTGCCCCACGTTCCTGCGCCAGACCTTCGTGGAATGGGCCGGCCTGTCGATCCCGCACTGCTACTGGGCCAAAACCTACTACGAGCAGCAACGCGCTGGAGGGTCCACACACCAGGAGGCGCTGCGCTCGCTCGCCTTCAAATGGATCCGCATCGTGTTTCGCTGCTGGCAGAACCATACGCCATACGACGAGGCCAGATACCTCAACGCCCTCAAACGCCACGGCTCTCCGCTGCTTGCTTGCGTTCAGAAACCCTGACAAACCCCTTGACGGACTGCCTCAGGGCGTGGGTTGGGTTGGGCGGCACAATCGTATGCACCTGACGGCTATTTGCCCATCTCATCAGAATCTACGCGAGGTAAGTACGGCTTCAACTCCTCTTCCAGGCGCACCCTTTCCCGAAAGCACGCCTCTCTCATCTTTTCCGCCAAGCGGCTGAGCCGAATGGTGGGCTCCAGGAGCAACGGTCGGTGGACACCTCGATGTGCTGGGACGAGAATCTCGCGTGACGGTAGCTTTACGTAGTGAGGCGTCATCTGCCATGCTTCGGAATCAGAGTGCGCCAGCACACTGTTTCTATCCTCCATTGCTACGTCGTGAATCTCCCGTTCCTCGGCCGAGAGATCTTTGAGGAAGCGACCGGGAAGATCGGGGACCCGGAAGGCTCCCCCTGCGTCGTTTCCCGAGAACGGGCGGCAGTAGGCGATGATCATTGCGAGATTCAGAGCTTCCAGCAGAATCCGGTTCTCCCGCGGATACTTCTCATGGAGCTTCATCTCAAGGATCATCAATGTGATAGCTTGCGCCTGGTTGAAGTCGATATACGACATCAGGACTCGCTGATACTGCCGATACTTGCCTTCGAGTTCCTGCTGCGACGCCTCATCCATGGGCATCCTCACGCTCTCTGCCACGGCATCCTTCACTAAGCCGCCCAACGTTGTAGTTGAGCGTCATTGGCGTAGCGCGCCTCGATCTCGGACAGGTCGATCTCGTGCTCGATCAGGTGGTGCAGGGCGTATTCGAAGCTGCCGGGGTGCAGCTGTTGGGACAGGTCCACGGCGAGGAACTGCAGGCCGTGATCGTACGCTTTGAAGCGGGGCATCGTGTGCGCTCTCCAGCAACGACGATGCCGATATCATCCTCCTGCGCGCTGCCCCGGACAAGGGCGAGAGGGGGTTTTTCTACAGGTAGAGTCGAGATGTGGCGCGGTAATTGTAGCTCTCGACTCAACTGTTTCCGCCCCTTTCGGTTGGCGGTGCCTCAATTGTCGGAGCATACCCCGTCTCCACATCCCGCTCATCGAACCGGACGTGCGGATCTCCCGCATCCGGCTCTCGGACAAGGCAACATGCCAGAGCATGTGACGCGTTGCACGGCGCCTGGCACTTCCCGGAGTTCGCAGGGTCGCGCCCACTCTCCATGCCCTTGCCGCTGTCCGCGTCGCCTTGAACCAGGGCCCCTTCCCTCCACCGGTGTTACCCGGCTTCACCAGTACTACGAGCCCCTCCGCCACCCCGCCGGACCCGGTCTGGCCCTCACGGGCCTCCGGTTGGTGTCAATAGCCCACCATCCGACAGGGCTTCCCGTGTTGCATCGGTCTTCCTTCTGTGCGTGCTGTCGCCACTACCCCGGCGGAA
>Ga0105095_10000566_pt1 | contig 18096 bp, 13 predicted proteins | sample PPLLak2March2015_2_FD_79180 | JGI IMG/M metagenome (GOLD analysis project Ga0105095, IMG submission 79180) | Freshwater sediment microbial communities from Prairie Pothole Lake near Jamestown, North Dakota, USA - PPLs Lake P8 Core (3) Depth... | ecosystem: Environmental > Aquatic > Freshwater >...
CTGACACGCTACCGGCGAGTCGCATCCGCGCCGGGCGCTCTGCGGGCCCGCAGATCGAACCATGCGTCGGACCTCTCAGGGGCAACCTATGGGCGCCCGCCGGCCACCCTGGCGGAAGTGGCTGGAGCAGCACTGGCCCGCCCTTCGTCACGGTGTGGCCGCCGGCGCGATCCTCGGTGCGGCAGGCGGCATCCTCGCCGTGCTGCCACCGCTGTGGGCGCTGCAGGAAGGCTTCGACCTGTGGGCGCTGTTCCGCCTGCGGGGCGTGCAGGCGCCACCCGAGGACTTCGCGCTGGTCACGATCGACCGCCGCGCCGCCGAAAGCATTTCCCTGCCGCGCGATCCCGCGGCATATGGGCGTTGCAGCGACCTGCGCGTGGGGAGCGTACCGCAGACGCACCAGAAGATGCCACCCCCGCACCTCGCTTCGCGCTGGCCGCGCTGCGTGCACGAGCGCGTACTGCATGCGCTGAGCGCTGCCAGCCCGCGGCTAGTAGTGGTGGACATCTCCTTCCGGCCGCGACCCGGCGTTTCTGCCGATGACAACCGCGTCGACGAGGCGCAGGATCGTTCCCTGGCGCGGGAGATCGCCGCTGCCGGTAACGTGCTGGTCGCACGCCGCTTCGACCTGGTGCCGCGCCCAGGCGTGGGTCAGGCGCGCACACGCCAGGACTTCCTCAGCACACCTTCGGAGCTGAGCCCTGCGATCGATTCGGCAGCCCTCGGGTCTGCGCCCTTCCCGCTGGCCACCGGCATGTTCGGGCGGGTCGATGGCTTCGCCGCCTTCGGCGGCACCGATACGCCGAGCTCGAGCCTCCCCGCGCTCGTGGCGCACGCCCTGCTGGCAGACGCCTATGCCGATTTCGCCCGCCTGCTTAGCAGAGTGAGCCCGGGAGATGCCGATCTGCTGCCGCCGGACAGTGCGTCTCTGCGCAACTGGCAGCCGCTGCAAGCCCACTGCCTGCTCATCCGCAACCTGCTGCGCACCCACCCCGACCTCGCGCAGGCCATAGGCGACCTCCTCGACGGTCCGGAGGGAGACACCATTCCTGCCCATCGCCGCGCCGGCGTGCGTGCGCTGCTCTCGCTGTACGCCGGCCGCGCAGTGCACTACTTCAACTTCTACGGCTATCCGGGCAGCTTCGCTACGCTGAGCTACGCGGACGTGCTCGGGGCCGGCGCCGCAGACAAGCTCGCAGCGTTGCGGGGGAAAACCATAGTGGTTGGCTTCTCCGAGCTGACCGAAGTGCAGCAGGACGAGCACTACCCGACCGTCTACACCAACAGCGCGGGCATCAAGCTGAGCGGCGCGGAGCTGCTCGCCACTGCCGCTGCGAACCTGGTGGCCGAGCACAGCATCGCCCCGCTCGCGCCATCCGCACGCTTCGCCATCGCGGCGGGCGCTGGCCTGACCCTCATGCTCCTGCTGCTTGGCTTGGCGGGCCCGCGCGGGCTGCTCGCCGCGGTGGGGCTGACAGTGGCCTATCTGATCGCGGCGCGCAGCGTGTTCGCACACTACGCGCTGTGGCTGCCGCTGCTGGTTCCAGTGGCGCTGCAGATGCCCACGGGCGTACTCTACGCGCTCGCCCATCAGCTCCTGGAGGCCAACCGCAAGCGGGAGGAAATGCGCCGGCTGTTCGGCAAGTTCCTTCCAGAGGACGTGATCGACGGCCTGCTGGACAAGCGCGCAGCGCTCGATGCCGTGCGCGAACCGGTCTACGGGGTGTGCATGGCAACGGACGCGGAGCGCTTTACCAGCCTGGCGGAGAACATGCACCCGGCGCAGCTGGCGCGCTACCTCGATCGCTACTTCGAGGCGGTATTCCCGCCGATCACCGGCCACGAAGGCAAGATCTCGGACATAACCGGCGACGCCGTGCTCGCATTCTGGACGGGAGAGGACAGCGATCTGCGCATGCATGCGCGCGCGGGCAGCGCAGCCCTCGAGCTGCTCGCCTCGGTGGAGCAGTTCAACGCCGCCTCGCCAGGCGCACGCCTGCCCACCCGCATCGGCATCGCCAGCGGCTCCATCACGACCACGCCGATCGGCGCGTTCAATCACTACGAGTTCCGTCCCGTGGGAGACACCGTCGTCACTGCGACCCGGCTGCAGGAGCTCAACAAGGCGCTGGGCACGCGCATCACCGCTGCGGAATCGGCGATCCGCGGGCTGGACGCGTTCCTCCTGCGCGACCTGGGCACGTTCCTGCTGCGCGGGAAATCGGTGCCTACCCATGTATTCGAGATCGTCGGGGAGCGCAACACCGCGAGCGGCGATAGCCTGCAGTTGTGCCTGGAGTTCGCACTGGCCCTGGATGCGTTACGCTCGGGGCGCCGGGAGGATGCGCTGGAGCGTTTCCGCCGCACGCGTGCGCGCTATCCGCAGGACGGGCCCACTGCCTTCTATGTGCGCTGGCTGAGCGGCAATCCGCCCTGGGACGGCGGCGCGATCCCGCAGCCCTGATGCTGCGGACCCACGGATTGCGTTATTACTTTGGGCGGGCTTGCGGCCGGCCATGGACGTATTTACATTTGACTGAACTGACGTTGGGACATCTCGGAAGGGGACCACAGGTGTCGCGGTCTGACGCCGCTGCATGCGCTGCCATGCCGGCGACATTTGCGCTCGTACTCGTATCGGGCTGGGCGTCGGCACCCGCCTTTGCCCAGGTGCCGGCGTGCGCCCCGCCGGTGGCACGCATTGTATCGATCCAGGGCAGCGTCGAGGTGCAGCGCGCGGGGACAGCGCAATGGCTGCCCGCCACCCGGCTGGACACGCCGCTGTGCAATGGCGACCGCCTGCAGACCGGACGCCGCAGCCGCGCCGCGTTGGTCGTCAGCCCGGAGACGCTGGTGCGGGTGGATCAGAACTCGGGTCTGGTCATCAGCGCGCGCCCCGATGAGACCGTGGTGGAGCTCTTCACGGATCCCTCGGCCCCGCGCGAAGTGCTGGGCAACGCCTGCGGCGCCGGTTACTTCATCTCGCGCTTTCCGCGCAAGTTCAAGGTGCGCACTCCGTTCCTCAATGCCGCGGTCGAGGGTACCGAGTTTCTGGTCGCGCTGACTTGCGACGCGGCGAGTGTGTCGGTGTTCGAAGGCCGTGTCGCCGCCGAGCACCCGACGGCGGGCGGCGCGTCGCTGGCAGTAAACGCCGGGGAGACCACCTCGGGCGACGCTGCGGGCCCAGGAGCCGTCGCGCTGACGATCAAGCCGGTGGATGCAGTGCAATGGGCTTTGTACTACCCGCCGCTCGCAGTTACACCTGTCGCACCCGACCAGCCTTGCGATCAGGGCGCGGAGTCGGATCGCGCCGCCTGCCTGGTGAACCGCGCCGAGCAGCGGTTGCGGGTAGGCCGCGCGGACGATGCGACTGCAGATCTCGACGCCGCAGCGGCACTCGAGTCGGGTAATGGCGATGCGCGGGCGCTGCTGTCGGTAATCGCGCTGACCAAGAACGACCGTGAGCGCGCGCAGACGCTGGCACGCGAGGCAACCGAGCTCGCGCCCGGCTCGCCGCGGGCGTGGCTCGCGCGCTCCTACGCGCAGCAGGCTGCGCTCGATCTCGAGGTGGCGCTGGCAAGCGCACGCCGGGCAGCAGGGCTGGCGGGAGGTAATGCGCTGGTGCGCGCGCGTGTCGCCGAGCTGCTGCTGACCCTCGGGCGCACCACCGAGGCGCAGCACGAGGCACAGGAAGCCGTCGCCACCGATCCGCGCGCAGCGCGTGCGCAGGTCATGCTGGGCTTCATCCAGCTCGCCCGCATCGAGGTGTCCGGGGCACGCGAGTCGTTCAACCGCGGCGTCGAGCTGGACCACGCCGATCCGCTGGCGCGCCTGGGCCTGGGGCTGACCATGATCCGCGACGGCAGGCTGGTGGAGGGCCGCGAGCAGATCGAGATCGCCGTGGCGCTCGATCCCGCCAACGCGCTGTTGCGCAGCTATGTGGGCAAGGCCTACTTCGAGGAGAACACGCCGGCGCGCGACGGGCTGGCGGCCAGCCAGTTCGAGCTCGCCAAAGCTCTCGACCCGCGCGATCCCACGCCGTGGTACTACGACGCGATCCTGAAGCAGACGCAGAACCGGCCGGTCGAAGCACTGGACGACCTGCGGGAGTCCATCGCGCGCAACGACGACCGTGCGGTGTATCGCTCGCGCCTGCTGCTCGATCAGGACGCCGCGGCCCGCGACGCGAGCCTGGCACGCGCATTCGACGACGTCGGGTTCCAGCACCTGGGTGTGCTGTCCGCCTCGGACGCGCTCGGCCAGGACCCCACCAACCCCTCCGCACACCGGCTGCTGGCGGACATCTACGCGCAGACGCCGCGCTACGACATCGCGCGCGTGAGCGAATCCCTGCAGTCTCAGCTTTTGCAGCCGCTGACTCTAACGCCGGTCCAGCCCAGTCTGGTGACCCGCGACCTCAACATCCTGCGTGCGAGCGGGCCCACGCAGGTTGGCGTCAACGAGTTCAACTCTCTGTTCGAGCGGGACGCGGTGCGCTTCAACGGCTCGATGGTGGTAGGCAACAACGACACCGTCGGCGACGAAGTGGTGTTCTCTGGACTGAAGCGGCGCTTCGCTTTCAACGTTGGCCAGTATCACTACGAGACGGACGGCTTCCGTCCGAACAATGACTTCGAGGACGACATTCTCAGCGCATTCGGACAAGTGGCCATCAACTCGGCGCTCAGTGCCCAGGTGGAGTTGCGCAGACGCCAGACCGAGCAGGGCGACCTGACGCTGGACTTCGACCCGACACGCTTCTCGTCGCAGAACCGGTTGGACGTGGACCATGACAGCCTGCGGCTCGGGCTGCGCCTGGGTCTGTCTCCCGCATCCACCGTGCTGCTGTCAGGGATCCATCACGACCGTAGCGAGGCGCAGGATGTGTTCGATCTCGTTAACCAGAACAACGTCGCCGACGACGAGGGCTACCAATGGGAAGCCCAGTGGCTTTGGCGGCATGAGCGCGCCAACCTCGTGTTGGGCGCCGGCTACTACGAGATCGACGCCAGCCGCTACGTTAATCTGGACTTCACGCCAATCTTCGGGGTGGCTTGCCCAGTATTCTTCGCGCCCTGCGACAGCCGCGTGGACTTCAAGCGCCGGCGGCAGAACGCTTACGGTTATCTGAACCTCGCCCCGCACCGCCAGGTCCTCTTCACGGTCGGCCTTTCGGCCGAGGACTACAAGGACGGACAGTTCGACCGCCAGGTCGCTAATCCGAAGCTCGGACTCGTCGTGGACATCGCGCCCGGCGTGCGGGCACGCGCAGCTGGCCTGCGCACCCTCAAACCGGCTCGGGTGGTGGACCAGACCCTGGAGCCCACCCAGGTCGCCGGTTTCAACCAGTTTTTCGACGACTTCAACGGCACGCTCGCCGAGCGCTATTACCTCGGTTTCGATCTCCAACCCACCCGCCGTCTTGCGCTGGGGGCCATCGGCAGCTCGGGACATCTTTCCAAGCCGATCCAGGGCCCTGCCAACCAGCTTCTTTTCGAGGAATCCTTCGGTGAGGAGGTCTACGGCGGCTACGCCTTCTTCACTCTAAGCAAGCGCACGACCCTGGCGGCCCGGTTCGAATGGGAACAGCTCACGCGCGACGGCGAGGCCTTCCCGGACGATCCGATATATCTGCTGACGCGCAGTGCACCGGTGTCGCTGCGCTACTTCGCGCCGTCCGGATGGTTCGCGACGTTGGGTGCGACCTGGGTGCGTCAGACCGTGGAACGATTGCCGGCGTCCATCCTGGCCAGCGGAACCTCTGACTTCACGCTGGTCGATGCAGCGCTGGGCTACTGGCTGCCATCACGGCGCGGGCAGATCAGCATCGAAGCCAGAAACCTGTTCGACCGTCAGTTCAACTATCAGGACGTCAACTTTCAGACCTCGGAGCCGCGCAGCCCACGCTTCCTGCCGGAGCGCAGCGTGTTCGTGCGGTTGACAGTCAGCTTTTAGACGTGCGAGGCTGACCGCGGCCGCATGCCGCCGCATCCTCGGCGAGAAGTCCCAGCTGCCCCACCCTCTCTCAACTCAACCGGAGGAAGACCATGAACAACCTCAAGAGCCTCGTTCGCAAGACCGCAGCGGGCCTGACCGTCGTGGTGGCGACCGTCGCCTGCGCCACCGGCCGAAGTGATTCGACTGCCGGGAGCCCGACGCTGCCGCGGGACGTTGTGGCGGCCGTGGCCAAGTATGCGAACGTCGACCCTGCCAATATTGCGGTCATTACAGCGGTGGACTTCCAGGGCAACGTCCGGCTGCTGACACCAGAAGGCATCACGGTGCAACCGACACAGGAACCCCAGCGCGCCTCGCTGATCGAGAAGGTGGACTCGGTGGGCGTGGTCGCCTTCAAGGTGAACCCGGTCTGCGTCTGGATCACCATCGCTGGTGGCCGGTATCTATACTGCAAATAGACGCCCGAGCACGGCTGGCGCGGTCAGCGGCAGCCGCTCGCCGCATCCCGGCTGCGAGAGGCGCACTCCTGCCGTTGGACGCGCGCAAGCTTGACAACAGTCCCGCTGACTGGCGAGAAAGGAAAAAAGGCCCCGTTCAACACGGGGCCAAACTCGCGGGGAGGAAAGTCCGCGGCATCCGCGCGAGCGCGGATGCCGGCGAGCTCACTTCTTGGTTGCGGCGGACTGGATCGCCGTTTCCGGTTCCTGCGCGCGCCCCATGTTGGTGCGCTTCGCAACATCCTTGTCGTACGTGATCGCGACGGGAGCACCCTCGGTACGATCGCTGGGCATGTTGGTCCGGGCGGCGACATCCTTGTCATAAGTGATCGCAACCTCTGCGCTCGTAGTGTTGCCGCGCAGATTCGCCACGCGGTCGGAGCCGACCAGCCCGCCGGCGCGGCCATACCACTGGCCCACTTGCGAGACGTCGCCGGACTTGAGCACCGGCCCCACCGCGCCCGCGGCGCTTGCGAAGATGCTGCCGGCCAGTGCGGCCGCGAGCAGCACCACTTTGCCTTTCACTTCACGGTTCAGTTCCATACGGTCCCCCAAACTGAAAAAGCCTCAACGATGAATCGTTCCGACCCGCTGACAGCCGCTGCACGGCGGCCCGATCCGGTCACGCGGCGCCAGTACTCTCGCGCCGTTGCACCGGTCGTTCATCGGGGCACGTGCATTGTTGCCCCCGGGAGGCGCATGGACAATTCGGCATCGAGCCTATGACATTTGGACTAGCAGGAGGTCAGGGTATGCCGATAACCATTCCCCTCGCCCCCCTTCGGGAGGGCAGGGTGAAGGGTGACAAGGTCATGCTCTGCGAGCATGACGTCACAATGAGACGCCCAACCTTTCAGTTTCACCTCCGTCCTCGCCGCTGGAGGACAGAGGATCCCTCGGTTAGCTGCCAGCCTACTGCGCCGACTCGGGAGCGAGCTTGGAGGCGCAGGATGAAGTTGGGCGAGCCGGGATAGCAACGCGGATCCTCCTGCGCGCTCACGCTGCGAGCAAACACGCATGCACACAGCAGGCAGTAAACAAGAGTTCGGTTCACGGCTCCTCGAATGTCTCGCGGAAACAGGCCGCAGCGATCACGCGTCCTCCCTCGCAGCGGTAAGATAACGCGAGCCGGTAATCACGCAAAGGAGTCCCGCATGAGAACCGTCCACTGCAGCACCGCGCTCCTGCTCATCGTCCTGCAGGTCGTGGGCCTCGTCACCAGCGTCCGGGCGCAGGACGAGCTGCAATACCAGAGGCGCGGTGACCACTATGAAGGCATCAAGCCCAAGCCGGTTTCCGGGTTCGACATCGAGCTGCTCTCAGCCCGGATCGACTATAACGACCGCGCGCAGGGGCTTGCCGACCGCTTTCGCCTGCGCTTCTTCCTGCAGCAGCCCACCGCCGTCAGCATCACGGTACGCGAGCTCGACTACCGGCACTACTACTGGCTGGATCGGATCCAGCCGATGACGCCGTGGAAAGCCGGCTTCGGCAACGTGTTCGAATGGCGGACCGACGCGGTGGTCCGGCGGCTCGGCGATCTGCGCATCTCGGATCTCGCCGTTCTGGCGAGGTTGGACAAGAGGAGCCCCAGCGCATTGGAGAAGGTCGCGCCCGTAGTGCTCTATCAATCCCAGTATCCCCAGCGCGTGAACGGCTACGTGTTCGATTTCAGGTTGCGCGAGGACGCGAAGGTCAAGGCCGCCGTCTACGCAGCCGAAGGCGGCGATGCGCTGACTCATCGAGACCTCGGCAGGGAACGTGGCGGGAGGACATTCTCTTTCCGCTGGGACGTCGCCGCCCCGCCGGTACCGGAAGGCTGGTACAAGCTAGTCCTTTCGGGCTACATGCTGACGACCAACGACCCCGTGAGTCAGGTCGTGGAGTTCTACCATCAGCCGAGGATCGAATGATCGCGCCCACACTCCTGGGTACAGACATACGGTGCAGAGATTGAGCCAGCCCATTGCACTTGCGAAGGGGGGGATCTTCATCAGCTACGCAGCCGAAGACCGGGAGCGGGCCAAGGCCCTGGCTCACGCCCTGGAGCAGCGTGGCTGGCCGGTCTGGTGGGACCGCAAGATCCGTTTGGGCGAATCTTTCGATGAGGCCATCGAGCAGGCGCTTTCGGATTCGCGCTGCGTCCTGGTGCTGTGGACCAAGGCCTCGACGGCATCGAGGTGGGTGCGCTCGGAGGCGTCGGAGGCGGCCGCGCGGGGCGTGCTCATTCCGGTTCTGCTCGAGCCCGACGTGCGCATCCCGCTGGAGTTCAAGCTCCTGCAGGCCGCCAACCTGGGCGACTGGCACGACGACCCTGCCCATTCGGAGTTTCAGGGACTGATCGCGCATATCGGGTCCATGCTCGGCGCCACTGGAGGATCAAGAGCGGATCGGACGCAGGCAGACGGTCAGGCTGGCACGGACACCGCGGCGGGTCCTGCCGGTGCGGGCAGCAGACCGGTGCGTCCCTCCGAGCAGGGCGAACGCGCCGTCACACGCGATGCCTCTGCTACCGAGCGCATGCGCTCTGGAGTGCAGCGCAGTCGCCCGGACCGCCGTGTAGCGCTTGCACTGATCCTGGTTCCCGGCATCATCGTCACACTAGGGCCCGTGGTACTGACAGGCTGGCGCACGCCAACACGGGTGACGCTCGACGCGATAGTGGACCGGGCATCATTTAGGCTCGCAGGAGACGAACCGGTAGCCGTACCTGAGCGGTCGCTGGCGTTCCGCTCGCTGAGCATGGAGAACTTCGATCGCGTCGTGTTCACTACTGCGCGGCTGGCTACGGGACCGCGAGACCAGCCGCGCCGAGTCCGGATCGGCGACACCACCGGCAGACAGGTAGTTCTGCGTGGGGCTGAGGGGTACCGGTCGATGTTCATGATCGCCGGCCTGGATCCTTCGGCGCCGGTCGCCGGCCGGGTCGAGGCCATCGCAGCCCAGCCGCAGAGCCGCGTCACGGTCGAGTCGAGCTCGGAGAGCACCCGCGCACTCACGCTGCAGATCGATGGGCAGGAGCTCGCTACCAACGTGCTTCCCGTGGGCGCCGTCGAGATCACTGTCAACAATGCCAGCGTCGACGGCATCGATGGCTTCGCCTCCAATGACAGCGGCGCACGGCTGGAAGTCGCGCTTCCAGCGCACAGTCCCTATCTCCAGATAGAAGGCACGCGACCTTCCTTCACACTGGGCGTCACTCTCAGGCAGTCCGACACGGTCTCGCTGGTCGGTCGCGCGTCAATACAGGACATCGAGCTGCTCAAGCAAGGCACACGCGGCGAGGTCGAGAGCGCGCTGATCGCGGCCAGCGAGATGCGTTATGCCGACTATCCTCGGATTCCTGCGATCGAGCTCCGTGCAGGCGACTTCGTGGGTCTCGACGCGCTCGAAGGCGGCTCGCTCAATCGCCTGGAGTCGCGTGCCGACGGGCCTGGCATCGCGCTGCAGCTGGAGGGGACGGCAGGCCGACTCGAAACCTCGTCCGCGGGCACGAAGCGGGATCGCCGCTTGACGATGTTGGAAACCCTCTGGCACGGGTCGCGCGCGATAATGCTGCTCGTCGTTGCGACTTGCATGCTGTCGATCGCGATCGGGGTCTACCGCTTGTACACACTGATGTCTGTACACAGATGAACACGAAAAGCGTGCTTGCAACTGTCATGGTGCTGGCTTTCCTGTCGCTCGGTCAGCCGTCGCGTGCGCAGACACTCGAGCAGCAGAAGGCGGGGGTCGTCAAGGTCACGGCCACGGTCGATGGACAGCGTAGGACGGGAACCGGGTTCATCGTGCGCCTGGACCAGGACACTGCCTACATCCTGACCGCCTCGCATGTGGTGGAAGGCGACAACCAGCCAGGCATCGAGTTCTTTACCCGGCAGAACGTAGCGGTGCCAGCGGAGACCGCACGCATCGAGGGCGGTGATCCGCGCGGTCTTGCGTTGTTGCTCGTGCGCGGCAAGAGCAACCTCGCCCAGGGCATCCTCGCTTTGCCCCTGGCAGAGCGCATCCGTTTGAGCGGAGGCGAGGAAGTGACGGCCATCGGATTTCCCCGGGGCGGCGGGGCCTGGGCCGTCGTGCGGGCAAGCGTCGTCGCGCGGGAGGGCCGCGACCTGACCATCGGCGGCAGCCTCGACGAAGGCAACTCGGGGGGCCCGCTGCTGAAGGACGGCGAGGTCGTCGGCGTGGTCACCGGTGTCGAAGGCAGCTTCGGGCGTGCCGCGCCGGTAACGATCGCAAGACTGGTGCTGGAAGGCTGGGGCGTGCGGCTGCCCACTGCAACTGCCGAGCGTGAGTCGGCGCCAGCGGCTCCCCCTTCGTCGCGTGAGTCGGCGCCAGCGGCTCCCCCTTCGTCGCGTGAGTCGGCACCAGCGGCTCCCCCTTCGTCCGGCCTGCGCGTCGCGCAGGGCTCGATCGAGATTCTGCACGCGCGCTGTGAGAAGCTGCGCGCCGGCACCAGCTTCAGGGTGACTGTGAATGGGGAGGCGCAGGGGCCAGCGGGAGCGGCGGTACGCACTGCGCTTGCCAAGGACGAGAAAGTGACTGCAACACCCAAAGCCTCCTGCAAAGAGTGGAAGGAATGCCGGCGGGATGCCGGGGCGCCGGAGAAGACGCGCTGGAGCATGTCGACGATCGCGCTGCTCCCCGCACCCACTCACGCGGTGGCCTCGCTCGTACCCGGCGCGCAAGGCGAGGGACAGGCGCCGTACGCCGAGGCCCGGGTCGAGCTGGACTGCCTGGCCTGGTGAGGGGTTAACGAGCGACCCGCTGGCTCAGCCCCGTCATCTCACGACCGCGCCGGCACGCTCCAGGATCACCTGCAGCAGGACGTTGCAGCCGGCTTCCAGGTCCTCCGGTTTCGCATTCTCGACCTCGTTGTGCGAGATCCCGCCTTCGCAGGGCACGAAGATCATGCCCGTACGCGCGACGCGCGCGAGATATACCGCATCGTGGCCTGCGCCACTGACGATATCCATATGCCTATGGCCGAGTACGGCAGCAGCGTCGCGCACGGCCGTGACGCAGCCGGGGTCGAAGCGCATGGCGGCATAACTGCTGACGCGCTCCACACTGCCGATGCGGTCGACCGTAATCGAGCAGCCCGCCTCCCGCAGCCGGGTGCAGACGAGGTCACGACCCTGCCGGTCGAGATCCGTCAGCGCCAGTCGGCGCACGCCACCCTTCTCCGTGGCGCCGATCTTCGCCAAATCCATGAGTGCCTGCCAGAGGCGTTGCCCGTTGACCCGGAGTGGCATGCGTGTGCCTGAGGTAGCTCGAAGCCGATCGCCAGACTTCGATGCGCTGGCGCCGGTCCCGTAGAAGATAGCACGCGCCGATCGGATGCAGCGTCGATTGGGCGAGTGATCTGCAACTTCCGCTCGATTTTCGTGCAGTCTCCCGGTCGCTAGTCTGCGAGCAACCAGCACCCGCATGCTCGACCGGGACGCTATCGGCGGCCGGTTCTGCGGATGCTGGCGCCGAGTCGCACCCTCCGTCGGGATGTGTGCGCCGCTGGCGAATGCCGCAATCGTGTCCTGCTTAAGACAGGTGTCAGATGAACGGCTCCGATCCGAGCCCAGTCGCGCGGGGCAGCACCCCGCTCCACCCTGCCCTGCGCTCGTTCCTGCAGGGCAGGCCGGTCGATCTGCCCCTCACGCTGCCGGGCGAGGCGGCGGCCGGCAATGGTGCTGCGTACACCGACGCAGATGACAAACGACTGAAAACACCGCACTATGCGCGCAGTTGTCAGCCGGATGGAGCGTCCATGCAGGTCCTCCTCGTATCGCCGCCGTCGCCTTTCGTGGCGACCGTGGAGGAGGTCCTGCACCAGATCGATCCCCGCTGCCGGATCGTTCGGGCGGTGCGGGAGCCCAAGGCCGCGCTGGCGCAGGCGAAGACCGCATCTCTGGTCCTGGTCGACCTCGATGACGATACCGAGGGCGCGCGAGCGCTGGTGCGCGCGCTATCCGCCGGGCGCGGCGGGACGCCGATCGTCGCGCTGTCCAGCTCTCTCGAGCGCGGCGTCATAGACCGCGCATTGGCTGCCGGCGCCCTCGGCTATCTGCCCAAGACCTATTCGCGGCTGCTGGTGGAGGGGGTCCTGCGTCTGGTCCTGGGCGGCGAAGGATTCCGGCCGCAGACGAGCAGGCAGTCGGCGCGCCGGGGCCGGCCCCCAAGGCGCGCGGGCGACCGCACCCGGGAGCAGGACGACGCCTCGGGGCTGACACCGCGCGAGAAGGAGGTCCTGGCGGAAGTGGCGCTCGGCTCCACGAACCTGGACATCGGTCACCGTCTTGGCATGCGCGAAGCGACGGTCAAGACCCACCTGCACACGATCTTCGGCAAGCTCAACGTCAAGAACCGCGCCGAGGCGGCGCTGCGCGGCGCCCGCATGAGCGAGATCCAGCAGCAGCAGATCGAGGAGGCGGAGCAAGGCAGGCTCAACCTGAGCTGGCTCCAGCCGGAGATGTCGCACCGGCGGATGCGACCGGGGCAGTGGATCTTCCGCCTCGGTGACGTCGGCAGCGAGCTGTTCTACGTGCAGCGCGGCCGCGTGAGATTGCCCGAGCTCGGCCTGACGATCGGCCCGGGCGAGGTGTTCGGCGAGATCGGCATCTTCACGCCCGACCACAAGCGAACCTGCTCGGCGCTGTGCGAGACCGAGGCCGACCTGCTGTCGCTGAGCAGCGGCCAGGTGCGGCGCATCTACTTCACCAACCCGCATTTCGCCTTCTTCATACTCGCGCTGGTGGCAACTCGGCTCATGGCCGATCGGAGCCGCGCCCGCAGCCAGGCCGGCTGAAAGAAGCGGCGGTCTGTCCGCAATGCCGCACTGGTCTGCGTCGGACCCGATGACCGGTCTCCTCCGCTATCCGGGTCCATACGGGTCAGCCGATAGCAGCCGCTCGCCCTGTGTTTCCAGGTGCAACCCCCACTGTTCGATGTAGAGCGAGCGGTCGATTTTCCCGGACGTGGTCCGCTTCTAGAGTGTCGCTACGCATCGCACTCGCGCTGCCCTGCGATGCAAGGCGACTCGCGTCGTCCTGTCGGAGCGGCGCGTCCTGTACGGAGATCGACCATGAAACAGCTCACAGCCTCACTGGTTTCCATGTTTGCGTTCGTGTGCCTCGGTTCCGGCACTGCGCCGGCGTCGGATTCCGATGTCAGCGCCCCGGATGGCCGCTATGTACCGGTCGACCAGCGGCCGTCCGGTTCCGCTAGCATCTGGAAGTCCTACCAGGACGCAGCGCAGAACTGTCAGCTCGTGCAGAGCTGGATCGATGTCCCGGTCGGATGCAAGGTCGAGGACTTCCGGGGATACCCAACCCTGTTCCTGACCTTTTCCGATACCCGGGCCATGACCACCTATCGCGACGTGGTGCTCGACCGGGTCGCGGCTCCCTTCTGCGATTCATTCAATAGAATGGACGTCCCGGCTCGACTGGTGATGTACGTGCACACCGCCCGGCTCGCCAGTGTGTATGGATGCGACACCGGTGAGCTCAGCGACTGGCTCAGTATCGCGAAGTACTGATCGCTGCACGCGCAGCCATCGGCGCGGCTGCATACGTACAAGGGTGCACAGACTGCCCATGAAGGTCTGTGCGCCCCCGGCGACGAGCCTGGTCGCTCTCGGAGCGGGCTAGAACGCCCGCTCGATTTGACGCTGGACTCATGACCAGAAGACCCATGCACAAATGCGGTGCCGCGCTGCGGGCAGGCGAACCGACCCCCGACCGGTTCGCCAATCCCGTCCTGAAGCTCCTCGCTGCCACACGGCCTGCGTTCCTGAGCGTCACCGCTGTCGGCGCCATGCTGGGCCTAGCTTCGGCCTGGTTCGACCTGGGCAGCATCGCAGCACTCCCGGCCCTCCTGACGCTGGTCTTTGCGCTCGTGGCGCATGCCGGCGTGAACGTCGTCAACGATTACTACGACCATCTCAGCGGCACTGATGAGGTCAACGTCGACCGCATCTTTCCTTTTACCGGAGGCAGTCGCTTGATCCAGAACGGTGTGCTGTCGGCCCGTCAGACCGCCTGGCTCGGCTATGCGCTGCTGACCAGTGTGATTCCGGCGGGGCTGCTGTTGGCGGCACGGTCCGGTCCCGGCCTGGTCGCGATAGGCCTGGCGGGCCTGGTGATCGGCTGGGCCTACTCCGCTCCGCCCCTCAAGCTCAACAGCCGGGGCCTGGGAGAGATCTGTGTGGGAGCCGGCTTCCTTCTCGTTGTGGTAGGGGCCGACTATGTGCAGCGACGCGGCTTCGACTCGACGCCGTTCGCGGCCGGGCTGCCCTACGCGCTATTCGTCACCAACGTCCTGTACATCAACCAGTTCCCGGATCGGCTGGCGGATCTGCAAACGGGCAAGCGGCATTGGGTCGCCCGGCTGGACCCGCGCACAGCACGGTGGGGACACCTGCTCATTGCGCTCGCGGCAGGCCCCGTGACACTGAGCGGAGTGGCGCGCACTTGTCTACCGACTACGGCACTAGTGAGCTTGCTGGCGTGGATCCCGGCAGGCTTCGCTGCTCGGGAACTGTTTCGCTATGCAGACAGCCCCGCGGGCCTCGCGCCCGCGATCAAGGCCACGATTGCCGCCGCGCTCGTTCACGGCGTGCTGATGACAGGCGCACTGATACTGTCCCGCTGACCAGCAGCGAGCCGACGGGTTTGATCGTCAACGCAGCGGCTTGCCGGCTGTCTCCTCGAGACCGAGGATGACGAGCAGGCTCACAATCCCCGCTGCGATCAGGTAGAAGGTGGGGGACAGCGGCGAGTCGGTCCGGGCGATCAGCCAGGTCGCGATGAAGGGCGCGAACCCGCCGAAGATGGCCACGGCCAGGCTGTAGGCGGTCGACATCCAGGTCGAGCGCACTCGGGTCGGGAAGATCTCCGCGATCGCGGCGGGACCGGGCCCCGAGAACAAAGCGATGGCGAGCGCGAAAACAGCCTGCACCAAGACGATCGTTGCAGTCTGGGCCTCGCCCAGCATCAGCGCAAAGAGCGGGTACGGAAGCGCAATGAGGCATGCGCAGGACAGCACCAGCAGCGGTTTGCGGCCTGCACGATCGGACAGCGCTCCGGCGAAAGGCGTCGCGACCATCAGCACGAGCAATCCCACGGTCGTCGCCCACAGGGCATCCGCCTGCGTCAGCCCCGCATGCTTCTGGGTGAAGGTCGGCATGTAGGCGAGCACCAGGTAGTAGGCGACGGTCCAGACGATCGTGAAGCCGAAGGCGCGCGCAGCCAGCTGCAATGGATGACGGCGATCGAAGTTCGCCCGGTTCGGCGGCGCCTGGGTGCTGGCGCGGAACGCAGGGGTCTCGTCGATGTGCCGTCTGAGGTACGGCCCGACCGGCCCCAGCAGGCCTCCGAGCAGAAAAGGTATCCGCCACGCCCATGCCTCGACCGCTTCTGGCGGGAAGAACGTGCTGATGGCAGCAGCCACGCTGGACCCGAGCAGCAGGCCGCCGGCCACGCTGCACTGCTGCAGGCTCCCGAACAGACCGCGTCGGCTCGCGGGCGCCCACTCGACGATGAAGGCGGTAGAGCTCCCCCATTCCCCGCCCGCCGAGAAGCCCTGGATGAGTCGCGCCAGGAACACCAGCAGCGGAGCAGCCAGGCCGATGGTCGCGTAGCTAGGCGCAAGACCGATCATCACGGTGCCGGCCGCCATCAACGTGACGGTGACGATCAAAGCGGACTTCCGTCCTCGGACGTCGCCCAGGCGACCGATCACGACCCCGCCGATCGGGCGCATCACGAAGCCCACGCCGAAGGCCGCGAAAGTCGAGAGCAGCGAGGTGACTTCGTCGGCGGCGGGAAAGAAAGTCTTCGCGAGCACCCCGGCCATGTAGGCATACACGGCGAAGTCGTACCACTCGAGCACGTTGCCCACCACCGCCGCGGTGACGGCACGGCGCGCAGTTTGCCCGTTTGCTTTCATATGCTGTTGCCCGGAGTGGCCAATGCCGCCGGCAAGTGTCCGCGATGTAACCCAGCGCGATGCTAAACTGATTCGGCGGCCGTTGCGCACGAGAAAGCGCGCGCGCCGCATCCGCCAGGCCTCGAGGAGATTCCGCCATGACCCGCCACGTCGTGTGTCTGACCTTCGATTTCGACGTCATGACGGGCTTTATCGCGCGCGGCATGACCACCCCGACCCCCATTTCGCGCGGGGAGTTCGGGCTCGTCGGGCTGTCGCGCATCCTCGACCTGCTGAACAGCCATGCAATCCGCTCGACCTTCTTTGTCCCCGGTGTGGTCATCGACATGTTCCCGGATGCCTGTGAGCGCATCATCGCCGCCGGGCACGAGATCGGACATCACGGCTATACGCACATGCCCCCGGCCGGTCTCTCGCGCGGGCAGGAGGAGGATGGTCTCGTCAAGGGCAACGCAGCGATCGCGCGGATATCGGGCAAGCCCGCGCGCGGCTATCGCTCCCCCTCCTGGGACCTGAGCCCGCACACCGTCGACCTGCTGCTCGCGCACGGTTTCCAGTATGAGAGCAGCATGATGGGCAACGACTACACGCCGTACTACGCTCGTCGTGGAGACGAGATCCGGCTGGAAGGACCCTGCGTCTGGGGTGCGCCCACGACACTGATCGAGATGCCGATCAGCTGGACGCTGGACGACTACCCGCACTTCGAGTTCGTGCGCACGCCGAGCTACGTGATGCAGGGGCTGATGAGCGCGCACGATGTCCTGCAGAACTGGATCGACGATTTTCTGTACATGCGGCGCGTCGTCGACTGGGGCGTGCTGACCTACACGATGCATCCCTACGTGATCGGGCGCGGCCATCGCATGCTGATGCTGGAGCGGCTGATCGTGCGGCTGGGTGAATTGGGCGCGGTGTTTCTGACGATGGAGGAGGCGGCGGGGGAGTTTGGGCGGAGGGCAGCTGTTTGAAGCCCTGGCACGCTGCGTTCCCACGTGAAGCGGTTGTCGTCGCCGGTCCCCCACAGCAAAAAGCCCAGGCACTTCGGCCTGGGCTTTTCACTTGGGGGACTCTGACGATGACCTACTTTCACGCGGTATACCCCGCACTATCATCGGCGCGGCGTCGTTTCACGGTCCTGTTCGGGATGGGAAGGCGTGGGCCCAACGCGCTATGGTCGTCAGAGAAGACGGCCGTCGGCAAGCAGCGCCTGGCTCACGCGCCTGGGGCTGCACCGACCTGTTCTGGAAGAAGTTTGGGTTTGAACGACTGCGCAACCCTCGCGCATCAGCCGCACAGCAACGCTTGCGGTTATAGGATCAAGCCGCACGGGCAATTAGTACCGGTTAGCTCAACGCATTACTGCGCTTCCACACCCGGCCTATCAACGCGGTGGTCTTCCGCGACCCTTCAGCGAGGTCACCCTCGGGGAAGTCTCATCTCGAGGCGAGTTTCCCGCTTAGATGCTTTCAGCGGTTATCTCTTCCGCACATAGCTACCCGGCAATGCATCTGGCGATACAACCGGTACACCAGCGGTGCGTCCACTCCGGTCCTCTCGTACTAGGAGCAGGCCCTCTCAAACTTCCAACGCCCACGGTAGATAGGGACCAAACTGTCTCACGACGTTTTAAACCCAGCTCACGTACCACTTTAAATGGCGAACAGCCATACCCTTGGGACCGGCTACAGCCCCA